>Ga0315912_10002193_pt1 | contig 21436 bp, 15 predicted proteins | sample VfabasoilMG_FD_204469 | JGI IMG/M metagenome (GOLD analysis project Ga0315912, IMG submission 204469) | Garden soil microbial communities collected in Santa Monica, California, United States - V. faba soil | ecosystem: Environmental > Terrestrial > Soil > Garden | place: USA: California...
TGAGCCAGACCACAGCCCGCTGCGCCCAGTTCAATACCGGCATCGCAGAAAAGTGTCTATGATGTCCTGAGTTCAAAGTGTCAGCGATCTCTTGGGTTCATGCCATGAAACAGGCCCAGGCAGCGGGCATGGATGATCCTACATCGAGCTTGATTATTTTGAATCTTGCCGCGAACTAATCGTCATAGAGTAATCCCCCGCCCTACCGGGCCGGAAACCCATAGTGGACACCGGTTGAAATCAGCCGGTGTCAAACCAAAGAAAGCCTGCAAATATGAAACCCACCACCCGCTCACTCGTCGTTGCGCTCATCGCCCTGAGTTGTCTCGCGCTCCACGCCGCCAACTGGACGCAAGGCATGAAAGAGGGCAAAGCCGAGTTTAAGTCCATCAGCCAACTCGCGTTCGGCCCGGAAGGAATCCTCATCGTGGCCGATACCAAGGCGGCGGCCATCACCGCTATCGCCACCGGCGACACCACCCCGGCCAAGGAAACCAAGGCGCTCAAGGTGGAAGGCATCAATCAGAAGATTGCCGGCCTGCTCGGCACGAGCGCGGAACAACTTGTCATCAACGACATGGTGGTGAATCCCATCTCGCGTAGCGCGTATCTCGCCGTCTCGCGGGGCCGCGGACCAGATGCGGTCCCTGTGCTCGTCCGGGTCAAGGCTGGCGGCGAACTGGAAGCCGTGTCGCTCGACAAGGTGAAATTCACACGCGGCGAACTACCGGATGCGCCGGTGGACGGTGTGGTTGGTGAGGGCAACCGCCAGAGCAACCCGCGCCAGGAATCCATCACGGACATCGCATTCTTCCAGGACCGCATACTAATCGCCGGATTGTCGAACGAGGAATTCGCCTCCACGTTGCGGGCGATTCCGTTCCCGTTCGAAAAAGTCGCCGGCGGCACGAGCGTGGAAATTTATCACGGCGCGCACGGCAAGTTCGAGACCCGTTCGCCGGTGCGTACCTTCGTGCCTTTCAACGTCGGTAACGAGCCGTCACTGATCGCGGCTTACACTTGCACCCCTTTGGTCCAATTCCCGATCAAGGAGCTTTCGCCCGGCGCGAAGATCAAGGGCAAGACCATCGCCGAACTCGGTAACCGCAATCGTCCGCTCGACATGATCGTGTATCAAAAGGACGGGAAGGATTACCTGCTGCTCGCCAACAGCAGCCGCGGCATCATGAAGATCAGCACCGACAACATCGAGAAGGCGGAGAGCATCACCACCAAGGTTGCTGACAAGCAGGGTCAAAGCTACGAAACCATTGCCAGTTGGACTGGTGTGGATCAACTCGACAAACTCGACGCCGGACACGCGCTCGTGGTGCGCAAAGGCGAGGGCAATGCGCTGAATCTGGAATCCATGGCGTTGCCGTAAATTTTGCGTAGCCGCCGACGTAAGGAGGCGGACAGGTCAAATTAATATGGTTCAACCCGTCCGCCTCGTTACCTCGGCGGCTACATTACGAGCCAGCCTGCTGCTTGTGGGCTGGCTCGGCGTTTCTTATCCAGCGTCAGCCGCCGAGACTTCAACGTATTCCATTCGCTGGAACACGAATTCAACACCGCCAATGGTGGAGGCCGTTGGCCTCAACGAAAAGGCGCTGCGCCAGCTTCAAGAATCAAACTGGCAAACCGCAGATTGGCAGAAGCTGCTTTCTGTCTATGCCGGTCAGGGTGATTTCATGACTGACATGAGCGTGCCGGCAATGCTCGGCAGCTATCAGGTTGCCGACAACCGGATCCGCTTCCAGCCGCAGTTCCCTCTGGAACCTGGCGTGAGGTATCGAGCTGTGTTTCGCCCGTCAAAGCTGCCGGGCAGTGGGGAGATTCGTAAAGCGGACATTCTTTCCATATTTCAACTCCCGGCCATTCAGCGTCAGCCCACGACCGTAGTGGCGCAGGTTTATCCCAGCGCCGATGTGCTGCCCGAGAATCTGCTCAAGTTCTACATTCACTTCAGTGCCCCGATGCGGGGCGGACATATTTACGAGCGCGTCCGATTACGCGACGAAGTGGGCAAGGTGGTGGAACTGCCGTTTCTCGAACTCGACGAGGAACTGTGGAATCCGGAAATGACAAGGCTTACTTTGTTCATTGACCCCGGCCGCATCAAACGCGAAGTCAAACCGCTCGAAGACATCGGCCCCGCGCTCGAAGCCGGCAAACGCTACACGCTGGAAATTGACGCCGCATGTACCGACAGCGCGGGATTGCCGATGCGCGAACCTTTTCGGAAGTCATTTCGCGTGAGCGCGCCCGACCGCGAGCCAACATCACTGGCATCGTGGACCATCAAGCCGCCAAAGTCCGGCACGCGCGACGCGCTGACGGTGAATTTTCCCGAGCCAATGGATCACGCTCTGGCCCTACGCGTCATCCGGGTGGCGAACGCTGCCGGCCGATTGGTGGAAGGTGCAAGTGCCTTGGCTGATCACGAAACCCGCTGGAGTTTCACGCCGCAGGAAACATGGACCGCAGGCACGCATCAACTTCAGGTGCAGAACAACATCGAAGACCTCGCCGGGAACAATATTGGCAAAGCCTTTGAAGTGGATTTGCTGGAACCAGTGCAGCGCCGCTTCACGAATCAAGTGGTGAGATTGTCATTCGAAGTGCGTTAGCAGCAGTGGCATTCCCGGACGATGCACGGGGCTGAATTGAATGGTTGAAGCAACCACTGTTCGGGTGCAATCTGGCGCTGTCACATAACCCCAACCAATCACAATTCATCCTATGGCAAAAATCGTTCCCCTCATCAGTTCCGGCACGGCTGGTCCGCTCGGAGTTCTCCACTTGCCGCGGCTCTGGCTCAAGGTCTCACTTGAAGCTTGCGGCAAACTTGCGGATGGCTATCCCGGCATCGGTCAGGGCTATGACTCGATGGTGTGCGACGCTCTGGGCCTGGATGCCGGCGCGGTGAAGAAGTTCATTGCCACTACCAAGCCCACTTATCCGCAGTTTGAGGTCTGGGTAAAGCAGAACGCCAAACACCTCGACAAGGCCACCATCCACAAGCTCAACGTAGCGATCCAAGGTTACATTCACAAAGATGATGTCCGTTCCGGCATCCTGAATGCGAATCAGATCAGCGACGCCGGCTCAGTCTGCCCCGATGCCATCAACTTGAACAACCTGGACGACTGGTACGAATTTCATCAGGCCGTCTTGAAATAGGCTGAGACTTCCAGCCACCAGGAAAACTGCGTTGACTGAGCTGACCGAACGCTGCGCGATTCGTGGTGCCTGCGAACCGCGGGAGACTTAGCCTTTTTTCATGTCATCGCAGTTCCTCCAGAAAAGCTGGTCGCAAAAACTGAAGAACGCCGTGCCCTTCGGCTTGGGGCAGGCCAAACCAAAGCATTTTCGGTACATGGCAGACGTTGCCTGGCGCAACCGCGACAACCTGGGTTACGCCTGGAAAGTTCTGAGTCAGGGAGTCTGCGACGGCTGCGCGCTTGGCGTGGCGGGCTTCCATGATTGGACGATGGATGGCATCCATCTTTGCATGACCCGGCTGAATCTGCTTCGGTTGAACACCATGCCCGCGCTGGATGCGCGTCTGCTGGAAGACGTTTCTCAGGTGCAAACGCTCGACAACGTGCAGCTTCGTGAATTGGGGCGTCTGCCGTACCCGATGATTCGTGAGCGCGGGGCAAAAGGATTCCGTCGCATATTGTGGGATGAGGCATTGGCGCGCATTGCGGATCGGATTCGACCGATCGATCCTCGACGGCTCGCGTTCTTCGTGACCTCGCGCGGTGTGACCAATGAGGTCTATTACATGGCGCAGAAAGTCGCGCGCTTCCTCGGCACAAACAACGTGGATAACGCCGCGCGTATCTGTCACTCGCCCAGCACGGCGGTGATGAAACATGCGCTGGGGGTTGGGGCCTCCACGTGCAGTTTCAAGGATTGGTATGGCACGGACTTGATTGTTTTCTTCGGGTCGAATCCTGCGAATGATCAGCCGGTGGCGACGAAATATCTGCTTGAGGCCAAGAAGCTCGGCACGAGAGTGGTGATGGTGAACCCTTATCGCGAACCCGGCATGGAACGTTACTGGGTGCCGTCGAGCTTCGAGAGCGCTGTGTTCGGCACGGACATCGCCGATTATTGGTTTCCTGTTTCAACGGGCGGCGACATTGCGTTTCTCGGTGGCGTGCTGAAGATACTTTTTGAGAACAGCTGGCAAAACGGAGATTTCGTCGCGCAACACACTGCCGGCGTCGAGGCACTCCAAGCCGCGCTGTTGAACTGGTCTTGGGAAAAGCTGGAAGCGCGTTCCGGTTTGAGTCGTGACGCGATGCAGGAATTTGCCGAACTAATCAGGACCGCGAAGAACGGCGTGCTGGTCTGGAGCATGGGTATTACCCAACACGCGTGCGGGGGCGACACGGTTTCGATGATCCTGAATCTCGGGTTGCTGCGAGGCTGGGTCGGGCGCGACAAGTGCGGGCTGATGCCGATTCGTGGACATTCCTCGGTGCAAGGCGGCGCGGAAATGGGCGCGTACGCCACGGCTTTTCCCGGCGGCAAATCAATCACGGTGGAGAATGCGACCGCGCTCGCCGGGCATTACGGCTTCCCGATTTCCGATTCACCAGGCCTGACGGTGACGGAGATGATTGAGGCCGGGGCGCGGGGCGAACTCGATGTCCTTTACTGTCTCGGGGGAAATTTTCTGCGCAACCTGCCCGAGCCCGATTACGTTCGCGCCGCGTTGGCGAACGTGCCGTTGCGCGTGCATCAGGACATCATTCTCTCGGATCAAATGTTCGTTGAAGCAAAAGCGGAAGTCATTCTGCTGCCAGCACAGACGCGTTATGAGCAGGCGGATGGCGGCACTGAAACGACAACCGAACGCCGCATTTGCTTCAGTCCCGAGATTCCGCGTCAGGTCGGCGAAGCGCGGGCTGAATGGAGAATCCTGCGCGATCTCGCTGTGACCGTTCACCCGGAGCATGCAAATTTGCTCGGCTGCGAAACCGGCTGGAAAATACGCGAGGAGATTGCTCGCGTTGTTCCGTTCTACGACGGCGTCCAGCATCTGAGGAAGACCGGCGATGCGATACAGTACGGCGGTCCGCATCTGTGTGCCAATGGCTGCTTTCCCACTCCCGATGGCAAGGCGCATTTCCGCGTGGTCGAATTGCCAGCCCGCGAAGGGACGTCGTTCGGCGACGCCCAATCAGTGCAACACGCCGACCCTACCTTCATCGTTTCCACGCGCCGCGGAAAGCAATTCAATTCCCTGATCTATGCGGAGGTTGATCCGCTGAATGGCGCGGCCCGCGACGCCGTACTCATGAATCCCGAAGACGCGGCGCAATTGCATCTGATGAACCACGACCGTATCGCCCTCATAAGTCCCGTCGGGCGCTACGAAGGCCGGGTTTTTCTCGCCCCCATCGCGCGCGGCAACCTGCAGATTCATTGGCCGGAAGGCAACGTCATCATTCGCCGGGGTGTCGTTGATCAGGCCGGTGGGGTCCCGGATTACAATGCCATGGTGAAGGTAATGAAAGCGGAATGACTGCGGCCAAAACCAAGTCACGGCTTCGCCGAACGTCCATCGCCACGGTGGAAATTCACCGTGTGACCATCGATGGCTGCCACTCCCGGCGTCGTGATGAGCTCGCGGTTGAAGCGCCGTTGGAGGTCCGCATTCGCGGCCGGGGTGTGACTGTCACCATGCGCACGCCGGGACATGACGGCGAACTGGCCGCCGGTTTTCTGGTGACCGAAGGCATCATCAGCCGGCGCCAGGACGTTGTGGACATAGCCCCGTGCCGCGGGAGTTTTGAACCGGAAAACACCGTGGACGTCTTTCTAGCGTCGGGTGTCGAAGTGGATTTCGCGCGACTCACGCGGTACGTTTACGCCACATCCAGTTGCGGCCTGTGCGGCAAGGCCACTCTGGATGCCGTCCGCCAGCAGTTTCCTCCGGTGGATTCTGACATCACCGTGCATGCGAAGACATTGCTTGCCTTGCCACCACGCATGCGCCGTCGCCAGGCGACTTTCGCCCAGACCGGAGGGTTGCACGCGGCGGCGATCTTTGATCGGGCCGGCAAACTGCGCGTGCTGCGCGAAGACATCGGCCGCCACAACGCCGTGGACAAGGTCATTGGCCATGGATTGCTGGACGGAAATTTCCCATACGATAATCAGATCCTGCTCGTCAGCGGTCGGGCATCGCTGGAGATCATGCAGAAATCACTCGCGGCCCGGATTCCCATTGTTTGTGCGGTGTCTGCGCCATCGTCACTCGCGGTGGAATTCGCCCGAGCCAGTCGCCAAACCCTCGTGGGCTTCTTACGCGATGAAACGATGAACATTTACGCCGGGGCCGAGCGCATTCAATAAAGGCGCCACAGCGGGAAGGAAACTTTGTCGTCGCATGCCTTGGAAGGTTCAGCCATCGAGGCGTGACACGTCTTGTGCCAGAGGCGGGCACATCGCGGCCAAAAAATGACGCCTTTGGGCGGACGGCGGTTTCGGCCGGCATTTCGCAATTCCAAACGTCGATTGACTAATCAGTTTCCCTACCTTGACCCAGTGGAATTGATGGCGGAGTTTCTACCAAACTTTTTTAAGTATGGATTTTCTGCCAACTACACACATCGATTCCGGTATCGAGTACGTCCCGAGCGAGGACGGTGTCAAGGTAGCGGTGCGCGTGGCGGGCCGGAGTGGAATGCGCACGCCGCTCCTGATGTTGCACGGGCTGCAGAGCCATTCGGGGTGGTTTGTGCAATCGCAGACTTTTTTGGCCAATCTCGGTTTTCCGGTGTACGCCATGGATCGGCGCGGCTCCGGTCTTAGCGAAGGTCCGCGGGGCGACTGTGCGGATTTCCGGCAAATGAGCGCCGATGTCCATGCGGTCGCGGAGCATGCGCGCCGGGCGCACGCAGTGGAAAAGGTGCATGTGTTCGGTCATTGCTTCGGCACCATTCCCGCCGCACTTTTTGCCACCACTTTTCCGGAACTGGTCGCGTCAGTGGTCATGGCCTCATCGGGCATCTTTACCAAGGTGGATCTGGGGTTGAGCCGAAAAATGGAGCTGGCTTGGTCGATGGCTTCCCGCCGGACTGTTCACATCCCGATTCCCTTGAGACCGGAGATGTTCTCAGATATCGCGGAATGCGTGCGCTTCATCCACGAAGATGAGGCGCGACTGCACACCGCAACCGGCGCGTTGTATTACGAAGTGCTCCGGGCGCGGCGTTTCATCCAATCGCACCGACATCTGCTCACCATGCCGGTGTTCATGGCCAACGCCGGCGAAGATCCGATCTGCGATACCAAGGCGAACGAGAAATTTTTCTGGTCGCTGCCCGCGAAACACAAACTGCTCGTGCGTTACGAGCGGTCGCGGCATGTGATTGAGTTCAGCGAACAGCGCGACGATTTTTTCCGCGACATTAACTGGTGGTTGGAGCGATTTGGAGACGAACGTCATGCCAAGCGTGCTGCGGCTTGAACTCATGAGCGTGGAGCTGCCGTTCCGGAACGCGTTTCGGCATGCGGCCGCGACGCGCGCCAGTTCCGAAAGCGTGTTTCTTAAGTGTGTGACCAACACTGGCGCGGTGGGATTCGGCGAGAGCCTGCCGCGCGAGTACGTGACGGGCGAGACGCGTGATGGAGTGTTTGACCTTCTCCAAAAGGTGGTTTTGCCGAGGCTGGTGGGAATGGAATTCAACTCCATGACCGACGTATATCGTTTTCTGTCGGCGTGCGACGGCAAGGCTCCGCCCGAATGGGTATCCGCGTCCACGCCGCAATCGGCAGCCTGGAGCGCCGTGGACCTCGCATTGTTGGACGCATTTGGGAACGCCTTCCGGCAACCCGTGCGGCTCGCAAACAATGGCCCAGGTTCCAGCACCTTGCGATACGGCGGCGTGGTGTCTGCGGGCACGGGATGGAACTTCTGGATTTCGTTGCTGAAACTCCGGGCATATGGGTTGAAGGACGTAAAGCTAAAGGTTGGCAAAACCGACGTGGTTTCGTGCGCGCGCAAGGCTCGCCGGGTAATGTCCAGGCGGAGCACGTTGCGGGTGGACGCCAACATGGCCTGGAATGAATCTGAAGCGCTGGAAAACATTCGGGCGCTGGATCAGGTTGGCATCCAGTGCGTCGAACAACCGCTGGCCGCTTCCGATCTGGATGGTCAGGCCAAACTGGTTCGCGAAGCTCAAACCGAAATTATTGCGGACGAAAGTTTCAACGATGGCGCCTCGCTGGAGCTTTTGTTGAGCCGACGTGCTTGCACCGGGGTAAATGTCCGCATTTCCAAATGCGGTGGATTGGTGGCGGCGGCGCGGCGGTGCGAAGAAGCGCTGGGCGCGGGACTGACACTGCAGATTGGTTGTCAGGTGGGCGAATCCTCCTTGTTGTCTGCGGCGCAGTTGATCCTCATTGCCGCGGTCCCGCAGGCCAAATATCTGGAAGGCTGTTACGGCAAACGCCTCCTGCGGGAGGACCCGGTCCATCCCTGCTTGCAACTCAGTTATGGTGGACGTCCGCCCAAATTGCCGGCCGGTGACGGCCTGGGGGTGAATATGGATGAAATGGAATTGAACCGATGGGTGGGCAAACGCGCAGTCATTGAATCGCCCCGCAAAACCACGAAGGAAAGACATTATGTCACTTATCGCTAAGTTGGTCCTGTCATTGACCGGCCCGATGAAGGTCGAACAGTTCGAGGAACGCTGCCGCCACCCGCGCCGGGAGCAGGAAGAGTTGTTGCGCCATATTCTGCAGAAGAACAAAAACACCGTGTTTGGAAAAAAGCACGGCTTCGGTCGGATCACAAGCCTTCGGACATTTCAAAAACGCGTGCCTGTCTGCACCTATGAAGACCTGAAATCCTACATCGACGCCGAGCGGGGCGGAAAGCACGGGCAGTTGACGGAGGAAAAACCGATCTTGTTTGCGATGACCAGTGGCACTACGGGAGACGCAAAATACATTCCCGTTACTCCTGAAAGTCGCGAGGCCAAGGCCGACTTGATGAAGGTCTGGCTGAGCGCCTTTTACAAGGATCATCCCGAGATTTTTTCCGAACGGGTCCTGTCGGTGGTCAGTCCGGAAGTGGAAGAGCGCGCCCCGGATGGCACCCCGTGTGGCGCGGAATCGGGCCACGCCTATCGCAATGTCCCCGCACCGATCCGGTCGCTGTACTCCTGTCCCTACGAAGTGTTTGAGATCGAAGATTACGAAGCGCGCTACTACACCATTCTGCGCATCGCGGCGGCGCAGTCGTTGAGCCTGATTGTTTCCTGCAATCCCAGCACGCTCCTGGTCTTGTGCGAACGGCTGGCGCAGCATACGCGTTCAATCATTCAAGATGTCCGCCGCGGCGGGCTCTCCAAAAAAGTGAAAGTGTCTGATGCAATTCGCAATAAAATCGCAGACTACCTGAAACCCAATCCAACCCGGGCTGACGAATTGCGCCAAATGGCGGCTCAACACAAGGGGCAACTGGTACCGAAAGCCATCTGGCCCAAACTGGCGGCGCTTGCCTGTTGGCAGGGCGGAAGTGTCGGGGCCTATCTGGAGAAGCTCAAACCTTATTTCCCGGAGAAAATTCCGATCCGGGACCTGGGCTACCTCGCGAGCGAACATCGTGGCTCGGTCCCCTTGCTCGACGATTCCGACGCTGGCGTGCTGGCGATTGGCACCAACGTTTACGAATTCTTTCCCGCCGACAAGGACCGCAAGCCGCGGCGCACGGAATTATTGACGGTGAACGAGGTTGAATTGGGCAAACGCTACGGCATTGTCGTTACGACCTTGGGCGGCCTTTATCGCTACGACATGAACGACATCATCGAAGTGGTCGCCTATCACAAGAAGACGCCGATGATCCGCTTTGTGCAGAAAGCCAAGGGCATGGTCTCCTTCACCGGCGAGAAATTGTCAGAAGCGCAAGTCGTGACGGCTGTCGAGGAGGTTTTTCAGGCGATGAAGGGCAAATATGAATTCATTTCGGCGGTCGGCGAGATGAATGGGAATTCCCCGCACTACAAGTTCCTGGTCGAGTTCAACAAGGTTCCCGGACCTGCTCAATTGAAGGAATCGGTCAAGGCGCTGGATGACTCGTTGTGTCAGCAGAATGCCGAGTACGCCTCCAAACGAAAATCTGTCCGGCTCGATCCTCCGGTGCTCCAAATCGTGCGCCGCGGTGAATTTGACAAGTATCGGAAACGCAAGGTCAGTGATGGCAGCCCCGACGGGCAGTTCAAGGTTCTTCGGCTGACGGACGACGCGGACTTTGCCAAGGAATTCGCGGTCATGCGCGAGGTGAGCCTGAAAGCGAACAGTCACCGAACCAAACCGAAGCGCCAGCCCGACCGCGCTCAATCGAAATAGAAGTGAATGCCGATTCCCCAATACTCGATGGTGCGGGTGAAGAATTGTCCATTCGGTGAGTTGCCGCGAAAATACTCAAACATCAATTGCAGGTACCGGTCGCGCAATTTCTCGCTTTCAAACTGGATGCCGGCACAGGCCGATATGTCCGTCTTCCAATCGGACTCTTCCCGGTTCTGAAAATCAACCGCCGCCACCGGCCGGAGGTGTTTGCCGAAGAAAGAATGTGGCGAGCGAAGTTCGATTCCCCCCTGGGTTGACCACCTGCCCAATTCGTCCGGATTGACGCGAAAGAGGTAACCGCCCCCGCCGTAAATCCGCACGACCTTTTTGAAAAGATCATACGACAGTCGCATATCCACCCCTTCATAACTAAGATTGACCCGATTGGTTCCGTTCCGGAGCAGGTATTCATCCCCCACATGCGAGCTTTGATGGAACACCCGGAGCATGGCCGAGAAATCCTTGTAACGATAGCTGAACGGGAGGCCCACCCAGTAATCGGCATTGATCAGATCGCTGGAAGGCGCATCCAGGTCGAAGATCGAAAACACGGCAGTTTGGATGCCCAGCTGCCAACGCCCGGCGCCGAAGAAATCGTTTTCGTACATTTGGATGGTTGCGCCCAAACTCACCGCTCCTACGTTGCCCAATTCCGGATCTGATTGGTAATTGTGGTACGCCACGGAAAAGTTCGGCGACCGCGGATCGGCGATCAGCGGATCAAAAAGTCGCCCCGCAGGCAAAAACTCACCGCCTTTAGGGGTCGTATCTCCCAGTTCGACCGCGGCCGCCGGTCCCGGTTGGGGGGACGGTGGAGTCGCCTTCTCGTCGGTCATCTCGACCACTTCCACACGCACCACCCCGCTGATTTCTTTCAGCGTGGCGACGATCTTTTCCTTGTCGGGAGCGGGAAGGTCGCTGGCGTTGATCAGGATAACGCCGTCCTGAACCTTGAGTGAACCGATCTTGAGTTTATACTGCTGCTCGAGAATGGCGGTGGCATAACCGAGCACGAAATGATCGTTCGTCGTATCGGCAATGACCGATTGGCCCAACAAGACGAACAGGAACAATCCGAGACAGGAGAGGCGCGCGGCGGGGAAAGCGGCGCATTTTTGAACTCGCATGCCCCCATTTATTCCGATTTTTCCGGATATGCAATGGGGGGTACACCTACCATATGCAAATTCGATCGTCGGTTGGTGGAATCAACAAATCACGACGAGACAGGTTAAGGGATGCTATTGGTTCCGCGACGCTGACTGCGTGGCATTTTCCCATTTCTTCTCGCGCCGTTTTCTCTCATCTTGATCTCCGCACCTTTTCTATGGCTGAAAAAACCAAACACAATTACGACGAGAGCAAGATCAAGACGCTGAGTTCGCTGGAGCATATCCGGCTGCGCACCGGCATGTACATCGGGCGCGTCGGCAACGGCAATCACTACGACGACGGTTGCTACATCCTGCTCAAGGAGGTCGTGGATAACGCCATCGATGAATACATCATGGGCCACGGCAAGGAAGTGGAGATCTCCATTGATGGGACGGCGGTGATGGTGCGCGATTACGGGCGCGGTATTCCGCTGGGCAAGGTCGTGGACTGCGTTTCCAAGATCAACACGGGTGCGAAGTACAATGACGACGTGTTCCAGTTCAGCGTCGGCCTTAATGGCGTCGGCACAAAGGCGGTCAATGCGTTGTCGAAGGCATTCGTGGTGCGCAGTCATCGCGATGGCGAATTTGCGGAAGCTCAGTTCAAGATCGGCAAACTCAAGAAAGAGGACTCAGGCAAAACGAAAGAGCCAAACGGGACGTTCATCGAGTTCGAGCCCGACCCGGAAATTTTCAAAGACACGGTGTTCAAGCAGGAATTCGTGGAGCGCCGCTTGCGCCATTACAGTTACCTGAACACGGGGCTTAGATTAATTCTGAAGACGCCGGAACTGGCCGAGCCGAAGGTGTTCCAATCGCGCCACGGTTTGATGGACCTCGTGATGGAGGATTTGTCCAACGATGGCAGCGAGCCTTTGTATTCCCCGCTGCATTACGCCAGCAAGACGCTGGAGTTCTGTTTCACGCACAGCAATTCGCGCTACGGCGAGACGTTTTATTCGTTCGTCAACGGCCAATACACCAGCGACGGCGGCACGCACCTCAGCGCGTTTCGCGAAGGATTGCTCAAGGCGGTGAATGAGTATTGCAACGGCAAGTTCGAGGGCGACGACGTGCGGGAAGCAATGGTCGGCGCGGTGGCCATCCGCCTCAAAGACCCGATGTTCGAGTCGCAAACCAAGAACAAGCTGGGCAATACGGAAATCCGCACCGAACTCGTGAACAACGTGCGCGAGGAGTTGCTGCACTTTTTCCAACGCAACAAACAGATCGCCGAGACGATCATCGCGAAGGTGAAGGATACGCAGGAGTTGCGGAAGGAATTGCAGAACGTGAAGAAGCTCGCGCGCGAACGCGCGAAGGCGATCACGCTGCGCATCCCGCAATTGAAGGACTGCAAGAATCATTTCGACAAGAAGAAGGAAAAAGGCAAGGGCACGATGGTCTTCATCTGCGAAGGGCAATCCGCCGCCGGGTCGATCACGAGCTGCCGCGATGTGAACAATCAGGCCGTGTTCGTCCTCAAGGGCAAGCCGCTCAACGTCTGGGATCTCAAGCGCGACGTGATGTACAAAAACGACGAGATGTACAATCTCATGCAGGCGCTCAACGTCGAGGACAACACCGAGGGCTTGCGTTACGACAAGGTCATCCTTGCCACCGACGCGGACGTGGACGGCATGCACATCCGCAATTTGATGATCACGTATTTCTTCCGGTTCTTCGAACAGCTCGTTCACGACGGCCACGTCTATGTGCTGGAGACGCCGCTATTCCGAGTGCGCAACAAAGCCGAGACAATCTACTGCTACAGCGAAGCGGAACGGGATGCCGCATCAACGAAGCTGGGTGGCAAACCCGAGATCACGCGATTCAAAGGCCTGGGCGAAATCAGCCCCAAGGAATTCCAGCAGTTCATCGGGAAGCAGATGCGCCTGAGCAAAGTGGAGTACGCCCCGCGTGCCGAGTCCGGCCCGATCTTCAACTTCTACATGGGCAAGAACACCCCGGAACGGAAGGATTACATTATGGATAAATTGGTAGTCCCAATCGAAGAGTGAACGTGGATTGCATTGCCAGGGCCTGTCCGCCATAGCTTCAGCGAAGGCGGAAGCGCAAAGATTACATCATGGAAAGGCTCGTCGTGCCGGTGGAGGAGTGACCATTTGCAGTTTATGGCGACTTGACCGCACATTTCGGCTTCGAGCGCGATCACAAAGGCTTGCGGCACGCCGCAGGTCGCCATTCCGCTGATCGGCAGGGGCTAAGATTGCCGTAAGGAAAACTCCGGGGATGAGGCCAGTCGCCCACAAGGGGCCAATGATGGTAAGCAACCTGAAACATTTTCAGGAGCAGCTTGCTGCGAACGTGATGCCTGGAGGAAATTTCCCGGGAAGTGAAGCGATTGGAGGCGGAGATTGCCTGCTCTCTCCGCCTCCAGAGCGAACTCGGCCGAGAACCGAATCGTCGTAAGTCCGATCAGCCCTGGTCAATGGGCAGGCGGCAACAACACTTGGTTGATAGCGTGAATAATGCCGTTACTGGCGCTGATGTTGGCCTGAATGACTTCGGACCGGTTGACGAAAACGTCATTGCGCTTCTTGTAAATGCGCACCTCGCCGCCTTGTAGGGTTTCAACTTTACGCTCGCGCAGCAATTGTTTCGCCGACCGGCTTCCGTCCAACACGTGGTAGAGGAGGATGTTCTGCAAGGCCGGCACATTGGTCACGAGGGATTCAACTGTTCCCGGCCGCAGCGCGGTAAACGCGTCGTCGGTGGGAGCGAAGATGCTGAATGTGCCACCCGTCGCCACCGTGTCTGTTAGGCCGGCGATTTCCAGCGCGGCCAGCAGCGTGCTGAACCGGCCATCATTCTCCAGCGTCTCGATCAGATTCGGCTGGGGAGGAGGCGGGAGCAGCACGGCGTCGATGACGTGAATGATCCCGTTCGGGGTGTTGACGTTCGGGTTGATCACGCGGGACTGGTTAATGATGAATCCGTTACGATTGATGGATACCTCCACCTCTTCTCCCTGGAGCGTTTCGGCTGACCGCTTGCAGAGTAATTCATAGGCCGATTTGGAATCTCCCAGCACGTGGTAGAGCAGGACGTTTTGGAGAGCGGGAATATTGGTCACGAGGGACTCGACCGTGCCCGCCGGCAATGCAGCAAAGGCGTCATCGGTCGGGGCAAATACCGTGAACGGCCCACCGGTCGTCAGTGCGTCCGCCAGGCCAGCGGCCTGGACGGCTGTGATCAGTGTCGTGAACCGGCCATCGAGCGCCAGCACGTCCACCAGGCTGTTGATGTTGATGTCGGCGGCCGGTGGAATCAGCACCCCTCGGACAGGATGAGTGATTCCATTCGACGCGGGCAGCGATGGATAATCCACCTGCTGACCGTTGATGCGCACTTTAAACCCTTCGGTGAGTGTCAGGATCGGATTGCCCTGAAGGGTCGTTGCTGTGCTCGCTTTGACCAGGTCGGACAGCGGACGCTTTCCGGACAGGACGTGGTACAGCAGGATGTTTTGCAGGGCCGTAACGTTGGTCACCAGCGATTCCACGGTCCCGGGTGGCAGCGCCGCAAACGCTTCGTCGGTGGGTGCGAGCACTGTGAACGTGCCGCCCGTCGCCACGGTGTCTTTCAGGCCGGCAATTTCAAGTGCTGCAAGCAGCGTGGTGAAGCGTCCGTCGCGCTCCAGGCGTTCAACGAGATTGCCACCACCATAACCGGCCTGGGCCGCAGTCGTGGCGAGAACAATTCCCAAGCCGACAGCCAAGGCGAGCCGGCGGGGAGAGAACAGTGAAGTGAGTCTGGTGTTCATGACAATGGACAAGTTGATGGATTTTACATGTTGTTTCTCCAGCGACGCGCCGCCGGAACTTGCCGGCGGACACGTCAGAGGTGACTATTTTGCGAATCAGTTTGGCAGAACAACGGTGTCAATTACGTGGATGACGCCGTTCTTGGCGGCCACATCGGTCTTCACCACGTTGGCTTTGTCCACGGTCACTTTGCCGCCCGCGACGACGATGCTCAGTTCCTTGCCGTTGACGGTCTTGGCCTGCATGGTTTTGACATCGCTGGCCATGACCTTGCCGGGGACGACATGATAGGTCAAAATGGCCACCAGCTTCTGCTTGTTCTCAGGCTTCAACAGATCTTCGACGGTGCCCTTGGGCAGCTTGGCAAACGCTTCATCGGTCGGCGCAAAAACAGTAAACGGTCCTGTGCCTTGCAGCGTTTCGACCAGGCCAGCGGCTTTGACAGCGGCAACAAGAGTGTTGAAGCTGCCGGCACCAGAGGCGACGGCGACGATGTCACCGGCGGGTTTGTCACCGGCTTGGACGACGGGCAGCGCCAGCGTTGCGAGTGCTAAGGCGGAGAGGGAGAGGATACGGAGTTTTTTCATGGTAGTTATGTGCGGTTACTTTTTTGGTTTGCTTGTGGATCGAATGGCAATCGTGAAACGCGTCGGACAGGCGAACCAGGCCTTCTTGTGCTGGTTGCTGCCGGGTTCTCGCGATTGACTTTCTAATCTCATGGTTTTAATCGGCGGACTGCCCAGCAGAACCCGATCGTGGTTGCAAGTTGTCACGCGTTGACGTTGTGTCAAATAATTGTCTAATATTTATTCTAGGAACTTGGTATGCGTTGAAATTGGTATTTTAGTGAGTTAAATGAGGGCAATATCGGTGTGCAACCTGTGCTCTCAGGGCGTTGTGTCTATTTATTGTCTATGTTTAGCCTACGAAGCGGTGGATGGAAGAATGGATCCGTGTAGAAGTCCCTTCGGTCGCGCGGCCCAAGTCGCGGATCATGCCCTAGACAGCAGTGGAGCAGTTTTTGATGGACGGTCGGCTCAAGGACGACGTGATCTGCAAGAGCAAATAAATGTACAGCATCATTCAGTCGCTTGCCGGGTGGAATCCCTGCCGCACGCCGAGTTCGGCCCGATCTTCAATTATTACCTGGGCAAGAACACGCCCTAGCGGAAGGATTACATCATGGGCAAGCTCGTCGTGCCGGTGGAGGACTGAAGCTTCCGTCGCTACACTCGAGAAAGTGCGGTCCATCACCGCCAGAACAGGGGATCGGCCGCGTTCTCACGAACGCAGGCCGAAGGAATTTGCGCAATACATCGGCAAGGAAAATGGTGCTGGTGCACGGCCGCATAATGGAATACGCGCGCGCCCGCGAGCCCACGCCGACTGCCGGGGTTTTGCGAAAACCCCGGCAGACGGCTTTTCTGATCGTTCACGGAGTCACCGTGATTTCATAGGTGGCATCTTTGACAAAGAATGGATTTGCCAGCGGGCCTGCCGCGCCAACGATTCGAATGACGTGCTGGCCCACCGGCAGCGGCTTGACCATCAGAAACGCACCCACTGAAACGGTGTCAATCGTGCCGCCGTCCGGGAAGCACGTCGTCCCGGACGCTGCAATCTGGTTGTCGTGGTCAGCGACGGTGACGTAGAACAGATCTGTTTGCACGCGATAGGGAGTTTGTTGCGGATTCGCCAAACCCTTGACCTCGACGCCATCAATCGTGCAGACGGTGAGTGACGCGGCGAAGTCCCACGCGCCGTTCGCCTGTTCGAGGAGTTCCGCCTCCGTGAAGTCGGTGTTCGTCGGACAATCGGCATTGTTGAAGTACACGCTCAACACCGGGAAGAACAAAAACTTGCCGGCGGGAATGGTCATCTGCCGCGTTACGGACCGATTGCCCGTGACCGAGGGCAGAAACCAGACCTGGCCGGACTGGTTTGATTCAGACGTGGCGGAATCCGCGGCAGGATTGGCGGTGGCCGGGAAAGAAAGCGACCACTGCCAATAACGCGCGGCCCATTCCGCATAACTCAACCCCAGCGGATTGGCTTGAGGTGGGACGATTTCGGAACCGCTCTCGCTGCCGTTGCCGGCGAGCGACGACGAAGCGGTCGCGGCCAGCAGAGTAAGAACTGAAACGACACACAGACTCCAGCTTCGGACCGGTGTCTTGCGGCTTGATTGGGTTTGGATTGATGTGTTCATGCGATCTGGTCCTTCTTGGTTTATGGTTGGCTCGGTATTTTTGTGCGTGGCCCACACGGCCCACGCGGGACCGCTCGCAGAGCCAATGCGCGCGGCAGATTCGTTCAACTTTCCTTTATGCCACCAGGCGCTGTTGTTTCTGGTCCTGGAAGGCTTCACCGGTTGAAATGAGATTTGTGTTCACCTCCTTCCAGACCGGTTGGCGGGCGTGTCTTACAGGTTATTTGAAGAAACTGGAAGTGGATGGGAGACCTGAGCCACAACGGGTGACAAGCCAGTTCGTCTCTCGAGCCAGTCGGGTTCAGCGTTGGGGCAAGTTCGTCAGAATCCGAACTTCGCGCGGCGGCGGTTGCGACGATTCGCGATCGGGAGGGTATGGCGGACGATCCCAATCCAGTTTCAAGGTTGCCAATCGGGTTCGGATATCGCGCAGGTTCAGCACAAACATTTCCCGGGTGAGGATTCCGCGAACGGCCAGCCGTGTGCCATCGGGCGAGAAATGCATCCCACCCACCGATTCGCCATTCGGCAACTCAAACCGCGCGAGGATGGCGCCTGATTCCAGTGCAAACAGCCGCATCTCTGCCTGATTAAATCGGGTTGCAAGTAACAACGAGTCGGGTGAGATCGCGAGCCCGCCGGCGTGGTCCTCGGTTCTGGTCCACCAGGCTTGAGTCCGTTGGGTGGCGTTCCACACGAAGCGTTCGCCGCGCGGGGCCACCGCCAACCAGCGTCCGTCTGGACTGAACTCCATATTCCCGCTGGGCGAACTGTGTTCGGTTTGCTCAAGAACCTGTCGCAGCTTGCCAGTCTCGGTTTCCCACAGCGACACTCCAAACAGTGTCCAACTGGCAGTGGCCAGGGTTTTGCCATCAGGGCTGAAGTCGAGGTAGTGCCACGGCCTTTTGCCCACCATTCCCGAGATGATTTCGCGTCCAGTCTTTGCCTCCAAAATGTGGCAAAGGTTGCTTTCAACACTTGCCACGAGGCGACCATCGCGTGAAATCGCCAGCCCGACACGCTCGCGCGGCTCGATTGAGGTGGGCGGACCAAGCTCCCATATACCAACGTCGCGGGAACGCCTCAGGGGCCAGCGCACCAGCCCGCGGGCTCCGCTGAGCCAGAGGTTCGTATCCGCGTCGAAAGCCATGCCGAAATGACGGCCCACATCCGCTTGCGCCAGCAGTCGGCCTGTTTGGGCGTCATGAACCAGCAGGAAACCATCTTCGCTGGAGTTGAAGAACAACGCGCCGTCCGGACTGAACCTGGCCACCCAGCCAGGATTCGGGTGTGCGTCCCCTTCGGGCACGAAGCGTTGGATGGGTTCGTCCACGGCAACTTCGAACAAACGGAACCGAGCACGTCCAGGGGTTTGAATGAAAAGTCTCGCGCCGTCTGCCCGAAAGCGCAGCATCGAGCCGGCGCCGGGAATTCGCAATACCGGTTGTCCCGATCGGAAGTTCCACACGCGGATACCATCCCAGCCGGCACTGAACAACAAGTCGTGGCCGGGGCAAAAAGCGCGCGTGTAGGATTGCTCGGTATGGCCGGAAAAGGTCGAAACCACCTCGCCCGTTTGCCAATCCCATACTTGGATTCGCGAGCCGGTCTGCTCGGTGGCCACCAGTTTCCCCTCAGCGTGCCAGGTGATCGAACCCACAACGAATTCAAAAGGTCGCCGCGAGAGCAGTTCCCCTGTGACTGCATCAAGAAAGCTGACTTCACCAGTCTCTCTGGAACTGACGGCAAGGCAACGTCCATCAGGCGAGTAACGGACAATATCACTGGGAGTCGCAGTAGCGAAGGAGCGCAGCAACTTGCCGCCCGTCACCTCATGGATCGCTACAACAGCGTTGGTGCCGTCCGTCGTCGCCACTTCTCGGTCGTCTGGGCTGAAGTCCAAGCCCCAACCCAATTCATTATCGCGGCACGCAGCAGTCACTTTTATGATACGTGAACCAAGATCCCACACGCGCGTTACACCTCGTTGTGTTTGGACTGCCAACAGGTTGCCCGCGTGATTGAATCCGAAAACTCGCACTGGGCTGGTTTCGATTGCTGGCAACCGCAACAACTCCACGTCGTCCGCCATGCGATGAATCGTCACCTCGCCGTTGGTGTGACCGACGGCGTAACGTTCCAGGGCCTGGTCCGGTATGGACGACGTGGGTTCAAGAGCCTCCGCACGACCGAGTTTGATCTGACGTACGTCGAAGTGGGCCAGCGCGGCGATAAATTCGTCGCGAAGTTCCGGCGAGGGCCGGATGGCGGCCGCCTTGGCTAATGCATCGAGCGAATCGAACCGCCGGCCCGGCTGGCCGCTCAACCGATTGGCGCGAGCCTGGGCGAGGTAGGATTCCCAGAGTTGCTCGGTTGTTTTGGCCTGCGCGAGCCGGGCCTCCTTTTCCGATCGTCGCGCGTTGTTCCATTGCCACAGGATTCCAGCCAATCCCAGTGCCAAGGCCACATGCAATGCCGCGACCAAGCCAGCGACCACGGGGCGGCGTTGACACCATCGCCAGACTTTTGCCGGCGCACCCAGAGGTCGAGCCGTGATCGGTTCGCCGCGTTGGAAACGGCCCAGTTCGTCGGCCAGCTCTTGCGCGCTGGAGTAACGTCCACGCGGTTCTTTGGCTAGGCACTTGAGGCAGATCGTTTCCAGGTCGCGCGGCACGATGGGATTTAATTGTCTTGGTGAAACGGGTTCCTCGTTGAGTAACTGATGCAGCACGCCTTCCATCGTCTCAGCGCGAAACGGCGGTCGGCCCGTGAGCAGGAAGTAGAGAATCGCCCCCAGCGAATAGAGGTCGCTGGCGGTGGTCACCTCGCCGCTGTGGCCGCGCGCCTGCTCCGGCGACATGTATTGCGGCGTGCCCATGACCTGGCCAGTGACCGTGAGGTCAGACTCGGAATCCAGCCGCTTGGCGAGACCGAAGTCGGTAATGCGCGGCTGGTCGAAAACATCAATCAGGATGTTCGAAGGCTTCAGATCCCGATGCAGCACACCGCGTTGATGGGCGTAATGAATCGCCTCCGCAATGGTGCGCAGATAGATCGCGGCGAGTTCGGGTGGCAGAGGTTTGGATTCGGTGCGTCGCGCGAGGTTTTTGCCTTCGACGTAATCCATCGAGAAATAGTGCTGGCCTTCGTGCTCGCCGACTTCGTGAATTGCCACGATGTTCGGGTGTTGAAGATTCGCAGCGGCTTCGGCTTCGGCCTTGAAGCGGAGGATGAATTCCGGCTCGGCCTGGCGGCTCAACGGCAACATCTTCACCGCCACCACGCGGTTGAGCGAAAGCTGTCGCGCGCGGTAAACCACACCGCCACCACCACGGGCGATTTCTTCAAGCAGTTCATAATCGCCAAAGTAACGGAGCTTGGAGCGCGGCGTGGCAGCACCGCGGTTTCCTGCCGGGTCGGGAACGAGCATCTCCTCCAACGCAAACGCCGTCTTTGCCAGACATGCGGGACAAAGGCCTTGCACGCCATGACCGCGAATGGGCACGTGGCACTGGGCACAGATGGCAGTTTCCGTCATGACTTCTGTCTGTTAATTACAGACCGGTTGTCAGTGCGAGATTACGGCGGCGTGCTCCTCACCGGCTCAACACGTTCAGGAGGTGACGCATCTCCTCCTCCAGCTCGAGCGGTGTGTTGACCGTTTGAGCGATGGCCTCGCGCACGAGTTCACGATAGCGATGCCGCAAGCGATGGACGGCCGTCGTGACTGCACCCACGGTCATCCCCAAACGAGTCGCGGCTGCTTCGTAATTTGCGTCCGTCGCAGTGAGCGTGAGAAAACTTCGAAGCTCCTCGAACCCGTTCCCCTTGCCCGCAGCCGTCTGCTCCGCGCGTAACATGGACATTGCCTGATCGAGAATGGTGATCGCCCATTGCCG
>Ga0315912_10002194_pt1 | contig 21436 bp, 19 predicted proteins | sample VfabasoilMG_FD_204469 | JGI IMG/M metagenome (GOLD analysis project Ga0315912, IMG submission 204469) | Garden soil microbial communities collected in Santa Monica, California, United States - V. faba soil | ecosystem: Environmental > Terrestrial > Soil > Garden | place: USA: California...
GCTCAAGACACCGCTCTCGCTCGTGCGCATGTTCAGCGAGCTCTTGCAGAGCGGGCGCGTCGAAAGCGACGAGAAGCGGCGGCAGTATCTACAGATCATCGTGGGCGAGAGCGACCGTCTGGCCTCGCTGATCGAGAACGTGCTCGATTTCGCCAAGGTGGAGCGCGGTCGTCAGGCGTACCACTTCGCCGAGGCGAACCTCGGCGACGTGGTGACGCGTGCGGTGGACGTGTGCCGCCTGCGTGCGGAGCGGGAGGGCACCGAGCTCGAGCTCGAGCCGTTGCCCGCGCCGGGCAGCGTGCGGATCGACGAGCGTGCGCTCGAAATCGCCGTGATCAACCTGGTCGACAACGCCATGAAATACGCCCCGGGGCACGTGTCGGTCGCCGTGCGCGAAGCTCCGCGCACGCTCGAAATTCGCGTGACCGATCGCGGGCCCGGCATTCCACCCGAAGACAGGAAGCGCATCTTCGAGCGTTTCGTGCGCGGCAAGACGACGGAGGGCAAGCAGGTGCGCGGCAGCGGCATCGGCCTCGCGCTCGTGAAGCACATCGCGGAAGCGCACGGCGGCAAGGCGTGGGTCGAGCCGGCAACGCCCAAGGGCAGCGTCTTCGTGCTGAGCGTTACTCGCTGACTTCGCCTTCGTCGGTCGCGCCCTGCAACGCGCGCAGCTCCTGATCGCTCAGGTAGATGCTCGCGGCGGCGCGTGTCGGTGCGCCGGATGGCGGGGGCGCCGGGAGCGGCGGGGGAGGCGCCGCCGAGTCGTCTTCGTCGGGCTCGAGCTCGAGCGCTGCGGCGGACGCGCTCGGCGCGGGATTCGGCTCGGCATGAGCCACCGGCTCCTCCGGGGGCAGGGGCTCCGGCAAGACGATGGCGTCGAGCAGCGGATTGTACTTCGCCAGCACCGCGTCGAAAGCCAGGCGCTCGCTGCCGGTGAGCGTGCGCATCCCGTCGAGATCGAGCTTTTCGGCGTCGAAGAACGCGCCGTTCTTGCTGGCACTGAAATGGAGGTGAGGCCCCGTCGAGCGCCCCGTCGAGCCGACGTAGCCGATGAGCTGCAGGCGCTTGACCTTGTCGCCCGCCTTGAGCCCCTCCGCTATGCGCGAGCAGTGCGCGTAGCCCGTCTCGATGCCGCCGGCGTGCTCGAGCTTCACGAGATTGCCCGTCGGGCCGCGAAAGCCGGCGAAGGTGACGGTGCCGGGCGCCGAAGCGTAGATGGGCGTCCCCGTGGGCGCACCGAAATCCGTCCCGAGGTGCGGCATGATCTTCTTCAGGATCGGGTGCAGGCGCTTCAGGTTGAAGTGCGACGTGATGGGCGCGCCGGGGACGGGCTTGCGCCACCCGCCCTGATGCGGGGAGCGGCCCTTGGCGTCGTAGTAGCCGCGCAGGTTGGGCGCGTCGTAGTAGTAGATCCGAATCGACTCGCCGATGGCGCGCTTCACCTCGAGCGCTTCCACGCCCGCGTAGCGATCGAATTCGCCCAGCACCGAGACCTCCTGGACGATCAGACGAATCACGTCCCCGCGCTCGAGGTCCTCGATCGCGGAGTGGCCGTCGAGTGCCGTCTTCACGACCCGCGCGAGGCCACGCTCGAAGCCCGCCTGCTCGGCCGAGTCGTCGAGGCTCTTGCCGTCGTAAACCAGGGAGCCCGCCACCTGGGTGCGTTCGACCTTCAGATCCAGCTTGCTCGCCTCGAGCAGGCCGCTCTGCCCCTCGCGCGCCTGGTACACTTCCTCGCCGCTCACCTGGTACTCGAATGCCTTGAGGCGTTCGCTCTTCGTGTCGACCAGCGCGGCGAAGCGATCGCTCTTCTTGCAGCGCTCGAAGCTCTTCAGTCCTTGGAACGCGGTGACGATGCGGTACGTCTCCTTGAGCGGCACGCCCGCCGCCTGCACCGCCTTCAAGAACGCGTCGGAGCCGACCTTGCCTTCGACGAGCTTGAGGCCCGGCGTGTGCGCGCCTTCGCTCACGCGCCACGGTCCGGGTAGGCGCTGGCGCTCGCGTTTTTTGGCCTTTTTCTGCGGCGGCGGCGCCACGCTGGCCGAGGCCGGCTCGGCGGGCGCGGCGCTCGGCGTGTCGAGCAACGTCGCGCGCTGTGGCGCGACGTGCATGGCGATCGCCGTGACCGATGCGATCACGGCCATGCCCATCAGAGTTCCGAACAGAGCAACGACGGTGGGCGAGAGTGAAGGACGTGTGGGGATGAGCGGCGAGCCCGGTGCGCGCACGGCGCTCTGCGGCGCGTCGCCGAGCGGGTGCTCGTCGGCGAGGTGCTTGCCGATCTCGTCGAGGTCGTCACCCGCGTCGCCTCGCTCTTGCGTTCGCGAGTGCTGCTCCGCCCGCGCCGCGCGCTCGATCAGCCGCGCACGCATCGCGCCGCCGCGCGCCGGCTCCAGGTCCTGGTCCGCCTGCTCGACGGGGTCGCCCGCCTCCGCGCGGATCGCGGGCACGGCCGCCGCGTCGATCGACGGCTCGGGCTCGAGCTCGCCATCGCCCTGCACCATGGGATCTATGATGCGACCGACGTGGCGGCTGCTCGGGTCTTTTGGACGCGAGGCCACAGCGAACACTCGGGTAGCAGTGCCCGGCCGTCGCGGCAACCCACCCCCCCGCGGCGCCCTCCGCCCCGGGAGCGCTCGGGCGAGCCCGTGCGGCGGAGAGCGAGACGCTGGGCACCCGCGCAAACCGTCGTGATTTTCGACTTGTGGCGCTCGAGACGAGCGGCCATCATCGCCCGCACGCACTCAGCGCGGTTGCGCCATGGATGACCACCTCAAGCAGCTGCTCTTGCTCGGGCGCGAGCACTATCAGAAGCGCGAGTTCGACAAGGCCGAGTACCTGCTCAAGCAGGTGGTCGAACAGACCGATCGCTTCGCCGACGTGTTCGACATGCTCGGTGTAGTCGCTCACAGCCGCGGCGACTTCACGCAGGCGGAGCGCCACTTCGAGAAGGCCGTGGGGCTGAACCCGAACTACACCGAGGCTCAGCTCAACTTGATGGTCACCTACAACGACCTCGGCAAGTACGACGCCGCGCGCGAGATCTACGCGCGCATCCGCAGTCGTGGTGCCGAAGGCGGCGGGGGCGATCCCTTCGCGAAGGGTAAGATCGCGAACATGCACGCCGAGCTCAGTCAGGCGTACCTCGACGCGGGCATGACTCAGGAAGCGGTGCTCGAGCTCGAGCGCGCGGTGAACCTGTGCCCGCAGTTCGCCGACCTTCGCACGCGCCTCGCCGTGCTCCATCGCGACTCCGGTCGGCCCGAGCGTGCGCGCGAGCAGCTCGAGCTGGCGCGTGCAGCGAACCCCCACTACGCGCAGGCCCGCTTGCTCCTCGGCGTGATGCTGCTCTCGGGCGGCGAGCTCGAGGCGGCGGCGAGCGAGTTCGAAACGGTGCTCGAGCGCGACCCCGACAACAAGGGGGCGCAAATGTACCTGCGGCTCGTGAAAAGCCGGCTGGCGAGCTCCGAGCGGCCGCCCTCCTGAGCGTTCGAGCGCTGCCGTTCCGAGACGCTGCCTGCTCGGGCGCGTAGCCACGACGGATTTCCGGAGCGCGCGCTCGCTCGGGGAGCGCGCGCCCATTACAGGCAGAGCGAACTCCGGACCCGCGCGCGGTCGAGCTCCATGGCGGCCGCGACCCCGTGCTACACCCAGTCGAGCATGGCTTTGTGCAAATCGTGCGGTGAGGACGCGGAGGAGCTCGTGAGCGCCAACATCGGGGGGAAGACGAAGAAGGTGTGCGCCGACTGCGCGGAGCGGGCGGAGGAAGAGGAAGCGGTGGCCGAGGCCAGCGAGGCCGTCGTGCAAGGCATGATGGGCTTCAAGGGGCGTCGCTGATGGCGCGCGTCGGAGGTCGTGCGCTCCTGGCTTCCGCACTCTTCAGCGCTTGGGCTTGTGCGAAGGCGACCGATTCGGATCTCGGTGGCAGCGAGGTCGTCTCGAGCGGCGCTGGCAAGGGCGGCAGCGGCGGAGCTGGCGGCACGATGCTCGCCAAGGGCGGCTCGGGTGGAAGCTCGGCCTCGAGCACGGGCGGAACGTCGACGGGTGGCCGGGGCGGAACCGGTACCGGAGGCTCGTCTACCGGGGGTTCAGCGACGGGCGGCGGGGCGACGGGTGGCACGGGCAACGCCTCGGGCAACGGGGCGACGGGCGGCTCGACGGGTGGAAGCTCGACGGGCGGCAACGCGGGTGACGACGGCGTTCCTCCGGACGTGCTCGCGAGGGCCAAGGTCGTCCTGCGCCACATCGCGCGCAATGCCTCGAGCACCTCGAACGCGGTCGACACGCGCCTGTTCTTCGAGAACAAGTCGGACGACGACCTGAGCTTGACGCAAGTGAAGGTGCGCTACTGGACGACGCTCGAAGGCGCTTGGGGGAACCTCGAGTGCTACTACTTCGCGCTCGCCGAAGAATCGAACGTGACGCTCCAGTACATCGCCGACGGTGACGACAGCCACGTCGTGATCGGATTCAAGGTAGGCACCATTCCGGCTCACAACGGCTCGCCCTTCACGAACACAGAGTTCCAGATGAAGGTCGACGCGCAGAACGGCGGGACCTTCACCCAGAGCAACGATTGGTCGTTCGACGCGCTCACGGCCGACAACCCGCCCGAGCCGAACGACAAGATCACCGTTTACCTCGCCGACCAGCTCATCTGGGGCTGCGAGCCGTCCAACGTCTGCGCCGGGGACGGCGGGGCCGGAGGGCAGGGCGGCCAGGGCGGGGAGGCCGGTCAGGCAACGGGTGGGACGGTCCAGGGCGGTCAGGGCGGCGAGCCCACCTCGGGCCAGGGCGGCGCGTAGGCCCGGACGAGCCCGTCAGGCGCGCTCGAGCGCCGACACGCGGGCCGAGGTCACCTCGCCGAGCACCTCGAGCGCGCGCGGGGCGAGCGCTTCGGGCGTGATCACGCGGCCGCCGAGCGACGCGACCGAAGCCACGCCGTGCTCGCGGATGCCGCACGGAACGATCACGGCGTAGAGCCCGAGATCGTTGGTGAGGTTCAGCGCGAAGCCGTGCATCGTCACCCAGCGCGAGATGCGCACGCCGATGGCGCCGAGCTTCACGAGCTCACGCGCTTCGCCGGCGCTTTCGAACCTCCGGGGCTCGGCGGCGTCGGCCCAGAGCCCCACGTGCTTCGGATGCGTGCCCGCGGCGACCCCGAGCTCGGCGACCAGGCGTCGCATCGTCTCCGTCAGCCCCTGCACCCAGCGCCGCACGTCCCGTCGATCCGGGTTCAAATCGACGATGGGGTACGCGACGAGCTGCCCCGGGGCGTGCAGCGTCACGTCGCCGCCGCGGCTGGTTTTCTCGAGCACGATGCCCTGCTCGGCCAGCGCCTCGGGTGTGGCGAGGAGATGCTCCGGCTTCGCCCCGCGGCCGAGCGTGACGACCGCGGGATGCTCGAGCAAGAGCACCGTGTCCTCGTCGCGTCCGGCCTGACGCTCGGCGAGCAAGCGCTCCTGCTCGACGACGACCTCGGAATACGGGCGCCGGCCGAGCCAGACGCCGCGCAGCGTGCGAGCCATCCGACGCGCTCTACTCCGGGATTTGCTCGCCGGAGTCGCGCGCCTGCTCGCGCTGCTCCTCGATGCGCTCGACGAACGTGCCGGTGAGGTCCGGGTCGAACTGCGAGCCCGAGCAGCGCTCGATTTCGCTCACCGTCACGTCGTGGGGCAGCGCGCGCCGGTACGAGCGATCGCTCGTCATGGCGTCGTACGTGTCGGCGACGGAGATGATGCGCGCGATGAGCGGGATGTCGTTCTTGGCGAGGCCGAGCGGGTAGCCACGGCCGTCCCAGCGTTCGTGATGCAGGTAAACCCCGGGCACCACCGGCGCGAGGAAGCGCACCGGGTCGAGGATTTCCCGGCCGTAGACCGGATGGCGCTTGAACACGTCGTACTCGTCGAGCGTGAGCTTGCCCGGCTTGTTCAGGTTCATCACGCAGCCGATCTTGCCGATGTCGTGCATCAGCGCCGAGTGACGAACGATCTCGATCTCGCTTTCCGGCAGCCCGATCCAGCGGGCGAGCGCCACGGCGTAGCGCGCCACGCGCTCCGAATGGCCCGCCGTGTAGTGGTCCATCTTGTCGATGGTGCGGGCAAGGCTCTGGATCGTCTGCTGGAAGGTCGCCTGCAGGTCCTCGTACAAGCGCGCGTTCTCGATGGCCGCGGCAGCTCGTGACGCGATGATGCTGAGGAGCTTGCGCTGTCCCTCGTCGAAGCGGCGGCTGGCCGTGAGCGAGATGACCGCGATCCAGCCCATCAGGCGATCGCGCATCTTCAAGGGGACCACCGCGATGCTCGAGACTTGCCGGCCCGGGTGCTCGGCGAAGAGCTCGCGGGCGCGCGCCCCGTGCTCGACGAGTGGGGTGCCGATCTTCAGCCGCTCGGCGATGATCGTGCGATCCAAAAGGCCGAGCTCCTCGCCCTGCGGGAAGGCGGGGGACGCCACGATGCTGCGCTGAAAAAAGCTGCCCTCGCCGTCGTCGAGCCAGGTGGCGACGGTGTCCGCGCGCACTTCCGACAGAGCGCCGTCGGTGAGCGTTGCCATCACCTCGTCGAGCGAAAGGCTCGCCGCGATCGCTTCGCTCACCTTGTAGAGCGACAGGGCCTCGCGCAGGCGCAGGTTCTCGGCCGTGAGGCGCCGCTTCTCGAGGCCTCGCTGCACGATGTGCACGACCTCCTCCACCTTGAACGGCTTCAAGATGTAGTCGTAGGCGCCGCGCTTCATGGCATCGATCGCCGTCTCCACCGTGCCGAAGCCGGTCATGATCACGGTGAGCGTGTCCGGGTGCGTCTTCGAGACCTCTTTCAGCAGGTCGAGGCCGCCCATGCGCGGCATCTTCAGGTCGCTGATCACCATGTCGTAGCGGGCGCGCTCGAGCTCGTTCACCGCGCTCGAGCCGTCCTCCGCCGTGCGCACGATGTAGCCTTCCATCCCGAGGAAGTCGGCGATGATGTCGCGGATGAATTTCTCGTCGTCGACGACGAGAACGCGCGGGCGATCCTCGGGCGAGTTCGATTCGATGGAGGCCATTGGGGTGGGCGCGAACCGGGGGACCGCGGGCAGCCGAAGCGTAACACCTTCCGTCACACCCGCGACGGAGACCCGCGAACACCCTCTGAAGGCGCGCCCGAGCGGGCCTCAGCCGCGCGAGCCCAGGAGGCCACCGAGCCCCTTCTGGGGCTCCGTGGCGTGCGACCGCAGGTAGCTCAAGTTGAGGCCGTTGATGAGGGCATGCGCCACGAAGGGTCCGGCGATCGACCCGACGAGCGTGGCCCAGCTGGCCCATACCCAGCGGCTCGGCCCCGTCAGCTGATGCAGAACGCCGAAGAGCAACGCTTGCAGCCAGAGCCCGAGCCAGGGCTGCAAGAGGCCCCTGAACAGCAGCTCCTCGCCGAGCGCGCTCGTGGCCGCGAGCCCCACGATGCCCACGCCGCTCAGCCCGCGCGTGAGCGGCCGGAGCTCGCGATGGAGATTCCTGGCCCACGCGAAGCGCGGCACGCAGAAGCGCGTCGCGACGGCGACGAGCGCTCCGAAGCAGGCTCCGAGCCCGACGCTGTAGAGCAGGTCGCGAGGCGCACGCAGCGGCAGCCAGGCCGGCATCGTGAACGGCGGGGCTCCGCGCAGCGCGAAGCCGAGAATCGTCGCGAAAAGCGCCATGCCGGCGTAGACGGCCGCGAATCGGCCCCAGCGCGCCATCTTCGGACTATGCCACGCTTCCGGGCCCGCGTTCATGTAGAGTCGCTCCCCGGAGATTTCCCGTGCCGGAAGCGTCGGAGGAGCTCGCCCGCTTCGAATCCGGTCTGGATCTCGTCGACGCCATGGCGCGCCGCATCGCCCGCGAGGTCGGGGCGGTCGCGGAGCTCGCCGACCTCGTGAGCTACGGCCGCGAGGGGTTGCTCGACGCGGCGCGCAAGTTCGATCCGGCACGTGGCGTTCCCTTTCGCGGCTACGCGAGCTTCCGCATTCGCGGCGCGATCATCGACGGTGTGCGGCAAAGCGCTCGCTTGCCGCGCCGCGCCCACGAGCGCCTGAATGGACTCGCCGCCGCGAATCGAACCAGCGAAGGCGCGTACGAGGACGCGCTCGCGCCGGCGGCGCCGGGCACCACGCCGGCCGACGCCGAGCGCGCCCTCGGCGAGCACCTGGCGGCGATGGCCACGGCCGTGGCGGTCGGTCTGCTTTCGACCACCGCCTACGGTGACGAGGGCGAGCGCGTGCCCGTGGCCGTCGATACGAGCCCCGAAGAGGCGCTCGGTCGCGCGGAGCTCCTCGAGGTGGTGCGCCGCGCGATCGCCGACCTGCCGGCGGAAGAGCAGACGCTCGTGCGACGGCACTACCTCGAAGGCGAGCGCTTCGATCACGTGGCGGCGGAGCTCGGCCTCAGCAAGAGCTGGGCGAGCCGGCTGCACACCCGCGCCATCAAGCGCTTGACCGAGAAGCTGAAGGGTCCAGAGACTTGACGAGGACGCTTGCCCCCGATACTCGATAAGGCCATGTCGAGACTCGCGTTCACGGCGCTCTGCGCCCTCGCGGCGGCGATAACCACGGCTGCCTGCGGCGGGCAGAGCCAGCCCGCCCCGGCGAGTCCGGCACCGTCCGAAGCCGCCCCGGCGACGGCCGCCTCGAGCGAGCCGGGTGCCGGCGAGACCCCCGGCGACGCCCCGGCTCCCGCCGCCCCGGCGAGCGCTGCCGCCGCGCCCGCGCCGCGTCCGATCTCCGAGCAGTGCGAGAAGATGTGCGACGCCCAATCGGCGAAGTGCACGCCGGAGAAGGTGAAGGGCTGCAAGCAGAACTACTGCAGCCGCTACGGCGGCGCGCCGGAGGTGTGTGAGCCTGCCGTGCGTGCCGCTCTCGCCTGCACCGAGCAGAACCCCGAGTTCTCGGTCTGCTCGAACGTGATCTCGATCAGCTGCGCGAAGCCCTTCCGCGCCGCGGAGAAGTGCATCGCCACCGGCGTCGCGCCCGAGGACCTCGGGCCACCCAAGGAAATGCCGGACGGCTGGGTGCGCTACGAATCCAAGGAGGCGGGCTTCAGCCTCGCGATGCCACCGAACGTCGAGACCCGGACGGACGGCGCCCTCAAGCTCTGGTCGGCGAAGTCGGGCAACGCAACCTACGAGGTGAGTCTCGGCCCGCCGCCGCCCGAGGAGAAGAAGTTCGACCAGAAAGCTTTCGTGCGCATCGCCACCAAGCTGCTCGGCAAGTGCGGTCCCAAGATGAAGCTCTTCGCCCTGGTCGAGAAGCCCGAGAGCACGCTGATTCACTACCGGACGGTGTGCCCCGACAAGACGCAGCGCCGCGGCGAGATCTACGTCGAAGGCAAAGACTTCTTCGTCCTCACCGCGACCTGGGGCGAGGGCCCGAACACCGACGCCGACGCCTTCGCGTTCACGTTCGTGCGCAAGAAGTAGCGGCGTCCACGCGGCGGACGCCCGCTGCTCCCGCCGGACCACGCCGGGTGCTACAAATCGGTCCATGCGCACCCTGGTCGCCATGAGCGGTGGAGTAGACTCCTCCGTTGCCGCGGCGCGCTTGCTCGCGCTGGGCGACGAGGTCGTGGGCGTCACCCTGCACCTCTGGGACTACCCCGACGACGGCAGCGTGCGCGGCCGCTGCTGTGCGCCGGAGGACATCCACGACGCGCGCCGCGTGGCCGATCGGCTCGGGTTCCCCCACTATGCGTTCGATCGCCGCGAGCTCTTTCGGGACACGGTCGTCGAGCCGTTCGTCGATGCCTACGTCGGCGGCGAGACGCCGAGCCCCTGCGTGCGCTGCAACCGCGGCGTGAAGCTGCCGGAGCTGATGCGGCTCGCCGCAGAGCTCGGCGCCGAGCGCGTGGCGACCGGCCACTACGCGCGCATCGAGCGACACGGCGAGCGCTTCGAGCTCCATCGCGCTCGCGATCGGCAGAAGGATCAGAGCTACTTCCTCCACATGCTCGACCAGGCAACGCTCGCGCGCTTGGTGTTTCCCCTCGGTGAGCTCGACAAGGCCGAGGTGCGTGCCGAGGCGCAGGCGCTCGCGCTGCCCGGCGCGGACAAGGGCGAGAGCCAGGAGCTCTGCTTCGTCCCTACCGGTCGCTACGACGCGTTCGTCGCCGAGCGCGCCGCCGGGCGGCTCCGGCCGGGTCCGATCGTGGACGACGAAGGCCGCCCCGTCGGCTCCCACGCCGGCATCCACGCCTTCACGCTCGGGCAGCGCAAGAATCTAGGCGTGGCGCTCGGGCGCCGCGCCTACGTCGTCGGCATCGATCGCGAGAGCGGCACCGTACGGCTCGGCGACCGCGATCGACTGCTCGCGCGCGGGGCCTGGCTCGACGAGACGAGCCTCTCGCCCGACGTGACTCCCCCGTTTGCCTGCGACGTGATGGTGCGTTACCGGGGCAGCGCCGTCCCGGCCCGCGTCGAGTCGGGACTCGGTCGCGGCCTGTTCGTTGCGTTCGACGCGCCGGTCGCGGCGGTCGTTCCGGGACAGTTCGCCGTGTTCGTGCGTGGCGAGCGGGTGCTGGGGGGTGGCGTCATCCGCGAAACGGCAAAGGCGGCGAGCGCGGCCGAGGAGGGCGGCTCCTCCCCGCGGGCTGCGACGGAGGCTTCGACGTGAGCCGCCTCGGGTTCCTCGCCCTGGCGTGCGGCGTGGCGAGCCTCGGTTGCAGCGTCGGCGAGGGCGAGGGTTGGGTACGGAGCGAACGCCTCTACATCGAAGACTGCGTGAACGGAACGTTCGACCTCGGTCCGGATTTTTTTGGCGCGAACTCCTTCCGGGGCGACGCCCTCCAGATCCGCGTGCAGCGTGGCGACAACATCGAGGAGCTCTCGGACGGCCTGATGGTCCTCGTGAACGACCTTCCGACGCAACGCGCCCGGGTGAACCAGGCCATCTCCGTCGGCATGCCCGTCGGCGTGTCCCCGCCCGGCGTGCCCATCGTCTACGATGACGACCCGCCGCCCGTGAGTCTGGCGCTCTACCTGCACGACAGCTGCCACGTCGAAAACGGCACCGTGTACTCCATCGCCGGCACCATCACGTTCAAGTCGATCTTCAGCGGAGATCCGAACGAGGAGGCCTCCGACCAGCGGCTGACGGAGGCGACCTTCGACGCCACCTTCGCCGACCCGCGACAGCTCGTGGGCGCAGGGGCGGAGGATCCGAACCTCCAGAGCCGGGTGACCGGGTACTTTCGGTTCTACTTCCAGCGTGGGCAGCCGGCCCAGCCGTTCAACTAGGGAGAAGATGAAGACGCTCGTCGATGCCCTGCTCCGCACCGAGGCCGAGCGCTACCAGTTGCGCTTCACCTGCGAGGATTGCGCCCACTTCGTACCGGAAGCACGCGCCTGCGCGCACGGCTACCCGAACGAGGCGCACCGGGGCATCCGGCTCGAGCAAGCGGCGCACCTCGAATTCTGCAAGGAGTTCGAGCTCGTCTAGGGAGGAGCGTGCCCCGTGCCCCGCTCGCACCCCCCGACGCTCATCACGCTCGCCACGCGCACGCTCCGCGAGGAGTGCGGGGTCGTGCGAGGCAGGCGCATCCTGTGCGCTGTCTCGGGCGGACCCGATTCGATGGCGCTGCTCGACGTGCTGGCCCGGCTGGCACCGAAGCTCGGCTTCTCGCTCGTCGCCCACGGCGTGGATCATGGCTTGCGCCGGGAGGCCGCCGGAGAGCTCGACCTCGCGGAGCGTCACGCCGACGGGCTCGGGGTACCCTTCGGGCGCAGCGTGCTCGCCGTCGCGCCGGGCGGGAATCTCCAGGCGCGCGCTCGAGCCGCTCGCTACGCGGCCCTCGAGGCGGCCCAGCGCGCCACCCGGTCAGAGCTGCTCGCGACGGCGCATCACGCCGACGACCGTGCCGAAACGGTGCTGCTGCGTCTTCTGCGGGGCTCCGGGCCGAGCGGGCTCGCCGTGCTGCCGCCCCGTGCGGGGGAGCGCATCCGGCCGTTTTTGCGCGCGCAGAAGTGCGACATCGTCGCGCACCTCGCCCGACATGGCGTGCCTTTCGCGGAGGATCCTTCGAATCGCGACCGGCGCCACCAGCGCGTTCGCGTGCGCGAGGAGCTGCTGCCGCTGCTCAGGGAGCTCTCGCCCGGCATCGTCACGCACCTGAACGCCTTGGCGGACGCGCTCGGCGAAGGGCACGCTGCGTGGAAGGCGCCCGTACTCGATCTGGGGTCCGTCCCCCTGGGGCGCGCGCAGCGGCGCCTCATCGCGCGTGCCGTTTCACTCCGGCAGCGCGGGGCGCGAATTCCGCTACCCGGCGGACGCGTCCTCGGCCTCGATAGTGTGACGCTCGAGCCGCGGCTTTTGGCTCAGGGCCGCAAACCTTAGGTCCCGCCCGCCCCCGCCCGTAGTGCCCTCCATGAGCCTTTCTTTCCCGCGCCCCGCTACGCCCGAGCTTCGCCGCGAGTTTCACGCCTTTTCCCCCAATTCAGGGGGTGACGAACTCGCGGCACGGTGCCATGCTGTTAGCTCGAGGTTCGCGTGAGACAACCGCACAAGACGCTCTTGCTTTGGGTGGTGCTGATCGTCGCCTTCCTGGCGATCTGGCAGTTCTTGAACGATCAAGACGGGCCCCAGCGCTCCGAGTACGCCTACAGCGACTTCATGACGCTCGTGAAGGCGCCGCGCGACCAACGCCACATCGACGAAGTCGAGATTCGCGACCGCGACTACTCCTTCACGGTGAAGAACCCGACCGGCAAGGGCGCTCAGGAAAAGGGTCGCACCGTCGGCCCGACGGAAGACAGCGCGCAAGACCTCTTGACGCAGGGGGTCAAGGTCACCTTCCAGAAGGACGAGGGCGGCTCCTTCCTCACGCCGCTCCTGCAGATCCTCCTGCCGATGCTCTTCGTCATCGTCATGTTCTACCTCTTCATGCGCCAGCTCCAGGCGGGTGGGGGCAAGGCCATGAGCTTCGGCAAGAGCCGCGCGCGCCTGCTCAGCGAGTCACAGAACAAGGTGACGTTCGCCGACGTGGCCGGCATCGACGAAGCGAAGGACGAGGTCGAAGAGATCATCGCCTTCCTCAAGGACCCGAAGAAGTTCCAGCGCCTCGGCGGCCGCATCCCGAAGGGCGTCCTCATGATGGGCCCGCCCGGCACGGGCAAGACGTTGCTCGCTCGCGCCATCGCGGGTGAGGCAGGCGTGCCCTTCTTCAGCATCTCCGGCTCGGATTTCGTCGAGATGTTCGTGGGTGTCGGCGCCAGCCGCGTCCGCGATCTGTTCGAGCAGGGCAAGAAGCACGCGCCCTGCATCATCTTCATCGACGAGATCGACGCGGTCGGTCGTCACCGTGGCGCCGGCCTCGGCGGCGGCCACGACGAGCGCGAGCAGACGCTGAACCAGCTGCTCGTCGAGATGGACGGCTTCGAGTCGAACGAGGGCGTCATCATCATCGCGGCGACGAACCGCCCCGACGTGCTCGACCCGGCCATCCTCCGCCCGGGTCGCTTCGACCGCCGCATCACGGTGCCGCGCCCTGACATCCGCGGCCGCGAGGGCATCCTGGCCGTTCACACCAAGAAGGTGCCGCTCGTCGGCGACGTCGACCTCGGCATCCTGGCGGCCGGCACGCCCGGCTTCGTGGGCGCCGATCTCGAGAACCTCGTCAACGAGGCGGCTCTCCTCGCCGCCCGCCAGGACAAGGACGCAGTCTCGATGGAAGACTTCGAGCTCGCCAAGGACAAGGTCCTCATGGGCAGCGAACGCCGCTCCATGGTGATGAGCGAGGCCGAGCGACGCACGGCCGCCTGGCACGAAGCTGGCCACACCATCATCGGCACGCTCGTCCCCGGCAACGACTCGGTGCACAAGGTCTCGATCATCCCGCGCGGTGCCGCGCTCGGCGTCACGATGTTCCTGCCGACCGAAGACCGGCACCTCATGACCCGCGGTCAGACGCTCGCTCGCATCGCGATGGCCCTCGGCGGTCGCGTCGCGGAGGAGGTCATCTTCGGCGAGGTCACGACCGGCGCTCAGGACGACATCAAGCGCGCGACCCGTCTGGCCCACGCCATGGTGTGCGAGCTCGGCATGAGCAAGAAGATGGGCCCCATCGCCTACGGCGAAAACGAGGAAAGCGTCTTCCTCGGCCGCGAGATGACCTCACGCCGGCAGGATTACTCCGAGAACACCGCGCGCGAGATCGACGATGAGGTGCGCGCCATCGTCGAGAGCCAGCACCAGCTCGCGACCAAGGTCGTCACCGAGAACCGCGAGAAGCTCGACCGTCTCGCGACCGCCCTGCTCGAGCGTGAGACGCTCGACGCGGAAGAGATCGCCGCCGCGCTCGAGGGCCGCGAGCTCCCGCGTCGCCAGCGCGTCATCATCCCGACCTGGTCCGAAAAGCGCGGGAAAGAGCGCGCCGAGAAGAAGCGCTCCCCGAGCCTGTTCGGCGCGCCCAAGCCCGCGCCTTCCGGCTGATCTGCGGCCGATCCCGACGCACTCGTTTCAGTCGCTTCTCGCGGCCAGCTCCGCGAGCGGGCGTTGCGCCGTCGTCCTCACCCAGGCGAGGAGCGTTCCGGCGACGACGGCGAGGCCGAGGACAAGACCGAGCCAGATCCCGACCAGGCCGAGATGCCACCGGAACCCGAGCAGGTACCCGAGCGGCAGACCGACCACGTAGTAACCGAACAGGTTGGCGACTGCCGCCCCGTCGGGTCGGGCCATGCCGCGCAAGAGGCCGCTCGCCACGACCTGCGTCCCGTCCGAGAGCTGGAACGCCGCCGCGACCGACAGAGCGCTCCGAGCCGCCCGAAGACGAGCGCGTAGTTCAAGACGACGTGCACGACGTTGCCGAGCCAAATCACCCAGGTCGCCGCGGACATCAGCGTGCGGCCCTGCAGGTACTGGCGCATGGCCGAGTACACGAGGAAGCACACCGTCGTCGGCAGCTTCCAGAGATTGTACGAGCCGGCGAGGCGCGAGCGTCCATTGCCACAGGTTCGCGAGCGCCGAAGCCGCGAGCTCGCGCACACCGAGTCGTCCGACCATGATGGTGTCGACGAAACCGATCAGCATCATGCCGATCTGGGTCAGCACCACGGGCAACGACAACCGCGCTACGATTCCGAGCTCGCGATAAGTCGCCGACATGGTCGTGGACCCGCCCCGTGATTGTGTGGGAGGGAGCCCGCGCGACGCTAGCCGCGCCAGAGCTCGACGCCGCTCGCGACGAAGCGCAGCTCCTCGGCGCTGCCGTCCTCTGCCTTGCGCTCGAACTTCGCGCCCTCCCCCTCCATGTGCGCCACCTGCGTCGGGTCGATGCGCCGGACGCTGAGCGTCCCCTCGACCCGCGCGCTCGCTCCGGCCGAGTCCGTCGGCACGAAGAACGCGTGGTCCTTCATCATCACGCGGCACCCGGGAGCAGCGGCGTCACCGCTCGCGGCCAGCTCCATCCAGCAGCCCATCGCCGTGCAGGCCCGTCGCACGTGCCCTTCGACGCGCACCTGGCGTCCTGCGAACTGCTCCGGCGCCGCCAGAACGCTCACGAGCGACGCGACGGGTGCGGCACCGAGGGGTGCCCCGTATTTCCCGACGCTGGTGGCGGCGCTTTCGGCGGGCGCGCTCGTGCCCGGCAGGGCCGTCGCGGTGCTCGCCGGCTCCTGCTTCGCGCTCGGGCTCTCCCCCCCGGCGCGACAGGCGCCGAAGAGCAGGGCGAGAGGTCCGAGGAGCTTGAAGGCGGCCAGCGTTCGGCGCCGGAATGTCGGGGTTTCGAGCCGTTCCACCCCTCGATGATGGCGCAAGCCTCGCCCGGCCGCCACTGCGCCCGCCGCCAGCTCGGAGAGCGCTCAACGAACCTGGATCGCGGGCGGTGGATCGCTCACCAGGTTCAGGTTCAAGCCGCCCGGATACTGGTAGCTCGTGAAGCGACCGTAGCCTACGACCTGGATGCCGACCGGGACCGTCGCCGTGAGCTCGTGTTGCCCGGCGCGCGCGCTCGACAGCGCTTGCCGGTACACCTCGAACGATTGCGGCGTCACGCCGTCGGTCGCGCGGCCCAGGACCTGGGTCGCGGTCGTCGCATCGAGCGCGGCGCCGTCGAGCGTCACCACCGTGCCCGCCGGTGCGACCACGTCGACGAAGTTCTTCGTGTAGTCGGCCGGCGCCAAGAATACGTATTCATCGCGGAACTGCGCCTGCCCGGTGACGAGGCTCTGCGATGGGTCGCCCATGCTGTCGCGCTTGTCGGTGGTCGGATCGAGGCGCTCGCCGCCGACGAGGAACGAGCCGACGCCGAACGGGGCCGTTCCCTGCACCTGAAAATCGCTGGTCGCGACCAGCTCGGCGACGCCGCCCGCCGGGAGCGTGTCGGGCGCGCCCGCGGGCTTTTGAGGGTAGTAACTCAGCGTCGTCTCCGCGGCGTGCCCGAACAGACGCACGAGGTGCTCGACCGGTGCGCCGCGTGGCCCCGTCGGCACCGTCACCAGGTAGCTCTTCCCGACCGCTTCCGCGGGGAACACGATCTCCTCCAGGTGATCCGCGGAGTCCGTCACGCCGTCAGGCACGCGTGTTGCGGGGTTGCCGCTCATCACCTGCACGGGCTGACCGCCGCTCGTCTGGATCTCGGTTCCGGCGAGATCGGTGCCGGCGACCGCCATCAGCTCTGCCACGTCGCCCGCATCCAGCATCAGCGTGAACACGCTGCCCGGGGCCGCCTCGGCGAGGGTCGAGCCCGGAGGGCCCGCTTGAATCGTCGCGTTGGCGCCCACCTTGACCACGACCTCCGTTGCATCGACGACCGCCGTCACGGCCACGTACGACGGCGTTGCGGTCGCACCCGTATCCCGCCAGGCGAACACCACGTAGTTTCCCGTGAGCGCGTTCTTCGGCAAGAGGAGCGAGGCGTCGTTCGCGTACGAGTTGCACGTGCAGATCGACGCAGGGTCGCACGCCCATGGCTTGCCCGGAGGGCCGCCTTCCGCCTGAAATTCCAGCGGGCTGAATTGATACGCGGCGACCGGTCGCGAGCTCACGAGGTGGTAGGCGCCGCCCTTCACCACGACGGAGGACACGAACTTCGCGGAGTTGCAGTTGCCGTCCGCATCGGGCCCCTTGAGCTCCGGTACCCAGGGCAAGAACAGCGTGGCGACGGCGTGTCCAGCCACGCTCGCGTCGGCGCTGAACCCGCCCGGCCCGTCGACGTGCAAGTCGGCGGCGGCGTCGCCCGCGTTCGCGACCACCACGGCGAAGTCGAACGCAGGGTTGACGACGTTGCCGAGCACCGTCGGAAAGTATTCGCAGCCGAGGTAGGTCCGGAACTTCACGGCCTCCTCGCACGTTTCCGGATCGCGTTTCGGGCCGCCGTTGTCGCCCGAGGCCGCGGGCATGCCGCCGATCTGGACGACCGTTGGGCCGCCGCTGCCTCCGCCGCTCGCGCTCCCACCCGCCGGCGTGCTCGCATCCGGGCCGCCGGTCGTGGTCACGCCGGCGCCGCTTCCCGCCGTGCCGCCGTTCGTGGAGCCACCTCCGTCGGTGAGGTCGGCCGAGCTCGGCGCCTGCCCGGTGCTGCAGCCGAACGCGAGCGCCGCGCCGCCCGCCCAGAGTACGGGTCTTCCGTGCCTCATCGCGGGTACCGCCTGCGCCGCTGGAGCGCGAGCCCGGCGAGTCCGAGCCCCACGAGCGCGGCGAGCGCGTCGTGACTCGGAGCGCCGACACGGCAAGCGCAGCTCGGATCGGTGCGCTGCGCGAGTGGCTCGTCGTCGCCGCCTGGCGTCGAGGTGCCCTTCGAGCCGCCCGTACCGCTGCTTCTGCCGCTCGTGCCGCCGGTCGTTCCGCCCACGCTCGACGTGCCCGCGCTCCCCGCGCTCGTGCCACCCCCGCCCGTCCCCCCGCCCACCGGCGGGGACTTGCTCACGCACACGCCGGCCCGGCACGCTTCGTCGGCACCGCACGTGACGCCCGTGCACGCGTCGACACACGCGCCGTCCACGCAGCTCTGAGTCGCGCTGCACGCCATGCACGGGTTCATGCAGACGCCGTCGACACACTCGTCGCCCGGGCTCTCGCACGGCGCCGTCGTGCAGTCGGCCGCGTCCGCGCACTCACCCTGATGGTCCGCGCCCGGCACGCAGGTCTGTCCCGGCAAACAGTGCACTCCGGTGCAGGAGTCCGTGCACTTGCCAGCCAGGCATTTCTGGCCTGCTTCGCAGGCCACGTCGGTGCACGCGTCGACGCAGGCGCCACTCACGCATTTCTCGCCGGTCGGACAGGCGGCGCCGTCGCACGCGTCCACGCAGCTTCCTGCAACACAAGCCTCCCCGCTTGCGCAGTCCTTCCCGGCGCAGCCCACCGGAACGCAGCGGCCGTCGCCTGCACACTCGAGGCCCGCGCCGCACACCTGGCAGTCGCAGGTCGGCACGCACACCCCACGCTCGCACACGCGCCCGTTGCCGCACGTCACGCCCGCGCACGGGTCGGCGCAGCGCCCCGCCAGGCAGAGCGAGGGCACCGGGCACACCACGCCCTCGCACGGTGCCATGCACGCCCCGTTCAGGCATTTCTCCCCCGGCTCGCACGTCACGTCGGCGCACGCCGCGTCCACGCAGTACCCCGCGGCGTTGCACACCTCGGTGCTCAGGCAGGTGTCGGCTAGATCGCTGCAGCGCGCGACGCACGCGCCGCGATCGCAAATCTCGCCGGTCGGGCAGATGTCCCCGTCGTCGATGTCGCCGTTGCAATCGTTGTCGAGGCCGTCGCAGTTTTCGTCGGTCGGGTCGAGCTGCGGCTTGCAAGCGAGGGTGCCTCCCGCCACGCATTCCGTGAGCCCTGGCTGGCAAGTGCCCGGCTTTCCGCTGTCGCAGGCCGTGCCGCTGCCCGGGCAGGCCACGCCCGTGATGCGGAACACTTGATCGTTGAAATCCCCGTCGTTGTACCAGGTGTCGGGCGTGGTGCTGGCGCCGCCCCAATCCTCGAACGCGAGGTAGAAGGTGTTCGCGTGCACCGTCGACGGGTAGACGAGAGCGGCCTTCCAGTAGTCGGCCAGCATCCCCGCGCCCGTGCAGCCCGAGCAGAGCGCGTTGCGCCGGTACTCCGAGTAGTAGGTGATGGTCGGCGCCGTGGCGTCGTTGTTGTCGTCGTCGCGTACCAGCGCGAAGCCGACCAGGCCGCCGAGGTAGCTGGCACTCGACCGAATATCGGCGCTCGAGACCAGCGTGCCGACCGCGGTGCCCGGCGGAACGATCGGGTGCACCTCGCCGTCGGCGAGCGGCCCCAGACCGTCGGCCGTCGTGTTGTACCAGGAGATCCCGGCCTTCGCGGACGAGTCCTTGAGGACCAGCGTGGCCGAGAAATCGCAGAGCGGGGAGAACGCTCCGGGGGTAGCCGAGGCGTCGACCACGACATCGAACGTTTCCCCTTCGCCCGCGAACCACGTGCCGAGGTAGACGCCGCCGCTCGCGGCGTTGACGGGTACCGCGACGCCGTTCGGCTCCGTCACCGCACCCCGGGCGGGGGAGCCGAGGAGCAGCAGGGAAAGCACCCCGCTCGCGGAGAGCCGTCGCCGCACGCGTGTGAAACTTATCATTTATGCTCTGGCTGACAAGAGAACGCCCCTGGATCGGGGCGGGAGGCTTCAGCTCGCCCTGCGGGCGACGATGACTTTCGCCCTCTCTAGTAGCTTGAGGGGCTCGTTGAGCGCCGGATTTTCGATCACCTCGTCCAGGAGCTCACGCAGAATTTCTCCGATCTGCCTGCCCGGGGCGAGGCCGAGCTCGCGCATCAGCGCCCCGCCGTCGATGGTGAGCTCGCGCAGCCCGAACGCCGCGCCCGCCGCCACGACGCGCGCGGCATGCGCCTTCAGGCCCTCGAGGTTCTTCAGGTCGAGCTCGTGGTCGCGCCCCTTCGACACGATGTCGGCGCGTCCGAGCACGTAGAGCTCCTCGGCGAGCTCCGGTGTCACGCGCCGGAGCCAGCGCCTGACCGCAGCGTCCGACCACTGCTCGTCGTAGCAGAGGATGTGATGCTTCACGAGGGAGACCACGCGCTCGCGTTCTTCGGTCGAGAAGCGGAGCCGCGTGAGCAGCGGCCCCACCATCTCCGCGCCGATCCGGTCGTGCTCGTAGAACGTATAGTCCTGGTTCTTGTCGCTCCATGCGCGCGAGCGCGGCTTGCCGATGTCATGCAAGAGCCCCGCGACGCGCATCACGCCGATCGGTGGGCACTCGTCGAGGCAGCGCAGCGCGTGCCCCCACACGTCGTAGGCGTGGTACTTGTTTTGCGCGCAACCTACGGACTCGAGCAGCTCGGGCGCCGTGATCGCCAGGAGCCCGTGCTTCCGCATCACCTCGAAGGCGCGGCTCGGGGCGCGCGCCTTCATCGTCTTCATCCACTCGTCGCGGATGCGCTCGGCGCTCACCTTGCGGTACGACCCGAGCGAGGGCTCGATGGCTCGCTCCGTGGCAGGGTCGAGCTCGACTTCGAGCGTCGCGACGAAACGCGCGGCACGGAGCACGCGCAAGCCGTCCTCCGCGAAGCGCTCCGACGGCTCGCCGACGGCTCGCAGGCGCTTCTGCTCGAGATCGACGAGCCCGTCGAACGGATCGATCAGTCGATCCGCGAGCACGTCGTACGCGATGGCATTGATGGTGAAGTCGCGTCGCGCCAGATCGTCCTTGATGTCGTCGACGTAGAACACCTCGTCCGGGTGGCGGCCGTCGGTGTAGGTCGACTCGCCACGCAGCGTCGTGACCTCGTAGGCGCCGCCGTCGAGCAAGACGGTGACGGTGCCGTGCTTGAGGCCGGTCGGGATCACCCGACGAAACAGCTGCATCACCTGCTCCGGACGGGCGCTCGTCGCGATGTCCCAATCGTTCCCGGGCGTGGTCGCAACACCGCGCAGCTCCGCGATCAGCTCGTCCCGCACGCAGCCGCCCACGGCCCACGAGCGGAAGCCACCTTCGGTCAGGCGCGCTGCGAGCTTTCGCACGTCGTCGGGAACGCTGGCGCGCAGGCGCTCGGTTTCGCGCATGCCCGAAGCCTTACGCGGAACGCGTGCCGCGTCTAAACTTTGTGGCGGCGCGCCCCCCCCCGGCTCAGCGCGCTACTTGCTCCAGGGGTCGATGATCTCGCCGCCGCCGAGCGAGGAGGGTCGCTTGCCCCCCGTCGGTTTGGCCGGTGGCGGTTTCGCGGCGGCGGTGACCGCCTTCTGCGAGCTCGGCTTGAGCGGCTTTCCGCGCGGCGCAGCGATGGGCTCGAGCTTGATCGATTGGCTCGTCTCCGAGCCGTCGACGATCACGCGGCTGTCCCTGAAGCCGCTCGACTTGATGGTGAGCTCGACGCTCTGCCCCTCCGTCACCGGAACGCTGACCGGGCTGGTCCCGAGGCTCTCCGTCCCCTTGAAAATCTCGGCCGACATGGGCTCGGTGGCGAGCAACACCAGACGCACCGCGGGCCCGGGTGCGGCGCGAGGAACCGCGTCGGGCGCCTGCACCACGGGCTT
>Ga0315912_10002195_pt1 | contig 21428 bp, 16 predicted proteins | sample VfabasoilMG_FD_204469 | JGI IMG/M metagenome (GOLD analysis project Ga0315912, IMG submission 204469) | Garden soil microbial communities collected in Santa Monica, California, United States - V. faba soil | ecosystem: Environmental > Terrestrial > Soil > Garden | place: USA: California...
TGAATGGATTCCTGGGTGGCTTCGATTACTTTAGGTAAGCGCTTGATTGAATCAGTCATGTAGCGCCCAGCTAGGGCAGGTTGTTCATTGAGTTTTCCATCGGCATAGTTAAACACTAATCCACTTTTGCTGATAACATATACTTTCGATTGAGTCGGACTGTAAATAAGTTTGAATTCCAATAGTTGTGCGATAGCCGTCTCGCTGCGAATGCCTTCAACTTTTGCTCGTTTGAGTGTTTCGAGTAGTAATTCGCCAGCATGTTTTTTGTCCTCAATTACTTTCCCGTTGACGGTGATGGGGGTCTTTTCAAGGTCGAAAGATTGAATGGGCTTCCAGTCAGATTCAAGATTCGAGAGTGTAGTCTCCTTCGATTTCAAGTCACGTGTATTCAGACCAATATAAAACTCAGCTTCCGATTGCCGTTTCAGGAATACCTGATAGCTGCGTTCAAGGTCGTAGAGCTTCTTTTCGAGTTTAACTTTCTCTAGCAGGTCAGTATTACCACTCAGTAGGGCCACGTATTCGCCAAAGTTCATACCGCCTTCCTGGTCAAAAGCGCCTTCGTCAATCTTTCGATGGTCGATGGAACTGTTTTTAATCTGGCTGATAAACTTTTGTTTGTTTGAAAGGATATTGAATTGATAGGCATCTAGTGTGCGATTCACAGCGTAGACATAATTGCGAACAGTGTTGTTGCGATGCTCTTTCGCCATGACGTTTCCCTGTCGGCCACCACGGCCAGTACGCTGTTCGAGGTCGCTTGGCCTCCACGGAATGTCGAGATGGTGCAAGGCAATAACCCGCTCCTGAACGTTGACACCTGTTCCCAATTTTTTAGTGCTACCGATTAGTACGCGCACGTCACCGTTGTTCACGTCCCTAAACAAAGTCTCACGCCTCTTTTTCGAGTCATGGTCGTGAATAAATTGAATGTCGCTTGCCTTGAGTCCATGCTCCTGCACCAAAACCCGTTTAATCTCCTGGTATAAATTAAAACTGTTTCCGGCAGGCGTTCCGATGTCGCTAAATATCAATTGCGTGCCTTTGTAGTGTTGGCTGTCCCTATACTCTTCAGCTACAGTCGAACATAGTCTTCCGACTTTGCCATCGAGCTCAAACGAATAACCCTCCGAGTTAATCAGCCGCATATCAATGCTCATTTTTTTTGCCAGATTGGTGGCGATGAGCATGAACGCGCTCATTTCTTTTTCATTCAGAGCGAGGTCAACATAGGCAGGGTCTTTGGTCTTCGTAAAGTTGATGAGCTTTGTGGTGTACTGTTGCTGACTTTCGGTTGGGTCAATGTTCACTACAATGTTTTCAACCCGGGGCTTTTCAATGTTTAAATTCGTATCGTTAACTACGTGGGTAATTTCAGAATAGAACCGGGCGAGTTCCGGTACCTTGATGAATTCCCGATAGCGTTCCTTCATCTTCAACTCATTCGTGACCGAAAATTCATAAGTCGAACTTTTCCGTGCATACATTTTGGCCCACGCATCGAATGAGTTGATGCTTAACTCCTTTAGTTTTTTAGGTCTGAGATATTTGAACAACAGATATAATTCCACCAGGCTATTGCTAATGGTTGTGCCGGATAAGAGCGTGGCACCTTTATCACCGCCTTTCTTTTTTTGAATTGTGCGAATAGCGAATTCGAGGTTAAGGGCTCGTTGACTCCCGGAAGGGTCACCTAATCCGGCTACTTGTTGATGGCGCGTTGTGAAGTGGAGATTTTTAAATTCCTGACTCTCATCAATAAAAATATGGTCGAAGCCCATCTTGTCGAAGTCGAGGATATTTTCATCGCGCTGAATGGCGGAATCGGCCATCATGATTCTAACGCTAAGATTCTGCTTGCGACTTTCGAGGCCTTTCAGCACCCGCTTGGAAAGTGAGCGGTTCTTTGAAACCACTTTCAAGTCGTCTTCCAGGTTGCTGAGTTCTTGCCCCAGGATTTCCTTTTTAACCTGTGACGATTGTGGAATAGCCATGAACATATCATGGGTTATGATTACGGCATCCCAATCATTAGCAGCAATGCTGGCAAAAATCTGTTGACGCTTTTGTTTCGTGAAGTCTTTCTGCGGGTCGGGCGCTAGCACTTTGGCATTTGGGTATGATTTTAAAAAGTCCTTTGCCACGTCCGCCACGTTGGCCTTCATGCAGATAATAAGTGGTTTCTGCGCAATGCCCAGCCTTCGCATCTCCATTGCAGATGCGACCATTATCAATGTCTTTCCTGCACCAACTTTGTGGTCGGCAATGCCGCCATCCTGTTGAAGCAACATCCAGATAGCATCCTTTTGATGAGAACGAGGGGAGAAGTGTTTTAGTCCGGCAAGCTGCAAGTGGGAACCATCATAGTTGCGTTTTACTGAATTGTTGATATTCCGGTTATAAAGTTCTTCAATCCGCAGAGCAACGTCTCCTCGGCTGTTCAGAAAATTCTCAAACTCATCCTTCACTTCTTTAATCTTCATCTCCACATTTTTCATTCCATCCAAATCGGGCATGTACTTTGGTGGGTCTGTGTCCGGAATTTTGATTTGGAGATAAGGCTGTGTGTCAGCCATGGCGTACTCCATAATTTTGCTTCCGGGAATCTTGCCGTTGTTGGTTGAGGCGGCATAGGTAATGCTCTCTTCATTACTATAGCCGCGAACATCTATCAAAAACAAATCAGTGGAGCCAAGATATTTGACTTCTGTTTTTTCTTTAAAAAGGTGCTCCGCAAAACTCTCGTAGATGTCAATTGGTATCCAGCGCTCACCAATATTAATATCAATCAATTCGCGTTTCAGGTGAATGGGTCGAATTTCCTTGAGCCGTTCCAGATGAAAATCAACGTCTCTCTCCAGCAATTCCGGGTATTGCTTTGCGAGTTGGTCAGACCCTTTCAGGCTTTCTAATGCCTCTATTTTCTTGACTACATTACCGCTCAGGAATTCATCTTTGCTCACATAGGGTTGCCCGCCTTCTATATTCCTGAATATGAGTTTCTGGTCTAGTCCGTCACGGATAACCGTATTCTTATCTTTTTCAAGCAGGCTGGAAATGAAATCAATGTCAACTCCGTTGTGTGCATTTAGTGAGAGCAGTATCGCATCCTTGAAAGACTCTGGTTTTGCGTAGGACTTTGATACGTTATTAACCTGACGGGAGAAGATATCGGCTTTTGTGTATTGCTTGCCATCCAGTCTTTCCAGAGAAAGAACTTTGAAACCTTCGGCATCAAACAGGAACAGTTTTTTGTTTATAGGATGATTCAAATTCCCGTAACGGAACACGAAGTCATCATAGTGAGCATTTAGCTCCACTCTCGACTTTCTCATGCCCAATTCATCGCCATCAACTTCGGCTTGAGTAAGGTGGTTAAGGGAATTCCGCAGTTGTGTGAATTGGAATGTCCTGTCTAAGTCTTTAATGACTGGCTGCGGCAATACAACCTTGTCGTTGCCCTCGAATTCAATAATTCCCACTTTACCTTGAAAGACAATTAAATTTCCGCGCTTTAGTAAATCATAGTCAGGATGAGTCTGTGGAAGTTTGTTTTGATTTGCTGTGATGTTCGGTGTGGCATCAAGGCTTGCGGACTCAGTTTTGGTCAATCCCTGAAATCCGGAGTTAATGAGGGCGTTTATCGAATCGTGAAAGAATTGCTCGCCTGCATTTTGTTTTGGGAGTACGTCCAATGAATCTCCCCGGTATTGGCCACCGGCTACTAATGTGCCCAATACATTTCCACTATTCTCTTTATAGTAGCCACTAACATCTAACTCAACTGAGAGACCTTTTTCATCATGAACATTAAGTTTGGAGGACTCTAAGAAAAGCTTCTCCCCGGAAGCCAGATTTCTTTTGTGCGTGTTTTTCTGCAGTACAATTATATCCGTGACCGGATACGTGCCTGCGCTTTCAAATACATTGTTAGGAAGGCGAAGCGCTGTTACTAAATCGGCATTTTTCATCAGGTATTCCCGGACTTCCTTGTTACCAGGACTATCCATCAGTCCATTGGAGGTAATGAAGGCAAGTGTGCCGCCTTGCTTCAGATTGTCCAGAGATTTGACAAAGTAGTAGTTATGAATTCGCGTAGTGGCCTTGATTTTTGCTGGCACTGCTTCGCGAAACATTTGGTCATCATACACGCTGATACTTCCGAACGGAATGTTGCTGACTACTAAATCGAAGTTGCGGTTCCTGAAATTCTCGTAACCGGAATGAATAGCTTCAACATCCGGGTGCAGTGATTTTAGAATTTTGTAAGTCGTTTGGTCTTTCTCGATTGCGGTTATTGAACTTTCCGGAAAAGCTCTTTTCAGGGTTGGGATGAAGTTTCCCGTTCCGACAGATGGCTCCAGAATAGATTGAACATTTTCTAAATTGTTTCTCAGTGCTCCAACTAACGGCTCGACAATGAATGCAGGCGTATAAAATGACGAAAGTGTGCTGTTCTTTAAACTGGCAACTGCTGATTTGTATTCACGACCGAAATGCGTTTCCAAAAGCCGGTGAAATTCCAGCACTTCATTTTCGTAACGGAGGTCTTCCGCTGTCCACGCGGAACGATTGTCGAGTGGAAGAAGTAGTTCCTTCAATGCGCCAAAGCCGTTGAACTGCTGCTCCTTCAATACCTTATTGGAAGGGTTTTCCTTCAGCAACTCGCTCAGCAGGGCAAGGGCGTTCCTGTAGCTTTGGCGTTTGGAGAACTTATCCATTGTCGTGAACAAGTCCGGTTAAACATTCTTGAAGGGCTATCTCCTTAGCGCCTAGCTCATCAAAGCCATTATGCATGGCGGTCTCGATTGCCTGCAGGTAGACGTCAACTCGAAGGCTGACGAACTCATCCTCGGTGAGTGTTGCTTGCAATTCATTCCTTATTTCGGTCGACAAATCAGAGAGAGCCTCTCGAATGACAAGTGCAACCGGTAAGTCGAGGTTGGAGATTTCGTTTTCTGAATTTTCCATGTCTAAGAGTGTTTGAAGATTTTAACGCTCGTCCAGTTCGTCCATCCTTAGAATAAACTTTTCTTTCATCAAGTCGAGGAAAGTTGCCTTGCCGCTTTTCCTCAACCGGATTTCCTGAAAGTGACGATAGTAGTTTCCCAGGCTGATATTGAATAGACTTTCGAATGAATCAGCAATCTGTTTAATGTCGACTTTGCCGCCATTAACCGTATCTACGCATTGTAGAGCGTAAATGAGTTCTATCAATGCCGATTTCGTTCCCGTCCACTTTAGCTGCGAGGTACCATTTGGAAAACCTTTGTCAAGATTTTGAAGTAGACCAATCAAGTGTTCCTTCACGAGTTGAGACGCGAGGATTCGCGCGAGTGTATTGTCATGACCGGTTGAGAATTTTGTATCAATGTCTGGGTCTTTGAGGGGGCTTTCAGTGCGGGTGAAGTACTTGTCATCTAGGTCTTTTGAATTGGAAAGGCAATAGCGGTAAAATGCAGCATTGGCTTTAATGAAATCCTGCAACTCCCTTAGCTGGTCATGGTAGTAGGCTCTTAGTGATGCTTCACCTTCGAACGGCTCGTTGATTTTGATTGAAAATAGTTTCTCATAGTAATAGTATTGACTGAGCAATACGGGTTTGGTCTCTTTGAAGAAATGGATTTCTTCCTCGGTGTTGCGAAAGGCGTAGCTGTGGACGATGCTTTTGAGATTACTGATGGTACTACTTAAAACAATCATGCACTTACTGATTTTCGATATTGCCTCTGGATTTTCCATGCTTATCGTTTCTAACTGTTGTTTCAGGTTTTCCTGAAGCTGCTCGCAGTGTAATTTGATGTCTGTCGTTTTCATAGCAATGCTTATTTCAGTCGTGCTTTAAGTATCTCCTGTACGTCTCTCTTGATTTTGAAGTAGTTCTGCTCAATGTCGTATTGAGTTATTTGTCGGATTTGAGGAATTGGCCTGTAGCCATCTTCTTCTTTTCGAAGGGCTGCATGGTCGTTCTGGATTTCGGCATGAAATACCTTCAGGTCTATTTTCTGTTCGGGGTCATCCGATACGGTACCGACAAATTCCCCGGATGAGAGCGCAGCAATCTTGGAGGGCGGAATAGCGGAATCCAGTTGAGTCGAGCGACTCACAGAAGTGTCATTCATATTTATTGAGATGCTTTCGCGTTCCTGAACAATCTTGCCAAAGCGTTCTGAGAGTAACTTGGCAGTTTCGCCAACGACCTGTCCGCTGATAACATTTCCGACTATGTTCATGATAACCTCAGCCTGGTCGCGGCCATAGTCTTTCTTGAGTTGACTGTAATCCTGAACCGCCAATGACGTGGCTACCTTATTTGCTCTGGCTGTTGCAATCAGACTGTCGATGCCATTGAAATAGATGGTGGGGAACTCATCAAACACGAGGCTGCACTTTTGCTGGCGTTTCTTGTTGACCAGCTTGATTACGCGCGATATATATAAGGAGAGGACAGCCCCATAGATTTGCTGCTTCTGAGGATTATTGCCCATGCAAACAATCTTGGGTTCTTTTGGATTGTTGATGTCGAGGGTGAAGTCATTCCCAGACAACACGTAATACAGTTGCGGAGAGGATAATCTGGCCATCCCGATTTTGGCACTCGCAATCTGACCTTCCAACTGCTCCATTGCCTCGTTGCGATAGGCGGATTCAAATGGATTAATCAGAACTTCTATTTCAGGCTCACTCCGCAGGAGTTTAAAAAGATGCGGATAATCTAACTGCATGAGTTCTATGACATGCGGAAGGGTACAGAACCTTCCGTTGTCGTGCTTTCGCAGAAACCAGATAATGGCCGTAACAAAGTTGATGGGAGACTCGACAAAGAAGTCGCCCTGCTTCTTTATCCAATCCCGATTCAGGCCAAGCATAATTGTTCTGGATGACTCCGTGGCATCTGTAATGTCCTCCATCGTGGCCGGGTCAAGGGGATTACATCTATGCGATCGCGACAAGTCTTCAAAATTGATGACAAAGAATTTCGGGAGCACTGGGTAACGCCTTGCATTCATTAGAAGGGAATTGTACGCGATGCGTGAGAGGTCATCGTACTTGAAATCGTAGATGAACATGGTGAAGGCCTTCTTGATATGCTGTGTGATTATATGCCTCACAACGAAGTAGGACTTTCCTGCTCCAGGGGTTCCGATAACCAGAAGTGACCGAAATGGGTTGATGACGTTTATCCAACTTGCCCTCTTTTTTCCTTTTAAAGTATAAGCTGCGGGAAGGTTTATGGAGTATTCGTTTTCCAGGAACCGTTCTTCCTGCGGAAATGACTCATTCATTTTATTGAAAATGTCTTTCCTGAACTGGAACTTGATTAACCTTGAAAGCAGTGTGCCGCCTGTAAGAACAAGCAGATAACCTCACGAAGTCACGAGTATATAGAAAACGTTGACAAGCTTGCCTGCCTTAATAAGGAAAAGAAAATGACTGAGTAGGAACGTAATGACCCCTACAGTCAGTAATGTCCCCGCCAAAGCCAAGCTAATCTTTTCATCCTTCCTGCCTCGGGCACCAACCAGTGAGATAATCAGTAGGGCGAGAGTGAAGAACTTGGAAGGATAGATACCGTTAAAAAGCCCGGTGTTGGCAAGCGATTTTATAATCTCGTCAATGATTTGGAAAGTCAGACCCCAAGATGAAATGGTGGGGTAACAGAAATAGTAGAAGTGAAATAGCAAAACAACAATACTGAACAACCGAATGAAGTCGATTATCTTTTGCAGCGCCTGCTCGTTTTCTCCTGTGTGTGACATAATCTTTTGGATTAGATGGAACGTCCTTTTTTCTTCTTTCTCTTTTTCCTTTTCATGGCTGCATCCGGTCTGGAGAAGTCGAATTGCCTTGCGGTTGTCAAGTCATTGAGAACTTCTTCGAAGGAAGTGTCCTTGATGTCAGCTTTCTCATCTGGAGCATTGGTAGTTGCTGACTGCATCGGGCCTGAATCCGGCTTCGACAAACCAGTCAACCGATCTGTGAGCGCTTTGGCTCCGTACGGTTTCCCCAGGTCGCTGCCGTTGAATACAACTTTAGTTTTGTTGTCAACGAAAGTGAGTCCGTAAATGCGGCCCTCATCATTCTGCCGAAACAGAACAAAGATTCCTTCCTTACTAAGTGACTGAATGAATGTGGCTTTCGAAATAGCTTGTCGGTTGCCGAGCGCCTGCTCAATACAACTAATGAGGCGTTGTTTATGCTGACGCCTTAACACCTCGTTGAGCTTGAATTGCTTTTCGAGAGATGCTTGGGTTGGCTTGCCGTAAATGGAACTTGCCTTAATTCCGACACCGACCTTTTTACCCTTGTCGTCAATGAGTCTGTAAAGCAGTCCTTTCTTCTCACGCATTTGAGAACCTTCGTTGCCTGTATCAGCCATCATGTTGTACTGCTTAAGCACAGCATTCAATTCAGGTATGGAAGTGTAGCGATAGTTTCTAATAACAAACCGGACCGCGTTAGAGATGGTGCGCTTCGTTTCCGTCTTGCCGTAGACAGCCCGTTTAACATCAATAAGGTTGACTATCTCCGACTCAGCCCGCTTTCGTCCCTCGGCCTTCACTAATCCAAAGTCTCTTTCAATTTCTTTTCTCGCTTTCTCCGATTGATTTCTTCCAATGTTGTACAAAATGATTCGCTTGCCATCGCGCTGAATGTTGGTGGTGACAATGTGAATGTGGGGATGGGCAGCATCGAAATGCTGATAGACCAGGTAGGGCTGATTCCCGAAACCGATCTTATCCATGTATTGGGTGGCGATGGCATTGAGTGTGTCTTTAGTTAATTTTTCAGATGGATCGAAATTGAGTGAGATATGCACGGCCTTAGTTGTCGTGCGGTTGTTGCGTGTAATGAATGACTGGAACGTTTTCAGTTTATCGTAAAAACTAAGTCGTTCCACGTTGCACCCAAACATGTTTTCATGGATGCATTTGGCGACCCCAGCTTTAACCTTGTTCTCGTTATAGTTGAGCAGGCCCAATATGTTTTGTCCACTGTTCACCTTTGCAACCATTTCTTTGTTATCTCAGCGGTGACATCCATTACTCGCTCCAGCTTTTGGCCAATCTTCTTGTATTCTTCTGCAATCTTGAGTGCCTGAAATACTTTTTGATTGGTAGTGTCTGCGGAGTGAAAGTGGCGCGTAACCTGATTGATGTTAATACCGATTGAATTGAGTTCCTTCCGTATCAAAGCCAGTTCAGCAAGAGTGGAGTCCATTGAAGCGTCTTTGTGATACCAAATGATTTCTTCGCGGTAGAGAATGCGTCTGGCTACTTCTCCGATGTATTGGCAATTCGAGTTTTTCCTGATTTCCTCCAGTCGATTGTAGAACCGCTCGGATACCCGGACGCTGAATATTTTTGCCAGCCGTTCCCGTTGTTTAAGCTTTCGTCCCATATTGAAAATCTTGAGTTGAAAGGAAGCCGAGTTCCGAGGCTGACTCCTCCAACCGGCTGCAAGCCGGGAGGAGGACGGGTACGTTTGTGTAAACAAACGTACATCTTGCTAAAACCGAAAGACCGGTTTTTACCCTGATCAGATTCTGAAATTCAAGAGTTTTAAACTTGACTCGTTTCATGCTTTCATGGATTTGATGGTTTGCCAATCAAATGAGGATTGCGCTTATGCCCTTCAATCATTTTCTGGATATCGTCATAGTCATAGAAAATGACACCACCGATTTTGGTAAAGGGCAATGTGCCATTGACGCGGAGATTTTGGAGAGTACCGGGGGAGACGAGTAGCAGTCTTCTGACTTCATTAGACTTGAGCCACTTGCGAGTGGGGGCTGCCTGCTTTTGCGAAAGGAGTTGCTGAATCTCGGTCAGCAATTCCTGTTTAAAATTTTGCAGGTCTTCGGGTGTAATTATTGTTGCGGCCATAACCTTGTTTGATTATGGCTCAAAGGAAAGTTGAGGGCGGTTTTGAAAACAGTTACAAGGGTAACAGGACCCTCGCTAACGTGTTAACTGTCAGGCAGTAAATTTTACTTTATTGCGGAAAAAAATTGCCTTTCTCTATGGAATAAGATAGCTCAAGGCAAACTGCTGAACTGCGAACCCCTTTCCTTTTTTCACTTTGACTGATTGATTTCGTTCACAAATTCTTTGAACACCTGCCTTACCACCAATTCAAGAACGTCATGTTTGGCGGATGCAGTTAAATATTGACGTGGCGAGTTAATAATGTTTTCTTCCGTTCTCCTAACAAGATTCAGCCAATCTTCGTCATTAGTACCCTTCTTTCTATACTTGAGCATATCGAAAAATGGCCTTAACTGACTGCGACAGGTTACGAGTAAATCATCTGAGTCAGCCATGACACTTACTTTTCCTGATACATTCTTTTCCTGAACGAAAACGTAAGGTTTATTGAGCCGTTAGCAACAAGTTATTCTTCTACGTAAATGATTCCAGTAGGCAGCGGTTGGCGGGATAGCGACCATGACATGAAGCACCGCCATCAGAATGGCTCCGGGAATTAAGTTCACCACAAGCCACTGGAATAAAGCATAATTGCCAATCGAATCAAAGTTGTCAACAAGCGTTAACCCTGTTGAGGTCATCCGCACCTTAATCACAACAAATACCGCAATGGAAGCGAAGTGAAATCCATTAACCAAAAGATGTACTATGTATTCCCATCTTGGAAGTCCGCCCATAAAACTACGGCTATCCTTCTCCATGTAGGCGTCTACTACGGTCACAAAAATATCAATCAGCAGCACAATCAATCCGAAGTAGAACCAACTTGGCGATTTGGCTATGTAACATGAGTAAAGTATAATAGGAAACAATATCGCGCGAATTGTATGCGTCAAGTGCTCGCTTATGCTTTCCGCGTGCCCATACAGTTCATACTTGAAAATATGAAGATAAAAACCATCGTACATGCCCAGAATTGCAAACAGGCACAACAAAATAATCATGAGTAAAAATGCAGTTTCCATAGTTTTGTCTTTTGTAAGTTAAGATGTACTTCGTGTAACTATTCGGTTTTTGAGTATAACCGTTTCCTGAACCAAAACGCAAGATTTACCAGCAAGATTAACGCGGGGACTTCAATGAGCGGCCCGATTACTCCTGCGAATGCCTGGCCGGAATTTATGCCAAACACACCAACGGCTACGGCAATGGCGAGTTCAAAATTGTTGCCTGTGGCCGTGAAGGAAACGGAAGTGTTCTCCTCATAGTTAGCTCCGAGTTTCTTGGCCAGAATAAAACTCAGCACGAAAATGATAATGAAGTAAATGACCAAAGGAATAGCGATGCGGAGCACATCGAAAGGAATGTCCACGATCATTTTGCCTTTGAAACTGAACATGATGACAATGGTGAAGAGCAGTGCGATTAATGTGAGCGGATTAATTTTGGGCACTACGTTCTTAACATACCATTCTTCACCTTTTGATTTCTTAAAGAAATATCGTGTAAGAAACCCTGCTATAAACGGAACACCAAGATAGAGAAAGACACTTTCGGCCACATCGCGCATACTTACATCTACAACAGAACCTTCGATGCCGAAGTAAGGAGGCAACACGGTGATGAAAAGCCACGCGAACAGACTGTAAAACAGCACTTGAAAAATACTATTCAGTGCAACCAGTCCGGCTGCATATTCCTTGTCGCCTTTTGCTAAATCATTCCAGACCAAAACCATAGCAATGCAACGGGCAATGCCAATGAGTATGAGTCCTATCATGTACTCGGGTTTGTCCCCGAGAAAAATGATTGCCAAAAAGAACATCAGGATAGGGCCGACAATCCAGTTCAGGATTAATGAAAGGCTAATCACTTTTACGTTCTTAAATACTTTGCCCAAATGTTCGTAGCGCACTTTTGCCAATGGCGGATACATCATTACGATAAGGCCAGTAGCTATTAACAGATTGGTAGTGCCGATCTGAAATTGATTCATGAATTGCTCGACCTGAAAAAAGTAGCCGAGGCCAATGCCCAACATCATGGCCAGAAAAATCCAAACGGTAAGGTAACGGTCTAAGAAACCAAGTTTTGATTGACTCATGACAGGATAGATAAATGGTTAAGGTTTTACTTGAGAGAAAGCGTAGAAAATCTCTCTTCCAATTTGATGAACACGGTCTGCATACTTGTCGGCTTCCTGAGGGGTTCCATCAAATTCTTTTGGGTCATCGTAGGTTAGCGCAATTCGGCCAGAAGCGCCTAATACTAACGGGCAATTCTCATCTGCATGTGAGCACGTCATGATGGCAGCAAAATCTTTGTTGTGATTGAATGGGTCATCATACGTTTTTGAGAAGGCCACCACCGGGGGAGCATCGCTGGCAAATTGAACTTCGTAAACAGGATTGTCGCCTTCTTTAGTCTTCTTAATGCTAAACCCGGCATTCTGCATGGCGGTCACTGCTCTTGGATTAAAGGCTGTAGCTTCTGTGCCTCCGGAATAACAAAAGACATCCGGAATATTGTAGTAATAAGCAGCCGCTTGTGCCCACAACTGCGAGAGGTGACTTCTTCTTGAATTATGAGTGCAAATGAAATTGAGATACACTTTTTTACCGCCTTTAATTTTGCTTTCAACGAATTGAACCAACTCGTTTAGTATTTCTTTTCTGTCCGTTGGAATTTGGTCGAATTCTTTCGTGAACTGTTCTGCCGTTGGAAGCAAAGAAGTCAGCAGTAGATTTTTTGTGGCTGTCATGAATCCTTAAATAGTTTTAGGTGTTAGCGTAATATTACGTTATGAATAAGCAAAAAAATATCAGCAGCAATTATTCTTCTTTACATATTTAGTGAAAAGGTTAATGAAGATGTCTTTGGCCTCATCCCACACGTGTTCATCAATGCAATAATTTACCTTCGGGCCTTCTATCTCTCCTTTAATAATGCCAATGCGTTTCAGTTCTTTCAAATGTTGGGTGATGGTTGACTGAGAGAGTGGGAATTCGTTTACCAAATCGGTGCAAATACAGGTTTCGTGGCTCAACAGGTATTCAATAATGGCCACCCGAGCGGGATGGTCAAAGGCCATCGCCAGGTTGGCTACCCTGTTTTGGCGCTTTTTAAAGAGTTCTGACTTGGTGATGCCCATGTTATCGTGATAACGCAATATTACGATGGGATTTGTTCTTGTGCAAAGGGCATGGAGTGCATCTAATGACTTAGATGGGGCTAAAATTTCATTTTTTGAATTCGCACCGCATTTAAAATGGCGAGTAATGCCACCCCTACATCGGCAAACACTGCCTCCCACATGGTGGCCAATCCACCTGCACCAAGAATGAGTACAATTGCCTTTACACCGAAAGCAAGGCTTATATTTTGCCACACGATTTGTTTAGTCTTCTTGCCAATGTTGATGGCCATAGGAATTTTTGAAGGCTTATCATCCTGAATCACTACGTCAGCTGTTTCAATGGTGGCATCACTACCCAAGCCACCCATGGCGATACCAACATCGCTCAGCGCCACTACAGGTGCGTCATTTACACCATCACCAACAAAGGCAACCGTTTCTTGACGGCTTTTTATCTCCTTTACCTTATTCACCTTATCTTCTGGTAGCAAATCACCAAAGGCGTTGGCAATGCCCAGTTTGTCCGCCACAAATTTTACAACGGTACTTTTGTCACCGCTGAGCATGGTGGTTTTAACGCCCAGCGATTTTAGTTTATCTATGGTAAGTTGTGAATCTTCTTTAATTGAATCCGCTATTGTCAGGTAGCCCGCAAATGTTTTATCATAGGCAACGGCTATCAGTGTGTACACGATACTGGCCGGGTCAATGTCATAAGCAACAGAATGCTTGTCCATCAATTTAAAATTGCCAACCAGTAGCTCTTTGCCCTTTACGGTGGCTTTCAATCCGTGACCTGCAATTTCTTCTACGTTTTCTAATTGAATCGCAGAATCAATCTTGCCGACAAACTCGTGAATAGCGGTAGCAACCGGGTGCGTGCTTTGACTTTCCAGTGCATTGACCATTTGGAGAATTTCATCCCGGTTCAACTCCGGCTTAATCACCACTTCCTGCACCTTAAACACGCCCTCAGTCATGGTTCCAGTTTTGTCCATCACCACATTCTGAATGTTTGCCATGATGTCGAGGAAGTTACTTCCCTTAAATAAAATTCCATTCTTGGAGGCAGCGCCAATGCCTCCGAAATAACCCAGCGGAATAGAGATGACCAACGCGCACGGGCAGGAGATTACCAGAAAAATCAACGAGCGGTACAGCCAGTCCCGGAAGACGTAATCACTTATTGCAAAATAAGGAACCACTATAATAAGAGCGGCCAAAGCCACTACGGCTGGCGTATAGTACTTCGCAAACTTTCTGATAAATAGTTCGGTTGGTGCTTTTTGCGCAGTAGCGTTCTGCACCAGGTCTAATATTTTTGAGAGTTTGCTATCGGTATAGGCTGTTGTAACTTTTACCAAGGCCACCGTGTTCAGGTTAATCATTCCGGCCAATACCGTGTCACCTTTTGCTTTCGTATCGGGTTTACTTTCACCAGTCAGAGCGGCTGTGTTGAAAGAAGCAGAATCAGAAGTCAGCTCTCCATCCAGTCCAAGTTTTTCGCCCGGCTTCAATTGAATAGTAGAACCGATGGAAACCGTTTCGGCTTTCACTGCTTTCGTTTGGTTATTCTCAATAAGGGTAACTTCGTCAGGGCGTTGATCCAGCAAGCTCTTGATATTGCTCTTCGCACGTTTAACTGCCAACGTCTGGAAGACTTCTCCAACAGCATAAAATAACATCACGGCTACCCCTTCAGGATACTCACCAATGGACATCGCGCCAACTGTAGCAATCGTCATCAATAAGAACTCGGTAAATATTTCTCCCTTGCGGATAGCTTTGAAAGCATCCTTCAAAACGGGCCAGCCAACCGGTAAATAGGCAACAACATACCAGCCCACACGAACCCAACCTGCGAAAAACGGAAGGGTGAAGAAGTTGTCGATGACAATAGCCGAAGCCAGGAAACCAAAGCTAACGATAGACGGAATGAATAGTTGAAGGTTGTTTTCCTTTTGTACATCGTGACTATGTTCGTGTGAATCATCCGATACATCGCTTGCCGCGTTTATTTTATCTTCCAGTGTGCAACAAGTCATCTTGCCATGCTCATCGAAAGTGTGTTTGTGATTGGGGTCTTTATTTATCATAGGGCTTTGAAATCAAGTGTTATTCTTCTTCCTCTGCGTTTTTCATCTTTGAAAGAATGGCATACGCATTCTTCACCACGATTTGTGCGGTTTCCATTGGGAAGTCTGCTGGTAGCATAACCTCAGTGTAACCCAATTCACTGTTTCCGGCTTGAACTTCAAGCATGGTGAAGTGATACTCTTGTTTATGTTCTTCAGGGTCTTCACCTTTCAGGGCGGCATGTGGCTGTTCAGTCAATTGATAGAAAATGTATTTCTTGCCCTGAAAGTCAATGATGGCTTTACTGGGCAATGCGCGAACTTCTATTCCCCCGGTTTCTACAACCGCTTGCAGATACATGCCGGGAAGTAAATTCGTGTCCTCCTTATCAATGTGGCAATGAATGCGGATGGTGCGGTCTGAACTGATTTCGCGGCCAAGTAAATAAATGGTAGCCATTCTTTCTTTTATCTCATTTGCTAATGTAAAGCGAACCTTCTGACCAATCTTAAGTTTGGGTACATCCTTTTCGAACACGGTGAGCTCAGCGTGCAAATGCTCAGTATCTACAATCTCAAAAAGTATATCGGTTGAGTTGACGTACTTTCCAATGTTCACGTTTACCTCGGTTACATAACCATTTATTGGCGAGTAAAGATTAATGGTACTGGTTATGCTGGACGGTTCAAGGGATGTTGGGTCAATGTTGAGCATTTTCAACTGTTGACGAAGGCTGCTGAGTTTTCCTTCCCAGCTAACAAATGTAGTCTTTGATTGCTGGAGGGTTTTTTGTGCATTAACATTTTCTTTGGCTAACAATTGCTGCCGCTCATAATCCGCTTTCGCAAATTCAAATTGATTTTTGGCTTCAACATAATCTTGTTGTAACCGAATAAACTCAAGATTTTCGATAACGGCAATCACCTGCCCTCTGGTTACTCTTGAGCCTTGAAGCAATGGTGTGTTTTTGAGAAAGCCGCCAAGGGGTACAGAAATACTCACCATTTGCTGTGGCGGAGCATCCAGCATTCCATTGACTTTTATAGTTCCACTGATTTGTTTGCTTTCAACTTTTCCCAATTCAATTTCAGCAATGTTATACTGTGCTTCGGTGAATTCAATTGTATTTTCTTCCTCGCTGTGTTGAGTGTCCTCCGCTGTTTCTTCCTCTTCTGCCTTACTTCCGCAAGCCATAACAAAGAATGAACAAATGATGGCAATGAGTGTGTGATATATTTTAGGTGAACGTTTCATGATTTTGTTTATTTATTTCCGGATAAAAATTCTAAGTAAATAATGCTCTGATTGTAGTCGTTGAGTGTTTGCAGGGAGCCTTCTTTCAGGCTGATGGCACTACGGACACCTAGAAGATATTCTGCGTAGCCAACCTCACCGTTGACAAAAGCAATTTGTGATTGTTTTAATATCAAATCAGCATTAGGTATTGCAGAAGTCTTGTAATACTCCAGACTGCTCTTATTTTTCAAAAATTGCTGAACAGCCTGCTCCCACAAACCCTTTAAAGTAATCTGAAAGTTTTTGTAATTACTCTGGGCGGCTTGCTGATTGAATGCCGCTGCTTTTGCACGTCCTTGATGAGGAGCAAACCAAAGTGGAATGGCGAGACCAACCTGAAAACCTGAGAAGCGGTCTGCGCTTGTGGCAACGGCACCATTTTCGGTATTGACCACATCAATTAGTGTTTGATTGAAATAACCCACCAGCAGGTCGGGTGCAAATTTTGCATTCTCCACTTTCTTCTGTGCTTTGGCTACCTCCACCTGTTGGCGCGTGAATGCAAGTGCAGGGTTTGAAGCTAACACTGTTGTGTCGATGGACTCCTGAAATGGAAGCTCGTTGAGTGAGGTCTCAGAAATTTCAGGAAGTTCACTGCTGTTCAAAAGTGTTTTGAGTTGTGTCCTTAGAACTATTATGTTGCGCTCATTCTGCTGAAGTTGATTTCTAACTTCATTTCGTTGTGCTTCGGCAGTGGTTTGTTCTAATAAATTGCTCTCTCCTGTTTTGTATCGAAGTGAGGCAGACTTCAAAAAGCCTGCGTAAATGCTGTCCTGTTGAAAAAGAAGGTCGCGCCTCGCTTGCTCAAATGCCAGTTGATAATAAGTTTGCTTTACCTGATAGACCAACTCGTTTTCTGATTCCGCTTTTTTCATCTCGCTGGAAGCAACAACGGAACGATTCAATGCGCCCTGGCTTCCCAATGCCGTGAAGGGAATGGCCTGCGAAATGGTTATGTTGTTATCATTCTTCGAGTAGCTATTGTACTGCCCATAGAGCAAGGAAATATTCGTTTTTGGCAAATCAAAAGAAGTTTTCTTTAACTGCTTTTGCATGTCCACTTCATAGGCTGCTGCCTTTATTCCAGCATTGTTTTTCAATGCTTCAGCAACAGCTTGTTCAATGGTGAGTTTACCCGATTGCGCATGCGCGGCAAGCGATAACAGAAATAATGGAACTAAGATTTTGGAGCTCATATCTGGGAAGCGTTTTTTCTTTTTAATCCGAATTTTTCGAAGTACATAAAGAGACAGGGCAGTACAAACAGGGTAAGCAAGGTTGAACTTACCAAGCCACCAATGACCACTGTAGCCAACGGCTTCTGCACTTCAGCACCTGCGCTGGTTGCCAATGCCATAGGCATAAAGCCGAGCGAAGCAACGGCTGCAGTCATTAACACAGGGCGCAGGCGGTTGCGAGTGCCACTCATTATTATATCTTTCAGGTCTGTCATGCCTTCTTGTTTAAGCCTGTTGAATTCAGCGATAAGAACTATACCGTTCAAAACAGCAACACCAAACAAGGCGATAAAGCCAACTCCTGCCGAGATACTAAAAGGCATTCCTCTCAGTAGTAAAGCGAACACGCCACCAATCGCAGCCATTGGAATGGCAGTGAAGATGAGTGTCGATTCTTTTATGGAATGGAAAGTGAAAAACAACAAAAGGAATATGAGCAACAGGGCAACCGGTACGGCAATAGACAACCTGGCCTGCGCTTCCTTCAGGTTTTCAAACTGACCTCCGTAAGTTGGATAGTACCCGGGTGGAAACTTTATCTCCTTTTCGATTTTCTGCTGAAGTTCCTTGACGATACTGGCTATGTCTCTGCCTCGCACATTAAATCCCACAATGATTCTGCGCTTGGCATCTTCACGCTGAATTTGATTGGGGCCCATTTTGAATTCAACATCGGCCAATTGTTTGAGTGGTATCTGCTGGCCTGATGGCGAGGTGATAAACAGATTCTGAACATCTTCTATGCTCTGGCGGTTCTGAGAACTAAGGCGAACGGTTAGGTCAAATCTTTTCTCACCTTCAAACACCAGTCCGGCTGCTTGTCCTGCGAAGGCAGTATTAATTGCCTGATTGATTTCTTCAACGTTGAGGCCATATTTGGCTACTTCATCCCGATTAATTTGAACTACAATTTGAGGCAAGCCTGTGACCTGTTCGATATAGAGGTCGCGGGCGCCCTGCACAGAGCCAACAATTTTGCCAACCTGTTCCGACAACCCGGCAAGAACATCTAAGTCTTCTCCAAAAATCTTTACGGCTATGTCCTGACGCACACCGGTCATCAATTCATTGAAACGCATCTGTATGGGTTGCTGAAATCCGAATGTTACGCCCGGAATGTCAGCCAGTGCTTCACCCATTTTCTCTGCCAGTTCTTCCCGGTCGTCCGCTTTTTTCCATTCACTTTTGTCTTTCAGAATTACCATGAGGTCGCATGCTTCAATCGGCATGGGGTCGGTAGGAATTTCCGATGAGCCGATTTTGGCTATGACTTCTTTCACTTCGTCTGGAAATTCACGCATCAGAATTTTTGCTGCCTTCTGTGATGCCTCGATGGTGTATGACAGACTACTTCCGGTAAGCGTCCTTGTTTCCACGGCAAAGTCACCTTCCTCTAACGTTGGAAGAAACTCACCTCCCATTCTCAGGAAGAATATCAGGCTTGAAATGAAAAGCGCAACGGCAGCAATGACAATTATAAGTCTGCGCTTAAGGGCTCCTAATAATATAGGCTCGTAGATGCGATGGAAAAAATCCATCATCTTATCAGAGAAGTTGCGTTTATGCTGAGTGTTCTTACTGAGAAAAAGAGCTGACATCATTGGAACATAGGTGAGTGAGAGAAGGAACGCACCCAGAATTGCGAAACTTACCGTCTGAGCCATTGGCTTAAACATCTTCCCTTCAATGCCTACCAACGCAAGAATAGGAAGGTAGACAATGAGTATGATGATTTGGCCGAATGCTGCGCTGTTCATCATGCGCGATGCCGAGGACTTGACATTTTCATCCATTTGTTGCTGGTTCAGTCTTTGCAACTTCGCCATTCCCAGATGATGCATGGTTGATTCAACAATGATAACAGCCCCGTCAACTATTAATCCGAAGTCAATAGCCCCCAGACTCATGAGATTGCCCGATACTCCGAATACATTCATCAGCGAAACGGCAAAGAGCATGGAGAGCGGAATGACTGATGCCACTACAAGACCAGCCCTGAAGTTTCCAAGAAACAGGACAAGAACGAAAATGACAATGAGCGCACCTTCGAGTAAGTTTTTTTCAACTGTGCCGACCGCTCTCGATACTAAGGTGCTTCTGTCCAGAAAAGCTTCGATGGTTATTCCTTCGGGAAGATTCTTTTTTATTTGCTCCATGCGTGCTTTAACTCGGTTCACCACTGCACTGGAATTTTCACCCTTTAACATCAAAGCGATGGCGCCTACTACTTCGCCTTCACTATTATAGGTCATTGCTCCGTAGCGGTTAGCGAAACCGAATCGAACGTCTGCCACGTTGCGCACAAGGATGGGAATACCGCCTTCTGTATTTTCTATGACAATCTTTCCGATGTCATCAATAGAATTGATTAAGCCTTCGCTTCGGATAAACCACGCATTGGGTTTCTTGTCAATATAGGCGCCACCAGTATTCTGATTATTCTTTTCAAGCGCAGTAAAAATATCGGCTATGCTCAAATTATAGCTGCGGAGTTTGTCTGGATTGAGTGAGATTTCATATTGTTTTAAATATCCGCCAAAGCTGGCCACATCGGCCACACCCGGTGTGCCGAGTAACTGCCTGCGTATAATCCAGTCCTGAATGGTTCGCAGTTCCATAGCATCGAACTTATCTTCATATCCTTTTTCAGCCCGAACTATATACTGATAAATTTCACCGAGGCCTGTTGTTACCGGGGCCATTTCGGGTGTGCCCACTCCGGGAGGAATCTGGCTGGCAGCCATCGTTAGTCTTTCGTTCACTTGTTGACGCGCCCAGTACACATCTACATTGTCGTGGAAGACGATTGTAACGACCGAGAGGCCAAAACGCGAGAAACTTCTGATTTCCTCAATGTCTGGAATGGTGGCCATGGTTTGTTCCACCGGAAAAGTGATGAGCCGTTCGATGTCCAGAGCCGACTGTGAGGGTGCAATGGTGAGAATCTGCACCTGATTATTGGTGATGTCAGGCACCGCATCAATGGGAAGCTGCGTTAGCGAGTAACTGCCCCAGGCAATGAGCGCCATTGTGAACAAACCAATGACGAGTTTGTTTTTAATTGAGTAATGAATGATTTTATCGAGCATGATATTATTTGTCGTTAATGTTTATATGAGGGAGCAAAAATGTTATCAGCACCAGCAGCACGAAGAAGAGCCACGCGATTACCATGAAGGCATATCGAAGAACTAACCTTACTAAGCTTTTCTTTGCGGGCTTTTTGCTTTTAGCGCGTCCCATTATTAAAACCGATAAATGAAATAAGGGTCAATGACAATTAAATTGTCATGACTAACAGGAATCCCTACATGAAAGAGACTGTTTGAGGGAGCTTAAACTTTAGGAGGTTGCCAGATAGAATGACTGGTTTTCGAAACGGGGTTTTCGAAGTAGAATGAGAGTTGCTTTGTGTTGTGTGTAAAAATCGCGAACTCCTGATTAACTAATGAAGTAAGTTGAACGTGTGCAGCACAGCAGGAACAGATACAAAAAGGCGTACAAAAATCCTGCTCCTCACTGGTGTGATTGTGATTTCCGGTTTCCACAAAAGAAATGCCCGCTTTGCGCTCATCCACACAAGTATTCGGGTCACTGCAGGGATAAACCGTCATGAACAGAACATAAAGTGCAAATATGAAACGGATGGCTTTCACGGTGCGAATATAAACGATTAAAGTGTGATGTGGGTTTGCCTTAGTATTTGGCCTGCTATATATGATTGCAATGGCTAATTAGCCACATTTTTCA
>Ga0315912_10002197_pt1 | contig 21413 bp, 20 predicted proteins | sample VfabasoilMG_FD_204469 | JGI IMG/M metagenome (GOLD analysis project Ga0315912, IMG submission 204469) | Garden soil microbial communities collected in Santa Monica, California, United States - V. faba soil | ecosystem: Environmental > Terrestrial > Soil > Garden | place: USA: California...
AAACTGCGCAATGTTGACTTGTCGGAGCGCGATGCCACTTTGGCCGAGTGACACGTGCCAACCAGCGGGCGTGGCCTCCCCCACCACCGCCCCGGTTCCAGCTGGCACGACCACATACCGCGCCATCGCCGGCAGAATGTCTTCCAGATTGATCTGAGGCCGGAGCGTTTCAATCGGGCTGGAGACCAACCCCATGAGTGGATAGCGCATGACGTTGATGCCGCTCCCCATACTCAGAGCGAAGAGCGCCACCGTGAGCGGCCAAACGATGAGGCGGTGTTGCGTCGCCCATAGATAAGCCACCCCTGCGCCGAGCGGCGGCAACCCCACGATCAGAAAGCGCGCCGAGTAATCCCACTCCACCCAAAAGCCGCCCCAAAGCGAAACGACGATCAACATCACACTAAAGGGCGCGAGGACGCACGCGGCGAGCAGAGGTCGCTGGCGCACCATGACGCCCCCGCCCCACAAAGCACACAAATAAATGGGCGCGGTGATCAACAGCCCACGTTGATTGTCGAACAACCAACCCAACAGGCCGCGCCACACGCGCACGCCTTCTAGCGCATCGGTGAAGGTGAGCGGCGTGTCCCCCGCATACGCGGCGGCGGGCGAGGCGTTGCCATAGAGCCATTGGCTAAACAGCGTATACGCCCCTAACCCCACCAAGCCGCCGAGGACGACGATGAGCCACGCGCGCGAACGTTGTTTCCAAGCCAGCCAAGCCGCGCCCCCGATGAGCAAACCGAACAGCGGAAGATAACGGGAGGAGAGCCACGGGAGGGCGAAGAGGCAGAGGAGAGAAATAAGAAGTGAGAAGCGCGAGGTGAGTGGTGAGAGGGTGGTGGCGGAGCGAAGGAGTTGGCGGAGAGGGTAGAGGATACACAGCGCGGCGGCGACTTCGGGGTAGATGAGGAAGACATACCACACCAATGGTGGGGCAAAGGCTAAGGCGATCCAGCCCACGAGAGCCGCCCGCCAGTTGCCAGTCACTTCCTGCGCCAGCAAAAAAATGTTCGTGGCGAGGAGCGCGCCGAGGACAGCGAGGAAGTATTCAACTCCGGCGAGGCCCCCCGCCCAGTAAGCGGGCGCGATCAGAAAACTCAGGCCGAGGTTGTGTGTTAAGACGCCACTGCCATCGGGGCGGAGACGAACGTGCGGGTCAAGATACGTTTCGGTATAAAACGCGACGTAATCGCGTTGGGCGTAATTGTTATTGAGATCAAGATCGCCATCGTAGACGAGGCTGTGGGCCGCTACGAGGTAATGCGGCTCATCCCCTGTGCGCGCCCACACGCGCGTCAGCCAGGGGACGAGGAGGAAATAGAGAGCAAGCGTGAGAGAAAAGATGACGAATGAAAAACCAAACGCGCGCTTGTCTACAGACATCTAACTGCTGACTACTGATGACTGACCACTGATTCTTGCAACCGCCCATCCGCCGCCACCGGGCGAACGCCGCGCCAAAAATAGAGGAGCGTGCCTGTGGTAAAGCTAATGCCGTTATAGAGATAGTAGAGCCAGTGCCAGGGGATGACCGCTAGCAAAAACCATAACCCCCGTTTGCGATAAAAGAAGCGATACAACTGTCGGTTGAGCAATAATAAACTCAACGTCAACCCCGCTCCCAGCCAGCCCGCCATTGGCAACCAGATCGCCGCGCTGAGGGCTAAGACCCATAACGCGACTAAGACCACGCTCAAACGATTCGAGGTTTGCAAATTCAGATCGAGCAAGAAGGGTCGGCTCGCTAGCGCGGGGTCGTGTGGACGGAGGAGATCGCCGGTGGCCAGCAACGGCTCGGACGTTTGCCGCACGCGCGATTCACGCCAGAGCAACTGCGTCCACGGAATGCCGCGCTCAAAAATATCGGAGCGCAACAAACTGCGCGCCGTCCAATGTTTGAGATGCGCGCATTGCATGTCTTTGAGCAATAGGATTTCGCCGCCCCGCCGTCGCAAACGATAGCCCAAATCTATATCTTCAATGCTGGGGAGTTGATACGTGATCTCATCAAATCCACCTAACGCGTGAAACGTCGCGGCGCGGATCGCGCCACAGCCTGTCCAAAACGTGGAGGCTTGCGGATGCGCGTGTTGATGAACGTAATGATGCAATAAGTTTTTATATTGCGACAAGAGGTTGGGCGCGGTGGGCGCATCGTCATACGAGCCAAAGCAGGCTTCTAAATGCGGGTCAGCTTGAAAAGCACGCGCCGCCTTGAGCAGAGCATCGGCGTGTAACGTCACATCCGCATCTACAAAAAAGAGAATGTCGCCGAGGGCGTGGCGCGCGCCCAAGTTGCGTGCCGCCGCTGGGCCGCGCCCGCCGGAGGTGGTCAACATCCGCGCGCCTGCAACTTTGGCCCGCGCGAGGCTGTCATCCGTTGAGCCATCATCTACCACAATGAATTCGGTCTCGGCCAAAGCATGACACGCGACACAGGCCGCGTGGAGGGCGTCTAAACAATGTTGAAAGGCCGTGCCCCCATTGCGGACGGGAATGATCAGAGAGAGTTTCATAGACGATTAGAGATGAGGTCGCTCAGTTGCCTTCCAAGTGAGCGGCTTATGCCACAGGGATTGCGCACTTGACCACAGCGCGACGAGGATGTCGAACCCGAAAAAGAACGGCACATAGACCAGCCGCGCGAACATCCCCCACGCCTCGCGCGCGATGACGAGCGCCGCCACCATTTCCAGCGCAGGCAGGCCGAAATAGACCAGCCAAACCCAGAGCGGAAAGCCAAACGTGTCCGGGCGCAACAGATCAAAAAAGGTGAATAACGCCCCCACGACCAACGCTAACCGATCCGCGTAGCCTAGTGCAAAAAAAGTGAGTTCAATTTTTAACGGCAGTGACAGGGTGGGCTGTCGCCAGAGATCGAGCAAACGCCGCCCCGTGACCTGATGAAAGCCCCGATTCCAGCGGAGATGTTGCTGGAGATAACCACGCAAGGTGATGGGTGCGTGATGCGCCGAGATAGACTCAGGCGCAAAACAGATGCGTCCCCCAGCGAGCGCCAACGCCAGGGTGAGATCACTATCTTCGAGCAACGTGCCCGTTTGAAAGCCTCCACAGGCGCGGAGGGCGCTCACGCGATAGGCACAATTAGAACCCAGCACAGCCGGGGCCAACGCCAACCGATCTTTGGCGCGCGTGGTGATGAGTTGATGCACATGCGATTCGATCATGGCATAGAACGCGGCCGGGCTGGCCTCCCCGTTGACCACGCGCATTTGCCCACTCACCGCGACAACTGCTGGCTCGGCGAAAGGAGCGACCAACGCGCGCAGAGAAGCGGGTTGCGGATGATGATCGGCATCGTACACGACCAGGAGTTCGCTGTGGGTGGAGCGGAGCCCTTCGGCTAAAGCGTGCGCCTTGCCAGAAGTGCGTGGCAAAACGAGGAGCCGGGCTTCGGGATGCTCGGCGATCCATTGTCGCGCGACACTCGCAGTATGATCGGTTGAGCCATCGTCAATGATCGTCACTTGTAAGTGCGTTCTAGGGTAATCTAAGTTTTCGAGGGCGTGGAGCAAACCGGGCAAGGCCGTGGCTTCGTTGCGGCAGGGGATGAATGCCGCGACCGTGGGAGTAAAAGCGGTCTGGGCGCGGCGCGGTGTAGGCCAGAGGGCGGCCAGCAACAGCACCGCGCGGCGCACTGAAAAGGCGAGGAGGATGAGGACAATGAGCGTCGCTAGGGGAGACATTACGGCGCGGGCGTGCTAGCGGCGTTGCCCACTGGGCAATTTAGGTTGAGTTGCGACAGTCCTTTAAACTGCGAGGTGTACACGCCGTTTTCCAATTTGGTCGGAACACCCAAATTGGTCACCTCGAACCAAGTGTTGCCCGGCTTGAAGGGGAAAATTTTATTATCCGGCCCGACAAAGCCAATGACATCCCCCGGCGCGAAGCGCACCCACGTTAACTCATAGGCCTGCCCATCGCGGAAAAGCGTGGCCGGGCCGCTCCCCCAAATTTGGATCTCGTAGCCACAATGCCCGCCGTTGGCGAAATCTTCCACGATCACGGTGGGTTGATGGTGTGCGTGCAAGACGACCACATTCGCCGCCGTGAGTTGTTGATCGTTGAGCGCGTCCGTGTGGGGCGCGAGTTCGTTGGGCGTGGCGGTATCCACCCAACGCGCATAACGCTTGCTCGCGGCGTCGTAACGCCATTCGGCGACGTTGACCTCAGAATGAAACACGAGCCGCACCGTGTTTGCCGTTTGTCCACCCGCTGGCGCTTCGGGCGCAAAGGCCAGGCCATGCAAATTTTGTGCGGTGTTTAGCCCCAAGTCAGATGTGATCTGCCACAGGTCTTTCGTGCTGGCGAAGAGTTTATCAGTAGTCAACTCCGCGCCTTCTTCACGGCAGAGCGGCGGACATTTGGTATAGCCCGTCGCTTCAGCGATCACGCGGTTGTAAAAATCAGTCTTGGCGAGTTCGTCTAACACGCCCTGACTGGAGCCGGAAGTCACCAACATGAGTTTATAAGATTGTGATAGCACGATGTCAATTAATCGCGCCGAACGGATGGAGCCGATCTTGGGCACCTCGTTGCTCAAGTAGATCGCCGTCATGCGTGTCACGCTGGCTTCGGCGTAATGCTCGAAAACAAGATCAGCGAAAGACAGTCCGGCTTGCGGGCGCACCCGGCGCGGAAATTCGGATACCTTAACGCCAATAGGGCGACGGTTAAGCGAGGCGGGGTTATCAACCACTAACCCAGTGAGCGGGTTCACGCCCGCCGGGTAAGTGTCTGGGCCAAGTTGGGCCGAGGCGGTAGGCGCGACGCTGGCCGCAGTCGGCGCTGGGCGTGTGGGAGCAATCGTGGCTGTCGTCTCAGGGCGTACGGTGGGCGTAGCGGCCTGCGCGGTTGGCACAGGCTGAAGCGGCTTAGCGGTGGGCGTGCCAGACGAGCAAGCGACGAGAAACGCGGCGAGACATAGTAACGAAAAAGTTTTTAGGCGCATACACAAAACCTGTGAGCGAGGAGATAGGGGGAGATTATAAGCGATTGAGGGATGATTGCACGCAAGGCGGAGAGCATCAACATTGCCCGTTATAATCGGGAGATCACTCAGCTTGATAAAACGTCGCTCGACGTTCAAGAATTTCTATGTCTGTCCTATTCTCTTCCATAACGGCGATAGCGGTACGGATTGTTTGACCCATAACAAATCTTCAGTTCGTTGAGAGTTCGTTTTCAAAGAATGTCTGTTTATGAAACTTGTCGCTTGGAACTGTCAAGGAGCTTTTAGGAAAAAAGCTGGGCTTATTGCGGAATATGCACCCGACATAGCGGTGATTTCGGAGTGTGAACATCCCGACCGACTTCGGTTCGATAGCGGAATTAAACCGCCTACGGCGTGCCTCTGGTTTGGGGATAGTCCAACGAAGGGGATCGGCATTTTTTCGTACACCGGGGTAAATTTAAAACTGCATCGAAGTTACCAGCCCGCCATTCGATATTGCATACCCATCGTTGCCACAGGGAGGCTAAACTTAAAGCTGGTTGCTATCTGGGCCATGCACCACAAAAACAGGCAGTTGAGTTATGTCGGTCAAATCTATCGCGCTCTTGAAGCATATAGGCGATTTATCCGCCAAGATGAAACCATCTTAATGGGGGATTGGAATAGCAACACGCAATGGGACACTAACTCGCGCATTGGCAACCATTCGCAGGTGGTCGCCCAATTAGCCGTTGACCATATTGTTAGCGTGTATCACACCTATTTTCAAGAAGCCTTTGGCGATGAGACGGTCAGCACACTCTATATGCAACGCAAACGAGAAAAAGGGTACCATGTGGATTATTGTTTCGTGCCTCAGGCTTGGATAAAACGTCTCACCTTTTTTTCGGTCGGGTCGTTTGAGGCCTGGAGCAGTTTAAGTGACCACAGTCCCCTTTTTGCTGAGTTTAGGCAATAACAACGTATCAGATGAGGTATCCATGTGGAATCCTGAGCAATATCGGCGCTATCGGACGGAACGGAGCCGCGCGTTCTTTGATTTGTTGCTACAAGTGGACGCACCCGAAGCTCGAACGATTGCCGATCTGGGGTGCGGCCCAGGTGAGCTAACGGCTACCTTAGCCGAACGGTGGCCGTCCGCGCGCATTTGGGGCATGGATAGTTCGCCGGAAATGATCGCCGCGGCCGCGCAGTACGCTCTCCCCAATCGCCTATCGTTTGAGTTAGGCAACTTGGCCGATTGGCAACCCTCAGCACCACTGGATGTGTTGGTTTCCAACGCGGCTTTGCAATGGGTCTATGGGCATGAAATCTTGATCCCGCGCTTAGCAAGTTGCGTTGCGCCACAAGGTTGGTTGGCTTTCCAAGTCCCCGGCGGTTTTGAGGCGCTTGAGGTCTTGGATAACTTGCGGGCTAGCCCTGCATGGCGAGACAAAGTAGGCGTGCGTCCGGCTGAAAGTCAGGCCTTACCTTCCAGCGCCGCGTGGTATCTAAATGTCTTGGCTAAACTCAACTTCGAAGTGAACGCTTGGGAGACGACCTATCTACATGTACTTCAAGGTGAAGACGCGGCTTTGGAATGGGTCAAAGGGACTGTGCTACGTCCGGTATTGACTAAGCTCACCGCTGAAGAGCAAACGACTTTTCTGCACGAATATCGGGAAAAGCTCCGCGTGGCTTATCCCCGTTTGTCGTTTGGGACAATTTTTCCTTTTCGTCGCTTGTTTGTCGTGGCGCGTCGGAAATAATTGGGCCGCTCGATGGATGCAATAGTAAGCGCTGGTTCACTGTGGGTGACCACACAAAATCTCAATCAAGTCCTCAGGCTGGCTCTCGAATAAGCTGAGGCTGGCATACTGATTAAACGTAATCAATCACAGTGAGAGCCTCTATGAAAGCGATTGTGTATTACCACTATGGCTCACCCGATGTCTTGAAGCTCACGGACATCGCGAAGCCAATCCCTACGGATGAGGAAGTCCTCATCAAGGTTCACGCCGTATCCATCAACGGCTCTGACCAAGAAAGACTAGTGGGTCGCCCTTTGTATAGCCGCATCGGCGGGCTGTTGAAACCGGGGGCCCCCATCCTCGGGTCGGACATCGCCGGACGAGTAGAAGCGGTCGGCCAGAACAACACCGAATTTAAACCGGGCGATGAAGTGTTTGGGGAACTCCCAAGCTATTCCGGCGGCTTTGCCGAATACGTCTGCACGCATGGCAAAACACTGGCGCTGAAGCCCGCCAGCCTGACATTTGAACAAGCGGCGGCGATCCCACAAGCTGGCGTGATCGCCCTGAACGGGATCCGCGAAGCGGGCAGGTTCTGCCGGGGCAAACTGTTTTGATTAATGGGGCCGGTGGCAGTGGGGGATCGTTTGCTGTGCAGTTGGCTAAATTACATGGGGCGGAAGTGACTGGAGTTGATCACACCTACAAGTTAGACTTCATGCGTTCGCTTGGGGCCGACCATGTCATTGATTACACGCGGGAAGACTTCACCCGCAATGGTAAACAGTATGACCTGATCCTTGATCTGATCGCCCACCGGTCGGTGTTCGCTTATCAGCGCGCCTTGCGGCCCAATGGAACTTGTTTCTTCGTCGGCGGTTCGGTCGCCACACTTTTTCAGATCTTGATTTTTGGTCGGTGGATTAAAAGAACCGCGAACAAGAACCTCCAGCTTCTGATCGTCCCCCAAAGCCGAAAGGATTTACTTGCGGTCACGGCGCTGTGTGAAGCCGGTCAGCTCACTCCGATGATAGACCGCCGCTTCGCACTCAACGAAGTCCCCGAAGCGTTTCGGTATATTGCAACCGGGCGCGCCAAAGGGAAAATCGTCATCATGGTGGAAAACAGCGACCAAACCTAGCCCACGTGACTGACCCAAACCCTTACCGACGCAACGCTAATCAAACATCCCATACGCCTTCGCCAAAATTTCGACCGGGTGCGAGGCTGGCAAACCGGTGTGACCCTCCAGCCACCAGCGACACGTCTCTGAGTCACAGGCGAGGCGGGTGGCTTGTGACGCGGTGATTTCATCAAACGCCTTTTGCCCAACGGCGGTGGCTATGCCGTACTTCTCGGCTTTCAAGCCATACGTCCCCGCTACGCCGCAACAATCGGCTTGGGTTTCAATCACCGTCACGCCGGGGATGCGCCGCAGAAAATCAGCGGCGGGGCGACCCACGGCGTGCGTACGAAATTGACAGGGCGCGTGATACACAATTCGCTTATCCAACACGCGCCGAAAGTTGGCGTTTAGGTTGCCCTCGGCTTCGATCTTTTCGAGGAATTCAAAAAAATCATAAGTAGCATTCGCCACGAGGTCAAATTCCTCGCCGCTCAACCCTAGCACCGCGCGATATTCGTGTTTAAGCGTTAGTGTGCAACTGGTGGACGTGCCGACGATGACATACCCTTCGCGCACAAAGGGTGCGAGTTTTTCCACGTTCGCCCGGGCTTTGGCGCGCGCCGCGTCGAATTCGCCATTCGATTGCATCGGTAGGCCGCAACAGTTTTGTTCGGCGAGCGTCACCTTACAGCCGTTGAGTTGCAAAATTTTCACGGCGGCTTGTCCGACGCGCGGCTCATAATAATTGGTGCTACACCCGTGAAAATAGACAACCTTGTAACGTCCCGCGCGCGAGGCGGAGAAGGCGCGCTCAAACCAACGCCGAAACGTTTGGCGAGCGAACGTGGGGAACGGCGCGCGGCGGCTGATGCCCAACAACTTTTCGGCGAGGCCGCGCAAAAACGCATTTTGGATCGGCAGGTTCGAGAGCGGCGCGAAGAGCGAACCCATCTGCCCCAACAGTTCACTGCGCCCTAACAACCGATTGCGAAACGGGATGCCATCGCGCTCGGCCATCGCCGCTTTGGCGACGATGTTCATCTCGGCGATTTGCACCCCATGGGGACAGACGAGCGAACATACGCCGCACCCTGAGCAATAGTCCACCGAACGATCTACCGAGACCACGCCCGGCTCACGGAAGCGTTGCGCCTGCGGCCCCACCGTCTTCGGCCCCGGAAACAGATCGGTCACTGCGGCCACTGGGCACGCCGCAGTGCAGATATTGCATTTGATACAAACGTCGGAGGTGAGGAGGGTCATAATAGCAGGCGGGAGTAGTCGGCAGAAAATGTAGCAGACAGCGAAAGATACTAAATCTTCATTACCTCTAACAATGCCCCAATTTTAGACTCAAGTTCTGGCTTGGCATATAAGCCATTGATCCACTCACTTGGGATGCCGGCTAAGCCAAATTTCGCACCCAGCAACGCGCCAGCCACCGCGCCGTTGGTGTCGGCATCGCCACCTTCATGAATAAGCGGAAGCAAACCGGCTTGGAATGAACGCGCATTTTTGAGCGCCCAAAATCCGGCCCCCAGCGCCTTGAGGGTATACCCAATCCGATTCGGCTCGCCGGGGTTCAAGCCTTCATCCAGATCGAAGACTTGTAAATCCGCGGTGCGCGCCCAATCTAAGTATTCCTGAAGGCGATCATCATAGCCCGCGCTCGCGGCGCTGACTTGAGTGAAGAGTTCGTCAAAATCGGTGACGCCTTGTAAGAGCAAATTGATCGCCACACAAACTGCCACGCACGAGCCAACACAGCGCGGGTCGGCATGAGTGAGTTGGCAGACTTGTTCGGCATTGGCCTTGACCTGGCTGACATTAGGATAATCCCAAACACCTAAGACCGAAGTTCGCATAACGGCCCCATTGGGGGCAACTTGCCGCCCTTTGCTTTCCCAAACGGCTTGTGCCACCGCGCGTGGGTCATCCAAGTAATTGGGAGAATACACCACCGCCGCGACCAATTGCCCAACATCCACGCCGCCATTGGCCGCCCACGTGTAAATGCGGTGGGCGATATCTTGGGGTACCAGTTTTTTTTCAGCGATCAGGCTATCCAAAATACACAGCATTTGATCCGTGTCATCGGTCCAATCACCGCTCGCCCACTGACTGCGATGCCCATCTTGAATAATTTGGTGGTAGTGATTCAACCCATGGGGATAATGCGCCACCACTTGCGCCCGCGACATGAACTCAGTCCCAAGCCCCAGCGCGTCGCCGACCGCCTGCCCATAAAGCACTCCTTTACAGCGATCTCTCAGGTCGCTCATAATTACGTTTCAATCCTCTCCACTGCTCCTGCTCCGATCTGCTCCTTCTCCCTCAAATCATCGTCCTCCTCATACTCATAAAACTTCGATACTGGCTTCTCTTCCACAACTGGCACGGGCAATTGAGCGACTGCCTTCCAAGCGGTAGCGAGGTCAATCCCCTCGCGCGAGCCTTCGGTGAGGCGGTCGGCCCCAGCCAACACGCCGCCAACGGCTAAGACATTGGGATACAAGATTTGATCCTGCGCGTCAATCGGTTGCATCCGCGCGTTGACCCGTGCGCCAAAGTATGCCAGCGGATGCGCGCTCCAATAGAGCGGTGCGAACCAATCACCGCTCGTCTCAAGCGGGAGGTTAAAGACGGTTTCTGTCATCCGCCCTGCCGCGGGCGACTCGAGGCCGCCGTGCCGCGCGCCGCCGCTCGCTAAGATTATAAAATCAGCGGCATAGTGACGCTCGCCATTTGCGGTCTCCACGGTTACGCCCAACGCCTGCCCTTCTTCGATCCACGCCGAAAGACTCGGGCCTAATACCAACCGCCCTCCAGCCTGCTCCAGCGTTGAGCGCAACACATTGAACAAGCGCATCCCCGGTACTGAAGGCGGTAAGGTCGGGATCTCAAAAATTTCTATACCCAAACGCGCTTCCAAATCATGGTGGGCTTCGGCGGCGTGCTCCAAGCCTAAGATCGCTGGAACGCCCAAGCGCGTCGCGCCTATCACTCCTTCGCGCCACGCCTCCGCCACCTGCGCGCGATAGTCGGCCCGGTCGAACAAACGCGCCAAGTCAGTGGAAAACGCATCGCGGTGGGTAGGCGCGTTGGGCAGTGGCAGATCGACCACACGCACAGTATAGCCCGCCGTGCGCAAATTCGCCGCCGCCAAATCGGCAAACCAATCGCGGAAATGGGCGAAGCGTGCCAATGTAATTTCATCCGTGCGGCGTAGGTCACCCGCCACAAACGAACGCGGCGCGAGGCAGGTGGGGCGCGGCGCGCCGAGCGCGGTAGGCAAAATAAAATTGGCGGTCAATTCACCCAACAACGGATAGCCCGCCGCTGTGCACACCGCTTGCAATTCGGATACACCGTTTTGCAAGGCCGCTTCACCGGCGCGCGCCAGCGGATGTTCTCGATAATACTTTTCCAAACCCTTTTGGCGCGGGCCTTTCAATATCGTTTGCGGGTTCGTCAGCACTTGGCGTTGAGTATCGTAGCCCCACACATCCACCGTGCCATTGCCGACATGTGTCCCTCCAATGCCGCGCGCTAAGACGAGAGCCCGCAGGCCCTGCCGCGCGCTCAACACACCCGCCATCAGCCCAGCCAGACCCGCGCCCACCACGATCATGTCATAGTACGCTTGGGGTTTGAGGCGCGTTGATTTTTTTAACGGCTTGGCGAGCGGTGGCTCTTCGGTGGGCGGAGTCGCCTCCGACCCTTGATCTACATCACGGGTCATGAACGTGGGGGAGGCCGCCTCTTCCGTGGGGGGCGTGATCTCGGCGGGAGCGTTTACCTCTTCAGCGACCGCCGCTGGCTCAATTTCGGGCGATGTCGCGGACATAGGCAACTCACCGCCAACTGCTTCTTGCGGTTCGGTGCCTTCGAGGCGTTCCGGTTGAGTCGTCTTCTTACGACTACGAGTGCGTTTGGTCACGCGGTCTTTTCCGTTGGATACTCTTCGGGCGGGCGGGCGATGGGCAATCGATCCGCGCCCAACAGATTGCGATAGATGTTTAAATCCAGCTCCATCTGTTTCAAGTTCGCGCCCCACATCACCGGGCGCAGGCCTTTCCAGCGTTCCTGCAAAAACTCGATCAATGCCGAGTTGATGTGTTGGGCCTCCACGCCCTCGCGTGCGCCCATGATCCCCGCCGCGCGATATGCACAAAAGCCAGCCTGACACGGCCCCATGCCCAACCGCAAATCGCGCCGCAGGTCGTTCAGCACCAACGAGCCAGAGTTGTTAAGCGCCTCATCCACTTGCGCACGCGTCACTAACTCGCACTCACAAATCAGCTCGCTCTGGTCGCTGGCTTCCACGTCACGCAGGCGTCCGCCGAGCGTGTGAAATTTCTTGTCAGGCGGGTCAATCGGCGTTTCAGCGGTGCGGCACGGGCGTTCCAGTTTCAACTTCGCGCACACTAAATTCATGGCCTCTTCGGCCATGTGCCGAAACGTGGTGAACTTGCCGCCCACGACCGAGATCAAGCCTTCCACCCCATCGCGTGAGGCGTGATCGAGAATGGCATGAGCGCGGGTCATCAAACGCGAGTCGGTGTCGGGAGCAGGCTTGTCTTCAAATAGCGGGCGTACCCCAGCCCACGCCCGTAGCGCGCGAAACTCGCGGAAACGCGGGATGAGTTTCTGGCCCTCGCTCATCAATAGTTCGATCTCGCTGGCATCAATCGGATATTGATCAGGGTTCTGCACGACGATCTCGGTGGTGCCCATCACCGCCACCGTGCCAATTGGGACGAGGATGTCGCCATCGCTAGGGGGCTTGAGGCGATTGATCACTGTGTTCACCAAACGCGTGTTCATGGCGATCATCGTGCCTTTGCCGGGCGTCACCTTCACCTCGCATCCCGCTAGGCCAGCGACGAGCCCGGCCCACGCGCCTGCGCAATTGATGATCAATTCAGCGTTCACCGCCACCGTCTCGTTCGTGACCACATTTTCCATCACCGCGCCCACCACGCGCTCGCCCTCCTTCAACAATTGAACCACGCGGTGGCGCGTCCATACTTCACCGCCCGCCGCGCGGATGTTGTTCAGCAGGGCATGGGAGGCGTCAAACGAGTCGCACGCCGCATCCGGCACGCGGAAGGCGCGCGCGAGGCGCGGGTTGAGCAAGGGCTCTTCTTTAAGCGCCTGGGCGGGCGAGACTTCTTCGGCGGGGATGCCCGCCGTGCGACAGCCTTCCAGAAACGGCGCGACGTAATCGGGCGGGTCTTCGGGCAGGGCGACGAAGAAGCCGCCCGTGTCTTCGATGGCAGAGGGGAGCAGGCGTTTGAGAATGAGATTCTCGCGGTAGCAATCCACCGCCGCGCGCGGGTCGCGCACCACATAGCGCGCCCCCGAATGGAGCAGACCGTGATAGCGCCCGCTCGTGCCGTGCGCGAGGTCGCCCTTCTCGACGAGGATGGTCTTAAAGCCACGCAACACCGCGTCGCGCGCCACGCCAAGGCCTGTGGCCCCGCCGCCAATGATGAGGAGATCAGTGCTGATGCGCATGATTAATTGCAATCCAGCGGGTCTTTACATCGAGCATATTCGATATCTTCCCCCGTTAGCTTTAAATAGGCTTGCGCAAATAAATCGCGCCGCTCGGTGCGACGTACTTCCCGATATTCTTTTAGAATCTCACGATAGCAAGCATCATTACACCAAAAAGTATTATGCAGGCTTTGAAGGTCTTGAGCCGCCGTTTGTTCACTGATATTCAGGACCCGCTGAATATTTTCTGCCACCATACGGGATGTATACCATTGGCCTATGGGAGGCAAGCCAAGCACTAGGATCAAGCTTGTGGCAAGTTGAATAATTTTGGCTTTTACAGACATTGCTGATTTATTCTCTTCCCAAGCACGGACTCCGTTTCGCCAATAGACGAAAGCAACAATAAAAGGAATGAACCCTAAAATTCCGATGATGATGACTAAACCGATAAAGCTACATGGAGCTAGGTATATCCCTAAAAATAAGGCAACCAATGTTCCAATTACGAAACTCGACGCAAAGAAAATACGCGCTTTAGTTAAGCGCGATCTGAAGATAAGCCAAAGCGCCAAGATACATATTCCAGTTCCAATAGCTAAATAGGCAAAGATGCGAAACTGGGCAAAAGGGAGATAAAAATTGCTCTCTAAAAGTTGGTCAGTGTTGTTGAATACAAATGGATCAAGAACAATACACAGAATTGGGGCGAGAATGCCAAAGATAAAGTCAAAACAAATTTGTTCAAGCGTAACGTTCTGATCAAATTGTCGCGCCCAAAAACCTTTTGGTTTGTCAGTGACTTCGGTGGTCATAAGCTAGCTGGCCTGAATGCACAGGCTATTCTGCCAGTTAGGAATCTAAAAGCTCTAAATATAAAACGATGGCGTCTATAAAACTACGAGCGTCGGTGATGCGTTGCTTGGCAAAAGGCGCATCCATGTTTGGGATTTCATCATAATCACTAGCTTCAGCGGCCTCCAGCGCCTGATTAAGCATGCGCCCTAACTCCGGCATCAACTTTCTCGTGCGGATGAATTGCTCACCAAAGGCCACAATCACGTCGCTCCGTTTTGCGCGTTCGACGTTGAGGCTTAACAAAACGGCGGTGGCGGCATAGAACATCGCATAGTACGCCGTGCTGACCGAGCGGGCGTAGAACTGCCCATTAAATTCATGCTCGGCGGCGCGCAAGTAGTCGTGGGCGCGGTTCAACCAATTCCGAATCTGTTCAACTTGTTGTGGTTGCATCTGCTCACCCCACTGCGATTCGGCGGCGCGTCAACTCGACGCATAACTTCTCTTGCGCTTTGATAGCAAACGTTTTGACGATGAACGTGGCGATGATCAACGCCACCGCCGGTGTAAGTGCGAACTGCGCCACGAGGAGTGGCACAATAAAGCCGAGCGCCGAGCGAATGCCCTCGCTCACCACCTGATCAACCAAAGTGCGGAGTTCGCCACCTTCGCAGATGATCGAGTACAACGCGACCTCGGCGGGCTTGCCAAACTTGGTGAGGAGGTCACTCATTTCCTTCACCAACTCTTCGAGTCGCATTTGGCGGATGTCGGGCGCGCGCACATGGAGTGCGACAAATTTTTCAATCGCGGTGCGCGTTTCTTCGATCTGCTTGGTGTTGACCAAAGTGGTGAGGTCGGGTAAGGGCGGGAGTTTAAAAGGTGACGGCATAGTGGCAGGTATTGTAGCGTGATTAGGAATGCGATTCAAATCAGACCAGCCCGATGCACGCGATACTTGGCCGACCTACCGATCTTGCTTTTGAGAAACAGGCAACGGATAATAACTTCGGTGACACTCTCCTCCCCCTCTCGTCTGAGCAATTTATGAAATCTCTCACTGGCATGTCGGCCTTTCTTTTAATCTGGATCGGGCAAGTGATCTCCTTGTTGGGTAGCGCCATGACCCGCTTTGCGCTCACCATTTGGGCCTGGCAACTCACCGGGCAAGCCACCGCATTAGCCTTAGTGGGGTTCGCTACCTTTGCGCCGGAGGTCATCCTCAGCCCCATCGCGGGCGCATTGGTGGATCGCTGGAATCGCAAACTGGTGATGATGATCAGCGACCTCGCGGCAGGGCTCGCAACCGTCATGCTCCTCGTCCTATACGTCAGCGGCAATTTACAAGTGTGGCATTTGTGGGTGGCGGGCGCGTTCGCTAGCGCCTTCGCGTCATTTCAGTGGCCCGCCTATTCGGCGGCGATCTCGGTCATGATCCCCAAAGAGCAATACACGCGCGCCAGCGGTCTCATGTCACTCGCTGAGTCGGGGTCGGCCATCCTCGCCCCAACCCTCGCCGGCGCATTGATCGGGCTCCTCGGTCTCGCGCCGGGCTTCAATGGCCTCACCCTCATCTTGACCATTGACATCCTGACATTCGTCATCGCGATCTCCGCCTTGCTCATCGTCACAGTGCCACAACCTGCGCCGACTGAAGCCGGGGAAGCCGGCCGCGGGACCCTCTGGCAAGAGACGCTCTACGGATTCCGATACATCTTCGCGCGCCCTAGTTTATTAGGGTTGCAACTCATCTTCTTTTTTGGCAACTTTCTGACGACCGTCCCCTTTATCCTCTTTGCGCCGATGGTATTGTCGCTGACGAACAACAACTCGGCCCTGCTGGGCAGTGTCAACTCAGTGACCGCTATCGGTGGAGTATTGGGGGCCTTGGCCCTCAGCGCATGGGGGGGGCCAAAACAGCGCGTGCATGGCGTCTTCCTTGGCTGGGCCTTGTTAGGATTAGGGATGGCCTTCACGGGCTTAGGACTGCCGTTTTGGTATGTGGCCGGATTTTGTGTCGAGTTCATAAACCCCACCCTCAACGGTTCGAATCAAGCCATTTGGCAAGCCAAGGTTGCGCCAGATGTGCAAGGGCGCGTGTTCGCTGTGCGGCGCACCATTGCGCAAATTACCAGCCCCGTCGCGATGTTGCTGTCGGGATTTCTCGCTGACCAAGTTTTTGAACCCGCTATGCAACCGGGCGGCGCGCTGGCGCCACTCTTTGGGTCATTCATTGGTACTGGCCCCGGCACGGGCATGGCACTGATGTTTGTCATCTTTGGAATACTGACCGTGTTTGTCGGGCTCATCCCCTACCTCCTCCCCGTCGTCCGCGAAGCCGAAACGCGCTTGCCCGATCATAGCAGTGCGTGAGGGCAGCCTACTGGCTACTGATTACCTCCTCCACTTCCAACCACTGCTCTTCTGTCACCTCGCATAAGCCAAAACCGAATCGCCCGGCGCGGGAGGCGATGGCGTATTGGTTGTCCATCCAGATCACCAAGCCGAGCGGGCCACGCGGTGGTGCATCGGAGCGAAAACACTCCGCGCCATCTATGCGGAAGCTCACGCCGTTAGACAACCAATCAATCTCATAGTGATGCCAATCCATGAGTGAAGTCGAGATGAGCTTCTCACGGGCCTGTACCATCTGGCGCGCGAGGTTCATCACGGGGCGGCCCAAACCCGGCAAGCGAGTGAGCGCCAGTGCGCCGAGCGCGGCAGGCGCTAAGAGCAAGGTTGGATAACGCCCCGCGTTGAGGGTGGCCGCTTTCCAACCCTGCCCTGGCACATCTTCGACCAAGGCCATATCCGAGGGCGGGGAGGCATAGAAGAACCACAAGTTATTGGGTGCAGCGAGCACCCCGCCATTGATCGAAAACGGATCGTTCCAAAAACCAAACCCAAACGTGCCGCTCGGCGCAGAATGGGACACACGCGCGCGGAGCGATAGATGGCGGGGTGGTTGGTTGGGAAATTGAAAACGGCGCAACGCGTGATAATCGTCTAGTTGGGCATCGGCATACACTCGCGCTGACGTGGGCGGCAAAACCAAACGCACGCGGCCCGTTGCCAGCTCGCCGGCGACACGTCCACCATTGATTTGAAGAGGTTTAAACATAGGCAATGATAGCGGATATTGTACTGGGATCGTTATTTTACTTGGTTTGCCCTGCGCCCTCTGATATAATCTTTTGTAATTGGAGGTAGTGATGGAAATTACTTGGTATGGGCACTCATGTTTTCGCTTGATGGAGCGAAGTTTGGCCGCTGTCGTCACCGACCCCTATGACGATTCCATCGGCTATTCAGCCTTAAAACTTAAGGCTGACATCCTAACGATCAGCCACGACGCGCCGGGGCATAACTGCCAAGACGCGGTGAAGGGTGATAAAAAAGTCATCACCGGGCCGGGCGAATATGAAATCGGTGAAGTGTTCGTGACCGGCATCTCGACCACCCGTTCTAATGGGCGCAAGAAGACCGACGATGTGAAGCGCAACACCCTGTATTTGTTCGATTTTAATGGGTTAACGGTGTGTCATCTCGGCGATCTCGATCATGTGCCGACGCAGGCTCAAATTGAAGCGTTGGGCGCGGTGCATGTGGCGCTTGTTCCAGTCGGTGGAGGTGGAGGGTTGAGCGCGGCGCAAGCGGCGGAGGTCATTTCGCTCATCGAGCCTTCGATTGTCGTGCCGATGCACTACAAGACCGACATGACCACACTTACGCTTGACCCAGTGAGTAAATTTCTTAAAGAGATGGGATTGAATACGGTCAAGACTGAACCCTTGCTCAAAGTGAGCAAGTCGGATTTGCCCGATGAAACCCATGTGGTTCTGCTGGAGTGCAAAACGGCCTAGCTCCAGCCAAAAACGTTATGACCGTTAAATTGTTGATGAGTTGGGATATTAAGCCTGGACGCGAACAGGAATACTTTGAATTTGTGGTGCGGGAGTGGTTGCCGGGCTTGCAACGCCTGGGGGTGGAGCCCACTGACGCTTGGTATACCATGTATGGCAATTCCCCACAGATTCTAGCGGGCGGCATCACCGAGAATTTACAGACGATGCACCAAATTTTGAACCATGCCGATTGGCTCAATTTGAAAGACCAACTGCTGACGTTTGTTGAGAACTATGAGCAAAAAGTCGTGCAGGCCAAAGGTGGCTTTCAGTTATAAGCACGTTGCGAGAAAACAAAACGGGCGTCTCAGTGAGACGCCCGTTTATGTTTAAAGCGGATGGTTAGTCATCCGACTTAGCCGCTTTGGACTTCTTGGCCTTAGCGGGTTTGTCGTCGCCAGCGGCAGGCGTGGCGGTTGAGGTCTCAGTCTTGTTCTCGGCCTCGGTGGAGGCGCTGGTTTGCCCCGACGGCGAGCGATGATCGGTGGCATACCAACCAGAGCCTTTGAAGACGATGGCGGCTGGCTGTAGGATACGCCGCACACTGCCTTTGCGGCAGTCTGGGCAACGGGTGAGAGGCTTGTCGGAGAACGATTGGAATTTATCGAACACGACGCCGCAACTCTCACATTTGTAACTATAAGTGGGCATAACTGATATAACCTCTTGAGCTTGCGAATGGCTACCCTTATTATAGCCGGGGGAGTGTTAACGGTCAATCAGAGGAACATAAGAAAATCATCTCGTCCGCTTTTCAATCCATTGTACAATCCCGCCTATGACCTGCGGCGCGCATTCCAATTGCATCCTGCTCTTAACTCAACTCATCATTTATGGTTTGTCGAATGGCGCGGTGCTGGCGCTGAACGCCATCGGCGTGACGGTGGTTTATGGCACGGTGCGTTCGCTCAACCTCGCCCATGGGGATGTGTTCGCCTTGTCGTCGGTGTTTATCACCACCCTCATCGGGCAGTGGGGCATGCAGACTACTTGGCCCGCGCCGCAACTCATCGGCGGCTTGGCGCTGACACTGCTGGCGGCCATGTTGTTTGGCGCGGCACTCAATGTTGGCTTGGAGCAACTCGCATTTCGACCCTTCCGTTCCCGGTCACGTCTCGCACCCCTCATCGCCACGCTGGGTCTATCATTCATCTTGTATCAAGTCGCGCTCATCTGGCGCACGTATCTCCCCAGTTGGATCCCCGGCGACCACCGGAGCGTCCCCGGTCTGCCCGAAGTGCCCGTGGATCGCATCCCCGATTTATTACCCACCGTAGATTTAGTGCGGGCGGCGGGTCTCCCACTCGACCTCACCTTTCGCTTTACTGATTTGTTTGTCTTGTTGACCGCTCTGCTCGGCGCGGTGAGTGTCACGGCCTTCTTGTATCGCACCTCCACTGGGCGCGCCATCCGCGCCTGCGCGCAAAACCCGCTCTTAGCCGAAATATGTGGCGTCAATTTAGATGGCGCGATCCGCCGCGCCTTCGCCTTTGGTGGGGCGCTCAGTGGCGTGGCGGCGTTTGTCTTTGCGCTGTATTACGCCCGCCCGTTTGGTCAGCATGGCGCGCAGAGTGGCTTGTTGGCGTTCACCGCCGCGCTCTTGGGAGGGATCGGCAACCCGGTCGGCGCGCTGATCAGCGGATTAATGTTAGGCGTGTTTTCAGCCTTGAGTGATTATTTCTTAGCCGCGCAGTGGACGCCCGTTTTGTTGCAGGCGTTGCTGATTGGCCTGCTAATTTGGCGGCCGGACGGTTTGTTCGCGAATGAACAACAAGCCGACCCGCTCGCGACGCCCCAACGAGATGTGATCACCCTAAGCGCCTCAGAGGCAACCCGGCGGCGCATTAATCAGTTGAGCGCTGTGGGCATTACCTTAGCGCTCGCCGTGCCATTTATCGGCGGGGTGCAAGCGCAAGCCCTGGGCACGGGGATTGGGGTGTTGGTGATCTTGGCCTTAGGGCTGAACATTGTGCTGGGTCTGACAGGCTTGCTCGATCTAGGCTACGCCATTAGCTTTGGTCTCGGTGGGTATCTAACCGGATTGCTCACCAGTCGCGGAGCATCATCCCAACCGATAGATTTTTTGATCTTGGTCGTCTTGAGCCTAAGCTTTACCGGAGCCTTCGGCGTGCTTAAGGGATGGCTGACATTGCACCTCCGCGCCGATTATTTGGCAGTGGTGACACTGGCCCTCGGCCTGCTCATTCGCCAAATGATCATTAACTTCAGTGATTACACGGGCGGCACTGGCGGTCTCGCGGCCTTGCCGCCGCCATCTATTGCCAACTTCCCCATCACGCAACCGCTGGCCCAGTATTATCTGGTAGTCGCTTGCATCGCCGGATTGGCTTGGTTGAGCCAACAACTCATCCACTCGCGGATTGGGCTAGCCTGGCAAGCAGTGAGTGAAGATGAACTGGCCGCGGCCAGCAGTGGGATTCCGGTGGCGCGTTACAAACTCCTGGCGCTCAGTTTGGGTTCGGCGATGGCTGGGTTAGCGGGCACATTGTATGCAGGGCTCTTTAATTACGTCTCGCCGGATATGAGTGGGTTTCATATCTCTGCTATGTTGTTAGCAATGGTGATCCTCGGCGGCGCGGGCGGTGTGCCGGGGGTGATTATGGGGGCGTTGTTAGTCGCGGGTTATGACCGGGTCCTCATCCCCTGGCTGGGCGATCAGTTGGCGCAGATTTCTTCCACTTTTGATTTGCGTGGCCTCAGTTATTTCAATTTTGGTCTAGCGCTCTATCTCACCATCTTCTTTCGGGCGCGTCGGTAAGCGCCGCCCTCTAAACCTCGTGTGTCTTCGCAAAGCAGACCGGTGAGGTTTTTAATTGGTTTATCGAGTAAGCTTTAAAAAGTCTTGTGCTACAATTTTTAGCATGCCCTCCATCTTCCGCGAAAAAGCGCTCGCCAAAATTGCCTCCCCTGAACAACTTGACCAATTGATGCGCGTGACCACCCCCGGCGGTTGGCTCACGCTGGCGGGGATCGGCCTGCTCTTGGTCTTCAGTCTGTTGTGGAGCATCTTTGGGAGTCTCACGACCAACGTCGTGGGGCAAGGCATTTTGCTCCGGCATAGTGGTGTCCAAACTGTGATGTCTACCAACGCTGGGCAAGTGACCGAAGTGCTGGTGCAGGCTGGGGATGTGCTAACGACCGGGCAAGCGATCGCGCGCATCCTGCCGAACGAAGGCCGCGACAATGTGACGTTGATCAGCCCGATGAGCGGGCGGGTCGTGGCGCTCTTGACCACGCAAGGCGACCTCACCGAACGCGGGCGCCCCTTGCTCACCCTCGAAGCGCCCGATGAGCCCTTGGACGCCATTCTCTTTCTGCCCCTCGCCGAGGGCAAGAGCATTCACCCCGGC
>Ga0315912_10002198_pt1 | contig 21401 bp, 13 predicted proteins | sample VfabasoilMG_FD_204469 | JGI IMG/M metagenome (GOLD analysis project Ga0315912, IMG submission 204469) | Garden soil microbial communities collected in Santa Monica, California, United States - V. faba soil | ecosystem: Environmental > Terrestrial > Soil > Garden | place: USA: California...
TCCTCGGTCAGCGCGTGTCGATGCACGGCGATTTTTGATCATGCGCGACGCTGCGACGCAATCCATCTGTGCAAGTGATCGATTTGATCCAACAATCCGGTGCCCCGATCTAGGGACACCCCCTAGCCGGGAGCGCGTGCCTTTGGTATCGGGCGCTTACGCCAGGATGGTTCGGGTCCGAACCGGGTTCGGCAATCTGCAATGTGTCCCGCCGCAGCGCCGTGGCGGAGGATGGCCCTCCGCCTTCTGCGCGCTCATGCCGCAAGACGCCCTGGGCGGATGCAACACTGGGGGGTGGCTGGGGCGCCTCGGGCTGTGCCGTCCTGGAACGATGCACGCGGCTTCCCGCAGGCCTCGGCTCGACCGTGCCCCGCTCCGCGACTAGACTCCGGGATGGCTTTCGACCGGAATTGGCTGGCTCGACCGATCCTCACGGCGCTGGGATGTGGCTCTTGCATCAGCCTGCTCGGCTGTGGACAGGCCGTGGGTGGGTTGTCCGAAGACGATGAGTCGGGCGGCGCCGCTGGCGTAGCCAACGACGGCGGCGGGTTTGCGGGCGGTCCGAATGTGCCGCGCGGCACCGCGGGCTCGCAGGGGTCGGCAGGCAGCGCCATGGCCACGGGCTATGGGGGCGGCTACGGCTCCGGCGGGTATGGCGGCTACGGTTATGCTGGCTACGGCGGCTACGGTTATGCTGGCTACGGCGGCTACGGCTATGGCGGCTACGCCGGCAGCGCCATGCCGTACGGCGGCGAGGGTGGGGGGGCCGGCACCGGCATGGGCGTGCCCGAATATCAGGTGTGCACGGGCGGCGCGGAACTCTCCCCGGGTTTCCCGACGGACGCTCAGGCGCGGCTTTACTGCGGGGCCTCCTATCGAGAAGGCAATGTGTACGAGGGCGTCTGCTTGCCGCATCCGGGCGCGGGCCTGAACTGCGAGGACGTGTACACGAACGAATACGTGGCAGAGTTTTACAACTGCGGTTACCAGCAAGGCGCGAGCTTTTTTTGCGGGCCCGAAGAGCCGCCCGCAGGAGGCCTGGGTTGCGCGGGGGACGAGTGTTGTTACGTGCTGGGCGGCGGGTGCCCCGTCGGGCGGCCCTTCCTCGTGGCGGGAGAGGCGCGCACGGCGCGCAGCGTGTCGCGCGAGGATTGGCAGAGCCCGCTCTTGCCCGACGTGTCCCATCTCGACCCGGCCACGCGCCGCGCGCTCGCGGACGCGTATCGCAAGGATGGCTTGAGCGAGCATGCCTCGGTCGCGTCCTTTGCGCGCTTCGTGCTCGAGTGCCTGGCGCTCGGTGCGCCGGCAGAGCTGGTGAGCGACGCGCAGGCGGCGCTGCGCGATGAAATCGAGCACGCCCAGCTGAGCTTTGGGCTGGCCAGCGCATATGCCGGCGAGGCGCTGGGGCCGGCAGCGCTCGACGTGAGCGATTGCCTGCCGGCGCGTCTCGATCGGCACGAGAGCGCGCTGCGCGCGATCCGCGAGGGTTGCATCGCGGAAACGGTGTCGGCGGCGCTGCTGCGCCGAGCCAGCGACGCTGCCACGGATCCGACGGTCAAGGCCGTGCTCGCGCGCGTGGCGGACGACGAGCGGCGGCACGCGGTGCTCGCCTGGCGTTTCGTGCGCTGGTTGATCGGGCAGGAGGGCGAGAGCCTGGCCGTGGCCGCGGCGGGGGAGTTCGCGCGGGCACCCCGCTACGTCGGCTTTGGTGCCACCACCGAGCTAGCGGGTGATGCGCAGGCGCTACGTGCGCACGGCTATCTGCCGATCGAGGAGCGCCGCAGCATCGCGGAGCAAACCTTGCGCCAGGTCGTGCTGCCGTGCGCTCGCGCACTCGGGGAACTCGTGGGTCGTCCCGCATCGACCCCACCGCCGCGCGGCGCTTCGCCCGACGCGGGCGAGCAGCTGGTGTAAGTCAGGGAGTGGGCTTGGGCGTTGCGGAGCTGGGGCGGTCGGGCTTGCCGACGAGCTGGGGGCGTTTGGTCTCGCCCCAGCGCAGGTTGTGCTCGATGTCGACCAGGAGCTTGTCGCGCTCGAAGCTGAAGCGGCTGCTGAGCGTGTAGGGGGTTTCGTGGAAGCAGAGCTTGGCCACGAAGGTGTGGTCGTCGGCCCAGGCGCAGCTGGCGGCGATGCCCTGATGATCGTTGTCGAAGACGTTGCTGATGCGCTTTTGAAAGCCGGTAGTGCCGCGGATCCAGCGGCCCACGCCGCACGGGATCACGTGGCTGCCGTCGGCATCCTGAAAGGTGATGGCCGGGTTGGCGCCCGAGAAGTCGACACTGGCGGAGAGCATGCCGAGCTCGTTCTTGGCGAAGCTGTACTTGCGCTGGGATACATCCGCCGCGAGCAGGGTGCTGGGCGCGCCGGCCTGCACGGGCAACGCCAGGGAGGCGAGCTTGCTCTTCAGGCGATCCTGCGCGGCGGGGTTGGCTGGTAGCGCCTTGCCGTGCAGCGCCGGGAGCAGGTGCTCCCAGACCGCGTCCATCACGCCGGCCATGTCGGAGGTGCCGCTGGTGACGGCGAGCACCACGCCGAACTTGGGCAGCACGAAGCTGAACTGGCCGAAGGCGCCGTCGGCACGGAAGCCGGTGACCTTGTTGCGCCAGAACTGATAGCCATAGCCGGCATCCCAGTTGCTGTCGGGGTTGCCCCCCGTCGCCGTCTGCAAGGAGGTCGCATCCTGCACCCATTGCTCGGACAGGATGCGCTTGCCGTCCCAGATGCCCTTCTGCAGGTAGAGCAGGCCGAACTTGGCCAGATCTTCCGTGTGCAGGGTCAGGCCGCCGTCCCCCAGGTTGATGCCCTCGGGGCTCATGCCCCACATCGGCGGCGCGATGCCGAGCGGCTCGAACAGGCGGGGCCGCAGGTACTCGGCCAGGGTTTGCTTGCTGACCTTCTGCACGATCGCCGCCAGCATGTAGCTGCAGGCGGAGTTGTAGACCCAGTGGGTGCCCGGCTTGTTCTCGACCGGGGTGGCCAGAAAGGCCTTGATCCAGGCGTTGTCACGGCTGGCCTTGATCACCTGATTCATGTCGTTCTGGTGCCCGGAGGACATGCGCAACAGATCGCGGATGCGCATGTGCTTCATCTGCTCGGCGGGCTTTTCCGGCGCGAGCTCGGGGAAGAACGAGAGCACCAGATCGTTGACGCTGAGCAGGCCCTCCTGCTGGGCGAGCCCGACGGCGGTGGAGGTGAAGCTCTTGCTGACCGAATACATGATGTGGAGATCGTCCGCAGCATAGGGCGCCCACCAGCCCTCGGTGAGCACCTTGCCGTGGCGCACCAGCATCAGGCTGTGCACGCTGGTGATCTTGGTTTCGAAGGCCTCCACCAGGGCCAGCAACCCAGCGGAATCCACCCCTTCCGCCTCCGGAGTGCTCCGGGGGAGCGGTGCTGGAGGTTTGGCCTCTGCGATGGCGTGGGTGAACACGGCAGCCAGCAGGAGCGCGGCGCAAGGTAGGTGGTGGAGCAGCATGGGACGCGCACCCTAGCGTAGTTGGGCACTTCGCGGTAAGAGAGGCCAATGAGGGACGAAAATGCCATCGTCGTCGAAGCGTGGAACACCGTGCTGTTCGACAAGTTCGTTCGCTTTCGCCATGTTCTGACCGCCGGGCTCTCGGGGCATAGCGACCAGATGTGGCGGCGGTTGCCGATCGCCGAGGGCTCGCGCGTGCTGGACGTGGGCTGCGGCTTCGGAGATACGACGCAGCTCATCGCCGCTGCGACCGGGCCGAAGGGCAAGGTCGTCGGCGTCGATTGCGCGGCGAACTTCATCGATCTGGCCGAGAAGGAAGCGCGCGCAGCGAAGCTCGATCAGGTCTCGTTCCTGGTGGCGGACGCTCAGTTCGAGCCGTTGGGCGGCCCGTACGATCGGGTATTTGCTCGCTTCGGCACCATGTTCTTCAATCTGCCGGGGGCGGGCCTGCGCAACATGCGCCGCTCGATGGTGTCCGGCGGGCGCATCTCGCTCATCGTGTGGCGGCGGCGGGAGGACAATCCGTGGCTGCATGCGGCCGAGCAGGTCGTGCGGGCGCTCGTGCCGGTGGTCTCCCACGAGGATACGACGCAGGTACACTGCGGGCCCGGGCCGTTTGCGTGGGCAGGCGCCGATACCGTGAGCGATATGCTGGTGGGCGCCGGCTACGATCAGATCGGCTTCGAGCGCTGCGATCTGGATATCTGCATCGGTCGCGACCTGGATGAAGCCGTCGAGTTTGCGATGGCGCTCGGCCCCGCCGGCGAGATCATGCGCCTGGCGGGGGACGAAGGGTTGAAGCGCAAGGCGCAGGTGCTCGCAGCGCTACGCGAGACGCTCGGGCAGTTTCAGCGCCCGGACGGCAGCGGAGTGTGGGCGCCGTCCAGCACCTGGTTCATCACGGCGCGCAACCCGTAGCGCTGCGTCGAAGGCGTTTCGGGCGGTGGCGGCCCTGCGCGATCATGTGAACTTGGCGTAACCCTGGCGCCGCGCATGGGGGCAGGGCTGCTGGAGAACGTACACCCGGTCTGCTAAGAGTGCTGCCCATGGCGTGGAACGCAGGTCGCCGGTGGGCGCTGTGCGCGGTGACGGCGGGCTGGCTCGCCCTGGGCTGCGAGGAAGCGGCGCCGCTGCCGCCCGCCGCTGGATCGCCGGAGGGCGTGCCTGCGCAGCAGGGGCGCGGCGAAACCGAGCGCTTGGTCGCGGAGGAGCTGGCGCGCTTGCTCGAGGTCGAGCGGGCGCAAACCCGAGTCGCAGCGGAGCTGGCGCAGCGCGACGCCGTCACGCGGGAGCGTCAGGATGTCACGCTCGGCTGGCAACGTCGCATCCGCGAACGCAAAGCCACGGATGTGGTGGGCTCGCCCGCACTCGACGTGTTGTACGACGAGCTGGTCCGCTCCTTGCGGGCCTCTCGTGTCGAGCTGGCTGGCGCGCTCGCCGCGCCGGCGGTGCCGCCTGTGCCCGAGGCAGGCGCGGACCCCTTGGCGGGATTGGTCGTCGAGGGCGGGACGGCGGAGCTGCAAGGCGTACGGGCTCGCGTGGACGCCGAAGCGCGCCGCCTCGCCTCTCGCGCACACGACATCGTTTCGGAGGAGCGCTCCGAGCTCGCGCAGCAGGTCGACACGCTGAACCGGGAACGGCTGGGGCTGCTCGCCTTCCTCTCGCCGGCAAAGCGCGACAAGATCATGGGCTTTACGCCGCAGGGTCTGGACCAGGCACGCGCCGAGCTCCGGCACGTGCTGCTCTTGGCCAGCTACTATCGCCGAGCCTTCCGGGACCAGTTGCCCACGCTGGATGACGCGGAGCTAGGGGTGCATCGCACCGTGGGTCAAGCCGCACTCTTTGCGGGGGAAGTGCTACTGGTCCTGGCGATCTTCCTGGCGTGGCGGCGCGTTGCGCGCCTCGTCCTGGCTGCCAAGTTCGCCCAGGTGCGCGAGCGCAGCCGTCGCCTGCGTCTGTCCGGGCCGCCCCCGGGGGAGCGTTCGCTCGAGTTGCTGGCCCGGGTTCACTCGCGAGCGGCGTGGCTGGTCCTGTCTCTGGTGCTATTTGCGCTTTTACCGCCGAGCTTGCGCGCCGTGCGCAGCGTTCAGCTGCTTTATACGATCGTCACCTGGGTCCTGGGTGGCGGCCTCGCGGTGAGCCTGGTCAACGCCGTGGTCGGTTGGGGGCTGGCACAGGACGACGTCACTCGCGCGCTCCGTTTGCGCTCGTTGCGATTTGTGGGCGGCGTCGTGATCTTCTTCGGCGTGACGCTGACGTTGAGCTCGCGGCAGCTCGGGCAGGGCACCATCTACTCGTGGGTGTCGAAACTTGCCTGGCTGGCCGCCGTACCGGTATTCCTGATCTTGGTCGGCTGGTGGCGGGGCCAGGTGTTTCAGCAAATCGCGGCGCAGCCGGAAAAGAGCGCCCTGGAAGCCTGGATTCTGCGCGAACAGCGCGGCGTCCAGGGGTTTCTCGCTGCCATGGCCGGGTCGGTCATGTTGTTCGCGGGGGGCTCGCTCCGCGCCACGCGGCGTTGGCTGGTCAGCTTCGATCTGACGCGCCGGGGCCTGGCCTATCTGTTCCGGCGCGAGCTCGGCAAGCTGGCGCAGGGCCACGCCGCGAGCGTGGCCACGCTCGCGCGGTTGGACGACGGGACCTTCGAACGGCTGGGCCCGACCAGCCCCTCGGCGCAGCACATCCCGACCGAGCTGGAGCTGATGCTGTCGAAGCGGGCGCAGAGCATCCGCGCCGAGGGCGGCGGCGTGTTCGCGCTGGTGTCCGAGCGGGGCATGGGCAAGACCACGGCCCTGCGCCGCCTGCAGGAGCTCGTCGGGGACGATCCGCTCGGCGCCGAGTTGGTCGACATCGATGCGGGCGAGGCCCCGCTGTCGGCGTTGCTCGGCCGCTTGCGCGCTCGCGCGAGCTTGCCGGAGGGGGCCACGCTGGAGGAGGTGGCCGCGAGCCTCGACGGCGCGGGCGGCCCGCCAGCGCTCCTGGTGGACGACGCGCAGCGCCTGATTCGGCCGGTGATCGGTGGGCTGAAGGACTTTGACGCCCTGATGGCCGCCGCGCGCCAGCACAGCCGCCGGTGCACCTGGATCTTCGCTTTCAACGATGCGTTGTGGCCGTTCTTGATGCGCTCGCGCGGCGTGTATCCGTTGTTCGACGAGGTGAACCGCATTGCGGCGTGGCGGGAGCCGGAGATCGCGCAGCTGATCCAGGCACGTTCGGCCGAGGCGAACGTGGCCGCCAGTTTCGAGCTCCTGCTCGATGAGCTGAGCACGCCCGCCGACGAAAATGGTCGCCAGCTGGCGCTCACGGAGCGCGCCAACGGATACTACCGCCTGATCTGGGACCACGCCGCGGGCAACCCGGGGGTGGCGCTCGACATCTGGCGGCGTGCGCTCGGCACGGATGCCGGGGGGCGCACGTTCGTGCGGCTGTTCCCGAATCTGAATACGTTCGAGCTCGATCGCTTGCCCGATCCGGCGGCGTTCGTCCTGCGCGCGGTGCTGCAGATGGCGCCGGCGAGCCCGCTGGAGATCCAGGGCGCCACCTTGCTCAGCGGGGACCAGGTGGGCGATGCGCTGCGCTATTCGCTGCAGCACGGCTTCGTCGCCCAGGAGCACGACCGCTATCAGGTGACCTGGACCTGGCTTCGCCCCGTCAGCCGCTTCTTGCAGCGCAAGCACCTGTTGGTGGCGTCATGAGTCCGGACGTGCCCGATCTGGGGAGCCTGGCGCAGTTCATCCGCTGGGGCGGGGTGGTGATGTCGATCCCGGTGATCGGCGTCGTGGTGTTGCTGCTGCGGCTGGTGAACAAGTCCGCCGAGCAGCTGAGCGAGCGCTTCGCCGAGCGGCGCCCGACGATCTTGCTCCTGCAGTCGATTTCGCGCTTTCTGATCTATGCCGCCGCCCTGGGGGTGGCGGTGCCGCTCAGCCTGCGCCTGGATGCGACGGCGCTGACGGTGATCGGCGGCGCGCTGGCGTTTGGGGTCGGCTTTGCGATGCGCGACCTGGTGGCGGCGTTGATCGCCGGCATCACGATCATCTTTGACCGGCCTTTCCAGGTGGGCGACCGCGTCGACTATGCCGGCCAATACGGTGACATCATCGCGATTGGCCTGCGCAGCGTGCGCATGAACACGCTCGACCACAACATCGTCACCATTCCGAACAACAAAGTTCTGACGGACGTGACCAGCTCGGGCAACTACGGCGCCCTCGAGATGCAGGTCCCCATGGACTTCTACGTCGGCCTGGAGCAAGACGTGCGGCTGGCGGTGCAGCTGATCAAGGAGGCGTGCCTGACGAGCCCGTTCGTGTACCTCGATCGGCCCGTGCCAGTGTCGGCCAAGCAGATCATCATGGAGAACTGCGTCGCCATGCATCTCAAGGCGCGCCCCTACGTGTTCGACTGTAAGTACGAAAAATCGTTCGAGTCGGACGTGCACCTGCGCGTGCTGGAGGCGTGGCGGGAGCACGGCATCCTCCCGCCCCACTCCCCGCGCGAGTAAACCGCCGCGGGGGTGCCCTCCAGGGACCCGTCTTTCGGACTCTGGCTTCAGCGGACGCGGAACATCTTGAAGGCCCAGCCCTCGGTGTCGAAGCGCTTCTCGGCCTGGCCGCTGTCGAGCACTTCGTACACCTCCGTGCTGAAGAAATCCCCGCTGGGGATGGCCACGTACACGCGCTCGTCGATGCGGAAGGTGACGAACTGGCCGCCGTTGAAGCCGATGCCCTCCAGCATCGCGGCTTGCCCGCTCTCGAGGTCGAGCGTCCACAGGTGGTAGTTGGCGGACGCCTTGATCCCCGCGACGTCGAGGCCCGGCGGGTCCAGCTCGGCATGGTAGACGTTGAAGAGCGCGATGCCCTTGCCCACGTAGAACAGGTTGCTGCCCTCGCGACCCTGCGTGAGATCCGCGAAGTGAACGAGTGAGGTCAGGTCTACCTCTTCCTCACCGGCGTTGACGCGCACGAAGCAGTTCTTGGGTTGGTCGGGCAAAGCGACCGCCGCGGCAATGCTCAGCTTGCCGTTGCTGAAGTACACGTTGCCGTCTTCGTCTTCGGACGTGATATGCAGGTGCGGGCAGGCCACATCGAGCAGGCCCGTCACGCCATTTTCCTGCCTGTCGAGCACGCTGATCTGGGACACCTCCGAGTACAGATCGAACTCCGAGTCCGCCCAGTAGTAGGGCTGAAAGAGGGTGTCGCCGCGCAGCGTGTGGCTGTAGCCGCGCGCCACCGAGAGCTCGCTCGAGTCGCCGCGCGTGCGGGGCATGCCGTCGGGCGCGGGAATTTCACCATCGATAGTGAGCTCCGCCGGGTTCCAGATTGCGAAATTCGTGGTCTCGAAGGCGGTGTAGGCCGTCGTTTCCGAGACGTAGATGGGCGTGTCGAGCGTGGTCGAAGAATACTGTGCGAAGCTGAGCGTGCCGCGATCCGTCCACTCTGCCTGGTCGGAGACGGCAAAGCGGGTCAGCTCGGGCGCCTCCCCATCGACCACGACGATGTCGCCGGCGACGGGATCGGCCGGAGCAAACTGGGCAAACTCGCGCGCGCTGGCGAGACCCACCGTGCCTTGCGTCTCGAGCGAAGGCAGCAGGCTCACGTAGCTGGAGCTGCCGTCATCACCGAAGATCAGGGTCTCCACCGCGTACAGCGGCTCCGTGCCGGGGTCCGGCTGATTGGGCTCGGTGACGGACTGCGTATCGTCACCGCCGCAGCCGAGCGAGAGGGCCGAACAGGCCAATGCGAGGGTGGCGAGCGCGCCGAGCGCCCTGGAGGAGGCGAGCGCGCCGGAGGAGGCGAGCGCGCTGGAGGACGCGAGCGCAGCGCAACGAAGCGAGGGGGCCATATTTTTGCTTCCGATCCGAAGAAAATCTGTGATAATGATTCTCATCATTGTTCGGCGCGACAGCAGATGTCAATACACCCGCCGGACTCCCCCGCCGCCCCCCGCGGGGTGCGGCCGCCGTTTCGAATGGCCCGACGGGATTGCCCGCATTTTCGCTGAAAGTGGCGCGTGCAACGGTGGCATCGCCATCTGCGAAGAGCCAGGGCAGGATCTTCAAGCGTACTTCGAACTCGCCGCCCAGGCGTTGGGTCGGACGAGTAAGGGCGCTCGTCCCGGCGCATGCCCAGCCATCGTCCGGACCGTCGTCAAGCGGGTCGCGGCTCGCTGCGCAGCAGCCCCACCAGGGCTTGCAGCCGACGTTGCAGCTCCAGCAGCGGCTCCAGCCCGCCGCCCCCGATCAACGTGTACGCCTGCCCGTCGAGCGTTTCGACCGTCAGGTACCCGTCGCTCGTCGCTTGCTGCAGCCGTGCGGAGGCGGCCTTCACCTCTCGCACCCGCGCCAGATCGATCACGACGTGATCGTGGGCAAACACCCCGCGCTCCACATGCAGGTGCCCGTCCCGTACTAGCCGGTATTCGGCACACCTGGCGTACGCCGCGCTGTAGGCAGCTAACCCGAGCAGACCCCCGCCGGCCAGCACGGCCAACACCCCGCCGACCCGCGTCAGGTCGACGCCCAGTTCTGCCTCGCCCGCGAAGAACGACCTCCAGGCGCTCACACACAACATGAGAACACCGAGCGAGAGGGCCGAACACGTCAGCGCCAACGACGGCCCGAGCAGACGCGACGCATAATAGCCGAACACGGCGCGGGCCGACGGCTTCCAATCGAGCTCGAGCGGGCCCGGCCCTTGCAGCCGCGTGAGATCGAGCCGGGCCGCGCGGTGCGTCGAATCGAGCTCGAGGATGTCGCGCAGCGTTTTCACGGACGCGGCGTCGTCCCCCTGCGCCGCCTGAATCCGCGACACATAATACAGCGCATGCGTGTGCGTGCTGCGCAGCTCGAGACAGCGCCGGAATTGCGCCAGCGCGCAATCGAGCTCCTGGTTCCGGAAGCGCAGATAGCCGAGGCAATAGTGCGCCTCCGCGGCGACGCGCGGGTCCCTCGAGCTGACCAGAGCTTGCCGGAACAGGGTTTCGGCGTGTTCGGCCTGCTGGGTTTGCAGCGCCGAACGCCCCAGGGCGAGCAGCTTTCCCGCGTGGGCAAAGCAGAGCTCGCTGGCGGTCAGGCGCAATGCCGAGCGCTCTGTCGCCGAGCGCTCTGTCGCCGAGCGGTGGGTCGCCGAACGGTCTTTCGCCGGGCGGTCGTTGGGGTGTTGGGGCACTGACCCCTCCTCACAGAATTGACGCCACGCGCAGCTCGATGTCGCAGCCGCTGCTCCCGCCCCGCCGTGTCCCCGGCGCGCCCTGCAGGCCGCTCAGGGCAGCTCGGCGGGCAAGGACAAGAGCGGTGTCTGCCCGGCGACCGCTCCCAACACCAGCTGGTGCCGGGCCCGCGTCACGGCGACGTACAGCGCCCGGCGCGCTTCGGGCGTGTCGGGGTAGGTGTTGGGCGAGGCGTCCGGCACGATCACGTGGTCGAACTCCAGGCCCTTCACCTGATCGAGATGCGTCACGTTGATGCCGGAGCGAAACAGGAACTCCCCGTCGAGCACCAGCCGCCCCAGGTTCTTGTGGTGCAGCGCCTGGTGCAGGCGGCGCGCCGTCTGCGGCCCGCGGCAGATCACTGCGACCGAGGCGCTACGGTCGTTCTCAGCCAGGCGCGCGAGCTCCTCGATCAGCCAGCTCGAGAGGTGGCATTCATTCAAGAAGTGAACAAATGGCAGCTGCGCGCGCGCCAGCGGGCGCTCGCTTCGCTCCGCCGCGCCCGTGTTGCCGAGCAGGCCGCGCGCGACGCGGGCCACGTCGGGGGGGCAGCGATAGCTCACCGGCAGCACGACCCGCTCGTACGCGGAGCAGCCGAGCTCCCGCATGTTTTGCTCCCAGCTGGTGAAACTGACGGTCGCGTCCGTCTGTTGATCCGCATCGCCGGCGACGATCAGGCTGCCACCGGAAGCCAGGCTGCGACCGATCAACGCGAGCTCGAGCGGCGCAAACTCCTGTGCCTCGTCGAGCAGCAGGCAATCATATTGTGGCGGTTCACTGGGCAGCCGCCCGCGCGCTTCTGCGCGCAGCCGATCGAGCTCGAACAACACCGCGTAGTCCTCGGCATCGATGCTACCCGCGTCGTGCAGGGGCGTGCCCTCGTCCAGCGGGCGGCCGTCGACCGCGACGCGGCGCCGGGCGTCGACGTGGGCGTACTCTTGCTCGCTGGTGCGGCTGAACTGTACGTGCGTGTGCTCGAGCAGCTCGCCGAGCACGTGGCTGCCGAAAACCTGAGCCGAGCCGCGCAGCACTCCTCCGAGCACGCTCTTGTCGCCGAAGAGGTGCAGCAGATCTCGGCGCCGGGCCAGCGCCTTCTTGGGCCGAGTGGGCCGCTTCGGCGCCGGGTGCGGGCGACGGGGCACGGCCAGCTCGCGCAGCGCCCGCCGCAGCGCCGGATCTCGCTTCAGACGAATCACCCCCGCCGTGGCATCCTGGCTCTCGCGCTCGGGCAGATCGAGGAACACCTCCCGTGCCTGGCGGCGGGCCCAGTGCTCGTAGATCTCCACCTCCACGTCGACGCCCAGAGCGCGCAAGAGTGGCTCGATCAGCCGGCGCAGGCCGTCCGTCGGTACCAACACGGCGGCACGAAATTCGCCGCGCGCCGCGCGAAACAGCCGTGCCAGCCGGTGCAGCGCGACCGTCGTCTTGCCGTGCCCCGCTTCCCCGAGCACCAGCACCGACGTCTGGGCCGGCAACTCCACCACGCCGAGTTGCGTGGGATCGAGGCTCACGTCGATCAGGGACGGCGTGCGCTGCTGCGCTTCGGGTGAGCGCGGCTCGAGCAGGGGCGGGGCCGGGGCCCAGCGCTCCCAGACGCCATCGGCGCGCCGTGCGAGCCGCCGATCTTGCGCGAGCACGACCGCGAGCTCCGCTTCGCGAAAGCCCACCAGCTGGCGCTCGAGGACACGGCCGCTGACGCGACCGTTCGCCGTGGCGAGCTCGTAGCTGTCCCCTTCGGCGCAGCCGAAGAAGACCTCCGCCCAGCGAGAGCTCTGCCAGTGGGCGATGACCAGCTCTGGATCTTGCGCGCGTTCCGACTGGGGCTGGTTGACGAACAACACGTCGGTGGTGCGCGCCTCGTTCTGGATGCGCAGATGCGCCAGAAAGTACGCAAACGGTTCACGCGGCAGGCGGGGCCGCGCGCGCTCGAGCAGCAGCTCCAGCGTGTGCAGGCGCTGCTCATCGAGCGGGGTGAGCGCGAGAGCGCCGACGGTCGAGGTCATCGATCCCAACAAGCGTCACTTCCTCGGCAACGAAGCATAGGCGTCGAGCCAGCGCAACCCAGCCAGGGTGCCCTTTTGCGGACGATACTCGCAGCCGATCCAGCCAGTATAGCCGAGCCGCTCGATCTGACCGAGCACGAACGGGTAGTGAATTTCCCCGCTGCCCGGCTCATGCCGCCCCGGGCAGTCGGCGATCTGGAAGTGGCCGATGCGCGGCCAGCAGCGTTCGATCGTCCGGGTCAGGTCTCCCTCCATGACCTGCATGTGATAGATGTCGAACTGCAGCCACAGATTGTCGGAGCCCACCGCTTCGAACAATTGTAGTGCCTGTGCGCTGTGGCACAGGAAAAATCCGGGCATGTCTCGCGTGTTGATCGGCTCGACCAACAGCTGTACGCCGGCCGCCGTGAGTTCTCTCGAGGCAAACCGCAGGTTGTCGACCAGCGTCTGAAGCGCGAGCTCGGGAGCGATCCGGGGCGTGATCCCTGCCAGGCAGTTGAGCCGCGTGCAGCCCAGCGCGCGCGCATACTCGAGCCCGAGCCCCACACCGTCCTGGAACTCGCCGCGCCGCTCGGGATGACACGCTAGCCCGCGCTCACCGGCGTCCCAGTTTCCCGGTGGCAAGTTGAGCAGCACCTGCGTGAGCGCGTGGGCCTCCAGGCGTTCGCGCAAGAGAGGCGCCGGATGAGCGTAGGGGAACGGGTATTCCACCCCCGCAAATCCGGCGCCTGCTGCGAGCGCGAAACGCTCCAGAAAATCCGCCTCGTCAAACAACATGCCCAGGTTGGCGGCGAAGCGTAACATCTCCCCAGGCTGCCCGAGCCGCGAGACGGCGCCAAGCGCTTTCCAACGTCACCAGAGCTGCAGGGCGAGCCTCGCCAAGGTCGTTTCCGGCGCGCGGACGGCGGGCGCCGGACGCTGCCGTTCGGCATTTTGCCTCGCTCGGCCGGCCCGCGCGGGATCCCCGGCGAGCTCGAACGCCCGCGCGGCCAGGAGCCAGTTGAACGGACTGTGGGGCTTGAGCTCGGTCCGCTCCGCCGTTAGCGCCACGGCGAGACCTTCCTTTTCTGCGCGCAGGGCGGCTTCCACCAGCGTCAGATGGATCAGGTCGCGCTGCGCGTTGCTGCCGCCGAAGCGGTGCGCAATGCCCCGCACGCCGAGCAAGAGCTCCGCCGCTCGGGCATATTGCTCACGCCGGAAGGCGAGCAGCGCCTGCCCGAGCGGCAAGCCCACGTCGCGCGTCATCATGGCGTTGGTGCCGCCCGCGCGCGCCTGCTGCTCGAGCGCGTGCAGAATTCCCTCGGCCGCGGCATCCCGACCCGCGCCGATCTGCGCGAGCAGAGCGTGGATGTCGTTGAAGGCATAGTGGCCGTGTTCCTGCATGGCCTCCCAGTCGTCGGCCAGGGACTGCCAGCGCTCGCCGACGTCGACGCCGCGCAAGGTCAGGCGCCAGAGCAGGGCCGAGGCGTCGACGTTCTCGTACGCCACGCGGCTCGAGCGCGGGCGGATCTGTTGGTCGTAGATGGCGAGCGCGCGCGAGGCATCGCCGAGATCGAGCTGAAACAGCGCCAGATGCCAGAAGTTGTGATAGGCAAAGCCGCTGCCCGGCGCCCAGTCGGGGCTGGTGCTGGTGATGAAGTCGCTGCCTTCGCGCAGCCGGCCTTTCATCTCCATCACGTGGGCGACGGCGTGCGCGGCCCAGGCGTCGCGCGGGTTGTGCGATAGCGCGCGCCGGCCGGTGGCCTCGGCGCGCTCGTACAGAGCGGTTTCTTCGAGGCCGAAGGCGTACATGCCGAGCACGTAGCCGAAGCCGGGGACGCTCTCATCCCAGTAGGGCAGCACCTGCGCCACTCGATCGCGCAGGAGCTGCGACGAACCGAGCAAGAAGTCGCCGATGTGCGCGACCTGCAGCGCAAACAGATCGCGCGGATAGTCGAGCAGGATGTCGCCGTAGCGGCGGATCGAGCGCGCAAAATCGCCCTCCAGCCAGGCGCGGGCCGCGGCCGCGTGGGCCCGCTCGCGTGCGTTGGCTCGGCCGCTCAGACGCTCGAGCTCGTTCACGCTCTGGACCAACAGGGGCCGCGCGGCCCGCTCGGTGGACATCACCGCAAGGCCGGCCTTCAGGCAGTGAGCGAGCGGCAGGTCGGGATCTTCGGCTAGCACGGCATCGACGCCGGCGAGACAATCGACGGAATAGCTGTTGCACAGGTCCGTGGCGCGCTCGAGGCGGGCCAGGAGCAGGGGGTCGTGACAGGAAACGGGATTGGTCCGACAATCGCGGAGTGACATGGAAATGGCCTCACTACAGAGCGGGGTGGGGCCCCGCGGGGTTGGGTTGGGGCGCGGCCCGCTCGGGGCCGCCACATGGAGGAGGCGTGACGAGGCCTGGAACAGTGTGACGCTGCCGGCGTTTTTTCGCCTCCAGGCGCCGTCACGGGCGCGCGCGTGGGGCCTCGTCAGCTCGCGCGTCCGCGCGGCCGATAGGCACAGAACGTGCCGGTACGGATACAGAGCGCCAGATGCCGGCCCAGCTCGGGCGCCCCCTGCTCGATCTTGCGCAGGGCGTCCTTGATGCGCTTCTGCACGGCGACGCGCGCGCGCTCTGCCGCCGACGCAGCACGGCGCCCTCGGCCGCCCAGGCCCACGGCTCGCGCCAGCTCGGCGCCCAGAAAATCGAGCTCCTGCTGCACCTGGCGGGCCCGGGCGGCGTCCCCCGCGGCTTCGGCCTCTCGCAGGGCGTCCTCGAGGTCGGCGACGCGCTCTCGATAGGCCGCGCGGGCCCGGGGATCCAGGAGCTCGCCGGCGTCGCCGAGCGCGTGCGCCTGCGCTGCGTCCGAGGCGGCCAGATCCAGGACGTGAAACTCCTGTTCCGGGTGGCTCACCAGGCGCTGCAGCAGGTGCAGGCCGCGCATGTCCTTGAGCCGCACGAGCTCCCCCGGCGCCACGATGCTCCAGTACTCGCCCTCGTGGCGCAGCTCGAACGCCGGTGGCGCGTCCCGAGCCGGCACCGGCTCCGGACTCGGCCCACTCCGAGCTCGAGCGAGCTCTCGGCTCAGCGCCGCAATGCTGGGCAAGAGGCCGCTCAGCTCCAGCTCGCTCGCGATCCGCTCCGCCTCCGCGAGCTCCGCCTGCGCCGCGCCGACGGCGTCCGCAGCGCTCCCCTCGGCCGCGAGCGAGCGGACCCGTGCCTCGGCGTGCTCGAACAACGCGCGCGCCAGGTGGGGGCGGAGCCCGAGGCGACGGCAGGTGTCGACGGCACTCTCGAAGTGGCGGCTCGCCTCCGCGCTGCGGCCCAACAGCGCCGCCAGCTTGCCGAGCTGCCGATCGTACGGCGCCTCGCAGAACATGCCCATCATGCCGTAGCAGAGCAGACGCCCCTGGAGCGGGAGCAGGAGCGGGTACACGCGTGCGGCCAGCTCCCGGTTCTCGGTGCTGGCGATGACCTCCGCCAGCATACCGAGCGACGTCAGGTCGCTGGCTTCGAGCAAGCACTCCAGGTCCTGGCTGGCCAGCAACGCTGCCGCTTCTCGAGGCTGTCCGGCGCGCGCACGTCCGCTGGCCGTGACCAAGGCCGACCAGAGTTCACCGGGCGGAGATGGACCCAGGGCCGCGCGAATGTTGGGCTCCAGCGCGAGCAGCGCGCCATGCCCTTCCCGGGCTCGCTCGAGCCCCAGGCGATGGAAGGTGAGCATCCAGTGCCGGCCCGGATCTGCCGCACGTTCGCCCCGCCGTGCCGCGTCCGCGAGCGCCGCCTCCGCTTCTGCAAAGCGCCCCACCATGCAGGCGCGCAGCCCCTGGAAGAGCGGAATGGGCCAGAGATGGCGCTCCGATTCGAGCTCTTGCGCCCGCTCCACGTAGCGCGCGAGGCTCTGGTCCGCCCGGTCGAGCTCGCCGAGCTCCAGGTAGTCGAAAAAGAGCCGTGCGCGCGCGCGCAGCGCCTTGGGCCGATCGCCGAGCTGGAGAGCCAGGCGCTCGGCCTCGAGGTTGAGCGGTAGGCGCTCGTCGCTGCGCACGAAGTCCATCAGCGCGCTCATGCCCGTGTGCAGGCACTCGAGCAGCGTCGCGGGGCTCTGTAGCCGGCGAGCCATCTCGATGGCGGCGAGCGCGGCACGCACCATCTGACGCGGAGCGATCGAGGGCTGCCTGGCGGAGGCCAGCCGCGCCAGCAAGCGAGCGCGCAAGATGCCGTCCGACTCCGGCAACCAGGCGAGCGCCTCCTCCAGCAGCCGCACCAGCACGGCATCGATCGCGCCGAAGCTAAACTCTGCACCGTAGGCGAGCGCCGCACGCGCGAACAACTCGGGCTCGGCGAGCTGCCGCGCGAGATCGGCCGCCTCCCGGCACAGTTCCCGACCGCGCGCGCCTTGGCCGGCGGACGAGCGCGCCGCTCCCTCCGCCAGCCGTAGCTCGGCACGTTCCTTCAGATCCGGAGCTAGATCCGGGGCCGCGAGGTCGTGAGCGCTCTTGGCGCGTTCGAGCAGACGGAGCGCCTCCTCATACGCTGCCGCGTCGAGGGCGCGCCCCGCGGCGCGCAGTGAGCGCTCGACGGCGAGCGAGACGAATCGTGGGCCCGCCTCGAGGTAGTGGTGGGCGAGCTCTGCCCAGGGCCGTTCGGCGCCGCTCGCCGCTCGCTCGAGGCTCGACGCGACGGCGTGGTGCAGCTGCCGGCGCCTGGGGTGCGGCAGGTCGCGGTACAACACCTCGCGCACCAGGCCATGCGAAAACGCCAGCTGCCCTCCCGGGCGCTCCACCAGCACGCCGGTGTCCCGCGCTCGCGTGAGCACCGACTCGATCTCGCCCGGGTCGAGCTCGCTTTGGGCGAGCGTCGCGGTGGCCGCCACGAGTGCGCTCGAAAACTCGTTGCCGATCACGCTCGCCACTTCCAGGAGCTGGTACAGTTGTGCCGGCAGGTGGCTGAGTTGCTGCCGGATCGCTTCGCGTACGCCGAAGGGCAACGCCCGCTCCAGCAGCTCGTCGGCGCCGGATGCCGGGCTCGTCAAAGCGTCGGGCGTGCGGCCCTGCGCTCGGTCGTGCACCCAGCCGCGCACGACCTCGTCGAGAAAGAGCGGATTGCCCTGCGTGGTGCGATACATGGACCGTACGGTGTGGTCCGGCACGCCGCTGGCCGCCTGCCGCACGTATTCTGCGACTTCCGCCGAACCGAGCCGCGGCAGCGGCAGGATCTGCGCTTCGCGGCCGGCCTGCGCCAGGCGCTGGCTCGCCTCCAGCGAGAGCCGTGCTTCGACATCTCGATAGGTTCCGATCAACAGAACGCGCAGTGCGCGCAGCTCCCGGGCCACAAAATGTAAGAGGGAGAGCGAGGGTGCGTCCGCGGCGTGCACGTCGTCCAGCACGAGCAAGAGCGGGCGCTCTCTGCACAGGCGCCCGAGCAGCGCCGCGACCGCACGGAACACGGCAAAGCGGGCCTCCTCGCCGCTCTGCCCCGCCAGCGCGCTGGGCGTGCTCCGCGCCGGCGGATGCAGCGCCGGCAGGTTCAGCTCGGGCGCGTTCAGCTCGGGCAAGAGGGCACCGAGGGCCGACAGGTGCGCGGGCCCCAGCTCTGCCAGTAGCTCCGGGCCCCGCCCGCTCAACGCCGCCGACAGGAGCTGCGTCCAGGGCCAATACGCAGGCGCGCCCCCCGACTCCCAGGCGCGGCCCCAGTGACAGGCGAAGCCCTGCTGCGCGGCGTGAGCGCAGGCCTCGTCCGCCAGTCGCGATTTGCCGATGCCGGGTTCACCGACCAGAAAAAACAAGCTGCCGCGCCCGGCGCGCGCCTCCTCTCGGGCCGCAGCGAGCGCGTCCAGTTCCTGGCTTCTTCCGAGAAACAGCGCGCGCCGAGGCATCGGCTCTCTCGCCTACTGCTTGGCCTTGCCGGTCAATTCGGCGCTGAGCGCCCGGGCGCCGTAGATGGCGTCGAGCGTGTACAGGATGGCGCGCGCATCGACCGCGACGGCGCGATTCTTGGCGATGTCAAAGCCGTAGGTGCCGCCGAGCGACGGCAGGTTGCCGTCAAAGATCAACCCCACCAGCTCCCCCTGGCGATTGATCACCGGCGAGCCCGAGTTGCCGCCCACGATGTCGTTGTCCGTGACGAAGTTGAACGGCGTATCCTGCGCCAGCGCAGATTGCTTCTCCGTCCAGCTCTTCGGCAGCGCAAACGGCGCGCGGCCCGTGGCGCGTTCAAAGGCGCCGCGCAAGGTCGTGAACGACGGCACGACCTTGCCCGGCTCGCGCCAGCCGCGCACCGTGCCCACGCTGAGGCGCGGCGAGAACGTCGCGTCGGGATACGAGGTCATGCCGTAGACGTCGAAGCGGGCGCGCGCCACCAGCTCCGAGTTCTTGGTCAGCACCGATTCAATCTCGTTTTCGTAGCGAGAGCGCAGCGCGCGAGACTCCGGATCGATGGCGAGAGCCAGCTGGATCATCGGGTCCTTCGACGCCGACACCGCGGCTTGCCCGCCCGCCCACAGGCGCTTGCGCTCCGCCACCTTCTCGAGCGCAGAGCCCTTGATGAGCGAGCTGGCGAGCTCGGCGGGTGAAGACTTGCCGAGCACCTTCTTCACGAACGGGTGATCGGCCCCGAGCGTCTCCCGCAGCGCCGTCAGGCCGAAGCTGAGCTTGGCGATCTCGAAGCTCGAGTTCAACGGCTTGGCAGCGAGCAAGCGCTGCTCGAGCCCGGGCAGCCGCGCATCCTGGAACTCCTCCAGCCGCTGCTCGTTGTTCTTCAGCCGTTCGGCGCCGCCGCGCACCAGGATACGCGCCCAGAGGAACAGGCTGGTCTTCGCCCAGGGCGGCCGAAAGCCACCGCCCACCCAGGTCAGCTCCTTGTCGATCTCGGCGGCGCGCTGCTGCGCCGCCGCGATGGCGTCCCAGGCGCCGCCGTACTTCTGCTTCCAGCTCGGGTGAGCGGCGACGGCCGCGCGCAGCTCTTGCTCGCGCTCGACCAGGCGCTGAAAGAAGCCACGCTCCAGCAGCGCGGCGTGCTGCCCGCGCAATTCCTTGTAGCCGTTCTCCACGCCGAACAGCTCGGAGGTGGAGACGCGCTTGGCCTCCGCGCCGCGCTCCTGGTACTCCGCCAGAAAGCCACGATATTGGGCCAGCTCGATCAGCTCGTCCACGAGCTCGTGGTCGCGCAGATACTCGAGCTCCGCCACGGTGCGCAGCCTTTCTGTCGAGCCGGGATTGCCGGACACGAAGGTGAGGTCGCCCGGGCGCAGCTCCGATGAGCTCCAGGCCAGGTGATCCGGCGTGGCCGCGGGCTTGCCACCCGCGTATGCGCGCAGGAACGTGGCATCCAGGTCGTAGCGCGGGAAGTTGAAGTTGTCCGGATCGCCGCCGAAAAATGCGATCTCGAGCTCGGGCGCAAACACCAGACGCACGTCCCCATAGCGCCGGTACTGGTACAGCTCATACAGGCCGCCGTGGTACAGGCTCACGACCTCGCAGGTCAGGTCGTCGGTCTTGGCGCACTCCTTCTCGATGCGCGCGCTCTCCGCCTTGAATGCCTGGTGAAAGGCCTCCCCCACCAGCCCGCGCGTCGCCTGTTGCACGCGCGCCGTCACATCGCTGATCTCCCCGAGTTGCTGGATCGCGAGGCCCGGGCAGACCAGCTCCTCGCCGGGCGTCTTGGCGTAGAAGCCGCGCTGCATGTAGTCGTGCTCGGGCGTCGACAGGCGCGCGATGCATTCCTGCGCGCAGTGATGATTGGTGAGCGTGAGGCCGCTGCCCGAGACGAAGCTGCCCGAGCAGCCCGACGTCAGGCGGATCGACGAACGCCGTACGTGACCGACCCATGCGTCCTTGGCCACAAAGCCGTAGCGCTGCTCGAGCGCCGCCTTGGGCAGGTGATTGAAGGGCCACATGCCTTCGTCGGCTTGCGCGCGCGGGCCGCCCAACAGGCTCGCGACCGCCAGCGCCAGCGCAGGCCAACCCGCCCACGTCTGCGAGAAACCACGCCGTCTGCCGAGCAAGTTCATGGGCGCAAACCTAATGCGCCGCCGGCGCGCGCGTCAAAGCCGCAGCCGTTCCGGCCGCCAGAAAGCCCGCACCGGCGGCCCGTCCCCCGCGCTCGTCTGGCCCGCGTCAGCGGGGGCCGGTGGCCAGCCCTTGCTCGCGGCGGTAGCGCAGGCACAGCTCGCTGCCCGCCTGGACGCGGCGACAGGGCGAGGGCCGAAAGTGGTAGATGCGGCAGCTCACCTTGCGGCCCAGGCTTCCGGACAGCGCCATGCAGCGCCCGTCCGCCAGGAGGCGCAGGTGTAGCTGGCCGTCCCGCTCGCGCGTGTAGCGCTCCAGGAGATCTGCCCGCTCCCGGAGCCTGTCGCGCGCCTCCACCTCCACGTACCCCTCAAAGCCCTCCGCCACGTTCTCCGGCGGATTGAAGCAACACGCGCCGCAACGCGTGCAGTCATAGTCCGAGGCGGCCATGGCGAGTGCGCCCCGAATATTGTCGATGCCAACCACGCCGTCGAGCCACAAAAAAGGGCCCTCGCGCCCCTTCGTCGCGGCGCGTGCACCCGAGACCGGACCCGTCACAACCCGGATCCGCCGCGACCCCCAGCGCGCGCGCCCCAAACCCCACCCGCCGCGACCCAATGTGGGTTTGCGACAGGAAAGCCTGGATAGGAGGAAGTCATGTAGATGAAATGATTGAAACCTTGTTGGAGCCCTGCAGCTGGCAAAGGTTGGCCACCACCCAGAAGCGAGTCTTGCGTACGCCGACA
>Ga0315912_10002199_pt1 | contig 21401 bp, 18 predicted proteins | sample VfabasoilMG_FD_204469 | JGI IMG/M metagenome (GOLD analysis project Ga0315912, IMG submission 204469) | Garden soil microbial communities collected in Santa Monica, California, United States - V. faba soil | ecosystem: Environmental > Terrestrial > Soil > Garden | place: USA: California...
GAATGCGGATTCGACAACACGAGCGAACGCAGTGCCTCGTCGCGATACTTCGAGCGCCAGGCTTGCGCGTAGGCCAGGAAGAACCGCTGATCGCCGCTGAGGCCGGCGATGACCGGCGCCTCTTTGCCGTCGAGCGACCGACGATACGCCTGATACGCGACGCCCAGCCCGCCGAGATCCCCGATGTTCTCGCCGAGCGTGAGCTGGCCGTTCACCTTCAGGCCCGGCAGGGCCTCGAACGCTCCGTACTGTGACACCAGCGCGGACGACCGCTTCCTGAACGCCGCGTCGTCTGCCTTGGTCCACCAATCCATCAGCGCACCGGTTGCGTCGTAGAGCCGGCCCTGATCATCGAAGCCGTGGCCGATCTCGTGCCCGATCACCGCTCCGATGCTGCCGTAGTTCACGGCATCGTCAGCGTGGGGATCGAAGTACGGCGGCTGCAGGATGGCCGCGGGAAACGTGATCTCGTTGGTCGGTGGATAGTAGTAGGCATTGACCGTCTGCGGCGTCATCAGCCACTCGTCCTTGTCGACCGGTTTCCCCAGCTTTGCGACGTCGTAGCGCCAGGACCAGAGGTCGGCGGCGCGCGCGTTCGCCAGGAGATCGCCAGGCACGATGGTCATCGACGAGTAGTCTTTCCATTTGTCGGGATACGCGATCTTCACGCGCAAGGCCGCCAGCTTCTCGAGGGCCTTGGTGCGCGTCGCAGGCCCCATCCACTCCAGCTTTTCGATGTTGGCCTTGTAGGCGGCCTTCAGATTTTCGACGAGCGCATCGATCTTGGCTTTGGACTCCGGCGGAAAGTGCTGCTTCACGTACACCTGGCCGATGGCCTCGCCGAGGCCACGGTTCACGAGGTCCACGCCGCGCTCCCAGCGCTCGCGCTGCTGCTGGCGGCCTGAGAGCACCTTGCCGTAGAACGCGAAGTTCTCGTCGTCGATCGCCTTCGGCAAGTATGGGGCGTGATTGTGCAGGTGGTGATACGTGAGGTACGCCTTCCAGTCGTCAAGCGGCTGTGACGTGACCAGCGCCGCAATCCCCTTCAACGCCGTCGGGGTGTTGGCGTTGAAGCGATCCCAACCACCAACCTCCATGGCGTCGAACATCGCCTGCCAGTCGAGGCCAGGGGCGAACGCTTTTGTCTCGGCGCGGCTCTTCGGGTTGTAGTTCGCGATCGCGTCGCGCGTCTGCTCTACTGGCCAATGGACGCGAGCGATCTGAGTCTCGAGAGCCATCACCCGCGTGGCCGTTGCCGTCGCATCGGGGGCACCCGCCAGCGTCAGCATCCGCCCAATGTGGGAGACATACGCCGCTCGTATCTCTTTGAGCTTCGGATCGTCCTTCACGTAGTAATCGCGATCCGGCATGCCCAGGCCCGACTGAATCAGGTTGACGAAGTACGCGTCGGGATTCTTGTCGTCCGGTCCGACGTAACCGCCAACAGGTGATTGAAAGCCGGGCTCGCCAAAGAGCTTCGACAACTCGCTCGTGGACTTCACTGCGGCAATGCGATCGAGGTCCGGCTTGATGGCGTTCACGCCATCGGCTTCGATCCTGGCCGTGTCCATGAAGGAGGCGAAGTAGTCGCCGATCTTCCGTTCGATCGATCCTGGGGCCGGCTTGGACGCCGAGGCGCCCTCGATAATTTCCCGCACGTGGGCACGCGCTTCGTCATCGAGCTTCTGGCCCATGGAATACGCCGCTTTGTCTGCGGGGATGGTGAACGTCTCCTGCCACGACCCGTTTGCGTACGCAAAGAAGTCGTCGCCGGGCTTCACGGCGTCCTTGCGCGCGGTGAGATCGATGCCGAAGTCGCCGTACTCGGGTTTCGCAGGTGCCGGCGCCGGAGACGCGCTCGTTTCGCCGCCCGACTCTCCACGACCGCAGCCTGCAGCGAGGCTGACCGCGAGCAGCGCTGCTGTCGTCCAACGTTCCGCCACGACTACGCCCCGGCTCTTCCGAGATGTCATTGCGTTCTCCCTTACTCGTGTGACTGCAATGATAACTGCGCGGTGTTCTGAACGGCTTCGCCGAGCGACTCGTCGTACGACGGTCCCTGACCCGGCATGCCGACGTAGCCTCCGAGATCGTCCATCTGCATGGCTGTCCGTATGAGGAACGACGCGGCGCCGGCCGTGGCATTGATGCCCGTGCCGTTCCCGAGACTCGCACCCGCATGCGATACAGCGTCGGATTGCCGAGCATCCCGCTGGGCGTCTCTCGGCGGCACCGAGTTGATTTCTACCTGAAGGTGTCGGCTCGAGGGGCTGGCCTCGACGCTGTGGGATAATAAGCGTTCCCTGCTGGCCGAACGTCGGGGCGTAGCGCAGCCTGGTAGCGCACCTGCCTTGGGCGCAGGGGGTCGCTGGTTCGAATCCAGTCGCCCCGACCACTTTTCACTCTGCCTGCGAAGGACTGCGGTGTGACCAGGTCCACCTCGCCGAATGCCTTCGTGCCCCCAATCGACGACGCCAACAGATTGGAGAAGTGCCGAGGCACGCCAGCCCCCTCAGCTCCTTGAATCGGGCAAGTCTTTCTGCTGATCCCAATCAAGAAGTCTTCCTCCTGCGAGCTTCGTGAGCGCCGGATCCAGTGCGTCAAGTATTCGAAGCGCCATCGCTCGGAGGAGAGGTCCGTGCTTGGGATGGTTGAGAACATGGCGAAGGATGGTTGTACCAATGAACAGCAGCTGCAGCCGCGCATGCCTGTCCGTTGGAGCACCCCGCAGGAACTCCGACGCAGCGCCGCGACATGCCTGAACCTGATTGACCGCAAGAGAGAAATCTGTGCTCTTGCCCACCAAGCCGGTGGCCTGAACTTCGCCCATCGCCTGGAAGTCGCCCATACCTCGTTTCTGGAATACCTCGGTGACTTTCTGCCAGACGCCGCAGCCGATGAACTTCTCCTCCTTCTCGCCAGCGGCCGCCGAGATCAAGGCGTACGCCAGGGCCCTGACGTCGGCTTCCAGGAGCTGCGCAATCACGCGAGATGTGACAGCTTCCTTGATTCTGGACAATCGTCGCAGCTCGTAGTCATCGAGCGCGAGCTCGGTGATAGTGCTTCTGATTGTGGACGCCACCTTGTCCATGAACTGAACGAGCGATGGGAAGGGAACATAGAGCAGAGGATGCTCCCGTTTGTTTCTCTCCGGATCGAATGGTGTGTCGTCGCGGACCGGCTCGCCCGCCTTGTCCTTGCTCTGTTTTCTAGCCAGACCTTCCGCGAGTCCAAGCATCAGCAGCCTCCGCGCGGGCGAAAGGCCAAGGAAGAGAGACTTCGTCTCTTTCATGGACATGGTCGTAGCGGAGTTGCCCACGTGGCGAGGATTGCGCTCGAACAGCGCATCCCGCAATTGCCGCCAGCTTTCGAGGAAGGGCCCATCCGATAGACGGCTCACGCCCTCGATGTCGGCAAGATCCATCGTCGTGGCCGACATCACCAGGAATTGAGTCCTCGCCTCGTCCGGATCGGGGGAGTAGCCTGATGCACGCAAATCGAGGTCGCCCTCTACCGTGTCGCCATTTCTGAACTCGCACATGGCGAGCCCGCCGAGGCAGTCGATAGCTCGCTCGGCTGCAAGCGAGTTCCACGTTGACTGATCCAATGCCTTTCCAACCGCCGTTGACAGGAGGCAAATCTGCAGTTCACCGACGAGGGACGGCTTTTCTCGAATGTGCGTGGCGAGAGTCTTGGTCTCGTCGGTGCGACTCAGGTGCTCGAGTGCCCTGCCAATCGACGACTTGGCCAATGAGTCGAGCAGAAGCAGCGAGCGGATGTCTTGCTGGATTGGCTGCGGAATGGCTTTGAAGCGGGACCAATCAGGAGATTCAAAGAGCTCGAACATGCTTGCCGTGCCTTCCGCCAGTGGTGAATTCATCCAGGAGCATCAGAAGAGGAACTCGAGACTCTCGAGATTTCGTAAACAGGACAGTCCCGGCCTTGAGCCCGTACTGTGCGTCGAGCTTGGCTGCTTCTGCGAACAAGTAGCTCGGGCCGCTGCTCCAGAGACGTTCGCTGAGCAAGGGGTTCGCGAAGTGCCCCAGGAGAACTCGACACCAGGCGAACTCGAACGCGCCCTTCTTCTGAGACACGTCGCTATCGAAGGCGAGCGCTTTGATCGTGATCTCGTCCGCCGTGTGTTTGATCGAACCTGCAAGACACGACGCCAGGGTCAGCCAGATGATCTGAGACTTGGTGGGCGCGTGCCGTGCCGCATAAGTCGCGAGACCGTCAGCTGCGTGTCGAAAGTGCCCGTCGAACAACAGTTGCCAGCCTATTTCCGCGTGCGAACCGGGACCGATCGCCGGTCGGTCCGTCTCTCGCTGGCGCCTCGCCCAGGTCATCACCTTCCCGATGAGGTCAGAGGCTTCCAGGAACCGGCCGTTCGCGATCAGCGAACTGGCTCGATCGAACGCAGGGTCTGCGACCAATCGTCCTTCGCACATTCCAGCACTCGCCGTGAGCACCCGGCAGGACTGCTCGAGCAGCGCGTCGGCCTGCTCTGGCGATCCCGATTCACGTGTCACCCGGGCGAGCGCGTGCAGCAGAACAGGATCGTCGGGTCTCTCCCGTCGCGGCCGTTCGAGGATCTCGGCGGCCTTCCCGGCGTCGCCTTTCGTCGAGTAGAACTGCGCGGCGCCCGCGACGATATGCGATCGCTCCAAGGTCCACTTACGTCCCGAATGATTTCGGGACTTGAGCGGGATGCAGGAGTCCATGGCACGGTATGAATCAAACCGTTTGTCCGGATCGAGGGCCAGGCATGTGATGATGAACTCTGTGATCGCAGCCGCTCGCGTGCCGATGCCGTTCAACGCCCGTGAGAGTGGCGCCATGCGCAATACGTCGCTGAAGAGCGGCTTGCTCATATCCTCGACGTAGGGATGCTGGCCTGTCAGGACCTGGTAGAAGGTCACTCCAAGCGAGTAGATGTCCGTCTTCACCGAGGGTAGGATTCCCTGCCACAGCTCCGGGGCCATATAGAACGGAGTGCCCGACACCGTCGTCGCCTTTTCACGAACGCCTGCCGGTCCGGCCTCGCGCCGTGTGATCGGTCCGGTTGCGATGCGCTTGACCAACCCGAAGTCGCTGAGCCTCGGCTCGCCGGACTGATCGATGAGGATGTTTGCCGGCTTGATGTCTTGGTGAATGAGTTTGAATTCGGCGTAGGCGTAGTCGAGCGCGTCAATCGTGCCCAGGATCAAATCCACGATCCGATCCCCCGACAGACGCGTGCGACCCACAGCTTCGAGAGAGTGCGGGTACCAGTCAATGACGACGCCTGGGAGGCTTTTCCAGGTGCCAAACGCCTGGGCACGGGCAACATTCGGGTGATGAGCGAGAGAAAACCACGCCTCACACTCCGTATCGAAGCCCCGGATACTGGACGCTCCTTTAATCGTCTTCAGCGCGACTGTCCGATTGGCCGTGTCGATCGGGACCAATTGATAGACAGATCCCATTCCGCCCTGCAGGATGCGGGCAACGACGTATTTTCGTCGGTCGAAGAAGTCGAGGGTGATGACCTCCGGTGGTTTCATCGCTGGCGGATACCGAAAAATGAGGCCTGTCGTCAGTTCTCGTCTTCCTCGCCGTCCTCCTCTGGTTCGTCTTCATCGACCTCGTCGGCCAGTGAATCGACGTAGTCTCGCCAGACATCTCGCAGCGATCGTCGCGACGTTTGGTCGACCAGGAAGAACGCCTTCCCGTTCGTTGAAGTGCCGGTGATGGCACTTGCAGCCGGCGACGGACGTGCGTAAGTCATGCCGTCCACGTCGATGCGCCCGTCCGGTAGCAGCGTGACAACTCGGTGCGCGTGCTTCTTCCGTTTGGGGAAAAGAGCCATTCCCGGCTCGAGCAGTCCTGCGTTCATCAGATCGTCCAACCCAACTTTGTGACGGACTCGCGATTTCTCTCCCGCAAAGTCGGATTTGTGTCCGGTTGGAACTGGCCAGATCTCGACGACGACCTTTGAGAGCTCGTCGGTTCGGGTCCGAATTGCGTCTTCCGTCCACTCCTCTTCCGCCGCTTTCAGCAACAGCCTATTCAGAAACAAGGCGTCGTGCTCGTTGAGCCCCGCGCGCTTTCCTGACTTGCCAAGCCATCGACCGTTCGACACCTTGCTGTTCAATTTGCCGTTGAGAAGTGTCAGGTTGCCAAGTGTGTGGATAAGACGGTCGCGCTCAACTTCACCGTTTGGCCCACTGGGTTTCGGCCAATGAGCAGCCCACTTCCGCGGCATGACATGCTCGATCGCGAGCTTGCCGCGAGTGACACGTTCGGTGCCGAGCCTGGACTCGCCGTTCTTCCAGCCTCGCATGTGGTCCTCGATCGCCTCGAGCACCATTCGCAATCGGCCGCGGCCCAGACGCCGGTAGGCAAGAAGGTCCCTGAGCTCGCCACGCACCTCTTCATCGTCAGGCCAATAGCGACTATCGCTGCGTTGTCCGGCAAGAAACGCCGTGATCACGTCTCCGGCACGGAGACGCTCGGGCGTTCGTAGTTGTCCGATCAGCTCTGAGACCACCTGGTTGTAGTTCTTGGTGGTGGCTCGAACCAGCATCCGCCGCACCATCCAGCTCTCTATGCTGTCCAATGCCTTCGCGAGTTGCGCGAGTGGAATCGATGTCTCTTGCGGATCGAACAGGCAAAGCAGGAGCGGCTTGACGACTTCGCTCTCCAGGACGTTGGTTCGATAGACGAACAACCCAAGTCGATCGATGTCGCCGGTGGTTGTCGCGCCGCTGGTCACGAACCGGCGATACACGGCTGCAGCACCATGCACGTGTTCGAGGGTGGACGTCATGGTCTGTCCGCTGTCGATCGCAAAGGCCTTGAAGGTCTTGAAGACCTCACGCGCGACGACCTCTTTTCCGGTTCGGGCAACAAGCCAGTGATTGAAGAAGAGCGAGGAGCGCGCGTGACGGACACGACCCACACTCACCTCGGTTTCCCAGAATCCAGTCTCAAACTCTTTCCAGTGCTTCTGATAACTGGTTTCGACGTCGGCGGACGATTCGGAGAGGCGCTGGAAGACGAAATTCTTAATGAGGTCCCCCGACGTCAGTTGGGCGCCGCGGTCGTTCAGCGTCTCGAAGATTTCCTGCGCGTTTTCGTCCACGGCCAGGTCGATGACGACCATCTGCAGTAACTCGCGCACTGTGGAGTCGATGGCTGCTGCGCGCGCTTCGATCTGTTCAGGGCCGCCTGCCGCCAGCCACGTCCGAGCGCTCTCGCTGAAGTATCGGTGCGCTTCTACCATCTTCTCGCCCTTGTGGGGCAGCGCATCGTGGTTGACTGGCGGCGGGGCGCCCATCACATCGTTGAACGCCGGGCGGTCGCGATTGGTCGGCCAAACCTTGAATCGGTCGTTGTCCTTCGCGCAGAACGCCGCGTCGTTGGTGACGAGCTGATGAATCCGTAGCGCGGGTTGAGTGGCCTTCGCAGCGACGAGCTCGGCATGCAAGGCATCAAGCATCAGTTGAAGCGTCGTCAACCGTTGCTGCCCGTCGATGATGGTTCGCTGCTGCATGAGCCCGACTGGATTGGGCACCTGCTGCAGGACGACGGCGCCGAGAAAATGTGGATGGTGCTGGTCCGCCGGTCTCGCCAGCTTGCGATCCGCTACTCTCTCCACGTCCTCCCAGAGCGGTTCCCATTGCTTGTCCCTGTTCCACACATACGGGCGCTGGAACAGCGGAACGACGAGTCGCTGGGGCATCATGAACACCGACTGGGGCGTACGGACTTGCGTCTCCACAGAAGACAGGCCTCCCTAATTAGAGTCGGCATAAGGCGACCGTAACTCTAGGGGGAGGCGCCGAGCGGTTTCCTTAGGACGTACCCTCGATACGAGACGAGGCCTGGGATTCGACTGCGAGTGCGGATGTGCTTGACGGGGCGATGAAGGCCGCCGAGATTTGTTGGATGCACGTAGTGAATTCGCAGCTTGTGTCTGCGATAAAGGAAAAGCGTCTCATCGAGTTCCTCTACAAAGACGGACGGTCGCGAGTCGTCGAGCCACACGACTACGGCGTCCGCGGCGGAGTCGCAAAGCTCCTCGCGTATCAGATAAGCGGTGCAAGCCGAAGCGGCGCTCCGCACGGTTGGAAGTGGTACGACGTCGACGGAATGCGCCAGCTGGCAGCGCTCGAGCGGCACTTCCCGGGCTCGCGCGCAGACAGTAACCAGCATCACTTCGAATGGGATGTCTTGTTCGCACGAGTGGAATAATCATCGCCGCGGCTTGATTGATCCATAGGCGTTCGCCCGCCACTTCGCTATAATCTCCCCGACATCCAGAGCGGCTCGCCCTCGCGGCGAGTCCCGGCAACCTGCCAGGACCGGCAAGGTGCCAACGCGCAATCCTGCGCGGATGTGGTCGCTGAGCGACAACAAAAGGTCCCGCCGAGTAACCCTCGGTCGTCTGGGTGTCTTCTCACAAGGGAGACACCATGATCGACAGCCACACCCCCGAGCCACTTCGCAACATCCCCATTCAGATCAGCGTCGACGGCATCGACATCACCGGCGAGATTCTGTTTGCCCGCTTCAACGACATCTCCGTCGTCATCCACTCGCCGGTGTCGGGGCTAGGCACCGGCCTCCACGTGCCGTGGTTCAGATACGGCTACCCGCAGTTCGCCCTCGCCACTCGAGAGGCGCTCACCGATCGCGGCGCACGTGAGGCGAAGTGGATGCTCAAGGAGCTCTACGACTACTCGCAGGGACGACGATCGGGATGGAGCATCTCGCGTGTGAGCCCGGACGGAAGCTGGACCGAAATTACTAACGATTTTTGAGGCACTTGGGAGTTGGACCTTTGGGAATTGGGAGTTGACCTAGGCTGTCACACCCCCCCAGCTAGCCTGGGAGCATGGAAATAGCCCTCGTCGTCGCGCTCGTGGCGCTGTCGGTTGCCGTCGTCGTACTCGCATTGAACAGGAGAGCCGTGCGGGCGCTTGGCAGCGGCCTCGAGTCGCTGCCGCGCAGCGTGGATGCCACGCTCCGCGACGAGCTGCGTCGCCACCGCGCCGAAACGTCGGAGTCGGTGCACCGCTTCGGCGAGTCGCTCGTGCACTCGCAGACGGCGCTTGGCCAGACGCAGGCCCAGCAAATAGAGACGCTGCGCGCGGGGCTGGAGCGCCAGGTCGATGCCCTTCGCACCACCGTCGACGATCGCCTGCGCACGATGCAGGACGACAACGCCGCGAAGCTCGATCAGATGCGCCAGACGGTGGACGAGAAGCTGCAAAGCACGCTGGAGTCACGTCTCGGTGAGTCGTTCCGCCAGGTGAGCGAGCGGCTGGAGCAGGTCTACAAGGGCCTCGGCGAGATGCAGGTGCTCGCCACCGGTGTCGGCGATCTGCGGCGAGTGCTCGCCAATGTGAAGACGCGCGGCACGTGGGGAGAAGTGCAGCTCGCCACGTTACTCGAGCAGGTGCTCGCGCCCGATCAATACGCATGCAACGTGGCGACGAGCGACACGGGCCGCGAGCGCGTGGAGTTCGCGATCCGCTTTCCCGGGCGCGGCGGTAACGACAGCCCGATGTGGCTGCCGATCGACTCGAAATTTCCGCTCGAGGATTACCAGGCCTTGCTCGAGGCATCCGATCGCGCGGATGTCAACGCGATCGACGAAGCGAGTCGTCGTCTCGTCACACGCGTTAAGAACTGCGCGAAAGAGATCTCGAACAAGTACCTGAACCCGCCGCAGACCACGGACTTCGCGATCATGTTCCTGCCGAACGAAGGGCTCTACTCCGAAGTGCTCCGGCGTCCCGGCCTCGCCGATTCGCTCCAGCGCGATCACCGCATCGTCATCGCAGGGCCGACGACCCTGTGGGGGATTCTCACCAGCTTTCAGATGGGGTTCCGAACGCTCGCGATCGAGCGGCGATCAACCGAAGTGTGGGCGCTGCTCGGCGCGGTGAAGACAGAGTTCTCGAAGTTCGGCACGGTGCTCGACGGCATCCAGAAGAATCTGCACCGCGCGGCGACGAAGATCGACGAAGCGCGCAGAGGGACCAGGACGATTCAGCGTAAGCTCTCGGACGTTCAGGAGCTGCCCGCATCCGACTCGACGTTACTGCTCGAAGATCTCGTGATTAACGTCGAGGAGGGCGAACTGTTACCGGGCTGAGGCACAATCAGGCCAGGAGGAGAACGCAGTGAACATTCTGTTATGGGTGCTCCAGGTGTTGCTGGCTGTCGCGTTCCTCGCGCACGGCTTGCTATTGCTCATGCCTCCGCCCGAGATCGCGGCGCAGATGCTCGTGAGCCTTCCGCGCTGGTTCTGGCTATTCCTCGGCGTGGCTGAAATCGCCGCGGCGATCGGTCTGACGCTGCCGGGGCTCACGCGCGTGAAACCCTTTCTCGTCTCCTGGGCAGCGGTCGGGATCATGATCGTCATGATCTCCGCGACGGGCTATCACATCGTTCGCAACGAGATCAGTTCTGCGATTGTCACGTTCGTCCTGCTGATCATGGCCACCTACGTGGCCTACATGCGCTCTCGGGTGATGCCAATCGCCCCTAAACGATCTCTCGCCTGATCGTCGAGAACTCGCAACGCCGAGCGGACTACCGCTCGGCGACTTGCGGCGTCACACGCCGGCCGTCAATCTCCGAATACGTGTAGGTCATGCGCAGCGTGCCGGATCCGCCGAGCATCCGCATCTGAGCCTTCGACTCGAGTGCGACCGGAACCACCGCGCCCCCGATCCGCTCGTACTTGCGAACGATGTCCACGTTCTTCACCCAGAACGACGGGCTCTTGGCAAGACGGCCTTCCAGCCGCACAAGGTTGCCATCGGCTGGCTGCAGAAACATCGTGCCCGCGACCAGCACCGGCTCCTTGCGCCGGGGTGAGAGCAGGACGTTCGCAAGACCATCGTGATCCACACCGTTTGGTTGAAACGTGTAGTTCGCGCGCGCCAGGGAAGATCTTGCAGAGTCTCCCTGACTGATGACCTCGCGCTCACCGTGAAGTAGGGCCCGAAGGACTTTACGGCGAATGAAATCCGAGCCGCCCTCTGCCGTGATCTCGTAATTGAAACCGTTCTGGGCTGTGTACTCGGTGACGGCCTCGAGCCACCCGTGTTTATCGCCGGTTCTGGCCTCGAGCCGCCGCGTCGCTCGATATGCGGGCTGCGTATCGTCCTGCGCGAGGAACTGCTGAATCGAATTGTCCGCAGCGTCGGGGACGGTGGCCTGCACTCGCGGAGTGATCAGAGCCGCCACGCTAAGAATCGACAGACCAATCAGGGCGCGCTCTGCGTTCACGCCTCGGAGTGCTGCACCAACAGTGCCGCTATGGCCCCTGCCAACTTCCGAAGCAATCCTGCGGTTCCGGGTCAGCCATTCATGAACAACTTTCGCAAGCTCGGCTTCACTGGTTACAACGCGCCGTCGAAGTGCTCGCGTGGTCATTCACCACGCGGGAACGGACGCGGCCACTACATTGCAACGGATCTCGACGGTGAGCGCCCCGACGATCGGGGCCAAGGAGATCTACTCAGATGACGGTGGCCGAGGAAGTCGAACAACTCAAATTGCGTTTCGAGAATTTGACGGGACTGGTCCCTGAGAGCCACCCGGGCCGCATCGGCCTTCAGGGATGGTTCATGGCGCTGGTTGCGCAGGCGCAGTTGCTGCTGATCGTGTTCAACCTGCAAGCCATCGTCGAGGCCAAGGCCGGCTCCGATGTAGGGGCGGACCAGGACCTCACCCTTCTCAGTCTCGCCCAGCTGCGCGAGGCGGCGGCTGCGGCGGAGAGCCTGGTGCTCAACGAGGGATTGGGGGTTGACGCACCGTCGCTTTAGAATCCTCGTTGCAGTCACCCCAATCCGTTTTCCTGTCCGGTCCGTAGAACGTGACAAGGGACTCTCACCTGCACGCCACAGCTCTCGGCGCGACGACCGCTGACGCAGATCTGCGTTTGGTCGGTCGGTTGGCATCCGGCGACCTGGATGCCGCGGGTGAGCTCTACGATCGACACGCCGGCAAGGTCCTGGCGCTGGCGCGACGGATTCTCCGCGACCAGGGCGATGCCGAGGACGTCGTCCAGGAAGTGTTCTCGCAAGCGTGGCGCACGGCCACACGGTTCGAGCCCGGGCGCGGATCGGTGGCTGGCTGGCTCCTGATGATCGCGCGCACGCGGTCGATCGATCGACTGCGCGCCAAGCACGCGAGGCCCGATACGACCGGCGACATCCTGCTCGAGACGATGCCGGGCAACTCTGTGGCGCCCTCGGACCAGGTGATCGCGAACGAGCAGTACGCGCGCATTCGCGAGGGGTTGGGTGCGCTTCCCGCCGAGCAGCGGACCGCGCTCGAACTGGCCTACTTCGAAGGGCTCTCGCAGTCCGAGATCGCCGAACGATTGGCGGCGCCACTCGGCACGATCAAGACTCGTATCCGAACCGCGCTCACGACCCTGCGCCGGAGCCTGCGGCCATGACCATGGATCGTCACGACACGATCGGCGCGATGCTCGACGAATACGCCCTGGGACAACTGTCGCAGGACGAACGCCGCGACGTCGAAACACACGTTCGCGAGTGCGACGTGTGCGCTGCCGACCTGCGCGAGCTGACGATCGTGATGGAAGGGCTCGCGCACTCACCAGATGCAGTGACGCCACCGCCGGCACTCAGGCAGCGCGTCCTCGCATCTCTCGCGACACAACCGCAGGAGCCGGCGCGTAAACCCGTCGACGGCAACGTTGTGGCGATGCCTCCGAAAGGCGCGAAGATTCGACGCGGTCTGCATCCGGCCTGGCTCGCTGCAGCGGCGGTCATCATTCTCGGGCTTGCCGCCGCGCTCTATTCCTCCAACGCCACTCGTCGTCTGCTCGTGGACGATGTGCAGGAGGCGCAGGCGGAGGCAGGGGATCTGCGTGAGCGGCTCGAGCAGTTCGCGGGGCAGGCAGACCTCGCCGTGTCGATCCTCACCGCGACCGACATGCAACCGGTCGCCATGAGCGGAAAAGAAAACGCGACGGCATCGACGGCGCGCGCTTACTGGAGTCCGACTCGCGGCCTGCTCATCGTCGCAAACGATCTGCCCGTGCCACCGCCCGGGCGCATCTATCAGGTGTGGGTGATTGGAGGAGGGAAGCCGTTCAGCGCCGGACTCCTCGGTGAGCAGGGCGCAGGACGCGGCATGCTGATCGCTCCGCCACCGAGCGGTGTTGCTCCCGGTGCCGTGACGGTCGCTGTGACCGACGAACCGCCCGGTGGATTGCCCGCGCCAAGCGGAGCGATCCGATTGGCGGGATCGATTTAGCGCTTCAGGCCCAGTGCGTCGAACACGGCCTCGGTGACGATATTCGATGGGGCGCGCGGTGGTCGTCCGCCATTCACGGCGCCACCGGATTGATAAGTGAAGTAGTTCTTGGCGAATCCGATGGCGAGTCGTCTCTCCGGATCGGCGTAGCCGAACGAGCCGCCTCCGCCCACGTGGCCGAATGCTGCTTCCGACGCAAGCGGTCCGGTGTCGCGGCCACGCCGATATCCGAGCGAGCGGCGCGCGCGAATCCAGTACACCTCGTCCCACTCGTAACTCTGGAGCTCGATGCCCGCACGTATGCGCGCTTCGGGTAGTACGCGCACGCCATCGAGCTGACCCCACTGCGCGAGCATCGCGTAGTGACGCGCCAGGCCGCGTGCGCTCATGATGCCGCCGGATCCTGGGATCGACGCCTGCTGCACGTCGCGTCGATTAAAGACCTTGGCGACATAGGAGCCCGCGGGCTCGCCAACCATGCGCGCATCGTAGTCGGCCGGCGCGGGTGGAGCGTCGGTGAGCACGGCAACGCGGTGCAGCTCCTGATCGGGCACACCCAGATACACGCCGTTGATCCCGAGCGGCTTGCAGATCTCGTCCTGGAGGAACTGGGCGATCGTGCGCCCGTCAACGCGACGGAGGATCTCGCCGTTGATATATCCGAAGTTGAGCGAGTGATACGCCGTGCGCTGGCCAATCGGATACAGCGGCTTCAACGCGGCGATGCCGCGACACATGCGATCCCAGTCCGCCAACCAGTCGGGCGTGTAGCCGACCGGAGTCTGCGGCACGCCGGTCTGATGCGACAACGCATGGCGGAGCGTGGCCTCGCCCTTGCCGTTCTGCGCGAACTCCGGCCACACCTTCACGATCGGCATGTCGTAACTGAGCTTGTGCTTCTCGACCAGCGCGTGCATGCACGTCGACGTGATGCCCTTCGTCGTGGACGACAGCATGAACATCGTGTCGCCATCCACCGGTGTCTTCTTCGCTTCGTCGGCCATGCCCGCCCACGCATCGACCATGAGCTTGCCGTCCTGGTATGCCGCCACCTGCAGGCCGATTTCGTCGGTGTCGCGCACGATCGATTCGAGCACCGCCTTCACCTTGGCGCTGGCGCCGCTTGGCGAGGTCTGCGCGGCTTCGACCCTACGTCCGAAGGCGGCCGCCGTCGTCGTCACTGCCATGGCCTCGATCAACTGCCGACGCGTCAACGTTCCTGCACTCATTGGGATGACTCCTCGAATCGTCTGGCCGGATGCTACACCCACGGCATCGTCTACCCGAGCTAAATCCGATCCACCTCCCGCGCGCGTAGAGCGTGCAGACACGGGCGAATTTGCCCGTTACGGGAGGTGCGTGTGGTTCAACGTTTTCGCCTTGCCTTCTGGGCGTCCATCGTCGTCTTTGTCTTCGCGGTGGTCTCGATGCCGGGGTCGGCCTCGAGTCATCGCGAGGCGCCGCTTATCAGCCAGGATCCTCTGGCGGATAACACCGACGTGTACGCCTTCGTCAGTCCCGCCAGTCCAGACAAGGTCACGCTGATCAGCAACTTCATTCCATTGCAGTTGCCGGCCAGCGGACCGAACTTCTGGAAGTTCGACGACAACGTCCTCTACGAAATCATGGTTGACAACAACGGGGACGCTGTTGAGGACATCACGTTCCAATTCAGGTTCCGCACCGAGACGCGTAACCCGAATACGTTTCTCTACAACACCGGCGTGATCACCTCGCTTGACGATCCGGATTGGAACGTCCGGCAGTTCTACTCGGTGACGCGCATCGACGGCCCGCGCCGAACGGGACGCCGAACGTTGCTGGCCGACGACGTGCCGTCGCCGCCGGTGAACGTGGGCAATCGCTCGTTGCCGAACTACGACATGGTGGCTGCCGATGCGATCCGCTCGATCGAGGGTGGCATCACGGTGTTCGCGGGTCAGCGTGACGAAGGCTTCTACGTCAACCTCGGCGTGTTCGATCTCCTCAGCGTGCCGCCGGTGGACTTCAACACGCCAGACTCGACCGCGGGCCTCAACGTCCACTCGATCGCGATCGAAGTCCCGATCCGTCAGCTCACCGCGAATCGTCGTCGCCCCGATGCGATGACCGATCCGAGCGCGGTGATTGGTGTGTGGTCAACCGCCTCGCGTCAATCGGTCACGGTGCGAACGCCTGGCAAGCAGGAGGACTTGTTCCAGTACGTCCAGGTGTCACGGTTGGGACAGCCGCTCGTGAACGAAGTCGTCATCCCGATGGGCGTGAAGGACACGTTCAACTCGCTCACGCCATCGCAGGACGCGGCCGCGTTGCCGTTCGTGCTGGATCCGGAAGTGCCGAAGCTTCTGAAGGCGCTCTTCGGGATCAATTCGCCGCCAGCACCACGCAACGACCTGGTCACCATCTTCCTGAAAGGCATTCCTGGGCTGAATCAGCCGCCGAAGGTGAAGCCCTCAGAGATGCTGCGACTCAACACGGCGATTCCGCCGTCGGCATCTCCGAACCCGCTCGGCGTCCTCGGTGGTGACGTCGCAGGGTTCCCGAACGGCCGCAGGGTGGGCGACGACGTGACGGATGTGGCGTTGCGAGTGATGGCAGGGGCGACACCGCTGACACCGCAGTTCAACACCGGCATCAACGCGCAGTTGACCGACGGCGTGTCGGGCAACGACGTGCCGTATCTGTCGACGTTCCCGTACCTGGCTTCGCCGCAGTCGGGGAATCCGTAAGTTACTCGGTAGGTGGTTGGTGGTGGGTCTTGGTCCTTGGTCCCTTCGTCCTTGGTTCTTGGTCCTGGACTACCACCGCCACTCGAAATTGAGGCCGTCATGGAGTCGAAAGTAGTGGTGGAGATCGAGGGAGTCGCATCCGCTCAACTCATTCGCGCGGATGTCGCGCAAGTGAAGTGGCTTGCATTTCCGCTGGCTGCTCTCGCGTGGAGGCTGGGCGAAGGCGACGCGGCAGCGATGTTCGTCGAGCAGTTACCTGACTTCGACGCTTGGCGCGTCGGCGGTGGCGTGGCGTTCAGATGGTAGGAGGAAATATGCGGATAGGATTCTTGGTCGCGTGTGGTCTGGTGGCGCTGGCACTCGGCTGGAAGATGTCCCATCGAGGCGAGTCGAGCAGTAAGTCCACGTCGAAGACACAGGTGCTCACGCGATCGACATCGCGCGCGGAGCTGGATGCGACGATCGCATCGAACAGGCAGAAAGTGGCGGCAAACCTCGGCGACGGTGCCGCGGCCGTGCACCTGGCGGACGCGCTCATGCGCGCAGCTCGCGTGAAGGGCGACGCCTCGCTTGCCATCGAAGCCGAACATGTCCTGCGCGCGACGCTTCAGCACTCGTCATCGGACTATCTCGCGCGACGGATGCTGAGCGTGGTGTATCTGTCGCAGCATCGCTTCGCGGAGGCGCTCACCCAAGCCAGGGCGGCGCAGAACCTTCGGCCGAAGGACGCATGGAACTACGCCATTGCCGGTGATGCTCTGCTCGAGCTCGGGCGCTACGACGAGGCGTTCGACTCGTTCGATCAGGTCATGGAGCACCGGCCTGATGCGGGCGCCTATGCGCGAGTCGCGTACGCGCGGGAGCTCCAAGGCGATCTCGAGGGTGCTTTGCGCCTGATGCAGATGTCGTCAGAGGCGACGAGCCGGCAGGACGTCGAAGGGCTCGCATGGACGCATGCGCAGATCGGGAATCTCTACTTGCTCCAGGGACGGCTGGACGACGCCGAGCGTGAGTTTGATCACGCTGAGTTCATCTTCCCGTCGCATCCGTACGCGATGAACGGGCGCGTCCGACTGCACATCGCCCGGCACCGGTACGCGGATGCGCTCGATCTCTCACGGCGCGTGCCGACGACGCCCGAGTCGCTGGCGACGCAGGGCGATCTGCTCGCTCGGTTGGGACATGTCGATGATGCCGAGAAACTGTATCGAGAGGCAGAGCAGATCGAACGCGACGGGTGGAAGCAGGAGCAGCCGCAGCCGGGAGCACTCGCGCGGTTCCTGGCGGAGCGCGGGCGCAACATCCCGGAAGCGATCGCGCTCGCCGAGCGTGCCGCGGCCGAGCGTGAGGATGTGGTCACGATGGATGCGCTTGCATGGTCGTACTTCCGCGGCGGTCGCGTGGCGGATGCGTCAGCGGCCATTCAGCGCGCGACCAGGCTGGGGACGGTCGATCCGCGGATCCGTTGTCACGCGTCAGCGATCGCGCTGTCACACCGCGAGGGAGTTGCGCCCAGTGCAATGAGCTGTGACCTGTTGAATCCTCGGGGCTAGTCAGTCTCTCAGAGAGAAGGTCATCTCCACGGTAATGACGACAGGAGTGGGGGTTCCGCGAAGCGTTCCCGGCATGAACTCCCATTCCTGCAGTACGTCGGTTGACGCCTCGTCGAGGCTTTCTTCAGCCCCTGAACCCTCTTTCTCAATGCCTCGGCCGTGTAGAGGGCCGCTTTGCCTCGCGTGACTGTTGGTGCGGTCACTCCTTCGTCCCCCACTCGGGGCCTGTCCGGCTCGAAGAGGGGACGCTGTGAGACGTGCGGAGCGGATGCGATCGTGGTTGTGACCCGTGTCTGCGGACCGGCACAGGACACGGCTGAAAGGAAAATCACTGCCGCTGCGACGACGGATGTCGTTCGCACGGACGCAGGATCGCACGGAGTAGCCCATTCAGGGTAGGCAGCAGGGACGAGCGACGCTTGACGTACTACCGCTCCGATAGCGAGAATCGCCCTTTCATTCAGGGCCCATTCTCATTATGTGGAAACGAAATATCAGTCATGGCGCCGCCACCGCGATGGGCGCGTGCGCGATTGCCGCGCTTCTCGTCGTTAGCTGGGACCAGCCCGCCATTGCGCGACAGCAGGCCAGTAACGACCTCGACGTGGTTCAGATACGTCCGAACTTCTACGTCATCGCGGGCGCGGGCGGGAACATCCTCGTGCAGCTCGGACCAGATGGCGTGATCCTGGTCGACTCTGGCACGACGCAAGCGGCGGACAAAGTCCTGGCGACGATCCGCCAGCTGACTCCGCTGCCCATTCGTTACATCATCAACACCAGCATGACCGCCGATCATGTCGGCGGGAATGACAAGCTCGCCAGGGCCGGCCTCAGCATCCTCCCAGGTGCCGTCGCAGCGGGCGCGGGGCTGGACGACGACTTGGTGTCCAATTCGGGCAGGGCCAGCGTGCTGGCGCACGAAAACGTGCTCACCAGGATGACGGCGGCAACGGGCTCGGAAGCCGTTCCCTTCGCGCTCTTTCCGACGAAGACGTTCTTCTACCGGCTCTACTCGATGTACCTGAACGGTGAAGGCATTCAAGCTCTTCACATGCCTGCGGCGACGACGGATGGCGATCTTGTCGTGTTCTTCCGCCGCGGTGATGTGATTGCGACCGGAGACATCATCGACACGACGCGCTGGCCGCACATCGACACGAAGAAGGGCGGGACTTTCCAGGGCGAGCTCGATGCGCTGAATCGCTTGATGGATATGGCCATCCTCAATGTGCCGATACAGTGGAATTTAGACCGAACGCTTCTCGTGCCCGGGCACGGGTTCGTGTACGACAAACTGGATCTCCTCGAGTACCGCGACGCAGTGACGGTCGTCCGCGACAGAGTTCAGGAGCTGCTGGACGAGGGCAAGACGCTCGCGCAGATCAAGACAGCCAACCCGACACTCGGCTATCGCAGCCAATACGGCGCCGACTCCGGTCCCTGGACGACGGACATGTTCGTCGAGGTCATCTACAACGAGCTCGCCGCGGCGAAGAAGGGGACCTCGAAATGAGCCGCGCGCTGGTCGTCGTCGTCGCTTCGATGTTTATCGCATTCGGATTCGCGCGCGTCGATGCGCAGCGCGGGAATCCACAACCGCCGCGCGCTCCGAGAGCAGCGGCGCCGATCGATCTGACAGGGTATTGGGTTTCGGTCGTGACCCAGGACTGGCGCTGGCGGATGGTGACGCCCAGAAAGGGCGACTATCAGGGCGTTCCGCTAACGCTCGCGGCCGCAAAAGTTGCCGACGGCTGGGATCCGGCGAAAGACGAAGCCGCCGGCCTGCAGTGCAAGTCTTACGGTGCGCCCGCGCTCATGAGCGTGCCGGGCCGTATTCATGTCACCTGGCAGGACGACAACACGCTCAAGGTGGATGCCGACGCCGGCACGCAGACTCGAATTCTGCGATTCGGTGCCGCGCAACCAGCGGCGGCCAACACGACGCGGACCTGGCAGGGCACGTCCCAAGCAGAGTGGTTGATGACGCGCCCCAACGTGCCGCTGCAGTTGAGACCGATGGAGCGCAGTGCGGACACACCGCCGGTTCGCCCGACCGGCGGATCGCTGCAGGTCGTGACTAAGAACCTTCGCGCGGGATACCTGCGGAAGAACGGCGTGCCCTACAGCGAGAACGCCGTGATGACCGAGTTCTGGGATCTCTACAAGCGGCCGAACGGTGAGGAGTGGCTCACCATCACGACGGAGATCGAGGATCCCGTGTATTTGCGCAACACGAGACGGGTAGCGCCGATCTTCAAGAAGGAAGCAGACGGCAGCAAGTGGGATCCCACGCCGTGCTCTTCAACATGGTGACCACGACAAGGTCAAAGGGCAAAGGTCAAAGGGCAAAAGTAATGGCAAAGGTCTCTGGTTTACTCCTCGCTCTCGTCGCGTTGTCGGTGACACCCGCATACGCCCAGATTGATCTGACCGGCACCTGGCAGCGTGTCGGACAGAACGACAACGGTGCTTCGCGGGAACCGGTCGATCTTCTCGGCATGCCGTTCAGCGCTGACGGCCGCGCCAAGGCGTTGAGCTACGACATCGCGGCCCTCTCCGCGACCGAGCGCCAGTGCCAGATGTACCCGCCGATCTATGCCGTCGTCGGTCCGTTCCCGCTGCAGTTCACCATGGTGCCGGATCCGGTCACGCAGAAGCTGCTCGCGTGGAAGATCGCAGGATGGGGCGATCGCGACGAGACGATGATCTGGATGGATGGACGCCCGCATCCGTCGAAGAACGCGCCGCACACGCACGGCGGCTTCACGACAGGCACGTGGGACGGCGACACACTGACCGCGGTCACGACGCACGCGAAGCTGGGCGACATCAAGCGTCACCGCGGCTTCAGCAGCGATCGCGCCACGCTCACCTATCGCTTCATGCGGCACGGCGACACGCTCACCGTCACCGCCATCCTCGACGATCCGGTCTACATGGCGGAGCCATATGTGCTCACCGAGGTCTACCGGCTCACGACCAACCCGAACAACTTCCCGCTGACGGCGTGTGAGCCGATCGAGGAGCTGCCGACGCTGCACGAGGATCCAACGCTCGTGCCGCACTACCTTCCGGGCAAACACCCCGCGATGAACGAAGTGACGGAGCACTACAACATTCCGCTCGAGGCTGTCGTCGGTGGACCGGAGACGATGTATCCCGAGTACCGGAAGAAGCTCAAAGAGAAGTACGTGATGCCGCCGCCGTGCAAGGATGCATGCGGTCGTCCCCCGGCCCCAGGCCAGGGTCGCGGGCAGGGTCAGGGCCAGCTTCTGAATCAGCAGGGTGAGCCACCAGCCGGAGGCCGTGGTGCGGCACCACCGGCAGGGCGTGGTGCACCTCCCCCGAAGTAGGTTTCAGACTTCGGCTTTTCCGCCGGCTTCAAGTCGCGTCGTCGCTGAGGTCGGGGAAACGGGCACGCGGGGCCGCGTTGTGAGCTCCGACTCATCGATCGGGGGCGAAGACGGCCTGTAGGCGTCCCACCAGCGAGCCGCACTCTGTTCAGTCCACGGGTGCGCAAATGAAACGGTGGCGAGGCGCGTCGAGAGTGCATCGGCAGTCGCGGGTCGCGCCCCAGGATCCTTCGCCAGGCAGTCGAGAATGATTCGATCCAGCGCCACCGGGACCGCGAACTCGGTGGCTGTGCTCGGCGGGATCGGCTGCTGCTGCACGTGCGCGATGATCGCCGCCATGGGCGTTTTCTCTTCGAACACCGCCCGACCGGTCAGCAGCCAGAAGGCCACACAACCAAGCGCGTAGATGTCGGCGCGCCCGTCGACGACGGCAGTTCCCATCGCGATCTCCGGCGCCATGTAGTCGGGTGTGC
>Ga0315912_10002200_pt1 | contig 21399 bp, 19 predicted proteins | sample VfabasoilMG_FD_204469 | JGI IMG/M metagenome (GOLD analysis project Ga0315912, IMG submission 204469) | Garden soil microbial communities collected in Santa Monica, California, United States - V. faba soil | ecosystem: Environmental > Terrestrial > Soil > Garden | place: USA: California...
CAAGCGAAGAGGCCGACGCCGGGGCCGCCGAGCTGCGGCGGACAGGCGAGCGGCTGGCCCTCACCGACGGCGATGTCGGCGCCGAGCGCGCCCGGCGGCTCGAGCACCGCGAGCGCGTACGGCTCGCTCACCGTGGCGACGAGCAGCGCGCCCTTGGCGTGCGCGAGCTCGGCGAGCGGCCGCAGATCCGTGACGCCGCCGAAGAAGCTCGGGTAGCCGACGACGATGGCCGCCGTCTGCTCGTCGAGCGCGGCGGCGAGCGCGCGGAGATCGGCGCAGCCGTCGGCGCCGGCCGGAACCTCGACGTACGTCTGCTCGGCCCGACCGCTGAGGTACGTGGCCATGGTGCCGCGGTAGTCGGGGTGCACGCAGCCGCTGGCGATGATCTTGCCGCGCTTGGTCAGGCGCGTGGCCATGAGCGCGCCTTCCGCCGCGGCGCTCGCGCCGTCGTACAGGCTCGCGTTGGCGAGCGGCAGCCCGTAGAGCTCGCTCACGATCGTCTGAAATTCGAAGATGGCCTGGAGCGTCCCCTGCGCGTCCTCGGGCTGGTACGGCGTGTACGCCGTGTAAAACTCGCTCCGGAGCAGGAGCTGGTCCACGGCCGGGGGGAAGTGGTGGTCGTACATCCCGGCGCCGAGGAACGAGAGCATCTGCGTGCCGACGTTCTTTTCCGACAGCTCGCGCAGGTGCGTCATCAGCGTCGGCTCGTCGAGGGCCGGCAGCACGGCGAGGTCGCCCTGGAAGCGGGCGACTTCCGGAATCGTCTCGAACAGCTCGTCGATCGAGCCCTTGCCGATGACGGCGAGCATCTCGGCGATCTCTTGGTCGGTATGCGGGAGGTAGCGCATCGTCGGGGCTGGGCGGGCTCTCAGTGTGCCGAGGCTTCGAGGTGGCTCTTGTAGGCAGCGGCTTCGAGCAAGCCGGACTGCTCGGCCGCGAGCTTCGTCGGGCGGATCGCGATCATCCAGCCCTTCTTCCACGGGTCCTCGTTGATGAGCTCGGGCTGCGATTCGAGCGCGCTGTTGATGCGCGTGATGACGCCGCTCACGGGGGCGAAGAGGTCGCTCAGCGTCTTCACGCTCTCGATCGTGCCGAACGCCTGGTGCGCCTCGAGCGTGGCGCCGACCTTGGCGTCGATGCCCACGAGGGTCACGTCACCCAGCTGATCGACGGCGAACGCGGTGATCCCGACCAGGATCTCGTCCCCTTCGGTCAGAGCCCATTCGTGCTCTTTCGTGTACTTGCGGTCGTCCTTGATTTCGCTGGCTGAGCCCATGAGCGATCTTCTCCTAACGCTTCCGTTTGTAAAAGGGCGTTTCCACCACGACGGCTTCGATCGCCTTGCCCCGGCAATCCACCTGGATGGCCGTGCCGAGCTTCGAGAGGGCCACCGGCACGTAGCCCAGGCCGATGCTCTTGCCGAGCGTGGGCGAGGGGGAGCCGGAGGTGCAGATGCCGACGGCGGTGCCGCTCGCGTCGAGCAGCGGGTAGCCGTGGCGCGCGATGCCGCGACCGCGCATCTCGAAGCCGACGAACGCGCGCTTCGGCCCTGCGGCCTTGCGCGCGAGGAGCGCGTCTTTCCCGACGAAGCTCGGCTTGTCGAGCTTCACCACCCAGCCGAGGCCTGCCTCGAGCGGATCGGTCGTCTCGTCGATATCGTTGCCGTAGAGCGCGAGGCGCGCTTCGAGCCGGAGCGTGTCGCGCGCGCCGAGCCCGACGGGCTCGATGCCGAACTCGCGGCCCGCCGTGAGCAGCGCGCGAAAGAGCGTCGGGGCTTCGTTCCAAGCGCAGAAGAGCTCGACGCCGTCCTCCCCCGTGTAGCCCGTGCGAGCGATGGTCGCGCGAATGCCCGCCACCTCGCCGTCGGTGAAGCGGAAGCTCTTGAGCGTCTTCACCACGTCGACGTTCGAGCCCGTGGCGGCGAGCGTTTCGAGCGCCCGCGGGCCCTGCAGGGCGAGCAGCGCCGTGTCGTCGCTCGCGTCACGGAACTTCACGCGGCCCTCGGCGGCCTGCGCGAAGTGCGTCACGATCTTGTCTCGGTTCGAGGCGTTGCACACCACGAGCATCCGCTCGGGGCTCCGCCGGTACACGATGAGGTCGTCGAGGATGGTGCCCTGCTCGTTGCAGCAGCAGGTGTAGAGGGCCTGGCCGTCGGCGATGCGCGTCGGGTCGTTCGTGATGAGCGAGCTCACGAGCTCGAGCGCGCCCGGGCCCTCGAGCTCGAGCTCACCCATGTGGGAGACGTCGAAGAGACCCACGCGCTCGCGTACGGCGCGATGCTCCTCCACGATCCCCTTGTACTGGACCGGCATCTCGAAGCCCGCGAACGGCACGAGCCGCGCCCCGAGCGCCACGTGCTCCGCGTAGAGAGAGGTCTTCAGCATCCGAACGCCCCAAGTAGTGCGAATCCGGCCGGCGGTCGAGTGGTGAAATGCCTGCCGTAACTAGTCTGAATTTCACGAAGATCCGGGGGGCGTGCTATTTTGCCCCTCGGTGTCCAAAGGGCGCGTGCTCATCATCGAGGCCGACGAGTGGCTCGCTGCCTTGCTCGGAAAGTTTTTGAGCGATGCCGGCTACGTGGTCGATTTCGCGACGGGGGCGAAGCAGGGGTTCGACAAGGTTCGAGCGCTCGAGCCCGACTGCATCCTGTGCGACGTGAACCTGCCGGATATCGACGGATTCTGGGTGGCCCGGCGCGTGCGCACCGAGCCCTCGGCCGTGTCCACGACGCCGTTCCTCTTCCTGACCGACGCGGACGACACGGAGTCGCGTCTCCAGGGGTTGCACGTCGGCGCGGACCTCTACCTCACCAAGCCCTTTCGCAACGAGGAGGCGGTGGCGCAGATCGGTGCGCTGATCGAGATGGCCAACCGCCTGAAGAAGCAGCGGGAGCGGATCTCCTCCGACGGGCCGGCGTCGTTCCGGGGCAGCGCGCTGCGCGGCGATCTCGCGCAGGTGTCGCTGTCGACGGTGCTCACGCTGCTCGAGCTCGAGCGACGAACGGGGCGGCTCAAGGTATCCGGCGTGGCCAACCGGCGCGGCGAGATCGAGCTCCTCGACGGCAAATTCGTGCGCGCTCGGGTCGACGGCGCGAGCGGCGAGCCCACCGCCCTCGTTCGCGAGCTCCTGCGCTGGAAGGAGGGGGCTTTCGCGTTCAAGCCCGATCCCGATCAGGCGGCGCCTCACTCGGGTCGCAAGCCGCTGACGAGCCTCACGGGGCTCTTGCTCGAGGCCACGCGCCTCGAGGACGAAGCCGAGCGCTGAGCAGCGGCCGAGGGCGGCTACTTGAAGTCGACCCCGTCGAGTGGCGTTCCGTCCGGCTTGCGGCCGGCTTGCCGCCAGCGCTCCTCGTTGGTCATGCCGGGCGGGTTCGGCGGAGGCGGGGTGACGTCGCGGATGACGAGCTGCGTGATGGCGTCGCCGGCCGTCACGACCAGATCGTACATCCGTTCGGGGGCGCCGCGTTTGATGCGGGCGCGCGGGAACACCGTGCTCGCCGCGCCGATCTCGACGCGGTCGACCTCGACGCGCTCGCGGACGTAATTGGCGAGTGCTTCCGGCGTGACGCGGCCCTCGAGGTACGCGACCTCGAGGAAGGCGCCCTTCACGTCCATGTTCCTCGGGACCTCGAAACCGAAGACCTGGCTCTGGCCCGGCTCGAGCTCGCCGGGCGCCAGGCGGTCGACGAGCTTCGGATCCGGCGCGGCGGATGCGGGTGCGGAGGGCGCGGCACTCGGAGTCGGCGGGGCGCTCTCTCTCCGGCAGCCCAGCGAGAGCAGGGCGCCGAGGGCGAAGGCGAGCGTCTCGCTCGGGCGCAGGGTCACTCGACGATGTTAGCCCAAGCCGAGATGGTCGAAAGGGCCGGCGGCGCAGGAAGATCGATGGTCCGGATACCGACGGCGGCGTCGCTGACGGCCGTGCTCGTCCGGTTGCTGCCGGTCTGGAAGACCAGCTGGAACCCGCCGGTCTGGATGTTCGACAGGCCCATGCGGTGGCCGTATCCGAGGATGCCGTCACCCAGCGGAATATCGTCGACCGTCGCGCAGCTCGGGGTTTGCACGACGGACGGGCCGAACGCCACCGCCGAGCTGACGGACTGGATCACCTGCCCGCTGAAGCCGGTCAGCACCTGTCCGCCGGCGGCAAGATTGAGGTTGTTCTGGGGGACCAGGTAGTTCACGCCCCAGATCTCGCTCACGCCGACGCTGCACACCTGGCCCGAGGCGGCCGGCGCGTACGTGCCGAAGTAGAGCCCGCCATTGAAGAGCACCATCGGGCCGACCACGCGGGTACCGTTGGTGAACTTCGTGTACCAGTTGACCTTGGTCGAGTATCCCGTGTGGGCGGTGTTGATCTTCTCGGTCAGCGAGTAGACGAAGTTCGTCTGGCCCGGCGCCGCACCGAGGGCGTCCTGGTTGCCGGTGGCGACATTGATCACCAGGTTGTTTTCGAGGTCGACCGAGAGCACCGGCGGGATGCTGATCGGTTGGCCGTCGGCAAACGTCATACCGGGGCTCGCGCCGAAGGAAGTCGGATAGAGGTCCATGAAAAGCTTCATGGTCCAGTCGGCCGGCTTGGTGGACGCGACGTTCACCCGCCAGAGGCGCCCGTCGTCGTCACCCACGAAGATGCGGTCGGCGACCTCGCCGGTGGAGCTCGGGAACGCGACGGGCTGGCCGGTGATCGGCGAGTCGATCCCGACCTCGGTCACGCGCGGCTGGAGGCTGACGTGGACCTCGGTCTTGTTCTGGCGGAAGGTGCGGACGATTTCACCCGTGTCGAGCCGCACGATGGTGAGCGAGCGCGCGCCGACGTTGCCGTCCGAGAAATCGTAGCAATGGACCTTGCCGCGCGGCGGATACGCCGAATCGAGCGTCACGTCGGTGAAGGTGCGCGCCGTGGCCGGGCAGCCGGTGCCCGACGTCACCTGCGTGCCGCCTGGCCCGCCCGGCAGGATCGCGACGGGGATCTCGCGTACGTCGGTGCCGCCCGCGGGGTCGAAGTAGAGGGTGGTGATGGTAGGCGTGACGCCGCCGCGACCAAAGAGCTTGCCGTTGGCCTTGTCGGTCGTGAGCTGCCAGAGCATGCGCGCGCCGCCCTTGTTCACGTCGTTGGGATCCGAGGTACTGGGGATGGGGTTCGTCACGTCGACCGCGAAGTAGCCCGTCTGCTCGGCGCCGAAGCCCTGGACGAGCACCGTCCGCCACTGTGAGCTCCCGTTCTGGGCGGCCGTGCGCGGGCGCTCGAACACGCTCGGAGCCTTGTCGGCCTGCGTGGAGGGGACCGCCACCACGTCGCGCACGACGGGGACGCCGTCGAGCAGCACCTGATGGGTGGCGGGATACAGGTGGTAGAGATTCGGCAGGACGGCTGGCGGCACGAACGCCCAGAGCTCGTTGCTGGCGCCGTCGGTGAGCACCTTCTTCGTCTGGTCGTTCTTCTCGGCAGGGTCGTTCGACGCCACCTTGAACGCGTGCAGTATGCCGTCGTTGGTGGACGTGTAGAGCACCTTCGGGCGGAGCTTCTGCACCTCGGTGAAGCGCGTGTACGATTCGTCGCGGATGGAGGCGATGGGTCGATCGACCACCACCGGCGTCGAGTGCATGATGTCGCCGAGCAGGTGGCAGTTCGCCTCGTCGGGGCAGCGCTGCACCACCAACGTTTGCCCGTTGTCGTAGCCCGCCCACCAGTCGAGGTACTGCTTCTGGCAGGCGGCCGCCGTGATCGCGTTGCCGGCCTGGTTGATGCAGCTCGGGGTCGGGATGGCGCTGGCGGTCGTCGGCAGATTGTCGATGAAGTAGCGCGAATTACCCGAGAAGTAGCGGCCGCCGTAGGTGCCAACGCCGTCCTTGTCCGACGTGCCGAACAGGGGGCGAATCGTGTTCGAGGGGTAGAGGGGGTCGCTCACGAGGGCACCGCCGAGCACGGTGTAGATGCGGCGTGCGTCGGGCCCGCCGACGGCGAGGTTCCTCTCGAAGTCGTCGCCCAGGTCCTCGTCGATGGGCTGCGGCGTTGGGATTCCCAGGTGAGCGGGGTCGTCGCAGACGATGCGCCGCCGCTCCAGCGTGCCCCGCCACGCCTCACCGCTGGTCGGCTGGAAGCCGGAAAAAAACTGAAATCCGCCGCCGGAGCTGCTGGTGCTGGCCCCCGTGCCGGTCGAGGCGACCGCCTGCGTGCGGCTGGTCACCGCCAGGTTGTTCCCGAGGATCTTGGAGAAGTATTTCCGGAGGTCGGCGCTCGTCGCCCCGAAGAATGCAGTCGTGCCACCGGCGATGGCGATGCGCTGCAGCGAGCAGCAGGCTTGCAGCGCTGCGTTGCCCGCGTTCGCGGGGTTGCCACAGAGGGACGTCGTGTTTCTGGCGACGTGGGTGGACGTCATCGTGGTGCAGTCGAACGTGGGCGTCGCGGGATTGTTGTCGTGGTCGACCTTGTCGAGCGCGTAGCCGATCACGTAGGTCTTGATGGCCTTGGGGCTCCCGAGCGGGGTGTTGAGCGCCGCGGTGATGTCCTCGGGCTGGCTGAAGGGGCACTTTCCCGCCGGGGTTTCCGCCGTGCTCGCGCAGTAGGGGCGAAGGTCGAGGTTCGGCTGCCCGTCGGTGAGCAGGATGACGATCTGCTTTCGAGAGCACGCGACGTACGGATCCATCCGGGGTCCGAAGTCCGAGGCAACGTCGGAATCGAGGAGGGTTGCCGGGATGCGGTCGGGATCCTTGCTCGCGTCGACCAGCAAGAAGTCGGACGCGTCTTGCAGCATGCCGGCGATGGGGGTGGCGCCATACGGGCGGGTCGCGAGCAAGATCTCCTGAATGCGGGTGTTCTTCGTCTCGTACGCGCGTACGCCGTCGTACGGGTTGCCGAAGTTCACCATCCGCCCTTCCCACGGGGGAGCGGCCGCATTCCTGGCGCCCACCTCCTGATCGGGTGGGTCCTGGGCGGGGGCGCTGATCGAGCAGCCCGCCGGCTTGCCGGTGGCGACGCCGTTGGGCACGTAGCTCCAGAGGCCAGCCTTGCCCGTGGTGGCGTTGACCGAGGCGCTGGCCATCGTTCCGCTGTAGCCCGTGCCCTTGTCGATGGACGTGTCGAACGTCATCAGGCCGAAGCGCGTGATGCTACGCCACGCATCGAGCACGCCGTCGTTGCCGTGCTGCGAGAACGTGCACGCCGTCGTGCTGTTGTACTTGTGGTAGCTGATGGCGCCCGAGGCGGGGTAGATGAACGGGTTCGAGCTCTGGACGCCGGGCGCCGGAGCGCAGCCGTTGCTGAGCGGACGGTGGTAGGCGAGCGGGTAGAGGAAGTCGTAGGGCGGCGTGCCCCCGAGCTGGTACTCACCCGTCTTGAAGCCTGCGGTGTTGTCGGTGCGGTCGATGGCCTGGCACGTGTAGTCGTCGATCGTGCCGGTCAAGACCTCGATGACGTCGGTCCAGCGGCTCTTTTCGTTGACGCTCGCCGTGCTCGCCGGGTTGCAGATGGGTAGCGTGCCATCGGTCTTGTACTCCATCGACCCGGAGGTATCGACGAGGAGCAGCGCATTGGTGAGCGGGACGGTCAGATCAGCCTGAGCCTGCGCCGCGCGCGGCAGCGAGAGGGCGAGCAGGGCCGAAAGGGCGGCCGAGCCGCGGAGCAGGAGCGTTCGAGCTTGCTTCATCAGTGGACGCCTGTCTGCGTGCTTGGGATGGGTCCGACCAGCACGTGGGCGCGCGTCATGTGCTGGCCGACCACTTGCATGACGTTCTCGACGCAGGCGGCGCTGGCTGCGACCGGCTGCAGCGTCGCGGTCGAGGTGATCTTGGCCTGCCGGAAGGTGAATCCGCCCGACATTCCGGCGACGGGCTGGCCCGTCTCATCGATGTCGGAGGTCTCCGTCTCGACCTTGCCCGTGATGGCATAGGTGCCGTCGCGCGCGTCTCTCGTCGTGCCGAACGAGTCGGCCGCAAACAGCGTGGCGCCGGTTTGAATGACCATGCCGTCGCTGCTCATCTCGATGCATTTTTGCGGGTAGTTGGCCAAGTCGATGCCGAGGTTCGCGCGGCAGTCCTCTGCCCTTCGGTCGGCCAGAAGCAAAAGGTACGCCGAAGGGTCCATCCCGATGACGGAAAGGGTCGTGAGAGTGCCGAGCTCGGCGAGGTAAGTCGTCTGCAGCGCCTCGCGCTCGTTGCCGGCCGCACGCGCCAGCAACGCCGACGAGTGCACCGTGAAGAGCCCGATGCCCGTGAGCATCGTGATCGCCAGCACCACCACGAACAGCGTCGCGCCGCGCTCGCTCGAACGGCGCCGTCCGGTTCTGGGGCGCCGTGTCACCACCGGATGCTCCTTTGGTTCGGTAGGGCGACGTCCGCCTGGAACGTGCGAACGCGAGCCCATTCGTTGGCCCCCACCTTGAAGCGGAACAGTCCGCCCGCGATCCCGGCGCTTCGGTCCGCCTCGCGCGACCGTACGCTGAAACGCACGCGGACCGAGCGGATGCCCGACAGTCGAGGTCCAGTGTAGGCCGCAAACGTCGAGTCGGTGGGGACCGAGAGCGCCAGCGTGGGGGCGCCGGCAGCGATCTGGCCCATCACCGCGAACTCGAGGCCGACGGCGTACTCGGCCACGAGCTCCGTCGTGTTCGCGACGACGGTGACGCCGTCCGCCGCCAGCTGATCGCGCACGAGCTCGGTGCGGTCGCTTTCGCCCACCGCGCCCTGGCCCTGACTCGCCGTGAAGAGGGGTGCCCAGGCAGCCCCTTGAGCGCTCGTCCGCAGATCCATCACGCGGTAGCGAACGAGGTTCACGACGTTCACGCTGTCGCCGTTGCCGTAGCCGTTGACGCCGCTCGTCACCGCGCCGCCGGCCGACATGACGGGAATCGGGGAGGCGAGCGTGATGGTGGGTTGGGGGCCGCCGGCGACGTTCGCGATGACGCCGAAAAAGAGCATCCCCGTCTTGGTGCTCTTGTAACGAAGGATCTGACCCGCAGGTCCGAAAACGTTGTCGAGCAGCGCCTTCTGTTGCACGGCGTCCGACGTCGCGAGGTAGCCGAGGCGCGCCATCGGCCCGTTCTGCGTCTGCAGCGTGATGGTCTGCCCATCGGAAGCCTCGGCCACCACGAACTCGTCCGTCGCGGCGTACGAGCCGGAGAGCAGGATCGAGTCCGGCGCGCTGGGCTGCCCGGCGCTGGCGTTCAGCGCGAACGCGGGGTTGCCGGTCAGGCTCGGGAGGTCGGGGCTGATGCGCACCGCCGCCAGGTTCTGGATACCGACCGGTGCGCTCGCCATCGTCGTGCGGTTGAGCGGGTCGGCCTGAATGTTGGGCGTCGAGAGGTAGCCGGCGCGCTCGATGTCCGCCTTCAGCCGCTCGAAGCCGACCATGCCCGCGAGCGTGGCGCTCGCGAGTCGCCCCTCGCGCTGATAGAAGCGAGTCGTGTCGCGCGCGAGCGCGAAGACGACCATCGAGAGGAATAGCCCACCCGAGAGCGCCACCATGAGCTCGACCAGGGTGAAGCCGGCCTCGTCGCAGCGCTCCACACCGGAGGGCGGCGCGAGTGGCGAGAGGCTGGGGGAGGGCTGGAGCGGCATGGCTTCAGGTCTGGGTGGGCTGGCGCACGGCGCCCGTCTGCACGACGAAGTGATACGTGGGCGTCTTGTTCCCCACGGCGTTGACCACGCTTTGCGCGGGGTTACTGCAATCGCCTGCTGCGAACCCGGCGTCGTCGCGCGGCCAGAACACGCGCACCTCGGTGCGGATCAGCCCGTTGCCCGCCCTGCCGCCCTGCGAGATGCCGTCGCCGAACAACCAGGTGAGGCGGATCTGCGCGCAGAAGACGCCGGTGCCCGCCGGAACCGGCGCGCCGAAGTTGTCGAACTCGGCCCCGAACTTGCGGGTCGCGTCGTACGCCGGGAGCTGCCAGAGGCCGTTCCTCGTGTTGGCGCTCACGAGCCAGGTCGTGCCGGCGACGCCCGGATTCCAGAGCGAGCCGTCCGACTGAAGCTGGCCGAGCCAGGACTGGGCGATGCCGTTCGCGAGGGTCACGTTCCTGGCGAATCGATTCGAGCTCACCGTGGCACGCTGCATCGCGACGATGCCCGTCACGCCCGTGGCGAACACGGCGAGCGACATCATGAGCTCGACGACCGTGTAGCCGCGCGCCAGCCGCCTCATAGTGCCAGCCTCGACGTGCCGTTCGGCATCACCACGACGTTGTACTTGCGCAGGGAGCTGGCCGAGGCCGTCTTGGCCCCGACATCGATGACGAGCGGACTCGCGAGGGGCGCCCAGGCGCTCGGGGTCCAGGTCGCGCTGAGGTTGACGTAGGCGCGGCCGGCAGGGCTGAAGCAAATGTCGACCTGCTGAGTGTCGTTCCTGGTGCCGGTGCCGATCGTGTAGCCTGCTTCGATGTTGTCGTTGCCCGTGCTCTCGACGATGCGCGCGGTCCCGATGACGGCGCCACCGCCGAGGTTGCCCCAGTCGTTGGTGAGGCAGCCGCGCGTCGGCAGGTTGCCGCAGGTCTGCTTGCCCGCGCCCGACAGGGTCGCCGCGGCGGTGCCCATGACCCCTTCGAGCACGGTGACGGTGTCGGCCACGGGATCGAGCCGCACGACCACGGCGGCCCCCCGGGCCAGCGCCCGCGTGCGCGAGCCGCGGAACACGTCGGCCATGTGCCCCGCCGACTGGAAAACACGCCGGGATCGAAGCTGCGCGGCGAAGAGGGGCACGGCAATGACCGCCAGAATGGCGATGATCACCACGACGACCATCAGCTCGATGAGCGTGAAACCGCGCACTTTTCGAGAGGTTGTGGGCAGTGGTCGCAAGGAGGCCTGAAACCCGTTGAGCAAAGGCCATGCCGAAGACCACTATTGCAACTACTTGAAACTACTTGACATATTTAGGTAGGGTCAGGCTGGTGTTCGGCAACGATTGCGGTCGTATGAAACGGTTGCGGGGCAGGGGCCTTCGGTCGCTCTGGTTCTTCCACGCGCTCTGTACCGTCCTCGGGGGGCCGCTGGCCGTCGCCTGCCAGAAGGCGGCACCCGAGCAAGCGCCGCGCCCGAACGCCTCGGGCCCCTTGCCGACCCGCCGCTCGGTGTGCGCGAGCGGTGGGGGAACGGTGACCGAGCCGCGCTTCGCCGGCTGGTTTCCCCGAGCGAGCGCCGGGTACTGCATCGATTCGAACGCCGATCAGCGCGTGTTCGGGCTGCGCGCCCCGCTACCCCTCGGCGACGCCGCGGAGGCGCTCGGGCTCGACGCGGCAGAGCTCGAACGGCTCGGGCTCGTGGAGGTCGTCTCGCTCGCCTACATCGAGGATCGCGACGACCCGGCGCGCGTTGCGGCGAGCGCGCTCCGCTTCACGGCACCCGAAGGCGCCTTCGGCTTCTTCAGCGAGCGCGTCGGCGACGCGGCGGAGGTCGGGCACCCGGTGCTCCACCCGCTCGCGGCCGGCGCCGACGCCGTGCTCGGCGACGCTACGGCGCTCAGCGTGCGTGCCGCGATCGTCCTGCGCCTCGACTTCACGAGCCGCGGCCTCGCCCCCGCGCGCCTGGCCGCCGCCGCAGAGCCCGTGCTCACTCGACTGGCGAAGGCGATCGCCGACCAGCTGCCCGGCGAGCTCACGCTCCCGCCCGCGCTGCGTCTGCTCCCCGCGGCCGCACAGACTCCGCTCTCGCGCAGGTTCGATGCGCTCGACCTCTTGGGTTTCGTGGGTGTAGGTCCTGGCGCCCTCGCTGCGTACGACGACGGCGCCAAGCCTTTTCGGCTGGCGCTCTTCGTGAAGCAGGACGCAGATGCAGCGGAAGACGTGCTGCACACGCTGCGCAAGCGTCCCGACTCGCGCAAGCTGAAGGGCGCGCCCTATGACGCGACGCGTGTCGTCGAGCTCGACCCGAAGACCGGCGCGGGCAAGGAGTGGGTCTTCGGGCACAAGGGCGTGTTCGTCGGCGGGGCATCGCTCGACGCGCCACCGCGTGCGGCCCCGCGCGGCACGCCACCGGAGCGCGATGCCGCCATCCTGCGCATGAAGCGCCTGCTCGACGGGCTCCACGGCAACGGCCCGTGGTAGAAGCCCCGCCTCGGCACGGGCAAAGCCCAATCCGAGATATGCTCTAGCCGTTCCACCCTTCTCCGAGCAAGGACCCTAGACCCGTGGATTTCACCTTTTCCGAGCAGCAGAAGCTCCTGCGGGCCAGCGTTCGGGAGTTCTGCGAGCGCGAGATCCGACCGCACGCGCGCGATTGGGACGAAGCCGAGCGCTTCCCGCTCGAGATCGTGCCGCGTCTGGCCGAGCTCGGGCTGCTCGGCATCCGCGTTCCCGAGGCCTACGGCGGCGCGGGCATGGACGTGACGGCGTACGCCATCGCCGTGGAAGAGTGCGCGCGGGTCGACGGCTCGCTCGCGCTCACCATCGCGAGCCACAACGGCCTCGGCACGGGCCACATCCTGAGCGTGGGCAGCGAGGAGCAGAAGCGACGCTACCTGCCGCGCGCGGCGAGCGGCGAGGCCCTCGCGGCGTGGGCGCTCACCGAGCCGGGCTCGGGCTCGGACGCGGCGTCCCTGCGCACGACCGCGCGCCGCGAGGGCAACGACTGGATCCTCGACGGCACGAAGATGTTCATCACCCAGGGCTCGATCGGTGGGTTTTGCGTGGTGCTTGCGCGGACGAACCCGGAGCTTCCGCCCCAGCGCGGCATCACCGCGTTCATCGTCGACACGAGCGCGCCGGGCTACTCCGCGAGCAAGAAGCTCAAGAAGTACGGCTGCCGCTGGAGCGACACGGTCGAGGTGACGCTCGACCAGGTGCGAGTGAGCGACGCGGAGCGGTTGGGTGAGCTCGACCACGGCTTCCTCGACACGATGCGGATCCTCGACACGGGCAGGATCTCGATCGCGGCGATGGCGCTCGGCCTCGGCCGCGGTGCGCTCGAGATGGCCGTCGCCTACGCCAAGGAGCGCAGCGCATTCGGGCGGCCGCTCGCCGATTTCCAGGCGCTGCAGTGGATGCTCGCCGACGGCAAAGCGGGGCTCGACGCCGCCGAGCTGCTCGTGCACCGCGCGGCGTGGCTCGCCGACCGTGGCGAGCGCTACACGGAGGAGGCGTCGATCGCCAAGCTGTTCGCGAGCGAGGTCGCCACCAAGGTCTGCAACGACTCGCTGCAGATCCACGGCGGCTACGGCTTCACGCGCGAGTTCGCGATCGAAAAGCACCTGCGCGACGTGAAGCTCTGCGAGATCGGCGAGGGGACGAGCCAGGTACAGCGCATGGTGATCGCGAAGCACGTCCTCCGGGACTGAGCATCGCCCCAGGGCACATCTCGCAAGGGGCCCTGCCTATTCTTGTTCAAGGAGTGGCGAGGGTGAGGTGAGGGCGTCTGTGGCAGAGCGCTAGGTTCTCGTGCCGGCCTCGCCGGTTTGTCGTGCGCGTGTTCGCCGCAGTGGCCGATCGATCGGTTCTGCCAAGACTCAGAGGTCGTCGCGGCGGGCCTCCGGGGTTTGTTTCTTGTTCATGGAGTGGCGGGGGTGAGGTGAATGCGTCCGTGGCAGCCTGGTACGAGCTCGCGGAGGGTTAGCCGCATGAGCTGCGCGAGACCCATGTTCGAGCTCTCAGGCACTCGAGCGAGCGCACGCTTGGTCTCCGTCTCGCGGAAGCCCATGCTGGCACCCCGGCACCCGGCAACGCCCGCCGTCCCGGCGCATCACCCGACGCCGGAGCGCGGGCGGGACGGCCTGTTTCGCGCGGGGGAAGCTCGCGCCCACGTGGGTCCCACGTGGGCGTGTTCCGGTTCCCCCACGTGGGCGTGCCCCGTTTCCCCCATGTGCCCCACGTTCTGTCCGTCGCATTCGGCCAGCCGAACGAGCTCTTCGTGCGCTCGGTGCCACAGCGCAGTCGTGGCTGGGCTCCGCTCGGCTCTCCCCGCGACCCGGGCGCGGAACCGCTACTCGGTGCGCAGGATGACGTGGAAGCCGAACGGCGTCTCGACCACGTCGGATAGCGCGTTGACCTCGAGCGCGAACGCGGCGTCGGCGAAGCCCTTCACCATCTGGCGCCGCTCGAAGCGCCCGAGATCGCCGCCGCGCTCACCGGCGCCGGGCTCGTCCGAGTACTCCTTCACGAGCGCCGTGAAGTCCTCGCCCGCCTTGGCACGGGCGAGCGCCTCCTCCGCGCGCTTTCGCGCTTCTTCCTTGCTGCGCATGATCCCCGGGGAGGCGCGCATCGAGCCCCGGTACTGAACCAGGAGGTGACGAGCTGCGATCTTGTCCTCGTTCTTGGCGGGCGCCTCGGCGAAGCTTTCGCCTTCCGCCTCGTCGTTCGTCGAGGAGCGCGCTCCGTGCGGGAGCTGGGGCGGCGGCGGCACGCGCGGGGGCTCGCCTTGCCCCTCGTGCGTCGTGACGACGCACGAGGAGAGCACCACGGCGAGTGCGCCGCCCAGCGCGGCAGCGAGCAGCGTCTGAACGAGACGACCGCTCATTCGGTGCGCAAGATGACGTGGTACCCGAACTGCGTCTCGACCACGCCGGAGATCTGGCCGGGCTTCAGTGCGAAAGCTGCGTCGGCGAACGCGGGCACCATCGCCTGGCGCGGGAACTTGCCGAGCTTGCCACCGCGCGCTGCGGCGCCGGGCTCGTCCGAGTACTCGGACACGAGCTTGTCGAAGGGGACGCCCTTCTTCGCCTTGGCGGCGGCCTCTTCGGCGCGCTTCTTCGCCTCTTCCTTGGTGCGCGTGATCGTCGGCGCTGCGCGCGCGGAGCCCTTGTACTGGACGAGCAGGTGCGAGGCCGCGACCTTCTCTTGTGAGCCGGGGGCTTGCTCGCCGGGCATGGCGCGTTTCGCGGAGCCCATGGGCTTGGGCGCCGTGGTCGTCGGTGCGGGCGCTGCGGCCGTGGCCGAGGGGACCTCCGGCGTAACCTGCTTCAGGTTGAAGTTGATGGGGATAACGCCGATCCCGCCGAGGAAGCCGACCGCGAGAAGGCCGCCGAGGACGGCCCACGGTGACCACTCGGGCAGCCAGTCCTGCGAGGGACCGCTCGTCGGCGCGCGCTCCGCACGGCGTGAGCTCGCGCGGGGGTCCTCGTCCTCGTCGTCGTCATCCTCGTCGTCGTCGTCGTCCGCGTCGTCATCCTCGTCGTCGTCGCGATCGTCGTCGTCGTCCTCGTCCTCGTCCTCGTCGTCCGACGGGGCAGCCTTGGCCTTGGTGCTGGCCTTGTCGGCCGGCTTTTCCTGCTTGGGCTTCGACCCCCACTCGTCGTCGATCTCGTCGGTGGGCGGGGGAGAAACGGAAGTGACCTTGTTCTTGTCGTCTTCGGCCATGGCTAGGCTCCTCGGGGCGGGGCGATGTCTGCCCAGGCGCTGGTGATCACGGGATCGGGCTTGTCGCCCGCGAAGGCTTCCAGGGCGATGCGCCCGCCTTCTAGCACGTACCCGGTGGTGCGCAGCGTCTCGCCAGGCCAAACCGGGCGCCTGAATTGTGCTCCCAGCGCGAGCAGGCGACCTTCGTCGCCCGCGCAGGCGGCACGCAGCACGGCCCGCCCGACGATCCCGAACGTACAAAGCCCGTGCACGATGGGCCCCTGCGTGAAGCCCGCCGCCGTCGCGAACGCGGGATCGGCATGCAGGGGGTTCAGGTCGCCCGACAGCCGGTAAAGGAGGGCTTGCTCGGGCGAGGTGCCGAGATCGACCGTGAAGTCAGCCGGTCGGTCGGGGATCTTCGGCGCCTCCGATTTGGGTGGCCGCTCTCCGGCGAAGCCGCCCGCGTCGCGGACGAGCAGTGACCACTCGGTGTCGAAGCAGGGCTTGCCCTCGAAGGTCGTGCTCGTGGCCAGCACGACCTGCGCCAGCTTCTTCATGTCGTAGATCCCCTTGACGACGCCCTTGGTCTCGAGCTTGCCAGCCGGGGGGATCGGCGCGTGCAGGCGGATGACCTGGCTGCCGTGGACCAGCCGCGTCATGTCGCAGCGCGTCTTCTCGAAAAGCGCGGCTACCGGCGCGTAGCTCGGGACGACGGCGAAGGTGGGCAGCACGCGTGGCCCGCGCCCTTCGTACAGGAAGTCGAGCTCGTCCTTCGTCATGCCGACGCCGAGCGCGTACAGAACGACGGTCTTCCAGTCGTACTCGTAGGTAAACGCGGCCGTTGAGTGGCCGACCGTGGACAGATCGAGGCTCATCCAATCCCCAGCAGGGCGAGAACGGTTAGCGCGCTCACGGTCGGGTCGTCAATCCGGCCGGCTGTCTGAATCGGGCAATCTGGCGTACGCTCGGGCTCGTATTCCGCCAGCACGGTTTCTCGCGATGCAGGACGTCTCCGAAGCCCTCGACGCACTGCGTGAGCTCGTCGGGGTGGGTCCGGGGCCCTGGCTCGTCGCGTGGGCGCGAGCGCTGCCGGTCGTCCTGATCGTTCCGGCGTTTGGTCTGGGTGGCGTCGCGGTGCCGATCCGCGTCGTGCTCTCGCTCGGTATGGCGGTGTGCGTAGCGCCGGGGCTCGCGGCGGTGCCCACGGCGGGCGTACCGCTCGGGCTCGTCGTCGCGCGCGAAGCGGCGCGCGGTGTGCCGGTGGCGCTCGCCACGGCCGCAACGCTGTGGGCCGCCGTGATGGCGGGCGGGGTCGTCGATACGCTGCGCGGTGCGCGCGATGGCTCCGAGCTCGCGGTGCTGGACGCACCATCATCACCCTTCGGGGTGTTGTTCGGCTTGCTCGCGGCGCTCGGGTTCCTCGAGACCGGTGGCGCCGAGCGCCTGGCGCGCGCGCTCGGCGAGCCACGCGTCCAGGCGACGTTCGCCGTCGCGGCGGAGCGCCTTTCCGACTCGGTGGGCGTCGCCGTGGCGCTCGCGGCGCCCCTCCTGGTCGGCTCCGTGCTGCTCGAGCTCGGCAGCGCCCTGGTGGCGCGTGCCGCCAGCCCCGCGTACGTCGCCCCGCTGCTCGCTCCCCTGCGCTCGCTCGGCGTGCTGGTCGTCGCGTGGCTCGTGCTCGACCGCGTCGCAGAGCTCTGCGTGCTGCTCGCCAGTCGCGCGTGAAAACCTACAGCGCGGCCCGGTACGCGACGCCGAAGCCCAGCATGAGCGCGGTGTTGCGGCCGGTGAGCGACGCCTCGCTGCCGAGCGGATCGCGCGCCGGCTCGGTCGGAAGGAACCACTCGGAGAGGCGCAGGCTCCCGAGTAGCGACCAGTGGGTGCTCAAGCCGTAGGCGAAGCCGCCGGCGATGCCGAGCGAGCCGCCCTCCGTGCCGATGGTCACGCCGCGACCGCCGAGCAGCGCGCGATCGTCCGTCTTGTCGACCACGTCGAAGCGATCGCTCACGACGACGAGCCCGCCGAGCACGCCCGTCCAGGCTTCGAAATCCTTCCCGACGTACAGGTAGTAGCGAAGCATGCCCTCGAAGGTGAAGTAGCTCCGCGTGTGATCGCGCGGGACCGCTTCGGGCGGCTGGCGCGGGTGGGCCGTCGGAACGAGCCCCACCACGACCCCGGCGCCGAACGCCCAGCGCCGCGTCGCACGGTAGAGCTGCCAGCCCTCGAGCGCGAAGACGACGTCCCCCTTGCTGCAGCCGGCGCTCCGCTCGACGCACACCTCGGCGCCGGGGAGCGTGAGCACGCCCACCTGGCCCTCCGCCATCCCCGAGGGACGCGTCTCCGACGCAAAGCCCGTGAGCAGGCGTTTCGGGTCGGGATTGGTGGCGTCGACGGACGAGCTCTCCTCGGTCGCCTGGGCGGCGCCTGCGGTGCCGATGACCGCGAGCGCGACGCCGACGATGAGGGGGAGCATGCGGCTCAGGGTACACCCCCTCCGCAGCCGCCGACGTGGCTGGCGATCCCGAGCGCACCGAGTACGCCGAGCGCGAAGCACAGGAAAATCACGCCGAAACGTCCGAGCGCCGGGCGTCCGACGGGCGGCGGGAGCGTGCTGCCGGTGGGTTTTGGGCCGAGCGCGCCGGCGACGCCGCTCGGGGGCTGTCGCGGCGGGGATGCCGTCCCGAGGGCGGCGGGGCTACCCAGCACCTGCGTCCGGGCGTGGGGCAAGCGCGCCGAGGAGCGCTTGCCCAGCAACGTCGGCCGCGCGAAGAGCTCGCTCTCACCGAGGCCGCTCAGAGCGGCGGCACGCCCGAGCTCTTGCCCGAAGGCACGCGCGTCACGCGGTCGCTCCGCGGGCTCGCGCGCGAGGCTGCGATCGACGAGCGCGCGGATGGGTTCTGGCACGTCGCGTGAAAGCTCGCAGCTGGCGAGGCTCGGGGCCGCCTCGCTCGTCTTCTTGACCAGGATCGCGACGGGGCGATCCCCCTCGAACGGCGTGCGTCCCGCCAGGCACTCGAAGAGGATGGTCGCGATCGCGTAGACATCGGCTGCGGGCCCCACGGCCTCGCCCCGCGCGCCTTCGGGCGAAAGGTAACGTGCCGTGCCGAGCACGGCTCCCGCGTGCGTTTCGAGCCCCGCCTCGACGTCGCCCAGGCGAGAGAGGCCGAAGTCGACGAGCTTCACGAAATCGGGATCGTCGCCGCGGCGAACGAGCATCACGTTCTCCGGCTTGAGGTCCCGGTGGACGATGCCGAGATCGTGCGCCTCGCCCACCGCATCGCAGAGCTCGAGCACGATGCCGAGCGCGCGGGCGAGCGGCAGCGCACCGCCCGCCGCGCCGAGGGCTGACCTCAGCGTGAGCCCGTCCAGGTACTCGAGCACGAGGTAAGGCTGCTCTGGCTCCGAGCTCTGCTCGTTCCCGAGGGTCCCCATGCCGACCACCTCGACGACGTTCGGATGGCGGATGCGTGCCGCTGCCCGCGCCTCGCGTCGAAAGCGCGCCACGAGCAGGGGATTGTTCACGAGCTCGTGGTGCAGGATCTTGACCGCCACGTCGCGCTCGAGCCCGGCCTGGCGGCCCCGGAACACGCTCGCCATGGCGCCCACCCCGAGCAGCGCCTCGAGCGTCACGTCGCCGGGCAGGCTTCGGCCCACGAACCGCTCCACCTCGGCCGCGACGGGGCGGCTCGTGAGGGGCGTCCCGTCGGCCGGGCAAAAGAGGACATCCCCGCCGTAGGTTGCCCCGCATTTCGCGCAGCGCCGTTCAGGCTCAGGCATCTAGCTCGGCTCGGCGCCCAAGGTTAGCCCGAAAAGGTGCGGCTTGTCGCCCGGCCTCTGCGGTGATGTAGGCTCCGCCCGACCATGAGCGAGCCCTTGCCGCCGGATGCCCCGAGCCCCGAGCCCGGTGAAGCTCCGTCGACCGTCGAAGGCGCGGCGTCGCCGGCCCTTCGAGCCGAGGACGAGGGTATCCCCGGCGGCTACCGGGTGGCGCTGCCCACGTTCGAGGGCCCCCTCGATCTGCTGCTGCACTTGATCGAGGAGCACGAGCTCGACATCTTCGACATCCCCATCGCGTTCGTAGCGGCGAAATTCGTCGAATACGTGACGCTGATGGAGGAGCTGAACATCGACGTGGCGAGCGAGTACCTCGTCATGGCTGCCACCCTGACGCACATCAAGTCGAAGCAGCTTCTGCCCGTGTCCCCGGAGGACCAGGAGGACGACCAGGAGCCCGACATCGATCCCCGGGCCGAGCTCGTCCGACGCCTGCTCGAATACCAGAAGTACAAGCACGCGGCCGAGCAGCTCTCGTCGTCGCCGGTGCTCGGTCGCGACGTCTTCTCGCACGGCGTGCCGGGCCTCGAGGCCCACGGGCCGGCGCGCATCGCCGGTCTCAGCTTGTTTCGACTGCTCGACGCGTTTCAGGTCGTGCTGTCGCGAGCCAAGGCCACGGTCGACCACCAGATCGACTTCGAGCGCTTCTCGATCACGGACCGCATCAATCAGCTGTCCGAGATCCTCCGGGACAGGAAGCGCGTGGGCTTCATCGAGCTCTTCGAGGGGCAGTCCACGCGCGCTGACCTCATCATCACCTTCCTTGCGCTACTCGAGATGACCCGCCTTCGCTTGACCCGTCTCTTCCAGGATGACCCGCTCGGTCCGATCGAGATCGAGCTTTCGGTGCAGGACGACGAAGCCGTGCCCGAATCCGCGGCAGAGGACGGAACCGCCGACCACGACAGGAACTTCGAATGATGTCCGACGAGACCACGACTGAGCGAGACCCCGGCGACGAGCCCGAGGTGGCGGAGGCCGCCTTGATCGGCGAGGCGGACGGCGTCGTCTCCGACGAGGCCGACGTCGCGGACACCGGGGCCTTCCTGAAAGGCCTGATCGAGGCCCTGATCTTCGTCTCCGACAAGCCGCTCGAGCTCAAGGAGCTCGCGCGCGGCGCCCGCGTCGATCGGGCTCGGGCGAGCGAGCTGCTGGAAGAGATCAAGCGGGACTACGAGGAGCGTGGGCTCTGTCTCACGGAGGTCGCGGGCGGCTACGCCTTCCGCTCGAACCCGCTCTACGCCGAGCGGCTCCGCCATTACCTTTCGCTGCGCCCCACGCGGCTCTCGCGCGCGCAGCTGGAGACCCTCGCCATCGTGGCGTACCGGCAGCCGATCACGCGCCCCGAGGTGGACGACATCCGCGGCGTCGACTCGGGTCCGGTGCTCAAGGGCCTGCTCGAGCGTGACCTCGTTCGCATCATCGGTAAGAAGGACGAGCCGGGGCGTCCCATGCTCTACGGGACGACGCCGATCTTCCTCGAGGCCTTCAGCCTGAAATCGCTGCGCGATCTGCCGACGCTCCGCGAGTACACCGAGCTCAGCGAGGAGTCGCGGCAGACGTTCGAGTCGGAGCTCGGGGAGGCCGCGCCCGAAGGGCCGATCGAGGACGCCACGGCGGCTCCCGGCTCCGAAAGCGCGCAAGCTCTCGCCGACGCGATGCTCGCCGCGGGCGGCGAGTCGGTGCCGCCGGCTTCCGACGTGGCGACGGCGGGCGACGCCGACGAGACGGCCTCCAGCGACGCGGACGCGGGCGAAAGCGCCGACGAGGACGACGCGGACGACGACGACGACGAGGACGACGACGACGAGGACGACGACGACGACGACGACGATGCGGACGAGTCGGGCAAGCCGGGCGAGCCGAGCGAGGACGACGCGGACGACGACGACGACGACGATGACGACGACGACGACGACGATGACGACGACGATGACGACGACGACGACGACGAGAAAAAGACGAAGTAGGCGGTTCGCCGCGCAACTCGGCTAGCGCGCCGGCCGAGCTAGGGAACGTGCGGCTTGCTGCGCTCGCTCTCGTCCTGCTCCCGAGCTGCTCGGAGCTCGCGCTCCCGGGTCCACCGACCCGCCCGGGCGACTTCGTGACCGTGGAGCCGCTCGGCGACGTCACCCGGGCACCCGCCGTCCTGCGCCTGCGCGTCTCGGGCGCGCTCGGGCGGTCCGCACTGTCCGATTTTCGCCTTTTCGGGGGCGCCCTGAGCTCGTATCACCTCGGCCGGATCCGGGCGCGCGAGCTGCCGTCGACGCTGCTGGCGCGGGAGATCGAGGTCTTGACCTGGTCGGAGCCAC
>Ga0315912_10002201_pt1 | contig 21383 bp, 23 predicted proteins | sample VfabasoilMG_FD_204469 | JGI IMG/M metagenome (GOLD analysis project Ga0315912, IMG submission 204469) | Garden soil microbial communities collected in Santa Monica, California, United States - V. faba soil | ecosystem: Environmental > Terrestrial > Soil > Garden | place: USA: California...
GCAGAGTTACTGCTTTGTAAGGCCTTGCATATAGCGCTGGAGGTTATCCTTTGCAGACTGTTTTTCGGTTGCACCTTTCTTGATTTTTAATAGAATCTCTTCGATGTTGTATTGAATGTCCGGCAGCTTGATCCGGTTCTTCAGGTAATCATTCAGCCTGTCCCAGTTGGCGAACATGAGCCGTAATCCTTCCAGCACCAGGGCGTCATCAACAGGCTTTCCTTGCTCGGCTATGAACTTGCGTATGTAGTCCAGTATATCGCGCATAGCCCTGGCATTGTCTGCCGCCTTGCGGCCTTTCATGTCCAGCATGGTTCCGCGCTCCTTCAAGAACGCCCGGTAAACCCCCATTGCGCTATTGTAAAGCGTGTTGTCATTGCCCTTACGTGCACCATCCTCACCAATTGGGGGCGGAGCGGCATCCTCATGGCACTCATCTAGGGTCGGAGCGGCATCTTCAGCCCTCTCTATATATATAGAGTCAGGTGTACGCTCCGGGGGGGTATCACTGCCTATGGTAGCCGTTCCGGTACCATTCGATTGGGGTTCGGTGGCCGTTGCGGTATGGTTTGAGTCAAGGCAATACCGGTTATAAAGTGCCGTCAGTGCATCAACCATGTTCATCCGCTCCCGGAGCTTCACATAGTCATCAATAAATTGCTGTAGGGTTGCCTTCATTATTGAATTTCATTTTCAGTTTTCAACTCCTTCTCGTACCACCGCTTCACTGCCGTCACTGCCGTGTTCAGTTCATTGAGTGAAAGCTGGTAAAGCTTCTTGCCGTCAAACTTGGTGGCCACCCACGCATTGATCTTCTCATAGTCTGGTTTGTCGGCCAGCGTGTAGGTGTAATTTGGCATCACGCACAGGTAATAGATCACCGCATTCCTTGGCTTCTTGCTGCGTTGCTTCCACTCCTCTTCCAGTTGATCAGTTAGTTCAAGCTGCTTCTCCACACTCAGGAACTTAAACTCTTTCACACCCAGTGACGACAGCACTTTATGGCGTTCGTCCCACCGATTAAGTTGGTTCAAAAAATACCAGAAGCGCTGTGCCGGAGTGTAAGGCATGGTGGTTGTTTATTTGGACAGTTGAAGTTTATACTTGTTGATAGCACGTGGCCCGAACTTTCTTCCCTTCTGAATGGCCACGATCACGGCATTGTATGTTTTGTCAAATGAAGTGCGAGCTACTTCAATGCTATCAGCATCAATGTCCGTTTGAAACACATTGCGTCCTGCGATTGGATTGTTGTATAGAATGAAATACTTACTCATTGATTCATTGGTTTAAAGTTTATCACCACACTCCCCCCTCCTCTCTTTTGGAGAGGAGGTTTAGGAATGAGGTTTGGACTTGCAGCGATACCTGTTCTGTCCGGTTATCCAACGCGAGGTCAGGTTTGTACATGACCAGCACCACTTTACAGAGCTTCCAGAGCTCTTGGGGCCGAATGCCGGTTTAGCATCGACTGCCTTCACAGCCTCGTCCTTCAAGGCTGGTTGAAATCCTCGCGTAACCCATTTAAGAACGTTTCCTCATTTCCCTCTCGCGGGAGATGAGATTGAGGCCGGGCTTTTCGCTATGGCAAGTAGCGAGAGGAGCAAAAAACAAAACCCCACTACAAGGTTCGCCCGGCCAACTCCTCTACAACCATCCCAGCAACGCAAACACTTTGAGCATGCCAACCAACACGGCAACTGCGATCACGGTTGCAACAGCAAGCACTCCGCTGAGTAGCTTTCCATGTGGTGTGTTATCAATTGGTGCTTTCATATAAATATTTGGTTGCTGTATTCATCCTCCTTCTCAGAAGGGCGAGGCTTGGTCTTCGATAGCTTCACCATCAAGGCAAACCACAAAGACCAGATCACGATTACGGTCGCTGTTCCCGATTCCATAACTATTGCGCTGCGGACTTCTTAACTTCGTACTCGTCCTCCGTTTTGATATCGATTGTGTGAGCAGCCAGTGCTTTTCGAGTGTCGCCACCAATGAAAAGCTTCTTCAGTTCCTTCAGTTTGAAATTTTTGGTGAAGTCCTTGTGACCAAAGTCCTTGAGGGCAACCAGGTCAGGAAACTCCGTGATGAACTTTGCCCAGGAGAATTTCTTGGAATTGACTTCTACCTTGGTAGCATCAGCAATGTGGATGTATCCATCTGCGAAAACCCAGTTTTTGTCCTTGTCAAATTCCTTCCTGTTCCGCTTTCCAATTTCAATCAACTCCTCCTCAGCAGCTTTAATGCTCTCATCAATGGGAGCCATCTTAAGCTTCATTTCATTTTTCTCCTCCAGTAAGTCAGACCATACTTTGATCAGGTCTTCAGCCCGTTTCATGTCCTTCTGCTTGCTTGTTTGTGTAATTACCTTGCTCATAATGTTTATTGTTTAATGGTTAATGATACTTGTTCTCTTTCCCAGAGTGCCGGGCTTGTGGCTTTGATGCATGCACCGATCAGCACTTCGCTTGGGTATAAAGTCACCTTCCTCCAATAGTGATAATCCTGGTAGAAGTCCCACAGATCATCCGGGGCAAGCACACGGGTCTCTTGCATGCGTTGCTGTCCCATGTATCCGTTCAGTAAAAAGGTGTAGTTCACCCCATACTCACACTCCCCGTTGTGCTGTGCATATATTTTTCGCTCACACTTGTTCATCAGTAGCCGGTCACGATGCGCCCACAAGTCAATCCACCAGTTCCAGAAGAGCTCACTCTTCTTCAAAGCCTGGGCAATCTCAGGCTCTCCCCAGCGAATGTCCGAAGGGTAGCGATCCTTGATATACTTCAGCCCATAGTCCAGCTTAAGCTCAAACAGCTCATCACTGTTCAGTTGGAACAGGCGCGTAACATCCTGGGTCACTATTTCAATCGTCTTAGCCAGCATGACCGTTTAAGTTTAGTGCAACCGCAACAGGTTCACTAGTGGGCTTAATAACAGGCTCGTCCTTGAACTCCTCAACATTAATTTGTTCCTCAGCTTGCTCAATCGTTATAAGCTTACCATATCGAAGCCGGTCAACGATATCCGGATTGGCTCCCGCTAACAAGTCAAGAACTCCATTTCCTCCAAATCGGCTTATAGGTTTAGCGTAGAAAGAATCAACACGTACTTTAATGTCGCACAGGTGCGCAATAGCCCTGTTCTGAGTGAAGTGTGCTTTGTAGCCCACGAACATGAAGCTCTTATACTTGAACTGCATAATCAGTTCCTGGACTTGCTTAACAGACAACGGCCAATAACTAATTGAGTCAATGATCTGAATCCTTCCGCTATTTTTCTTGCGGAGCTTATCCTTGTATTCTTCAAAGTTTCGGATGTTGCTGTACATCCATGTTCCAGGAGTGATGGTGCTCCTGAACTGATTCCTCTGTGCGCTTTCCGTGATCTGCTTATGTTTGCCCTGCTCAACATTATTGAGATGCACTTTGCCTAGGTGATTGGCAAACATTTTACTAATCAGCATGCTGTATTCCGTTTTACCATGACCACCATCGCCATCAACATACATGAGAAAGCGGTCAGGGATATTGCCCAGGTGCTCGCGCCAATGCTTGGGAAAATCCTTTTCGTTGAACTTCCAGTTCAATACATCATTCACTCCATAGCTGCGTGTCTTCTTTGGCTTTGGTTGGATATCGTTTGTGGTATTCTTTTTCTCGTTCATTAGTTCTTTAATTAAATGCCAACTTTGTTTCAACTATTACAGGGACGCTGTCATTACCGCGCAGACTCGCGCAGCAGGGGCACAGCGCCTCACCGATTAAAATACCTTCGCCCTTGGTTAGAAGGTGATTGCTTTCATTGTTGCAGTCCGTGCAGCGTGCGCCTGGCTTCCTTGTCCATTTAATGTGCCTCCGGTCAACATCAAACAGCTCGTTACTGAAAGTGCGCACCGTGTAAACCTTCTTGCGGCTGTTCCACTCGATCACCGTAGCATCAACCCATTCGCTCTTGCTGTGTTGTGACAGGTGCACCATGCATTGTGTGCCAATGTGAAGTCTGCAACTCCTTCTTTTCTCACTCATGGCTCAGAGTCATTTCAGGTAGATCAATCTCATAGTTCCATAAACTGAGGGCTCCTTTTGCTGGGATCGGTTTATCGAATTTGACCGGATCAGTCATCAACCATCCCCACCGGCCTTCACCGTAGTCACCAAATGCAGCCTCATCTTTAGATAGCCCACCCGCAACAAGCTGCCAGCTCGCAACACATTCCACCAGGTTTACCTTGCCAATGATTGCACCAGTGGGAAGCTCTACATGCAGCATTTTCAAATAGTCGCGGAACGGAGCACGACTAACTATATCACGGCAATAGCGTGGAAATCCCTGTGCAGCATGGATGTACAGTTCGCCCCGATGCTTAGTCGACCAGCTTCGGGTTTCAATCTTCTTCGCGCCAAGCACTACCAACTGAGCCCAGGGTTGTGTGAGGGATATTACTTTCACCTTAGCCATTGGCCATCTCTTTTCCTTCAGGGAATAATACCGCCTGTCTTTTCTGTTCTCTCGCTTTGAATAAATTGATTGTTGCCTCCTCCGGGCTGTTGCCGGTGCCGCTCACTTCGGGCTGCTCACACCAATCTTCAAAGTAGGCCAGCCAGCTCTTGTCAATGTCCTGCTCCACGTACACTCCCAGGCTCCCGATGCGTTTGCCGTTCAGGGCATCCGTGGTGGGCTTGTTCGAAGGCAGTTGTAGCAATCGCTCGGCAGTAGCTTCAGCCATCCAGCTACACCACTCCACGCTAGTGATCAAAGCTTCATACATTTTTATCAGCTTTGTCTGATCTTCACTTACACGTTCCGAATCGCTCAACTTCTTCAAAAACTCTAGTTGTCTCTCCAATCCAAAAGGCTCTTCGATACTTTCAATGATGCTTAACACCGGGTCAATGGTCGTGCGCAATTCAGCCACCAAAACCATTTTAGCTCCAACAAGTGTCTGGTAGATCGCCTGCACCATTTCTTCGCTGGCTAAGTTGCAGGCGGTCGGGTCTTGCGCAAGTTTCATGAAGGCAATCTGTTCATCCAGTCCAGGGAGCTCCCGAACTGCATAATGCCTGCTGCTCTCTTTCAGCTTCAGTAACTTCTTTTGCGTGTAGTCAATTTTTGCCTCAAGGGTTTCAATTGCATCTACAGCCCCGCCATTCTGGCGCAGTACGGAGAGATCGAGCTGCTGTTGCTCGATTTCGCTCACCAGTTCATCTAATTCACGCTCAATGTTTCTCATGCTACAGCTCTCAGTTTGCGTTGAACATTGCAGTGCAAGTCAATGAGCTCATCCAAAGGAATGCCCTGGTCATCATTCTCACGCATCACACGCTCCAGCATGGCGGTGAGCTCGCCCATGTTCTTGCAGGTATCGAATAGCGCCTTGATGTGCGCCACTTTGGTTATGCCATACTTCTTGGCCACATCGGCCACATCGTCCTGCGACAATGCGAACAGTTTCACAAACTCGCCCTCGCGTAGCCTCCTCAACACCTGGGGAAAGCACCCTTTGAGTTTGGAAGCCTTCTTTTCTAACTGCTTTTGAAACTCATTCGCACCGATGAAGGTCATGCCACAGTATCCGCGTAAGTCATCCATGATCCGCTTCAGCGAATCCCATGCACGGTCTTTCAGATTCTCTGCCTCATCAATGATCAGGAGAGGATTCTCCTCATTGCGCAGCTTCTGGATCACGTTCTTTCGAATGGTGTACACCGGGCCATCAAAGCTCATTCCAAGGCTGTGCGCCATCTCCATAAAAAAGCTCTTCGCGGTCAGGTCACCATCGCACCGCACGATGTAGGTGTTCTTCGGGTGCTGTTGCAAATAAATTTCAGCCACGTAGCTCTTGCCGCTCCCGGTGCTGCCGTCAATGGCGTTCGGCATTCCACTATCACGGGCATCTCCGAAGGCATTCATGCAGGCAATAAAATTGTCGGTGCTGTGGTGCTGTCGGTAACTCTTCCGAACGGTCACGTTGATACTCTTCGCAATACGCAAAAAGTATTTGTCATCAATCATGGTGTCCTTCTGCCCGGTGGCGAAGCTTCCCTTGAGTAAGTCATTTAGGTAAGCCACGGATACTCCTTGGCCACCGTTCATTTTCTTAACATGCGCAGTGAACTTGTCCTGGCTCAGGCCATGCTTAGTCATATAGGCTTGTGCCGTCTGGATGATTTGTTGTTTAGTGCTTTTGCTGATCATTGGATTTTAAGTTTATGTGAATAATTGATTTTAGGTTTCTCCGTTTGGTCTCGGTGGATTCATGTTGTACTTCCTTCGGTTCAGGTCGCGCAGCTTCTGCTCGTTCGTCTTGCGATCCTGCGCTGATTCAACCAGCACCAGTTCCACACCCTCATCGCGCCATTTATCTTCAGCCACATTTCGGTATTGCTTCGCTATCTCGCTGCCCAGCGCATCCTTGTACAGTTCCTGTCCCACTTGCTGAATGTTCGAGCGCAGGCTGTAGGTATCGATCACACCATTGTGCTCAGCCACTTGCTTGGCATGCTCATCATTAAATTGGGTTTGCCTTTTCACCTGGTGCCCCAGGATTAACTTGTCATCGTGAGTTTGTTCGGTTGGCGCTTTGTTAACTCGTTGCAGCTTGGTACACGTTCCGAGATAAACATCCTGGCTACCGTCCTGCTCATCGGCATACCGGTAAATGTCAACCGTATCCAGAAAGCGTTCGTCATAGTACACTGCCACCTGGAACCGTTTATTGGTCTTGCCGATCAGGCCAGCACTACCAATGTGCCACTCCGGCACTTCATACTCATGCACACGCGAGTTGATCTGCAAGGAGAGAACTCCGTTGCGAATAGTCTCCGGGCATCTCCGTACACCAAAGAGCAGTGTGCGTTGCAGCGGGTCAATGCGTTCGCACTCCGGGTTAACATTCTCCTGGCAAACCTGTGCCCGGCTCTTGCCTGCGAACTTCTCCAGTGGTTGGTTATTGTGAACATTGATGATGTTCATGATCATGCTCAGGTATTCGTTCCATTGCATCGCTTCAGCTCCGCGCACGTGTTCAGGGTTGTGCACGTAGTTAGGTTTGTGGTTGGTAATGTTTACCCAATGCTGGTCAAGTATGCGATGAACCTTATTCATCTCCTTGTTCAATCGCTCGGCTGGGTTTTCCTTGGGGTTGTAAGCTCTCTTGTTCATCACTTGCACACCCATCCGGTTAAAGAGCAGTTCATTCTCTTTGCTCTCGGCTGCTTTGCGGTCGAGGATGATGGCCTTCGGCACCAGGTTATCATTCAGGGTTAGAATCTGCCTGAAGGCGCTCCGGATCATGGCATAGTCTTCATTCGGGGCAATGTCAAAGCCAACAATGGCCTCGCTCATCCAGTCATACCAAAGCCACACTGTGCAAACTTTCTCCTTCCATTCATAGGCCTGGCGTTTCTGGTTGTAGACTTGCACACGCACAGTGCGTCCTGGTTGCCAACCGTCACCGGCCACCAGGCTGAAACTGTATTGAGGTTTCTTGCCCAACACCAGTGGCTTCACATAACACTCATTGAAGTAACTGCCATGTCGGCTGGGCGCGGCAAAACTGCGACCCCAATCACCGCTCAAAAATTCTTTTACTGTACTTATCTCAACGGGCTGCTCACTCAATTCCTCGCGCACAAGCTTCTGGTAACATTGGAAGGTGAAAGTCATGTCCAGCTTACATGGGCCGGAGTATAGATCGAGGCAGATATGTTGGTGAGCCTCATTGAAAAGTAATCGGTGGGAGTTTCCTTCATTGCCATGCAGCATCCATGAACAAGTGGCTTCACGGGCTTGGCGTTCAGCTTCTGCTGCGGGAAGATGTGAGGCTCGCAAAAATGCCTCATCGTAAATCTTGCCCCACTGCAATTCAGTCCGCTGGAGAACGACCACGTTGGTCACCTTAAAACCATGAAGGAATTTTAATCGCTTCACGTTGCCCAGGTGGTCTTTCACTTTTGCACCTTCCAAAATTTGATTCAGAACCGCTTGGCGCAGCAGTGCCTTGGTTTCAAAATTGATCGCTCGTGTCTGTGTTTTGGTTTGGTAGTTAGTCAGTAACCGGAGCCATGCCTGTGCTTGGCTCAACTCATCGGCTTTCACCATCGCATCTTCTTTCCCTTCTAGTTTTTTCAGAAACCACCGATAATCATCAAGCATTCGGAAATCCCGGTGTAGTTGTGTGAGAGATATATCGGCCTGTGCCTGCCGAAGGCTGCTCTCGTTAGTGAGCTCAGCCTTCGCCTTGGCAATCAGTTCCTCCCGTGGTGGAAGTTTTGTTCTGCTGTCTTCGGGTATTGAATCGAAGTCAACCAAAATGGCTGTCTTCTTTTCGGGATGTCTCTTTTTAAACCATGATGTTCTTCCGAACCTCCTCGACTTGTCACAAGCGCTGATCACATACTTCCTTTGATCCTCTGGAAAATCAATCAGCTCCAACCAAATCTTTTTGTCTTCGAGTATCATTTGTTCCTGTGGTTTAAATGAGTATGGCTTCTCTGAAATCCCTTTTGTTCTCTAGGAACTTGATGGCGATCCGGACGATCTCCTCTGCCGCTGTTCCCTCGTTGGCCTCTTTCACACCGCTTATCACATCGGCCACGTATTTGGGCGTAACCGTCTTTAGATCAATCCTGCTGTGGCGGTCATCGTACAGTTCAGCGATCAGAGTATTGTCTCCGTGTGTAATAAGTTTTTTTAAGTCATCCGGAATTGTCATATTTCAGTTCAGATATCTGAACAAATGTATATTCAGAAATCTGAACACCACAAACATTTCTGAAATATTTTTTCATGGCAGACCTCATCAATGACCGGATTAAGGCTTTAATCGGGATGTTGAATGTATCCCAAAATGACTTTGCAAAGGCCTTAGAAACCTCATCAAGCCGCATTTCTAACATAACCACTGGTAGAAACAAGCCAGATTCTGATATTCTGGAGAGAATAGTAACAAAATTCAGAAATGTTAGCGCTTCATGGCTACTAACCGGTAAGGGGGTGACCTTTTTGACTCCGGATTACCTTGTTCGTAAGGGTGACCTAAAGGGTGAGCCAAAGGGTGACCTTACCCTTCGTGAAAAGGAAGAAAAGTATATAATTCAGCAAAAAGCAATCACCCCAGTCGATCTCAAGGGCAATCCCCTCATTCCACTAACAGATATTAAAGCCGCTGCCGGGGGAGGCTACATTAATACCGAAGACTTAACCTCGGAGGATTACATCTACATTCCTAGGAAATTTCTCAAGTATAAGGGCGCCCAGCACCTATGTGTCCGGGCTAAGGGGCAGAGCATGTCCCCAACCGTTCATGATGGTTCGTGGTTGCCTCTGAGCCTCCTGGACAGGGGTCAGTGGGCTGCTGCGCCCGATAAGCAATGCTACGTTGTGGTGGATAATGAGGGTAAAACCTACTTTAAACGCATAAAAAACCGCATTGAGAGCCGTGGGCAGATCACCCTCATGTCCGATAACCCGGATAAGGTCAATTATGCCAACTTTGACCTGAAGACGGAGGAGATACAATCCATTTGGTTCGTGGAATTTGGCCTGGTGTTCAGGCTCAGCAATATTCATGACCAATACTATGGCCGCTTGGATCAGATGGAGGAAACACTGGAGAACCTGGTTCAGGAAGTGGCCAAGCTGAAGATAAAACACCTTTCAAAATAGCCGTTCGAACAGCCCACAACGGCCAGCCAATTGTTAAATCAAAATTCAATTTTATCCATGATTTGTTCGCCCCCGGTACATCACCCTCACTCCGATATTTTCCGCGAACGCTGCGAGCGTTCCGCGTTTTTGCCCCCAATTGTTGTTTTAAAAAATGTTCAGCTTTTGTAGTGCCCCCCTATATTGGTGCTTCGTGGAGTCTCCGATTTAGTGGGCGCTTCTGGCGGAGAAGCCTATGGAAGGCCTGAAGTCTTTCAAAACGGCACAGCAGTGGTGATGAAAAAATTGCTTGCCGATTTGCCTCTTTGGCTGGAGAGGTGCAAATAAAACGGCATCAAAAAAATAGCCATTGAATTTCTTCATTGGCTATTTCCGTATTGACGGATCTAAAAATTACTCAACCTCTCCTCGTATGGTCAGCACAACAACCTGGCCATCTACATTGGCCGTAACGGATATGGTCTTATTAAACACGCCCGACTTCGCTGCGTTATAGGTCGCCTTAATATAGCCTATGCCACCCGCTGGAATGGGCTCTTTAGTCCATTCGGGTGTGGTACAACCACAGGAAGGCTTTACCGTGAGAATAACCAATGGAGCATTGCCCGTGTTGGTGAATGCAAATTCGTGGGATACCGGAACATCCTTGGCAATTTTTCCAAAGTCGAAACTTTGCTCATCCCAACTAAAGGCAGCCATTGCTTCACTTACGTTTGCAGATGCTGTAACTTGTTGAGCGCTTGCCATGCCAACACCTAGTGCCAGCATGAACAGAAAAAATATTTTTTTCATACGTTGCTATTGATGAAGCAAACATCAAACGCTTTGGTCGATCAATGTGTTAAGGGATTGGTAATATTTGTTAAAGAAATGTTAAAAGACTTACGCTGAAATTGGTTAACCTTACTTTTGAACCGACAAAGTAATTTTGAAACGCAATACACTCCGTCTCATCACCATTATAGCTACGTTATGCATCATTGGCATAACCGTGACTCAAATTTATTGGGTGCGAAGAGCATTCGATCTAAAGGAAGAGGCGCTGAACCGGGAGTTGAACACGGCTTTATTCAATGTTGCCCAACAGATTTTCAAAATCAACAATGTTCCGGTGTCCGATGTAAACCCGGTAAGGCAACTTTCCACCAATTATTTTGTAGTGATGGTGAACAGCGAAATTGATGTGAGTTTGCTGGAGTTTCTGCTCCGCTCGGAGTTTGAAAAACGAAACATCCGGTTCGACTTCGAATATGGTATTTACAATTGCGACAGTGAGCAAATGGTGTATGGTAACTACATCGCCATGGAAAAAACCTCGAAAGAGCAAAAGGGAAATTTGCCAAAGTGGAAAGACGAAACGTACTACTTTGGGGTGCAATTTCCGACACGCGAGGCTCACCTGCTTAATCAAATGGGTATCTGGTCGTTTTCCACGTTCGTACTTTTGCTTGTTATTATTTTCTTTGGCTATACCCTATTCGTGATTTTTAGGCAAAAAAGATTGAGTGAAATTCAAAAGGATTTCATTAACAACATGACCCACGAATTCAGGACTCCCATCTCCACCATCGCCATTTCTGCTGAAGTACTTAAAGATCCGCAAACGGCCAATCACCCAGAGCGACTGTTGAATTACGCCACCATCATCCAAAACGAAAGCAATCATCTGCGCCAGCAAGTTGACCGTGTGCTGCAAGCCGCCCGATTGGATAAGGAAGATATTGGGCTAAAACTTGAATCAGTAAACATGGAAGTTATTGTTCAGGAGGCAGCTTCTAATTTTGCTTTAACCCTTAAAGAGAAAAACGGTGAGATTAAAATCGAAAATGAAAGTTCAGATGCTAGCCTGAAAGGCGACAGGCTTCATCTTACCAATGTGATGAATAATTTATTGGACAACGCTATAAAATATTGCGAACATAAACCGGAAATCATGGTTCGCATTTCAACTGCAAGGAAATCTTCTGGCAAGAAGGTTATGCAAATTTCCATTTCCGATAACGGAATTGGCGTTTCGCCTGAGAGTCAAAAAAAGATTTTCCAAAAATTTTATCGCGTGCCAACCGGAAACATTCACAACGTGAAAGGATTTGGCATTGGGCTTCATTATGTAAGCCTTGTTATCCGGGCACATGGCGGAAGCATAAAGTTGAAAAGTGAACCTGGCAATGGTTCAGAATTTATTATAAACCTTCCGATTGCATGATAAGGCCTAAAATATTGCTGGTGGAAGACGATCCTAATCTTGGATTTGTATTACAGGATAACTTGAACCTGCGAGGTTATGAAATCATGCTTTGCAGCGATGGCAATGCTGGTTTTCAGGCATTTCACTCCCAAAAATTTGACTTATGCATTTTAGATGTGATGCTGCCTCGGCAAGATGGATTTACCCTGGCCAAAAAAATAAGAGAATCAAACAACCAAATCCCAATTTTGTTTTTAACAGCCAAATCCATGACCGATGACAAACTGGAAGGATTTCAGCTAGGCGGGGACGATTACATCACAAAGCCATTTAATTTGGATGAGCTTGTCATGCGCATGACTGTTTTTTTAAAACGCTCAGCAAAATCCAGTTCGGAAGTAGAGAAAATATTTTTGCTCGGCAATTTTCAATTCGACCATGAAAACCTGCGCCTAACCTACAACGGGAATCTTAAAATCCTGACCACAAAAGAAAGTGAAGTACTGAAACTACTTTTTTTAAATCGCGACCGGGTAATGAAAAGGGAAGAAATCCTTACCCGCGTGTGGGGTGAAGATGACTATTTTATGGGACGCAGCATGGATGTGTTTATATCCAAGCTTAGAAAATACCTAAAGGATGATCCTAAAATTGAAATTGTGAACTACCATGGAGTAGGTTTTAAACTGGAAATTCGATGATACATGGAACTTTCATAAACCTCCCTATGAACTAATTGCGTAAAAAATATCCTGCTAATTGGTAATGTTTGGCAAATTTTTGGTTGAAAAGGGGTGCCAATGCTATAAAGGGAAATATGTGCATATTGTACATATATAGAACATTAATTGCATGAAATATATCTGACATCGATTCTCTATTTGATAATCATCTCATTTAAAATATAATGAAACTATAAACCTCTATTCAATGAAAAAGACAATTATTGGTTTGACCATAATCGCATTTTTTGGATGTAAGAACGAGAAACGATCCGACTCTAATTTTCAAAAGGAAATGATCGCCCTAGGGCAAGAGTATCTAGATTATAAAAAAACACATAGTGAGTATGAAGATTACAAGGAATATCACGATACAATATTGAGGAAGATGCGTAGGTTAACTGTACAAAAGCGATTTGATACTGTAACTGCCGAAGTTATCAAGATAAAGCCTATAGGTAAATCCTATGAAGTTACATATCTAGATGGACCATTTGTTTACAGAGCACGAATTATATTCAAAGATGATATAGATCTCAAGAGTTCTCCTTTCTATAAATACAAACAAACTTTAAGTGTGGGGCAAATAGTCGACTTGCCTCTTTATATGTATGAAGCTGCTGGTCTCGGAATAGACAATTCATCAGCGCTCGAATTGTTCAACATGAAGGATGGGAGCATTGAAATGCTTGTTTGGCCCATCCCCGAAGACGTCAAAGATATTAAATCTCAGATGCAAAAGGACTTGTATAATACCTGGGCAAACACACCGACTTCCTTTGAATAATAAGGAAATCAAATATCCAATTGTATTGTGCATTACAAAACATTGCAGGTGTATTTCAAATTTGTAGTTTCGTTTTATCCCTCACATTGGAATTGGCAACTCTAAGGACAAACTCCTATGTAAAAAAATGGTTGACGAATGGAGTGCAAAAGAGTTTTCAATCTCAAGAAGAATCAGCCATTTGACAATAGTAAACTATGAAGAGAACACGGTAAATAAACTTGAGGAGATTGAACTTCGATGAACATCAGCTCGATGTTATGAACAACAAAATCATTCCCATTCAAAATATTCGTCTTGTTCCAATTCCAACTCTTTTCTTTTCTTTTTGCCTTTGTCGCGAAAAGCTCCTTTCAGTTCTTCAAACTCTTTTTTCAAGTCGGTTGATATTTTCTTTTTCACGGCATCGGTGTCATACGCCACTTTGTAATTATCCGTAGTGCCTGTGATTTTAAAGTAAACTTTTATTTTCCCTGACGTATCCTTCTGGTAAGCATCGCCAGCCTGTTCAATATTAATTTTCCCTTTGTTTCGAAGGGGAGCCACAATGCGATAGTCAATGTGCTGATCAAAAGTATGCCTTCCGCTCAATTGAATAGTCGTTACATTTGTGCGCACCTCCATCAATGGAATGAGAACGGTTTGGTTTTCAATATGAATTTCGTTTTTCAAATCTGCAAAGCGCATATTTTTCAATCCATCATCATCCAAATATTTATTCAGCTCCTGAAGGGGCTCAAAATTATTTAGTTCGCCTTTTTTAATTTCGATGTCGAGGTTAGAAACAAGCGACTCGGGAATAATTTTTAATTCGGGCGTAAATCGGGTTTCTAATATAACATTGGCAGTAGCTTTACCTTTCAGGTGCTTATCCTGAATAAAATCTTGATTAAAGTTTCCAAAAACATAAAACAAACTGTCGAGGTGAATGGAATTGAGTTTGACCGATGTGGAAAGATCAACCGACTTATTATCGTCAGCATCCATAGAGCCGCTAAGGGAAACGCTCCCTCCCATGGTTTTCAGTTTAATGCCCTTGGAGATAGCAGCCTGATTTTTCACCAACAAGTTTCCATCTACTTCTTGAGCATTAAATTTTTTATATCTTAAATGTTTAAGCTTGCAATCAAAATTTAGGTGAAGGTTCGGAGAGATTTCAAATTTATACTCAGTCGATGACTCCTGTCCAAAGCCCAATTGAAGGAGCTCATCCAAATCAATAAACTGTGAACTCAAATCGGTTTCAATACCTATCGGTTGGTTATCGAACAAAAGGTAAGAGACAATATTTTTAAAAAAACCATTGAGCACGAAATCACTGTTACCCAGTTTGCCTTTCACATCGCTAAGCGCCAAATCGTTGTGGGTAAATTGGAAGTCGCCATTTACATCTTTAAAGTCCACACCTTTCAACCGCGTGGAAATAGAAACGTTTTTCATTTCCAAGGATCCGGAAATCTGTACCAATTGAGCTGTTTTTCGGCTTTTTAGCAAGTCAGGCTCGCCTACCATGGCTACATCGGCAAACAAAATACCAGTGGCATCATTCAGGTAATCTTCACCAACAAATTGTTTAACGGCTGCGGCATCCAATTCCCCTTTAAACTGAAAATCCACAAATGGTTTATCAAAATTTTCAAGCTTAAAATTTCCTGTAAAATCTTTTCCGTTTAGTTTTCCGCTTACGTTTTTCAAATTAATTGCCGCACGGTTATAGCGCGCCAGGCCCACATTTGAAAAAGTTCCTGTTAGGTTGGCTCGTGTTACTTTAAAATTTGTTTCGGGATGAAAGATCGTGGCGTTCCGGCATCCAAAATTAATATTGACAGCAGGGCTCGCCAATTTTCCCTTCAATGCCATCTTGAAATAAAGATCACCTTCACTTTCATATTTTTTAACTGTCCCCACCATTGACTCCGGTAAAAATGAAATAATGGTTCGTATACTGGTTTTTTTTCCATCAAGGTGCAGATCAAGAGTTGGCTCCGTTTTAAATTTATAATTTCCGCTTAGATCAAATTCTCCGGTTTCCTGCTCTATGGTTGACGGCTGAAAAACAACCTCCCGTTTGGTGTCGTCATAAGCCATGGCCAATTGAATATTGAACAACTTGTCTTTCAGAAAAATATATTTTCCTATCCCCACCTGGTTGGAAATGACATCGCCCGAAGCCGTTATGTAATAAATATTTTCTTTCACTTTAATTTCAGCTGCCAAAGCGCTGCTGTTGAACTCATGACTTTGACCGGCCAAATCATCCGCGTAGGTAACGTGCTGCTTTTTAAGTTGCACATTTTTCAAGTCGAATGATACACTTTGCCCTTTACCTGTTGTGTCTTTTACAATTTGAAAATTGCCAATACCTTTTTCATTAATGCGAATGTTGGTTTCACTTTCCTGAATGCTCAGGCTTTGAATGTTATACTTTCCTTTCCAGGCATCGTAAGCATTAAATGAGAAAGCGACCTTTTTAGCTGTGAAGAGTGGAAAAATTTCCGGGTGGCTGTCTTCTACATATACATCCTTAAACTCGATGGACATTTGGGGGAAATCGCTCAGAAGACTTATTTCCATCTTCCCAATTTTTACAGGCGTGGCCAAATTTTTATTGGCTTCTTCTATAAACCGACCAATAATTTTGTCTTTGAATAAAAAGGCAGCCGTGGTGACCCCAGCCAGCAACAGCAGCGTAACCGCTACCGCATAAATAATAATCTTCCGTAATGGCTTCAAGTTTAAAAAATGAATAGACAAAATTGATGATTTCTTACAAATAACGGGTTATGACTTCGGGGATTTCATAAAACTAAATCCATAATAGTGCCAATGTCCTCCAAATAACTCCTCGGTCATAAGCGAATGTAATCACCTATATTTCCTTCATGAATGCAGTTGTTTCTGCCAAACCATGGGAACTATCATCGCCTCCCAAGAAAATATTGGTGATGCGTTTTCAAGCGCTGGGTGACACCGTTATTACTCTTCCTTATCTTCTTAGCATAAAAAAACAATACCCAGGCATTGAACTACATTTTTTAACAAGAGATGAAGTAAGTGGCATTCCAAAGTCTGTGATACTTTTCAAAAAGGTAATCACTATAGGCGGAGGCAGGAACGCAAAAATTCAATTTTTACTTTCTATCATAAAGATGCCATCATTATGGATGCAACGGTATGACGTTGTGCTGGATCTGCAAAATCATCGGATAAGCAAAATTATTCGCAAGCTGCTCACACCAAAAGCATGGGTGCAGTTTGATAGAAGTTCACCACTATCAGCTGGCGAAAGAACCCGGCAGACTATTGAGGCATTATGGAAATGGAAAATAAGTTTAGAAACAAAGTTTGTATTGAAGAGAGAATGGTCCATTCAGGATCTACTTCTTAAGAACGGATGGAAACGTGACTGTGAGTTAGTGGTATTAAACCCTGCTGGTTTTTTTCCGTCCCGAAATTGGCCTGTTGAAAATTATGTGATGTTTGCCAAACTATGGCTTAGGCTAATAAATTCCAAAACACAATTTCTTATCATGCTCCTGCCCACTCTACGAAATAAATCTAATTTTATTAAGGCTGAGTTAGGAGACGCCTGTATTGACTTAACAGGAATGGCCAATCAGGTTGAGGCGTTCAGTATTCTTCAACAATGTAAGTTCATTTTGTCGGAAGATTCAGGACTCATGCACATGGCGTGGGTTCAAGGCATTCCTACATTGGCGCTGTTCAGTTCGAGCCGAAAAGATTGGTCAGCCCCTCAAGGCAATTGGTCGGATTGCCTGGATTCTTCCGATTTGGATTGCGGGCCTTGCGCACTTGAAATTTGTAAATTTGGAGACAACCGATGCCTTACCCGGTACTCACCTGATTTTGTTTTAGACAAAGCACAATCGTTAATTTATCAGTGAATGTTTGAAGTATATAGTAAATACCCGTTTCCTGTTTCGTTTCGAACAAAATTTTTCAATATTTTCCGTTATCCCTTTATTAATCCGGCTTTAGAAAAATTCCTGGTAAGGAAACTATCACCCGACTACTTAAGATGGTGGAATAAATTTATTCCCCCATTATATTTTTATAATCCGGGGAGTGTACGATTGGTTGAAAGAAATTCTATCAACTACAAACTAGACATTAGTAAACTTCTTGGTCATTCTATATATTTCTACAGCGTTAAAGACCAAGCCTGGGATAATCTTTTCAAGATGCTTCACCCGGATTTCCATGTTATTGATGCCGGGGCAAATATTGGATTCCTATCGTTGAATTTCGCAAGGGCATGTCCGAAGGGGTTTGTTTATAGTTTTGAACCGGATAGTGAGAACTTCTATTACCTTCAGGAAAATGTAAATCAGAATGATTTTCAGAATATCAAACTTTTCAAAACTGCACTCGGGGCGAAATCTGGTTCAGGTGAGTTATACAAAATGTATTTAAATAATCCGGGCGCTAACAGGATACTCACGAAGTCGCCCAATTCGCAACTAAAATCCGAAACTGTTGAAATTGCAACCCTAAATAGGTTTTTCGAACAAAAAGTATTCAATAAGGTAGATCTGATAAAAATAGATGTGGAAGGGTTTGAATTATTTGTCTTGCAGGGAGCAACTCAAATAATTAGCCTATGGAAACCAATTCTCTTTGTTGAGTTAGCTGACATAAATCTTCGCCAACAAAATTGTACAGCATTGGAAGTCCTGCAATTTATTGAAGGCCTGGATTATTATTTTTTGGACGCCCGCACAATGCAGCCGCTTGATGCTACGGTAAAGGAGCATTATACCGATATAATATGTTTCCCGAGAAATCAACATCCTCGAATTATCAAAAACTATGAAATTGGATTGTGATTTTGCGGATGGAAATCAAGTCTATGACTCTTTGTATGAATTCACAGGGAACAAAGAATTGGCTATACAAATTAACGGCTCACAAGTTTTAAAACTTAAAAATGTAATAGCTTTTCCGGGGGTCACCAATTCACACGATCACTTAGAATTTAACTCATTTCCCTTTTTAGGCAATGGAATATATAAGGACTCCGGGCACTGGGGTGAAGACATTCACAAAAAAAATACAACTGAAATCAATGCTGTTTTATCAATTCCCGTTTCACTTCGAATTAAATGGGGCATCTTTAAAAACTTAATCAATGGAGCAACATGCATAGCGCATCACGGCAGGTATCAGGACGTAATAAACACTTTTCGATACCCGGTTTATCTTAACTACCAATACATTGATGCGCTCAATACCGAACTTTACTGGAAAATAAAATTGAACTCCTCCTTTAATAAGGATGTGATGATCCATGTTGGTGAGGGAGTTGAGACTCAATCACATGCAGAAGTCAGCAAATTGATTCGATGGAATTTTTTTAACCGAAAATTAATTGGGATTCATGCCATTGCCATGGACATCGATCAGAGTAAAGAATTTAAGGCAATAGTCTGGTGCCCAGATTCAAATCTTAAACTTTATGGAAAAACCGCTTGTGTAGATCAGTTAAAAAATCAAACGTCAATTTTGTTTGGCACCGATTCAACTGCTTCAGCCTCGGCAAACATGTGGGAACAACTTCGGGTTGCACGCAAGTTGGCATTACTTTCCGATGAAGAACTATACAATACTTTGATTATTAATCCTTCAATAATTTTTCCATCTGCCATTCCCCACTCTCAAATTATTGCGAAAAGAAAATCCGGAGGTGCCTGGGACTCATTCTTTGAATTGGAACCTGAAGATTTATTACTGGTTACTATCGAAAATAAAATTATGTTGGCCGATCGCTCATGCCTGGATCTAGATTCAAACCAATACACAACAGTTTGGATAGGTGATTCGGAAAAGTGGGTCGTCAAAGAATTGGCATCAGCAGTTTACGAGTTGGAGGGGCTGGGAATTTCCCTGCCACTTAAGGTACGTTCAAAACAACAGGTTTAATGAGGAAGCGCGTGGCTATCATAACACCGGGCGGTATTGGCGCGGGTCATTTATCGCAAGGTTATCCACCCCTGTTGAATTTTATTCAGAGGCTTTCCCATAAATACGAAATAACCGTGTACTCGATTTATTCTATCGATCCGGATTTCGTACCCAATAATTTTAAACTCAAATCAATAAACAGAAAAATTAAACCGTCTAAGATCAGGGGCATTCTGTTATCCGTACTTTTTCTTTTTAATCATTATAGAAATTCCTATCACCTTATCCATTCATTCTGGGTTTATCCGGCTGGTACACTTGGTGTCATCCTGGGAAAATTGATCAACAGACCAAGTATCGTTACGATTCAAGGGGGAGAAGCTGCAGCCATATCTCAAATTGGCTATGGCAATATGTTAAATCCAACTCTTAAAAAAATAACATTATGGACTTGCGAACAAGCTTCCTGTTTAAATTCTATTTCAGGATTTTTAGTAAGTGAAATGTTAAAACACGGTCTGAAACGACAAGATGCAGTTGTTATCCCCTTTGGGCCTGAAACATCGTTGTTTAAACGAGAGAACAAAGATGAAAGTAAACTGCTTCGAATTATCCATGTAGCGAACCTCACCGAAGTAAAAGACCAATCAACACTATTGCGGGCATTCGCACTTATATTAAAAGAGCAACCCTCAGAACTTAAAATTATCGGGGGAGACTTTATGGGCGGCAGGCTTCAAATGCTTGTCAACGAAATGAAACTAAATGAACACGTAAAATTTCTTGGCGCAATTCCAAACAGGGAATTGACGATACATTATGCATGGGCTGATATGATGATGCACTCCTCCTTGCATGAGGGCCAATCGGGTGTGGTGATGGAGGCCATGGCCAGCGGTGTTGTAGCGTGCGGCACAAGAGTGGGGATATTCTATGATCTTGGAGATGAATATTTTGAAACCGTTGATGTAGGCGACCACCAGGCCCTTGGGTCAAGGGTTATAAATCTTTGGAATAACAAAAAAAGGTATAATGAGTTACAAGAGAAATCCTTCTTGTGGGCTCAAAAATTTGACTTGTCGTGGACGGTGAAGGAGTTTAGTTCTTTATATGACAGTCTTTCCATTCAGAAAAAATAAAGATGGCAATAAAAATTAGTGTTGTCATTCCAACGCGCAATCGCCCCGGGCATGTAAGGACGGTGTTACAAACCTTGCAAAATCAAACGTACAAGCCCGCTGAAATTATTATTGCAGATTCCAGTGACATAATTTCTATCAACAAATATGAAGGACTTCCGGTCTCGTGGGTTCACTCGGTGCCATCGGTGTGTGTTCAGCGTAACTTGGGAATTAACAGGGCCGTGAATGATTGGATATTACTTTGTGATGATGATTTAGAATTACCATCCGACTATTTGGAGAAATTGGTTAGCCACATTGAACAGCATCCAGAGGCCGGAGCAGTTTCTGGAATTGTGCTCCAAAAGAAAAATAGTGACTGGGTTGGACAATATCCCCTAACTTCCACAATGGATTTAATTTTCCGATATATTTTTCACTTGAGTATCTGGGGAGATGTCAGAGTTAGTAAAAAGAATTTCGTGGCTTCATCCATCATAAATTACTACAAAAAGAAAGGCAATCATATTTCAAAATCCGGATGGCCAATAATAACCGATTTTTCTGGTGAATATTTTAAAAGCCCGATATATGGTTTGGGGGCCTCGTTGGTAAAAAGAGAATGGTTGAATGACTCCCCCTACGATGAGATATTAGATCCGCACGGTATTGGTGACAACTACGGTGTGGCGCTTGGGTTTCCACCTGAAGGTATTCATGTTTTAAATCAGGCATTTGTTTATCACCATGAGGCTACCGAGAACAGACTTGAGTCTCCATTACAATTCTATCGAAGAATTTTGGCATTGGACTATTTCCTTACTAACTCAAATTTAAAACCAAAGCATGTGAAGAAACGTTGGTTTTTATGGAGTTTGCTTGGAAATATGATTCGTTTCCTTCTAACTGGAAATATGAGCAGGGCAAGAGTGACATGGAAACTAATAGTTGAGATTACTGCAAATAGAAATCCG
>Ga0315912_10002202_pt1 | contig 21380 bp, 21 predicted proteins | sample VfabasoilMG_FD_204469 | JGI IMG/M metagenome (GOLD analysis project Ga0315912, IMG submission 204469) | Garden soil microbial communities collected in Santa Monica, California, United States - V. faba soil | ecosystem: Environmental > Terrestrial > Soil > Garden | place: USA: California...
TATTGCCAAGCTGTTGATAGCCGAAAGCCCATCGGTGGGAGTGACGGAATTTTTAAGTAAAGGTGAGTTAGACCCCGACTTGTATATGTTTGTTTACGATAGCGTGGTTGGGACTTTAAAAGGCGAGTGGGCAAATTATGAAGTAGCCAAAAAATTTATTGAGATGGTTTCTAAAATGAAAACTGTTGCCATTGGCGCTGTTGCTCCTGAAATTGAACTACCGGATCCATCGGGTAAAAATATTGCATTATCATCGCTGCGGGGAAAATATGTATTGGTAGATTTTTGGGCGAAGTGGTGTGGCCCATGCCGGCAGGAAAACCCCAATGTGGTGAAAGCTTACAGAAAATTTAAGGATAAAGGTTTTGAAGTGTTTGGCGTATCCCTTGATCGCTCAAAAAATGATTGGCTGCAAGCCATTGCCGAAGACAGTCTCACCTGGACTCATGTGCTTGATCTTAATTCCGGGTCGGCAGTTACCCAGACGTACAATATTCATGGAATCCCTTTCTCCATTCTGCTGGATCCCAATGGAGTGATCATTGCCAAAAATTTAAGGGGCTCTGCACTAGAGACGAAATTAGAAGAGATTTTTTAAATCGGCTCCGGTATCATTTGCTGGTAACAAACAGCGCGAGTAAGTTTTAGTTTACATTGTTGTAAAACAAAACGAAATCAAATTCGCTCCCATCTTTAAGGCCTCCTGTCGTTTAGCTTCAGGATCGTTGTGCACACGGGCGTCTTCCCATCCATTTCCCAAATCGCACTCAAAAGAATAGAACACAACCAATCGCCCTTCATAAATTAAACCAAAACCCTGGGCAGGTTTCCCATCATGCTCATGCACTTTGGGAAGGCCTTTTACAAAATCGAATTTTTGATGATAAACAGGATGATTGAACGGCAATTCGAGTAACTCTAACTCAGGAAAAACTTTTTTAAGCTCTAACCTGATAAATTTATCCATTCCGTAATTGTCATCCACATGCAGAAACCCTCCTCCAATTAAATATTTTCTAAGGTTTGTGGCGTCTTCAGGTGAGAAGACCACATTGCCGTGGCCGGTCATGTAAACATAAGGGTAGTTGAAAATATCTTTGCTGGAAACTTCAACAATATCTTCTTCCAGGGTGAGATTCAGGTTTAAGTTTTGATTACAAAATTTAATCAGGTTGGGCAAAGCCGTTTTGTTGGCATACCAATCGCCACCTCCACTGTATTTAAGTTTCGCGATTTTAAGGCTTTGTGAAAACCCAATTTGCTGGCCGCAAACAAAAATTAGTAGAGCGGCAGAAATCCGGATAGGAATCATTTTTTATCTAATTTTTTAGTCAATAACGGAAAAAACATCTTTTAAACGCTGGTATATACAATTTTTTATTTCGGTTACCTGTTTAATATAAGAACAGATTCAGGGCATTCTAAAAAAAATAATTTTTGCGGCTTTAAACCTCAGGAGTTTTGTTCAGTCAAAGCCCCAAAACAAACAAAAACTAACTTATGAATATTACAAAAAGCACATTTCGTCTATTAAGCGGTTTGTTGGTTATTTCAACGGCAGCTTTTTTTACCGGTTGCAAGGAAGATGAACCTCAGCTTGCCGCCAACGATTCGCAGGATGTAAGCTCCGAAGCCGTTTCTGATTCTTATTTTGAAGATGCTGAAGATTTATCTGCTACTGTTGCTCTGACGGATGACGCAGATTTTGGAGTCCGGGCCGAAGGTTTAAAAGGTCGCGATGACCGATTTGCATGCGCCACTATCACGATCAAAAAACAAATCAATGATAATCCGGATACTATTATTGTGGATTTTGGTTCCGGATGTACCGATTCAAAAGGGAATGTTAGGAAAGGCAAAATTATTGTCATCTATGATGGAAGCCGCCTGGCTTTGGAAAGCCAGATTATTACCAAGTTCGATGGATTTTATGTGAATGGAATAAAGTTTGAAGGAACACGCACGGTTACCGTATGGGCAATTGATAGCCCTAATAATACTTTCATTACACACTTAATAGAATTGGAAGGCGGCAAAATTACCTGGCCCGATGGCACTTTTGCGGAACGTGATGCCCAGCATTTACGCAAGTGGGTTCACAATGGAACTTTGACTAATAGAAGTGATGACCAGGTGATATTGCTGGCAGAAGGAACTGCGTATGGTTCAAATAGAAATGGAAGGGAGTACGTTATGGCGATCACTGAAGACATTGTTTTCAAAGCCTCTTGTTTTGCCCAAAGTAAATTCTTGCCTGTTTCTGGCGAAAAAGTCCTTACAGTAGGAGATCGCGTGATAACGGTAAACTATGGCGAAGGCGATTGCGATAATAGTATTACGGTTACCATAGGAAATGTTTCCCGCACGGTTACCGTAAACCGATAATTAGAATAAAGCATTAGTTGGGGATTATGGTTGGGTTAAGCCCCTCAGACTACGGTCTGGGGGGCTTTCCTTTTTTATTGATTTTCCGTGTCGGTATTCGTTACTTGCGTCAACTTTTATAAATGCAAAACTACCTTGATTTAATGCGCGATATTCTGGAAACCGGTGCCAGAAAATCAGACAGAACCGGCACCGGAACACTTTCAGTATTTGGCAGGCAATTGCGGTTCGATTTGTCGCAAAGCTTCCCGCTTGTAACAACTAAAAAACTACACCTGAAGTCCATTATTTATGAATTGCTTTGGTTTTTAAATGGCGATACCAATATAAAATACCTGAATGATCATGGTGTTTCCATTTGGAATGAATGGGCTGATGAAAATGGGGAGCTTGGCCCTGTCTATGGAAGTCAATGGAGGAGTTGGCCTGCGCCAAATGGCCAACATATTGACCAGATAACCCAGGTAATCAATCAAATTAAACAAAAACCAGATTCACGAAGGCATATTGTTTCTGCCTGGAACCCGGCCGAAGTAGATAAAATGGCGCTGCCTCCCTGCCATGCTCTATTTCAGTTTTATGTTGCCGATGGAAAGCTGTCGTGCCAGCTTTATCAGCGCAGTGCCGATTACTTTTTGGGCGTTCCTTTTAATATTGCCAGCTATGCTTTGCTCACCTATATGTTTGCCCAACAATGCGATTTACAGCCGGGCGAGTTTGTGTGGACAGGTGGGGATGTCCATCTGTATATCAATCACTTAGAGCAAGTTCAGACCCAGCTTTCCAGGGAACCTTTGCCGTTGCCATCCTTAAATATTAAACGAAAACCTGCTTCTATTTTTGAGTATCAGTTCGAGGACTTCGAAATAGTTAACTACCAGTCGCATCCTTCAATCAAGGCACCCATTGCGGTGTGAGAAAAGTAGAGAGTATCGTGTTTTAGCATTGAGCGTTAAACCGTAAGCCAACAATTATATGCTCAATAATAATGCACCAATAACTATTTTTAGACTATTCCGTATTATGTGGTATGCCAGAAAAAAGCAGTGTTTTTGATATGATTGGCCCGGTTATGATCGGGCCATCCAGTTCACACACTGCCGGGGTAGTTCGGATTGGCCGGGCCGCCCGAAAAGTTTTTGGAGCTACACCCGATTCTGTTGAAGTAACTTTCTACAATTCTTTTGCACGCACTTACGAAGGTCACGGCAGCGACCGTGCGATAATTGCGGGGTTATTAGATTTCAACACTGATGATGTGAGAATTAAAAATTCCCTTGAAATTGCCGTTGAGGAAAACTTGAAATACTATTTTAAATCGGTGGGCAATGCCTCCACTCTTCACCCCAACACGGTTAAGGTGGTAATGACAAAAGGAGAAAGAGAAATGGAAGTAGTAGGAGAAAGTAAAGGGGGGGGAATTATTAATATAGCCGAGGTAAATGGTTTCAAAGCCGATTTTAGCGCTTCCTTACATACCTTAATTATCTTCGCAGCCGATTCGAAGGGCAGTGTTGCTTTTATTGCTAATGTACTGGCTCATGATGATTGCAATATTGCTACGATGTCGGTATCCCGAAAGGGGAAAAACGATGTGGCTTGTTTGGTGATTGAAATGGATTCTGGGCTTAAGGAAGTAACATTAAACTATTTAAAGAGTCTAAGCTGGGTGAATGAAATTATTTATATTCCAGATATTGAAAAATAAACTATGATGAAAAAAGTACTTATTCTGTTTTTAATGCTTTCAGGATTTATAGCCTTTCCGCAGGAAGCACCCAAGGTTTTAACGCTTCAAGAATGCGTTAGCATTGCCTTGGAAAATAACCTTAGAGTGAAGCGAGGTATTTATAATCTTAAAACCTCTGAAATAAACTTATTGCAATCTAAAGCAGCTATGTTGCCTTCTTTTAATGCGGGTGGTAATTATGGTAAAAACTTTGGTCGTGCCCTTAACCCCGTATCAAACTTATATGTTAATAAGAATTCCACAACGTTAGGTATACAAGGAACGGGTTCAGTAATTCTTTTTAATGGCCTCCGCATTCAAAATACCATTAGGCAAAACTCAAATGAGAACGAAGCAACTAGTCAGGATTTAGCCAAAGCTAAAAATGATGTGATCCTTAACGTAGTTACCTATTATACCAATGTGGTTTTTAATAAAGAGTTGCTCGCCAATGCGGATTTTCAATTAAAATCGAGCCAGGAACAGTTGGAGAGAATAAAAAAACAAGTGTTGGCCGGGGCATTGCCAAAAGCCAATGAACTGAACCAGGAAGCGCAGGTGGCCACCAATGAAGTGAATTTAATTAACCAGGAAAACGCGCTCAACCTTTCATTGCTCCAACTGAAGCAGTCGATGCAAGTGCCTGGTTCCACTGCGTTGGATGTGGTTGTTCCACCGCTACAATTAGAAGACTTAGTGTTGGATCAAACTCCCGACCAGATATTTGATATTTCGCTTCAAACCATGCCGGAAATCAAGAGTGCGGTGTTAAGAGTTCAAAGTGCAGACTACGCATTGAAGGCTGCCAAAGGAAATTTTTACCCGAGATTAACCCTCAATGGTTCATTGAATTCAAATTATTCCAATGTTTCCCAACTGCAACAGGTAGTTCAAGACCCCCCACAACTGGGTACGAGAGTGATAGGGCAGACCAGCGTTTCACAGGAAGATGTTATTGGTTATGAACAAAACACCAGGATACAATTTTCAGATTATAAATTCGAGGATCAATTAAGAGATAATGTATTTAAAGGTGTAAGCCTTCAACTTAATATCCCAATATTCAATAATTTACAAACACGCTCCAATGTTCAGCGTGCAGCGGTATCGAAAGAAGTGGCCAACATAACAAAACTCGAAACAGAGAATACGTTGAGACAAACCATCGAAACGGCCTACAACGATGCAATTGCAGCCTCTAAGACTTATTCAGCATCATTAAAACAAGTGAATGCCCGGGATGAAGCCTATCGCATGACGAAGCAACGCTTTGAGATTGGAGCTACTACTTACATTGACTATAGAATTTCTGAGAGTGATTTATTTCAGTCAAAGTCGGATTTGGCTCGCGCCAAGTATAATTTTATCTTCCGCAAAAAGCTCCTCGATTTCTATCAAGGCAAGCCAATCGAATTTTAAACCCCAAAACTCTTAATCATAATGGCACAAAAAAAGAAGAGGTCGAATAAGACTTTGTATTACATAATCGGTGGATTAGTTGTAGTCATCCTCATACTTCTGGTGGGCAAATCGCAAGGCTGGATTGGCAAACCCAATGAACTTGAAGTGGAACTGGCGAAGGCTAAGCGGGTTTCAATTGAAGAAAAAGTAAGCGCTTCGGGAACGGTGCAGCCGGTTATTGAAGTAAAAATTGCCCCGGAAGTTTCGGGTGAAATTATTGAGCTTTATGTAGAAGATGGGGACTCCGTGACGCTTGGAAAATCTCTGGTTAAGATCCGCCCAGATGTTTTACTAAGTCAATTGGAGAGGTCAGAAGCTTCGCTTAGTCAGCAGAGGGCCAACGTATTATCGGCTGAAGCAGGCCTTTCCCGTGCCCAGGCCACCGCTATCCGCGCGGAAGCGGAATACCAGCGCCAGGAAAAATTATGGAATGAAAAAGTAATCTCAGAATCCGACTGGCAATTATCAAAGCAAAATTATGAGATCAGCAAAAACGATCTGGCTTCGGCTCAACAATCGCTGGAAGCCGCCAGGTTTATTGTAAAAAGCACCGAGGCAAGCGTTAGAGAAGCGCGGGAAAATGTTCGCAAAACTCTGGTGGTAGCGCCTATGAAAGGTATAGTGTCGAAACTAAATGTTAAGAGAGGCGAACGCGTTTTAGGAACCATTCAAATGCAAGGAACAGAAATGCTGCGTATTGCCGACCTGCGGAAAATGGAAGTTCGAGTGAACGTAAATGAAAATGATATTGTGCGGGTACACCTCAACGATTCTGTAAATATTGATGTAGATGCTTATGCCAATCAAAACAAACGCTTTAAAGGATTGGTTACCAATATTGCCAATACCGCTAAAGATAAACTCTCAGCAGATGCTATCACGGAGTTTGAAGTTCGGATTTTAATTTTGAGTTCTTCTTATGACGATTTGGCGAAGGCAGGCAATAAATATCCGTTTCGCCCGGGCATGACGGCCAGTGTAGATATTTTAACTAATAGAAAGGACAATGTAATGTCGGTGCCGTTGGCTGCGGTTACTACCCGCAATCCAAATGACTTAGGTGGAGAAGAAGGAAATGAAGGCGGAGGCGGACCACCCAGTAACACGAATAGGAAGGTTGATGACAAGCAAGATCAAAACAAAAAGAAGGCTGACATGATCGTGGTATTTGTAAATGAGAATGGCGTGGCCAAAATGATCGAGGTGAAAACCGGGATAAGTGATTACGATAACATTGAAATTATGGAAGGTATAAAAGATAGTGTTGAAGTGGTCACGGGTCCGTTCTTGGCCGTGTCCAAACGGTTAAAGGATGGCGAAAAAATCAGGGTAAAGGCGGAGGAGAAACCAAAGGAAAAAGAGGAAGATTGATTTGAATAATTTTCATTTGCCGCAGAGCCCGTTCTTTATTGAGCGGGCTTTGTTATTTTTGGGATATCGTAACGATCCAACTTTATAATTCCAAATAATTCTAAATTTCCTGAAATGAATGTTGGATTTGACGCCAAGCGGGCTTTTCTAAATTTCACAGGCCTCGGAAATTATTCAAGGTTTATAATACAGGCGCTTCAACAACATTATTCCGACAGTAAGTACTTCCTATTTACGCCAAAAAATTATTTAAATACAGAGACGAAAAGCCTGGATCAGTCGAACACGGAAGTAATTGCTCCAACTCGATTTCTAAAAGGAAGCCTGTGGCGCACGTATGGAATTCGTTCCGAACCAGCTGTCGGCAAACTCAATATTTTTCATGGTTTATCAGGCGAACTTCCTATAGGGCTTCCAGGCTCGGTTCGAAAAGTGGTTACAGTCCACGATCTTATTTTTCTTCGCTTTCCTGAGTTATACAATCCTGTTGATAGGCTTATCTACAAACTCAAAGTCAAAAGTGCCTGCACGAATGCCGATAAAGTGATTGCGGTGAGTGAGCAAACAGCCCGAGACGTAGTGGAGTATCTTGAGATAGACCCGGAAAAAATAAAAGTTGTTTACCAGGGATGTCACCCTAATTTTAGAATACAGCGAAGCCAAGCTGACATTGATACAGCAAAGCGTAAGTATAATTTACCCAACGATTATATACTTTATGTGGGCACCATCGAGAAAAGAAAAAACTTAGGTCTTCTTATTGAGGCACTGGCATTATTGCCTGCCGATATGAAAATAAAACTGGTGGCAGTCGGAAAAAAGACATCGTATTTTAATGAAGTTGAAAAGCTTGTTCATTCCAAAAAAGTGCAGAATTTGGTCAATTTCTACCATAATATAGACTTTGCTGATTTGCCTTTGATCTATCGGGGAGCAAAAATTTTTGTTTATCCATCACACTTTGAAGGGTTTGGTATTCCAATAGTGGAAGCAATCGAATCGAATGTTCCGGTGATTACATCAACAGGCTCATGCTTTAATGAAGCAGGCGGCCTCGATTCTATTTATATTGATCCCAACAAGTCCGATGAACTGGCTTTTCAATTAGAACGATTACTTAGGGACACTGAGTTAACAAGAGTTATCACAGAAAAGTCGAATAATTTTGTTAAGAAATTTCATCCTGAACCCATTGCCAGAGATATGATGACCATTTATAATTCACTGCTATAGCGAATCAACTTCTATAGTCTCCTTCAGTATAATTCCTATTTTTACATTTCCATGTTCGATGAATTTTTAAATGAACGCAAACGAGATAAAATTATCGGCCGTAATCATTACCTATAATGAGGAGAAGAATATTGAACGTTGCATTCGCTCCTTACTTCCGGTAGTAGATGAGGTTATTGTTTGGGATTCGTTTTCCAGCGATTCGACAAAGGAAATATGTCTTTCGGTGGGGGCAAAGGTTTTTCAGGAAACATGGTCTGGATTTTCGGAATCCAAAAATAAGGCGAATGCAAAAGCAAGTGGCCAATACATTTTGTCGGTTGATGCTGATGAAGAGCTTTCGCCCGAGTTGCAGAGTAGTATTCTTAAAATAAAAAGTGAAATCAACAAAGATGCCTACGCACTCAATCGTTTAACTAATTATTGCGGAAAGTGGATCCGCCACAGCGGATGGTATCCGGAATATAAAATCCGCTTGTTTAAAAGTGACCTGGCCGTTTGGCAAGGCGATATTCATGAAGAATTGAAATTCAATTACAAACCGACCATCGCTAAACTGCAAGGCGATTTACTACACTACTCTTCTCCAACGGTGGAGCACTATCTTCAAAAAATTATTCAGTACAATCGCATAGTAGCACAGAAGAATTTTAAACGGAATTCCAATCCATCGCTCATTTATCATGGTGTAGTTAAACCCGCTTTCCACTTCGTAAAAAAATATTTTTTCAAACTGGGTTTTTTAGACGGCTATGAAGGGTTTGTTATTGCGAAGATGTCTGCCTTTGGTAAATTTCTGAACTACATCACATTAAAAGAACTCACCCGGAAATAGCGCATCGAATGGTAAGCAAAGTATTGCATCTTAGTTCGGAAAAACATTGGCGGGGAGGGGAGCAGCAAATTGCATATTTGATCGATGAGCTAAAGAAAAGAAATGTCGAAAGTTTTGTTTGTGCCCGCAAAGGTTCCGCCTTTGAAAAATATTGCATTACTAAAAGTATTCCTGTTCAGCCACTTGGTTTTTCCAATTCATTGGACTTGAGCACGGCCCTCGGTATAAGAAGAAGTGCAAAAAGATGGGGCGTGGAAATTATTCATATCCATAGCGCCAAGTCGCATTGGTTGGCAATTTTGGCATCCGTGTTTGGCTGCTCGTTGCCAATGGTGTTTACCCGCAGGGTTAATTTTGCCTTGAGCACAAGTTTTTTTACACGGTGGAAATATAATCATCCGGCAATCAAAAAAATTATTTGTATTTCTAAAGCGATTGAGCACAATATGAAGGCGTTCGTTCTCCATCCCGACCGGTGCACAACAGTTTATAGCGGAATAGATTTGTTGCGATATGAAAATGTTAAGCCTTTTGATTTTCGAAAGCAATATGGTTGGCCGCCCGATGCAGTAATCATTGGCGCTACTGCTGCCCTGGATGAATCTAAAGATCCGTTTACTTTTATTTCTGTTATAAAAAAATTGAGCGAGATGGGTGTGCCGGTTAGGGGAGTCCTTGTTGGGGATGGTCCTTTAAGGACTGATTTAGAGCGCGTTATAAAGAATGAATCTTTAGAGAATAAAATTATTCTCACCGGTTATCGCACCGATGCTAAAGAACTGCTCAGGGGCTTTAACTATTTTTTGTTAACCTCAATTGAGGAAGGCCTTGGAACTTCGGTGTTGGATGCATTTTTAGCAAACGTGCCGGTAGTGGCGACTGATGTGGGCGGTATACCTGAAATGGTGCAACACGAAGTAACAGGAATGATCGCTCCGGCAAAAGACGTGACTGCGTTAGCAAATGGCATACTTCAACTTCATCAATCGCAAGCTTTAAAAGGCATGATTGTGAACAACGCAGCAAAAGCCGTACTTCAGTTTTCAAAAGAAAATATGGCAGAAAAAACTTTGACAGTTTATAATGGAATTTTAGCTGTATGAATTATAAGGCTTCTGTAATTATTTCTTTTTACAATAAAATTGAATGGCTCGAGTTGTTATTGGCTGCTTTGGAGCGACAAACATTGAAGGAATTTGAAGTAATAATTGCTGATGATGGTTCGAAGGAAGAAGTAGTTGAGCGGATCAAAGAATTGAAAGTCACATTACCACTTTCTATTCAACATGTGTGGCATCCCGACAAGGGGTTTATGAAAACGAGTATGCTGAACAAAGCCATTGTAGCCTCGCAAAGCGAATACTTGATTTTTATTGATGGCGACTGTATTCCCCATAAAGACTTTGTTAAAGATCATGTGCGGATGCAAAATCCGGATCAGGTGCTGGCAGGCCGCAGGGTAAATCTTTCCGACCGTATTTCTAAAAGTTTAGCAGCCAATAATATTCGGAATGGAAAGTTGGAAAGTTTCTTTTTTATCAGGCTGCTTATCGATGGCATCTTCAATAAATCAAGGGATGTAGAAAAGGGAATTAGTTTTAAGACAGAATTTATAAACCGGAAGCTGGGCACTTATAATAAAGGTTTATTGGGTTGTAACTTTTCCGTTGCAAAAAAAGCGTTGCTTGAGGTGAATGGTTTTGATGAGCGATATCATCATCCGGGAGTAGGAGAGGATTCTGAGATTGAATTCAGGCTAAAAAAAAATGGATTAAAAATATTCAGTCCTAAGTTTTGCATAGTGCAGTATCATTTATGGCATCCCCGGTTGAGCAGGAAACAGGAAGCGGCCAACATGGAATTATATAATGAAATGCAGGCGAAAGGATATGTTTATACTCCTTACGGGATCAATAAAATTGGTTCATGAAGATATTGTTTATTAACAGCCGCTCTTATGACTACCTGCAGGATATTTCTTTTTCCGGTTTGATCAAGGCATTAGGACCTGCTCAACTTTGTCATTGGCCGCCCAATCCTAAATTTATTTTACCTTTTAAAACCTATCCTAAAAATTTGGGTTTTCATTCTGCTTCTGCTTTAAGTGCTTCCTGGCAAAAGCCAGATATAAAAAAGTTTGATGTTGTGATGGTAGGCGCATGCAAGCCCGATGCTTTTCAGTTTTATTTGAAAATAGCTGCTTCGATTCCTCGACAAACTTTGGTTGTGCTTCTGGATGGAGGCGACCGGGAGGAAATTGGGGGTGATTTAGCACGACTGGGCAAGAATAATCTCTTTGAAGAAGCACGGGCGGCTCGCGATTTTAATTTGATTTTCAAACGGGAATACCTCGAAGGCAATTACTACCCCGATAATATTAAGCCGCTGCCTTTTGGCTTTAATTTTTCTCGCTTGCCTTCGCTTCCAAATGAACAAAAATACCAGGTCACTTTCTGGGCTGTTGAATCTCACCCGATACGCACCCAGGCGTTGCAGTTGCTACAAAATAATTTTGATTGCACGAAGAATGGAACAACGTTAAATCAAACATTCAAAAAATATAAGCGAAAGGGTAAGTTTTACCTTCAGGAACTTGCATCCAGTAACATGGCTCTAAACTTTAGAGGTGGTGGATGGGATACTTTGCGGTATTGGGAAATTCCCGCGGTGAGCAGGTTGATGATCAGCCAAAAACCAGCTATTGTAATTCCGAATAATTTTGAACACAACAAGCATGCAGTTTTTTGCAAGGATGATTTAACGGATTTAATAGATTTATGTGCCTACTTCCTAAAGGAAAATAAAAAGCGGGAAGCTATTGCCCAGGCCGGACATAACCACGCAGTGAATTATCATTCTGATTTAGCGAGAGCCAAATATATACTTCAGACAATAGAAGGTATAAGAAGGAAATGATCGTTCGCGATTTTATTACTTGACTTAAATTTTGGTTATTTGCGCGCGTCTATTAAAAAATCACGTCAATTATGAATCGTAGCAAATGCATATCAGCTTTATTGAAGCGGAGGAATTCTAAAACTTACCTGGAGATTGGCGTTGATACCGGCAGAAACTTTTTTTATGTGAGATCGGCAGACAAATACGCGGTTGATCCTGAATTTAAGTGGTCGGCCTTTTCACGCATCCGCAGAACGATAATAAATCCGTATAATTTATTGGCAAAGTTTTATCCTACTACCAGCGATGAATTCTTTGCTCAACAAGCGGGGGCAATATTTTCTGAAAGGAAGATTGATGTTTGCCTGGTGGACGGTATGCACGAGTACGAATTTGCTTTGAGGGATATAGAAAATTCTGTAAAGCATTTGAAAGACGATGGAGTTATTGTTGTTCATGACTGTAACCCGACATCGCGCGAAAGCGCCTGCAGCTTTAAAGATAGAGTTCCCGGCAGGGAATGGAATGGAGATGTGTGGAAGGCGATCGTGCATATACGAAGTCTTCGCAATGATTTGAATGTATTTGTTTTAGACTGCGATCATGGCCTGGGTATCATTACGAAAAAGCAGCCAGAGAATATGTTGAGTATCGCGAAAGATCAAATAGCAAATCTAAGTTTTGAAGAGTTTGATAAGAACCGCGGTTCGTGGCTTAACTTAAAAACGCCCGGATATTTTAATGAGTTCTTTAAAGACTCCGTTAATTAGATTTAGAAAGAGTCAAATCAAGGACTTCACTACAAAGGCTGAAAGTTCCATCATCCAAGCCAGGCCAATATGCACAATCACGCCTCCCCAGATGGAGCGGGTTTGGTAGGTGATCGCTCCCAAAAGATAGCCTCCAAAAAGAGAGCTAACTGCCTCTAAACCAGGCTTTCCAAAGTGAATAGTGCAATAAAAAACAGCCATAGGAATAACGGCCTGGCGCCCAAGTAAGGCAGTCATGCCGATGACAAAAAATCCACGAAAGAAAAGTTCAACATTAAAGAAATCGAGACCGTAGAGCAGTTCATACAAGGCAACTGGAATCCATTTTGAAACTCCCCATGCATCGGCCACCCCATGATATCGGAAAGTAGGGTAGTAATTGTTTAAATCTGATTCAAGTGCTGAGAAAAAGATAAGAGGAGTGATCAAGGCAAGAATCCAAAAGAAGGGTTTGAGGTTAATCTCATGGCTATTCACACCTAAATTCTCTTCCCTGTTTTCGATTACGAATTTATTGATAAGGAATAATGGCAACGTAATCGTTGCAAACCCAATTCCATTGGAAAGCAACGAATAGACAAAGCCCTTTAGCTGCGTTGATGGATTTATTGTATCGACCAAATATTGATGAACCACAAATCCGCTGTCGCTGGAGAAGGCAACAAGTCCTGCCAAACTTAGAAACCAAAATTTTTTGCTTTTCAGGATCGAATAATTTCTTCTGCATAAACAGCTAATGAAGAAAGTAATGTAATAGGCGATGGAATACAGCAGCATGTATCCGATAAACCGGGCTCCGTTAATTGGGAGTTTATCAATGATGCCATTCTCAATGTTGAAGAAGCGATTTAAAATGAGCAAAGTGATAGCCCAAAGTAGAATGGAAAAATATTGAACCGGATGAAAATCAGCCTTAATAAATTCCCAAATTAATTTGGCCAACTTAATCACAGCGAGGCAAGAATCTTATCGTACAAATGAGCGATGGGCAATCCCATCACATTAAAATAAGAGCCGGCAATTTCCCTGATAGCCACAAGGGGTTTGATTGGAAATTCCGAAGGTTTGCTTTTCTCCAGCATGTTTAAATTATTTATCCTTTTCAGGAACTCGCGTTCGTGGCCGGAGCAGGGGTTGTAGTTGTCGGGCAAACACTCCTGCGCACCATACGCCCCGGCTTTATCCATCGGTTTAAAATGGTGAACGTAATTTCTAATCTCATCGGGCTTTAATTCAAGAAAAGTTACCCATGAAACCTCTTCCACAGTTTCCATTTTATCTTTCGATGCCAAACATACTGCGGTAATTACCTTGTGTGTATTTCCAGAAAGTGTTTGGAGCATGTCAACGGCTTCCTCCGAAGATTGTGGTTTATTAAGAATCTGATTTTCAAAAATTACAACTGTATCAGCAGTTAGTATTAGTTGATCGGGTTGGATTGAGGTTAGTGCTGCTTCTGCTTTTTTTACAGCAAGCAATGATGGAACAAGTTCAGCCTCTGTTTCCGGGTCGAATTCCTCTGAGGCATGTGTGGGTTGAACAATGAATTTAAATCCACACTCCTTTAATAAAAAAGCCCTGCGGGGAGAATTGGAGGCGAGTATGAGAGATTTAGTAGAATTGGAAACTGTCATGGGGAAAATTATTCCAGTCAATCTCGCTTATGCTCGCGGTGAGATTTCCATTTGCTATTGATACCTTGGATCTGCGATGCTTTTTGTTTGTCCTGATGTTCGCCTGAAAGCATGGCGGCCAGTGCAACGGCTATTTGTTCTTCTTCAAAACCATTTTCATTCTGGAGTAACTCTGGCCGGAAATATTTTCCAACAAAATTAGTGTCGAAGTTTCCATTCCGGAATGCTTCATGGTTAATCGCAAACCTGCAAAACCCGATGGTTGTTTCCACTCCTGTAATATCATACTCATTCAACGCACGAATAATTTTTTCAATCGCTGTATTCCTGTCAGCGGCATGACAAACCAACTTGGCAATCATTGGGTCGTAATAAAATGGAATGTTCATGCCTTGTTCAAAGCCGTCATCTACTCGTACTCCGTGGCCTTTTGGAATTTTATACGTTGAAAGAGTGCCGATATCAGGAAGAAAATTATTGGAAGGGTCTTCGGCATAAACACGCGCTTCAATAGCATGACCCCGAATGGACAAGTCTTTTTGTTGAAATGGAATTTTTTCCCCCTGTGCCACATGAATCTGGAGTTTCACCAGGTCAACCCCGGTAATCATTTCTGTTACCGGATGTTCCACTTGCAGCCGTGTGTTCATCTCCAGGAAATAGAAATTTTTATTTTCATCCAAAATAAATTCAACCGTTCCTGCATTATAGTACTCACACGATTTGGCCACATTGACGGCCGCTTCTCCCATTGCTTTTCTAAGCTCGGGTGTAAGCGCTGATGAGGGTGCCTCTTCAATAACTTTCTGGTGCCGCCTTTGTATGGAACATTCCCTGTCAAACAGGTGGATTACATTGCCGAAGTGATCTCCAAATACCTGGAATTCAATATGTTTTGGGTTCGTAATATATTTTTCGATGAAGACCGATCCATCGCCAAATGACGAAATCGCTTCGCTTGTTGCCCGCTCTAATTGTGATTCGAATTCAGGCTCAGAATTTACAACTCTCATTCCTTTTCCACCTCCACCGGCACTGGCTTTTATTAAAATTGGGTAACCAATTTTATTGGCAATTGTCTTGGCTTCGCTCACATCGGAAATCGGTGATGAAGTGCCTGGCACCAAAGGCACATTAAATTTGGCCACAGCCTCCTTAGCGGCTAATTTGCTGCCCATAATTTTAATGGTATTCGGTGAAGGGCCAATGAAAATTATTTCGGCATCGAGGCATGCTTCTGCAAAATCTTCATTCTCTGACAAAAATCCGTAGCCTGGATGTATGGCGTTAGCGCCAACGCTTTTCGCAGCTTCAATAATTTTATCAATTCTTAAATAAGATTCAGAAGATGGCGGAGGGCCGATGCAAATGGCCTCATCGGCAAATCGCACATGAAGCGATTGCCTGTCGGCCTCACTGTAAACAGCCACCGTAGCAATGCCCATTTCCTTTATGCTTCGCATAACGCGCAAAGCAATTTCTCCACGGTTGGCAACAAGGACTTTGTTTATTTTTTGCATGATGAACGCCACACAATGCTACTAAATTCTGTGGTATTTGATACAAGCTATCGATGACAGGTTTTTTTGAGAACCACTTACAGTTCATAGAATTTCCCTATTTTTGCCCCTAATTTTAACCGAAAATCAAGCTTAAATGGTAGATTTATTCAGTAAACTAAAGATGGAGGCCGGTCCCCTGGCCAAATATTCACATTTGCCCGATGACTATTTTTTCTTTCCCAAGTTGGAAGGTGACATTGGACCATGGATGAATTTTAATGGAAAGAAAGTATTGAATTGGAGTTTAAATAACTACCTGGGCTTAGCCAACCTTCCCGAAGTTCGTAAAGCAGATGCCGATGGCGCTGCTGAGTTTGGACTTGCTGCCCCGATGGGCGCCCGCATGATGTCAGGAAATTCTGTACATCACATTAAGCTTGAGCAAGAGCTTGCAGAATTTGTGCAAAAGGAAGATGTGATGCTGCTTAACTACGGCTACCAGGGCGTGGTTTCTATTATTGATGCGATTGTTGACCGCAAGGATGTAATTGTTTACGATGCCGAGTCTCATGCGTGTATTATTGATGGGGTTCGCCTGCATATGGGCAAGCGTTTCGTTTACACGCACAACAATATGGAGTCGTTGGAGAAGCAACTTGAACGCGCGACTAAACTAGCTGGCGAAACTGGCGGTGGTATTTTGGTAATAACAGAAGGCGTGTTTGGCATGTCTGGCAATCAGGGTAACCTGAAAGGAATTGTTGAGTTAAAGAAGAAATTTAATTTCCGCTTGTTTGTGGATGATGCCCATGGTTTTGGAACAATGGGAAAGACAGGAGCAGGAGTAGGCGAGGAGCAAGGTGTGCAGAGTGAAATAGATCTGTACTTCTCTACGTTTGCTAAATCTATGGCCAGCATTGGTGCATTTATTGCCGGTCCGGCAAACATTTTAAAATTTTTGAGATACTCGGTTCGTTCCCAGATTTTCGCGAAGAGTTTGCCTATGCCGCTGGTGATTGGCGCCCTGAAAAGACTCGAAATTGTAAAGACCCAACCTCAGCATAAGGCCAATTTATGGAAGATTGTTAAGGCTGTGCAGGGGGGATTGAGGGAGCGGGGCTTCTATATTGGCACCACTTCATCACCAGTTACCCCGGTACTTTTTAAAGGTGGGGTTGGCGAGGCAGCCAATATGGCTATGGACTTAAGAGAGAACTTCAATATTTTCTGCTCTGTTGTTATCTATCCCGTTGTGCCTAAGGATGTTATCATGTTCCGGATCATCCCTACAGCAGCCCATACCCTGGACGATGTAGAGAACACTTTAAATGCCTTTTCCGCCCTGAAATCGAAGCTTGATGCAGGCGATTACCGGAAGGAAGAACTCGTGACGGTAACGAAATTTTAGTAAAAAATTGCGTTTCCCGCTTGTTTTAACAGGTTTTTAATTATTTTCGCATACGAAATAAAACCATTGAATCTTAAACACCTATAACATGAAAAAATTTGAAGAACTAAAAGCCTTAATTGCTTCTATCGAAGTGGATGCTGAAAAATTCTATTCCAAGGCCAACAGCGCTGCCGGAACCCGCGTTCGCAAAGGCATGCAAGACCTGAAAAACATAGCCCAGGCTATCCGTGCAGAAGTTCAGGATTTGAAAAACAAAGAATAATTAACTTTTAAAGGATATTTAAAAAGGGATGGCGCTAAGCCGTCCCTTTTTTGTTTATGGACCCCAGTGCTTTCAAATTAGTAGGGTACTATTATTCAGTTGAAATTGTTGGTGTCTCCCTAAGAAATGAATTTTGCTGCAGCGCAGTCACCATAAATGTGGCAACACTAAGCCTGCTAATGGTTAAGCTCGGTTTGGGTTTATTCAAGAAACTAACCCTGATTTCTTTTTCCTTCTCCGAATTGGTAAGGCCTGCGGGTCTAACGATGGTCCACTCCAAGCCAGACTCTCTCAAGATGTTTTCCTGCAACTCATGGTCACGATAAGCTGCTCCAATGTTGCTATGATCAATAAAAAATCGAAACCAGCCTGGCAAATCCTTTTTTGTTTCGTGAACCCCCCAGGCTGAGCAAACTATTATTCTCTTCACTTGTTTTTCTTTGGCAACCACAATCAATTTCTTCATGAATTCGGATAGAAAATTTTCCGGTGTTCGCAGTTTCGACCATGGAAAATCTGAAGTTCTTGAAACATTGAGTACGCTTAACACCGCTTCGCAACCCGATATTGCTTTTGATAGCAGCGCGGGGTCATCAGGCTGACCTTCAAATAAGGTTAGGCTATTGAATTGGACGGCTACTTTAGATTTGTTCCGTACAATGGCATTTACCGAATATCCGCTTTTAAGTAATGATGCAAGAAGAACCTTACCCGTTCTACCAGTAGCACCTAAGAGTAAAGCCTGCATGAGAAATTTGATTTTTTATTGCTGTGGCTTATTTCATCTTTCGGTAAGCATTCTTAATTTTTTGTTCTAATCCTTCTGAAGGAGGAACGACTGGCAATCGCGTATATCGCTTACAAATTTTCATAACTTCAAGCAGGTATTTTACACCGGTAGGGTTTCCTTCTTCATACATTAGGCCGTTGATGCCGAGCAATTTAAATGCCTCCCGTGAGGCAACTTTGAAATCCTTATTTAAGGCCGCTTGTGTTGTAGCAGCGAATATTTCCGGAAATGCGTTGGCCAAAACAGAAATTACCCCAACGCCACCCACCGCCATAATGGGCACCGTAAGCATGTCATCTCCCGATATCAGCATAAAATCTTTTGGTGCACCCTGTGCTATGCGCATGCACTGTTCGAGATTGCCAGAGGCTTCTTTTACACCGATAATATTTTTATGGCCTGCCAGTCTAAGCATGGTTTCGGCTGTGATATTGGATGCCGTTCTGCCAGGAACATTGTAGAGTATAACCGGAACAGGTGAAGCATCTGCTATCGCTACAAAATGTTGATAGATACCTTCTTGAGATGGTTTGCTATAGTAAGGGCTTACGGAAAGCAGGGCTGTAATACCCGTCCATTTAGTTTCCTTCACCTGTGCAATTACCTCGGCTGTGTTGTTGCCGCCAATTCCAAAAACAATGGGCAGTTTTTTGGGATTATTCTTTCTTACGAAATCGAGTATCTCGCTTTTTTCTTTTTTCGATACGGTGGCCGATTCCCCGGTCGTGCCCATTACCACATAGTAGTCAACACGCTGTGCGGTGTGTTCCAATAATTTATTGAGTGATTCAAAATCTACTTTTCCGCTTTTTAAAAATGGCGTTACCAAAGCCACCCCCGTGCCATATAATTTTTTCATTTTGCTATCTACCGTAATTTTTTTGTGTATTCGTACATGTTATCAATGAGCCCCTGGATAGAACCATTCGTTTCGATCATGAGCTCAAAAAAGGGAGATAAATCTTCCTGGTATCGGCCCACTCGGCAATGTGCCCTGCAACTGGCCAATAGATTGCGGATCAGTGGGTTCGACTTGATATCTATATTAAAAAGATAATCGAAATTGGTTTTACTGAATTTTTCTACCGGCCCGGAATTAATTTTTCCCCAGAAGTTCAAATCCTGAATAGAAAAAAAATCGAACATGAATTCCGGGTTTTCTTTTTTCTTGGGAAGAAATTCCAATACCTGAACCTCTTTGCCTTCATGCTGAAGCCGGGTAATAAAATCCTTCACCTGCTGGTGTTTAAGTTTATCCTCTACCGTGAATAGAATGCCGATTTGTTTTGCTGCCGAGTATGGGATAGTGGCACGCCTGAAGTTGTTTTTTTTCAAAACGGCTTGGGTTCGAAGTTCCAGGAATTTTAGTCTCACGGGGCGCAAATTCAAGATTTTGATTTGAAACAGCAAACCTGGTAGGTGCATTTCCAGCGGGAGGTTCCTCCGCCCTTATTTTGCTCACCGGCTCCTATCAACTTTTCTACTAAATTTGCATCCCAATAATTAATTCAGAATGAACTTACTCGATTTTGAAAAGCCTATTGCTGAACTGGAATCTAAACTGGAGGATATGAAACACCTGGCTGAAGGCAGTGATACATCCGTTTCTTCTGCCATTCAAGCCCTGGAAAGGAAAATTATTGACTTGAAAAAAGAAACTTTTGAAAACCTTACAGGCTGGCAGCGCGTGCAGTTATCACGTCACCCAGACAGACCTTATACACTTGATTACATATACGAAATTACTACTGACTTCATAGAACTTCATGGCGACCGTCAGGTGGCTGATGATAAGGCCATGGTTGGAGGATTGGGTACGGTGGAAGGCCAAACAATTATGTTCGTTGGCCAACAAAAAGGCAGGAATACCAAGCAGCGTCAGCTTAGGAACTTTGGAATGCCCAACCCCGAAGGTTATCGCAAGGCATTGAGGCTTATGAAGATGGCCGAAAAATTCAACAAGCCCATTGTGGCATTGATTGATACTCCGGGGGCGTTTCCCGGGCTGGAAGCAGAAGAGCGTGGACAAGGTGAGGCCATTGCGCGAAATCTTAAAGAGATGTTCATGCTGAAGGTTCCTGTAATTTGTATTGTAATTGGTGAGGGCGCATCAGGTGGAGCATTGGGCATAGCGATTGGCGATCGGGTGCTAATGTTGGAAAATACCTGGTACTCCGTTATTTCACCCGAATCGTGTTCGTCTATTTTGTGGCGTAGTTGGGACTATAAAGAGCAGGCCGCGGAAGTTTTAAAACTTACCGCCAAGGATATGCTCGAAAATAAATTGGTGGATGGCGTTGTTAAAGAGCCACTGGGTGGAGCACACACTGATTTGAAATGGATGTCGAATGAGTTGAAACGTGTATTATTGGAAAACTTAAAAGAGTTAAATAAATTTTCTCCTGAAGAAAGAATTAACCAACGTATAGAAAAGTTTAGTGCTATGGGCGTGGTTAAAGAATAGTCTTATCTTAGTAAATCTTGAATCTATTCGTAATCAATACCGGTTATTTTAAGCTTGATGGAGGTGCCATGTTTGGCGTTGTGCCAAAATCCATTTGGCAAAAGCTTAATCCAGCGGACGAAAAAAATCTTTGTAATTGGGCTTTGCGTTGTCTTCTAATAGAAGATGGCAAGCGATTGATACTAATCGACAATGGCATTGGTGATAAGCAAGATCCAAAATTCATGGGTCATTATTATTTAAATGGTGATGACTCATTGATGAAGTCAATTAATGGCGCTGGGTTTTCTCCTGATGATATTACCGATGTATTTCTCACGCATCTTCACTTTGATCATTGTGGGGGAGGAGTAAAGATGGAAAATGGAAAGCCGGTTCTCTCCTTCAAGAATGCCACCTATTGGTCAAACGCTGATCATTGGCAATGGGCCACTGTTCCGAATGCGCGTGAACGGGCAAGTTTTTTAAAGGAGAATATCCTCCCAATGAAGGAAAGCGGTCAATTAAAATTTATTGACCCTATCCAGCCATCACCATTTTCACAGTTTGATATTTTTTATACATCCGGCCACACTGAAAAGATGATGGTTCCGATGATTAAATATAAAGATCACACAATTTGCTACATGGCCGAT
>Ga0315912_10002203_pt1 | contig 21373 bp, 21 predicted proteins | sample VfabasoilMG_FD_204469 | JGI IMG/M metagenome (GOLD analysis project Ga0315912, IMG submission 204469) | Garden soil microbial communities collected in Santa Monica, California, United States - V. faba soil | ecosystem: Environmental > Terrestrial > Soil > Garden | place: USA: California...
GGGGGACAACGTGAGTGTGACGGGCGAGTTGATCAGCCCGATCGCGATGGATCAGGGGCTGCGGTTTGCGGTGCGCGAGGGCGGCAAGACCGTCGGCTCCGGCGTCGTCACGGAAATTCTGGCGTAAAAGCTGACACGCTGACAGGAAGTCAGGCTGACACGAAGGTTGCCGGAGTCGTCAGCGTACAAGCCTGTCAGCTTGTATCGAGGAGAAAGAGATGCGAGAAATTATCGATTTGGCCTGTCCGACCTGTAAACAGCGGAATTATTCGACGAATAAAAATAAGAAGAATGATCCGGATCGGTTGGAGCGAAACAAGTTCTGCAAGTTCTGCCGGAAGCACACGCCTCATAAAGAGGTGAAGTAAGGTGGGCGGTAAGGAGTGAGTGGTTCACCGATCGGCTGGCATTCACACCTTACGGTTCACGTCCAAGTAGGGGCATGGTGTCAATGGCAGCACATCGGTCTCCAAAACCGAGAGTCTAGGTTCAAATCCTAGTGCCCCTGCCATGCAGAGTGTGATTGACCCGGAATGCCGAGGATGGGCGTGACGGGGTCAGCCCATTCCGGGGCGATGTCGTGTGAAGGGTTCGCTTGGCTGTCAGCCGGCGCGGCAGAGATAGAAAACGGAGTGACCGATGTTCAAGCGTATGACTGATTCGATCCGGCTGTTTATGACGGATGTTCGGGCTGAGTTGAAGAAGGTATCGTTCCCGACCCGTCCGGAAACCATTGGTTCTACAACGGTCGTGATCGTGTTTTGTGTGTTGATGTCCCTCTATCTGTCGGCTGTCGATTCAATTCTTTCATGGCTGGTCGGCAAATTGATTTGAGAGATGAGTAGAACGGTCAAGGAATCGTCGAACGTGGCTGGGGCCTATAGACCGAAGGGTGGGGCATGACGAAGAACTGGTACGTCATTCATACGTATGCGGGGTTTGAGGGGCGGGTCAAGACCAGCTTGGTGGAACGCGCCAATCAGATGGGCTTGGTCGAAAAACTTGGACAGGTGCTCGTACCGACGGAGGACGTGATCGAAATCAAGGACGGGAAGCGGCGGACATCCCGGCGCAAGTTTTTCCCCGGCTATGTGTTGATTGAGCTGGAATCACCTGTTGGCGATGAGACCCTGCAGATGATCAAGGAGACGCCAAAAGTCACGGGGTTCGTAGGGGGCGGGACGGTACCGATGCCCTTGACTCCTGAAGAGGTTGAATCTTTGCTCAAGCAAGTTGATGCCGGCCAGGCCGAACCGCGCGAGCAGGTGAAGTTTATCAAGGGCGACAATGTTCGAATCATCGACGGTCCGTTCCTGGGATTCAATGGCCTGGTTGATGAGGTCGATCAAGATCATAGTCGATTAAAGCTCATGGTGAGCATTTTCGGCCGATCGACGCCGGTGGAATTGGGGTTTTTACAGGTTGAACGGATTTAAACAGTGCTGAGCGATGAGTGCTGAGTGCTGAGGTAAGGAGCAGACATGGCGAAGGAAGTATCCGCACAAATCAAGCTGCAGATTCCGGCAGGGAAGGCCAATCCGGCCCCTCCCGTTGGCCCCTCGCTTGGCCAGCACGGGGTCAATATCATGGAGTTTTGCAAGCAGTTTAATGCCAAGACGCAGAAGGAAGGCGACAGCATTATTCCGGTCATTATCACGGTGTATAAGGATCGGACCTTTACCTTCATCATGAAGACCCCGCCGGCTTCGGACCTTCTGAAGAAGGCGGCCGGGATTATTAAAGGATCCGGCGTGCCGCAGAAAGACAAAGTCGGGAAGATCACGAGAGCGCAGTTGAACGAGATCGCGCAGAAAAAAATAGCCGATCTGAATGCAGCCGATGTGGCCGGAGCCGCCAAGATTATCGAAGGCACCGCTCGCAGCATGGGCATCGTTATTCAAGGGTAGGATCGAGAGAGAAGGAGTTGTCGTCATGGGAAAGAAGATGAAGGCCGCAGCGGAGAAAATCGAGCCGCGCGCCTATGGGTTGCGGGAGGCGGTTGAGGCCGTGAAGACGTCGGCCTATGCGAAGTTCGATGAATCAGTCGATCTTGCACTTCGGTTGGGGATCGACCCCAAACGGTCCGATCAAATGGTCCGCGGGACTGCATCGCTTCCGCACGGCACCGGGAAAAAGGTGCGGGTCCTGGTCTTTGCCAAAGGTGACAAGGAGCAGGAGGCCAGGCAGGCTGGAGCCGATTATGTGGGGGCGGATGATTTGATGGAGAAGATCAAGGGGGGGTGGATGGAGTTCGATTGCGCCATCGCGACTCCGGATCTGATGGCGTCGGTCGGTAAGCTTGGTAAACAACTTGGTCCGCGCGGGCTCATGCCGAATCCAAAGACCGGAACCGTGACCTTTGAAGTGGGCAAAGCCGTCTCGGACATTCGGAAGGGACGGGTTGAGTATAAGGTTGAAAAAGCGGGCATTGTGCAAGTGCCTATCGGGAAAGTGTCGTTCGATGCTGCCAAGTTGTATGACAACGCGTCGGCTATCATCGAGTCGGTCATCAAGGCCAAGCCGGCCTCGTGCAAGGGGCGATATCTCAAGAGCGCTGTGGTTTCCAGCACGATGGGACCCGGCGTGATGCTGGATGCGGTCGCTTTGATGAAGCAGTGGTCGTGAAGAGGGATGGTCGCTCGTCATTCGTCATTGAGGGGGCATTTCTCAGCCAATGACCGTTGACGAATGACTCTTTGTTTGGAAGGGGAAGGCAATGAAGAAGGAAGAAAAAGCTACGGCGGTTGCGGAATTGACCGAAAGGTTCGGTCGTGCGCGGCTGGCCATTCTGACGGAATGTGTCGGACTTCCGGTCAATCATGTGACGGAGCTGCGTAAGCAGCTTCGTGGCGCCAAAGCGGAGTATCGGGTCGTGAAGAACACGCTCGCGGCTCGCGCGGTCGAGGGAACGACTCTGGCCGGTCTCGCGGCGTATCTCAAGGGGCCCACGGGCATCGTCATCGGGTATGACGATCCGGTATTGCCGACGAAGGTATTGCGGGACTTCATCCTTGCAGAGAAGCGCGAAGAGAAAATCCGGATGACGGTCGGCGTGCTGGAAGGAAAAGTTGTCAAGCCGGCAGATCTGGCGGCTGTCGCCAAGTTGCCGAAGAAGGAAGTGCTGATTGCCATGTTGCTGTCGGCCATGCAGGGGCCGATCCGCGGCGTGGTGTATACGCTCAGCGCGGTGTTGTCAAAATTTGTGAGAGTCATTGCAGCCATTCAGGATCAAAAGAAAGGGGAGGGAGACATGTCAGCAACTACAACGAAACTGTCGCAGGAAGAATTGATCAAGGCTATCGAGGGCATGAGCGTGCTCGATTTGGCTGAGCTTGTGAAGGGTTTGGAAACCCGCTTCGGGGTTACGGCTGCCGCGCCGGTTGCGGTCGCCGCGGGTCCCGCTGCAGGTGGAGGCGCCGCAGCGCCTGCCGAGGAAAAAACTGCGTTCGATGTCATTCTTGCGTCTGCGCCGGCCGACAAGAAAATTCAGATCATCAAGGTTGTGCGGGAATTGACCAGCCTTGGGCTGAAGGAAGCGAAAGATTTGGTGGAAGGCGCGCCAAAGCCGGTGAAGACCGGCGTGGCGAAGGAAGAAGCTGATACCATGAAGAAGAAACTCGAAGAAGGCGGCGCCAAGGTCGAAATTAAGTAATACGCGAACGCCATTCGCCAGTTGCCAGTGATCAATCAGGTGGAGCCGCATGGCTGCGGCTTCACCTGAAATCTCTGACCATTGACATCTGTTCACCGCCAACCAACGTGGAGGAGCGGGCATGTCCGAAACGACTCTGCAAGAGTTCGTCGAGCGGAAAGATTTTTCTCGCATTCGAACCAATATCGACATTCCGGATCTGATCGAGATTCAGAAGCGCTCATATGAGGAGTTTCTCCAGCTGGAAGTAGAGCCGGAGCGACGGAAAGACTATGGCCTGCAAGCGGCGTTGGCGAGCGTATTCCCGATCCCTGACTATAACAATACGGCCATGCTCGAGTTTTCGAGCTATACGTTGGGTACGCCCAAGTACGATGAACGTGAGTGTCTTGAGCAGGGTATGACGTTCGCGGTGCCGTTGAAGCTGCGGGTTCGCCTGGTGGTGTTCGACAAGGAAGACAAAGGGCCCAGGAAGAAAGTGCTCGACGTCCGTGAGCAGGAGGTCTACGTCGGCGAGTTGCCCTTGATGACGGAGCGCGGCACGTTTATCGTCAACGGAACCGAGCGGGTCGTTGTCAGTCAGCTCCACCGGTCGCCCGGTGCCTCGTTTACGCATGACAAAGGGCGCACCCATGCCAGCGGCAAAGTGCTGTACAGCGCACGCATTATTCCCTATCGCGGTTCCTGGTTAGACTTTGAATTCGATGCGCGAGATATTCTGTATGTCCGCATCGACCGCCGGCGAAAAATGCCCACCACTATTCTGCTGAAGGCCTTTGGGTTTTCCAGCGACGACTTGCTCAAGATGTATTATCCCGTCGAGGAAATCCGTGTGTCCAACGGGAAGATGTTCCGAAAGCTAGACGCGGAAATCCACCATGGGCTCCGGTGTTCAGGGGAAGTGGTGGAGAAGGGCGGCAAGGAACCGCTGGTGCGTGAAGGCACCAGACTGACGAAGGGGATAATCGCGAAGCTGAAGGCGGCCGGGGTGAAAGAAATTCCGATGCTTCCGGCAGAGCTTGTCGGCCGCGCCGTGCTCACGGAGTTGGTCGATTCGCAGAAGACGAAATTGGCTGAGAAGAATCAGCGGTTGACCGCCGAGATCGTAGAAGCGATTGTCGAGAGCGGCGTCGAGGAGTTCAAGGTCATTTACCTCGATATGGCCACGGCTACGCCGGTGATCCTCGACACCTTGGGAATGGAAAAGATCGGCTCCAAAGAAGAAGCGATGGTGGAAATCTATCGCCGACTTCGTCCGGGCGAAACACCGTCCGTCGACACTGCGCGGGCCTTGTTCGACAACCTGTTTTTGAATTCCAAGCGATACGATCTGTCTCCCGTCGGACGGCTCAAGCTCAACAAGAAACTGGGATTGGATCTCCCTCTGGAACAACGCACGCTGACCGCCCAGGACATCGTCGAAGTGATCCGGTACCTCGTGAACCTCAAGATCGGCAAGGGAGAAATCGACGACATCGACCATTTGGGTAATCGTCGTGTCCGGTCGGTCGGCGAGCTGTTGGAAAATCAGTTCAGGCTGGGTTTGGTGCGGATGGAGCGCAGCATCAAGGAGCGCATGAATCTCCTCGATATGGAGACGGTGCTCCCGCACGATCTGATCAATGCCAAGCCGGTTGTTGCGGCGGTGAAGGAATTTTTCAGCAGCAGCCAGTTGTCACAGTTTATGGACCAGACGAATCCGCTGGCTGAGATTACGCACAAGCGGCGTCTGTCGGCACTCGGGCCTGGCGGATTGACGAGAGAGCGCGCCGGATTCGAAGTCCGCGACGTGCATCCGTCGCACTATAGCCGCATTTGCCCCATCGAAACGCCGGAAGGTCCGAACATCGGGTTGATCACCTCGTTGGCGACCTATGCGCGGATCAATCAGTTTGGATTCATCGAGGCGCCCTATCGGAAGGTGGTCAAAGGGCGCGTGACAGATGAGATGGAATTTCTGTCCGCGATCGAAGGGGACAAGTACATTATCGCCCAAGCGAACTCCAAGGTGGATGGGGCGGGCCGGCTGGTTTCTGAGACGGTGTCCTGCCGTCACGGCGGAGACTTTGTCATGGCTACGCCGGACAAGATCGAGTACATGGACGTGTCTCCGAAGCAGGTCGTGAGCGTGGCAACGGCGCTGGTGCCGTTCTTAGAACATGACGACGCCAACCGCGCGCTGATGGGCTCCAACATGCAGCGCCAGGCGGTTCCGTTGCTCACGTCCGAATCTCCGTTGGTCGGCACTGGAATGGAAGCGGTTGTGGCGCGTGATTCGGGATATGTCATTCAAGCCCGGCGTGCCGGGGTTGTGGAGAGCGTCGATGCCACGCGTATCGTCGTGCGCGCCGACTCGAAGGATGGGAAAAAGGGAAAAGATTCAGGGTTGGATGTCTACGACCTCATCAAGTTCCAGCGCTCGAATCAAAACACCTGTATCACCCAGACTCCCGTGGTGCGGATCGGGCAGCCGGTCAAGAAGGGACAAGTCCTCGGCGATGGGCCGGCGATCGATCATGGAGAGCTGGCATTGGGGAAGAACGTGCTGGTGGCTTTCATGCCGTGGGGCGGCTACAACTTCGAAGACGCTATTCTCCTCAGTGAGAAATTGGTTCGTGAAGATGCGTTCACATCGGTTCATATCGAAGAATTCGAAGTGGAGGCCCGTGACACCAAATTGGGCAAGGAAGACGTGACTCGCGACATTCCCAATGTCGGCGAGGAAGCGCTCAGGAATCTGGACGAGAGCGGAATCATCCGCATCGGCGCCGAAGTGAAGCCGGGCGACATTCTGGTCGGCAAAGTGACGCCGAAGGGTGAAACCCAGCTGACGCCGGAAGAGAAGCTGCTGCGCGCAATCTTCGGGGAGAAGGCCGGCGATGTGAAAGACACCTCGCTGACCGTGCCTCCGGGGGTCGAAGGCATCGTCGTGGACGTGAAAATTTTCTCGCGCAAAGGCCTCGACAAGGATGAGCGTTCAAAAAGCATCGAAACCGATGATCAGATGAAGCTCCAGCGCGATCATCATGAAGAGCTGCGGATTATCGACGAAGAAAAGACGAAGAAGATCAGAAAGTTGCTGCTCGGTAAAGTGGTGGGCCGTGACTTGATGGACCCGGATACGGGCGACGTCATTTTAAAGAAGAAGGGTAAGCTGACGGCGGAGATCCTCAAGCGGCTGCCCGACGACACGGTGCGGCACATCATTCTCAGCGACCCGGACGAGCAAAAAGAGTTGGAAGACGTCGAGCGGCGGGCGAAAGAACAGATCGAAATCCTCCAGACGCTCTACGATGAAAAGGTTGGCCGCTTGAAACGGGGCGACGAGTTGCCGCCCGGGGTGATCAAGCTGGTGAAGGTCTACATCGCCATGAAGCGGAAGATTCAGGTCGGTGACAAAATGGCCGGCCGTCACGGCAACAAGGGTGTCGTGTCGCGCGTGCTGCCGGAAGAGGATATGCCGTATTTGCCGGATGGGACTCCGGTTGAAATCGTGCTGAATCCCCTGGGTGTGCCGTCGCGTATGAACGTGGGGCAAATCCTGGAAACACACCTCGGATGGGCGGCGAAAGCGTTGGGAATCAAGGTGGCCAGCCCGGTGTTCGACGGAGCGTCGGAAAAAGAAATCAAGGATCTGCTCAAGAAGGCAAAATTGCCTCCGAGCGGGCAAAGCCGGCTGGTAGACGGAAAAACCGGTGAGACGTTCGGCAGCCCGGTCACGGTGGGCTACATGTATGTGCTGAAGCTGCACCACTTGGTGGACGACAAAATCCACGCGCGCTCGATCGGGCCCTATTCGCTCGTCACGCAACAGCCTCTGGGCGGTAAGGCCCAATTCGGCGGGCAGCGGTTGGGAGAAATGGAAGTATGGGCGCTGCAAGCCTATGGCGCGGCTTCGACGCTGCAGGAATTTCTTACGGTCAAGTCCGACGATGTGCCGGGCCGGTCGCGCATGTATGAAGCGATCGTGAAAGGCGAGCCATTCCTGGAGCCTGGGTTGCCCGAGTCGTTCAACGTCTTGGTCAAAGAGCTGCAGAGCTTGGGGCTTGATGTCGAGCTCGTCAAGACGCAAGACTAACCGCTTGTGTGCCGGGTGAATCCCGGCATCGGAGGAGGTCATTACCTTGGAAGGCGTATATACATTGTTTGAAAAGCAGCGGGACTCGGTGTCGTTCGACTCGATGCGTATTCGTATCGCGTCGCCCGAAAAAATCCGGTCCTGGTCGTACGGTGAAGTGAAGAAGCCGGAGACGATCAACTATCGGTCGTTCAAGCCGGAAAAAGACGGATTGTTCTGCGCCAAGATTTTCGGTCCGATCAAGGACTGGGAATGCAATTGCGGCAAGTACAAGCGCATGAAGCACCGCGGCATCGTCTGCGACAAGTGCGGAGTCGAGGTGATTCAGTCGAAAGTGCGCCGTGAGCGGATGGGGCATATCGAGTTGGCCGCGCCGGTCGCACATATTTGGTTCTTGAAAGGGGTGCCCAGCCGTATCGGCACGCTCCTGGATATGAGCCTGAAGCAGTTGGAGAAAATTCTCTATTTCGAGAGCTATGTCTGTGTAGATCCGGGATCAACGGATCTGTCGGAAAAGGAATTGGTCTCGGAAGAGAAGCTCCGCACTCTGGTATCGGAGTTCGGCTCAAGCGGGTTCAAAGCGGGCATCGGTGCGGAAGCCATCCGGGATTTGCTGCGAAAAATCGATATCAATGCGCTATGGGATGAACTTCAGGCGAAGGCAAAGTCGTCGACATCCTCGGCCATGAAAAAGAAATATGCCAAACGGCTGAAAGTGCTCGAGGCGTTTCGCAAATCCGGAAATAAGCCGGAGTGGATGATTTTGGACGTGATCCCGGTGCTGCCGCCGGAACTACGCCCCCTCGTCCCTCTCGACGGCGGACGATTTGCGACCTCCGACCTGAACGATCTTTATCGGCGCGTGATCAACCGGAATAACCGGCTGAAGCGGCTGATGGAATTGAAAGCGCCAGGTGTCATCATTCGGAACGAAATGCGCATGTTGCAAGAAGCCGTGGATGCTCTCTTCGACAACGGCCGGCGTGGTCGTGCGATTCGTGGGCCGAACAAGCGCCCGCTCAAGTCTTTGAGCGACATGCTGAAAGGCAAACAAGGACGGTTTCGCCAAAATCTGCTCGGCAAGCGGGTCGACTATTCCGGCCGTACGGTCATCGTCGTCGGTCCTGAGTTGCGCCTCCATCAGTGTGGATTGCCGAAGAAGATGGCCCTGGAATTGTTCAAGCCATTCATCTTCCATAAGCTCGAAGCGCGCGGGGCGGCGACCACGATCAAGAGTGCGAAGCGGCTGGTTGAAAAGGAACGGCCGGAAGTCTGGGACGTGCTTGACGAAGTGATTCGTGAGCATCCCGTCTTGCTGAATCGAGCGCCGACGCTCCACCGGTTGGGGATTCAGGCATTCGACCCGGTTCTGGTGGAGGGCAAGGCCATTCGATTGCATCCTCTCGTATGTTCAGCATTCAACGCGGACTTCGACGGAGACCAGATGGCGGTGCACGTGCCGCTGTCGGTCGAGGCACAGGTTGAAGCGCGGGTCTTGATGATGTCCATCAACAACATTCTTTCGCCTGCCAACGGCAAACCGATTGCCGTGCCGTCGCAAGACATGGTCCTCGGCGTCTATTGGCTGACGAAGGAGCGCCTGGGTGTGAAGGGCGAGGGTAAAGTGTTCGGATCGGCGGAAGAAGTGCGGATCGCCTTCGACGCGCGCGAAGTGGAAGAGCATGCGCGCATTAAGGTGCGTCTGGCGGGGGCCTTAGTGCAAACGACGGTCGGTCGTGTGCTGCTGTCGGAGATCCTTCCGGCCGGCCTGCCGTTCGCCAATGCCAACAAGCTCATGACCAAGAAGGAGATGACCAAGCTGATCGACTCTGTCTATCGGCAAACCGGTCACCGCGACACCGTCGAGTTTCTCGATAAGATCAAGGACATCGGGTTCACGTATGCTACCAGGGCGGGTGTGTCGATCTGCATTGACAATATGCATATCCCGAGCAAGAAGGAAGAGTTTGTCGGGAAGGCTCAGCGCGAAGTAAACGAAATTGAAAAGCAATATTCCGAGGGCTTGATTACGAACGGTGAACGGTACAACAAGGTCATCGATATATGGGCGCATGTGACTGAGCAGGTCGCCAACGAAATGATGAAGGAACTCGGCGCCGGAGGAGATCCGGGCAAAGCCGAATCCTTCAATCCGATTTTCATGATGGCGGATTCCGGCGCACGCGGCAGCTCGCAGCAGATCCGGCAGTTGGGCGGGATGCGCGGCCTGATGGCCAAGCCGTCCGGGGAAATCATCGAGACGCCGATTACGGCGAACTTCCGTGAAGGCCTCACAGTCTTGCAGTATTTTATTTCGACTCACGGTGCGCGAAAGGGTCTGGCCGATACCGCCTTGAAGACGGCGAACTCCGGCTATCTGACCCGCCGGTTGGTCGATATCGCGCAGGATGTCATCATCAATGAGCTTGATTGTGGAACGCACGACGGCATTATCGTCAGCGCGCTGGTCGAAGGCGGCGAAATCATTCAACCGCTGGAAGAGCGTGTCTTGGGCCGGTTGGCGGCGGAGGATATCCGCGATCCCGTGACCGGGGAAATCATCGTCTCGCGGAACGAGGAGATCCACGAAGAGCTCACCAAGTCGATTGTGGAGGCCGGAGTCGACCGGGTCAAGATCCGATCAGTGCTGACCTGCCAATCGCTCCGCGGAGTCTGCCGTGCCTGTTATGGCCGAGATCTGGCGCGCGGCCGACTTGTGGAAAAGGGTGAGCCTGTCGGAGTGATTGCCGCCCAGTCAATCGGCGAACCGGGAACTCAGCTAACGATGCGGACATTCCACATCGGCGGTACGGCTAGCAAAGTCGTCGAACAGACCGTGCTGGAAGCGAAGCATGCCGGGCGGATCAAGTTTATGAGCTTCGATGCCAAGAAGAATGCGGACATTCACAATGGCGGCATCGCAGTGCGGAATAAAGACGGCGAATGGGTGGTGATGAATCGCAACACGAAAATTGCGATTGTGGATGACAGCGGACGTGAACGTGAAAAATATCCGGTCGTCTATGGCGCAAAAATCAAGATCAAGGACGGCGATCCGGTCGCGGTCGGGCAGAAACTGGTCGAGTGGGATCCCTATTCGTTGACCATTTTGACTGAAGTCGGCGGCAAGGTGGCGTTCGGCGATATCGTCGAAGGCGTCACGATGAAGGAAGAATTCGACGAGGTGACGGGTCTGTCTCGCAAGGTCATTATCGAGCATTCGGGTGCGACGTTACGTCCCCGTGTTTCAGTCAAGGATGAGGCCGGTAAAACAGCGAAAGTTTCCGGCGGGGCGAATACGGTCGCGCGGTATTTGCTGCCGGTCGGAGCCCATATCTTCGTCGAGAAGGGCGCGATGGTTCATCCTGGCGATGTGTTGGCCAAGATTCCACGTGAGACGACGAAAACCAAGGACATCACCGGAGGCCTTCCGCGCGTCGTCGAATTATTCGAGGCACGGAAACCGAAAGAGCAGGCGGTGATCACCGAGATCGACGGTGAAGTGTCCTATGGAGGATTCGTCAAAGGCCAACGCAAAGTGCTTGTCGATAATAAATTGGGAGATGTAAAGGAATACTTCATTCCCAAAGGGAAGCACGTCAACGTGCATGAGGGGGATTGGGTGCGGGCCGGGGAGCCGTTAATGGACGGATCGGCGAATCCGCATGACATCCTCGACGTGCTCGGCCCCAATGAGTTGCAGAAATATCTCGTCGATGAAGTACAGGATGTCTATCGGTTGCAGGGGGTCTCGATCAACGATAAACATATCGAGATCATCGTCCGGCAAATGCTCCGCAAGGTACGGATCGAAGATCCCGGCGACACGCAGTTTTTGCCGGGAAGCCAGGTGAGCAAGAATGTGTTCGAGGCTGAAAACGAGCGTGTGCTCGAAAAGGGCGGCACGCCAGCCTTGGGCAAGCCGGTTCTGCTTGGAATTACGAAAGCGGCGTTGACAACCGACAGCTTTATCTCCGCGGCCTCATTCCAGGAAACCACTCGAGTGCTGACGGAAGCGGCCATCAACGGTCGAGAGGATAATTTGTTGGGTCTGAAAGAAAATGTCATTGTGGGGCGGTTGATTCCGGCCGGGTCAGGATTTGAAGAATATCGAGACACGTTTGTAATCAGTGAAAAGCCGGCAGCCGCTGCTGTGGCGGCGGCTCAAGGATCTGCGGTTGTTTCTTCGGAGCCTCCTGTGACTACGGTGGGCGAGGGGGCGCGATCGTAGCTGTGCTGAAATTGCCTCACTTGACAATGAGGGAGCGCATCAATATAATCCGCCGTCTTTCCTCTGACGGCCATAGCTGAGTTCGAAATTCGGGAAGGTTTTAATAGAATGCCGACAATCAATCAGTTGGTAAGAAAAGGTCGAAATCTCGTCAAGGCGAAAACGAAGAGCCCGGCCTTGAAATCTTGCCCGCAGAAACGGGGAGTGTGCCTGCGCGTCTATACCACAACGCCAAAGAAGCCAAATTCCGCTTTGCGGAAAGTGGCTCGTGTTCGGTTGACGAATGGCATGGAAGTCACAACGTATATTCCCGGCGTCGGGCATAATTTGCAGGAACACTCAATCGTGTTGGTGCGTGGTGGCCGTGTCAAGGACTTGCCGGGTGTGCGGTATCACTTGGTGCGCGGTGCCTTGGATGCGGTGGGCGTGGCAGACCGTAAGCAGAGCCGATCGAAGTACGGTGCCAAGCGTCCGAAGTAGGGCGGCGCGTGAGCGGTAAGAAAAGTCAATTCGACTGAACAACGAACGAGATAGGTAAACGATGCCCCGCAGTAGATTTTTAGACCAACGTGAAGTGCTCCCCGATGTGCGATATCGCGATAAGCTTGTCGGAAAGTTTATCAACACGCTGATGAGTGGTGGAAAGAAGAGTACCACCGAGCGGATTTGTTACGGGGCGTTCGATGTCATACAGGAAAAGACTGGCGGAGACCCGCTGAAGGTGTTCAAGGCTGCCGTCGATAATGTGAAGCCGATTGTGGAAGTGAAGTCTCGCCGCGTGGGCGGCGCGTCGTATCAGGTCCCGGTCGAGATCAGGCCTTCGCGCCGAGTGTCTTTGGCGCTTCGGTGGTTGTCGGAATACGCGCGCACCCGTGGCGGCAAGAGTATGCGCGAAAAGCTCGCGGCTGAATTAATGGATGCGTCGAATAATACCGGCGCCGCAGTGAAGAAGCGGGAAGACGTGCATCGAATGGCGGAAGCGAACAAAGCCTTCGCCCATTACCGCTGGTAACGTCGTTCTGTGCTGCAGTTGAGCCGTGCTGCGATCTGCAGACGTCGAGTGCTCTTCGATCGCAGCAGCGTCAGTTGGCTCGGCTCGCAGCACATGTGTTTTTAGGGGACTAACGTGGCTCGTCAAACGGCACTGGAACATACGAGAAACATCGGCATCATGGCCCACATTGATGCCGGAAAAACGACCACGACCGAGCGGATCCTGTACTACACGGGCATGACTCACAAGATGGGCGAAGTTCACGAAGGCGCTGCGACAATGGATTGGATGGAGCAGGAACGTGAACGCGGCATCACGATCACGGCTGCGGCGACGACCTGTTTTTGGAAAGACAAGCGCATCAACATTATTGATACGCCTGGCCACGTCGATTTTACGATTGAAGTTGAGCGTTCCCTTCGTGTGCTTGATGGTGCGGTGGCCGCATTCGATTCCGTGCAGGGTGTTGAGCCGCAATCGGAAACGGTCTGGCGCCAAGCCGATAAATATGGGGTTCCGCGCATTGCCTGGATGAACAAGATGGATCGAATTGGCGCTGACTTCTACGCCAGCGTGCAGTCGATCATTGATCGTCTCGGGGCGAACCCCGTTCCTATCCAGATCCCGATCGGGCGGGAAACGGAGTACCGGGGTTCGGTAGATCTCGTCAGCATGAAGGGCTACTTTTACGACGATGAAACGCTTGGTGCCAAGTACAAGGTCGATGAAATTCCAGCGAACCTCCTGGAGCAGGCCAAAGAGTATCGGGAGAAAATGCTGGAAGCCGTTGCGGAGTTTGACGATCAGGTTATGGAGAAGTATTTGAATGGTCATCCGCTGACGGAAGAGGAAGTGCGTCGGGCGATCAGGGCCGCGACGATCTCGATGAAGGTGATTCCGGTTGTCTGTGGGTCCGCTTTTAAGAATAAGGGTGTTCAGCAGTTGTTGGATGCTGTTGTGGATTACCTGCCGTCGCCACTTGATGTTCCGCCGGTGAAGGGGATTGATCCCAATACGGGTAAAGAGGTCCTGCGCAAGCCGTCCGACAGCGAGCCGTTTTCGGCGCTGGCTTTCAAGTTGATGACCGACCCATTTGCGGGGCAGGTGGTATTTTTCCGAGTCTATTCCGGAATGCTGAAGACCGGGTCGCCGGTGCTCAATGTAACGAAGGGCACGAGAGAGCGCGTCGGGCGGTTGCTTAAGATGCATGCGAATAAACGGGAAGAAATCGACATTGCCTATGCGGGCGATATTGTGGCGGCTGTCGGTCTGAAGGGTGCCACGACCGGAGATACGTTGTCTGAAGAGAAGGAGCCGGTCCTGCTCGAAGTGATGAAGTTTCCTGAGCCTGTGATTGCGATGGCGATTGAGCCTAAGACAAAGCAGGATCAGGAGAAGATGGGGTTTGCGCTTCAGAAGTTAGCGCAGGAAGATCCTTCGTTCAGGGTCCGTACGGATGAGGAAACGTCGCAAACGATTATCGCCGGCATGGGCGAGCTGCATCTCGAGATTATCGTTGACCGGATGTTGCGTGAGTTTAAGGTCGAAGCCAACGTGGGTAAGCCGGAAGTGGCGTTTCGTGAAACGATTCGCCGGAAGGCTGAAGCGGAAGCTAAGTATGTCAAGCAGACGGGTGGTCGCGGTCAGTATGGCCATGTCGTGTTATCGGTTGAGCCGTCCGAGTCCGGTAAGGGCTTCGAGTTCGTGAATAAAATCGTCGGTGGTGTCATTCCGAAGGAATTTATCCCGGCTGTTGAAAAGGGTGTGAAGGAGCGGCTGGATGCCGGCGTTATCGCCGGGTATCCTCTGCGCGATGTGCGTGTGACACTTACGTACGGCTCATATCACGATGTAGATTCCAATGAAATGGCCTTCAAAATCGCCGGGTCGATGGCGTTTGCCGATGCATGCAAAAGGGCCGATCCGGTTTTGCTTGAGCCGATAATGAAGGTGGAAGTTCTGGTTCCTCAGGATTTTATGGGCGATGTCATCGGCAACTTGAACGGTCGGCGTGGGAAGGTGCAGGGGATGAAGGTGCGTGCAGGTGCGCAGGCGATCGATGCATCTGTGCCGCTCAGTGAGATGTTTGGGTATGCAACCGATCTTCGCTCGCGCACGCAGGGCCGGGCAACGTACAGCATGGAATTCGATCGATACGACCAGGTTCCTCGACAAATTGCTGAGACTATTATTGCAAAGTATCGCGGCGAGTAGTTGCCGCTGATTGAACTGTAGGTAGCAGGGAGGATTTCGGTATGGCGAAGGCGAAATATGAGCGGAAGAAGCCGCACGTAAACATTGGGACGATCGGGCACGTGGACCACGGGAAGACCACGTTGACGGCGTCGTTGACCAAGATTTGTGCGGATCGGGGCATGGCGAAGTTCATCCCCTATGACGAAGTGGCCAAGGCGAGCGAGAGCCAGGGGCGCCGCGACGCCACGAAGATCATGACCATTGCCATCAGCCACGTCGAGTACGAGACCGACAAGCGGCACTATGCCCACGTGGACTGTCCCGGTCACGCCGACTATGTCAAGAACATGATCACCGGGGCCGCGCAGATGGACGGGGCGATTTTGGTCGTCAGCGCCGCCGATGGGCCCATGCCGCAGACCCGGGAACATATTCTGTTGGCCCGGCAGGTGGGTGTGCCCTACATCGTCGTGTTTTTGAACAAGGCCGACAAGGTCGATGACAAGGAATTGCTGGAGCTGGTCGAGCTCGAAGTGCGGGAGCTGTTGACCAAGTACGGATTCCCCGGCGACAAGACCCCGATCGTGCATGGCAGCGCGTTGAAAGCGATGGAAGGCGATCAGGGTGAATTGGGTGTGCCGAGCATTCTGAAGCTGCTCGATGCCGTGGATACGTATATTCCGACGCCACAGCGGCCCATCGAGAAGCCGTTCCTGATGCCGATCGAAGATGTGTTCACCATCAGCGGGCGCGGGACCGTGGTGACCGGACGCTGTGAACGGGGCATCGTCAAGGTCGGCGATGAGATCGAGATCGTGGGCCTGCGGCCGACGCAGACCACCATCGTGACCGGCGTCGAGATGTTCCGCAAAGTGCTGGATGAAGGGCAGGCGGGCGACAACGTCGGCGTGCTCTTGCGGGGGACAAAAAAGGAAGACGTCGAGCGCGGTATGGTGCTGTCGAAGCCCAAGACCATTACCCCGCATACGAAGTTCAAGGCCGAGATCTATGTGTTGACCAAGGAAGAAGGGGGGCGGCATACGCCGTTCTTCAACGGCTATCGGCCGCAGTTCTACTTCCGGACCACGGATGTGACGGGGATTGTGCAGTTGAATCCGGGGGTGGAGATGGTGATGCCGGGGGACAACGTGAGTGTGACGGGCGAGTTGATCAGCCCGATCGCGATGGATCAGGGGCTGCGGTTTGCGGTGCGCGAGGGCGGCAAGACCGTCGGCTCCGGCGTCGTCACGGAAATTCTGGCGTAAGAAGACACAGGTATTCGTCAACTGCCATGCGTCAGCATGGTTGACATGGAAGCCGAGCGGTTTCGAGTAACAGACGATGAATAACGGGGGTTCCGAGTGAAGGTCGATCAGCGAATCAGAATCAGATTGCGCGGGTTCGATTACCGCGTGCTGGACCAGTCGGTGATGGAAATCGTCGAAACTGTTCGGCGTAGCGGGGCTAAGGTAGTTGGCCCGATTCCACTTCCGACCAGAATCGAGAAGATTACCGTCCAGCGATCGACGCACGTCGATAAGAAGTCGCGTGAACAGTTTGAAATGCGCACGCACAAGCGCTTGCTGGACATTATGGAGCCGACGCCGGAAACGATGGATTCGCTGATGAAGTTGAATTTGGCTGCCGGCGTGGATGTGGAAATCAAGTTGTGAGGAAGGACAGGGCTAAGCTCAGCTTCAGCCTCGCGGTGAGTGAATGACAAACGGATTGCTTGGAAAAAAACTTGGGATGACGCAGGTCTTTGATCAAAATCGCTTGACCCCGGTGACGGTGATCGAGGCGGGGCCGTGCCGAGTTGTCACTGTGAAGACTAAAGAGCGCGATGGCTATGAGGCGGTTCAGCTCTCCTTCGGCGAAGTCAAGGAGCGCAAGCTTTCTAAGGCCGAACTGGGACACCTCAAGAAGAGCCAGTCACCTGCCAGCCGTGTGCTGCGTGAGTTTAAGAAGGATGGCGCCGCGGAGGTCGGGCAGTCGGTGACCGTCGATATTTTCAAGAAGGGCGATTGGGTCGATGTCATCGGGGTCTCGAAGGGAAAGGGTTTTCAGGGCGTGGTTCGTCGCCACCACTACGCCGGCGGGCCGGAATCTCACGGATCGATGTTCCACCGGCATCCCGGTTCGATCGGGGCAAGTTCATATCCTTCGCGTGTGTGGAAGGGGAAAGAGTTGCCTGGCCATATGGGGGCGGAGCGGATCACGACGCAACGATTGAAGGTCGTCGAGTCGAGGCCTGATGAGCACCTTCTTTTTGTCCGCGGGGCTATTCCAGGTGCAGCAAACGGAATCGTCGTCATAAGAAAGTCAAAGAAGAGTTAAGCTATGCCCACAGTTGATGTCGTTGATTGGCAGAACAAAAAGGTCGGGACGGTAGAGTTAGCGCCGAGCGTGTTTGGCTGCGAGCTCCGAGCAGCCTTGGTGCATGAAGCGGTGATCATGCAGCGAGCCTGTGAGCGCCAGGGAACGGCGTCTACGCTACGTCGAGGCGAGGTGAGCGGATCCGGTAAGAAGCCGTGGAAGCAAAAGCATACCGGACGGGCTCGAGCTGGGTCGCTGCGGTCTCCTGTATGGCGTCACGGTGGGAGTGTCTTTGGGCCGAAGCCAAGAAGCTATGCGTATACAATGCCGAAACAGAAGTATCGGGCGGCGCTTCAGAGTGCTCTCTCTGCGAAAGTTTCGGAAGGAAAATTGGTGGTCTTGTCGGAGGTATCGCTTCAGCAGCCCAAGACGAAGTTGCTGGCGCAGGCACTGGGGCGTCTGAGCGGAGGAGATCATACCTTGGTGGTGCTTGGCAGTGGACAATCGACGGTCGCTCAGGCTGCTAAGAACATGGCCGCGGTCAAAGTGCTCAGCCCTGATAGGTTGAACGTGTATGACATCGTGCGTGCCGGCGTGGTGGTTGTCTCCCAGCAGGAACTGGGACGTGTGCAAGAGGTTTGGTCGTGAAAATCGAAATGCATGCAGTCTTGATTCAGCCTCTATTGACAGAAAAAATAACGGGTCTCCGTGAGAAGACGAACACCGTCGGCTTCATCGTCCACCCTGATGCGAATCGTGTGCAGATCAAGCAAGCGGTCGAATCGCTGCTGAAGGTCAAGGTTGAAAAAGTCAACGTACTGAACATCCGTGGCAAGGTTAAGCGGCTCGGACGGTTTTCGGGCCGTCGTTCAGACTGGAAGAAGGCCTTCGTCACCCTCAAGAAGGGTGAGAAGCTTGAGATGTACGAAAGCGCATAATCAGCTTGATGCGTAAAAGGTAGGGGCAGAGTTATGGGTGTGAAATCATACAGGCCGACAACTCCGGGACGTCGTGGGATGACTGCGGTCACGACTGAGGAGCTGACAAAGAAAAAGCCGGAAAAGTCGCTGACCTCTTTTCATATTCGAAGCGGGGGGCGGAACAACGACGGACGGATGACCATCCGTTTTCGTGGGGCTGGCCATAAGCGGTTGTATCGAAAGATTGATTTTCATCGGGATAAGGTCGGTATTGCTGCGCGTGTTGAGGCGATTGAGTATGACCCGAACCGATCAGCCCGTATCGCGCTGTTAAAGTACAAGGACGGAGAGAAGCGCTATATTCTGGCTCCGGTCGGACTGAAAGTAAACGACGAAGTGCAATCGGGCCCGCAGTCTGAAATTCGTCCCGGTAATGCGCTTCCGCTGGCCAATATGCCGCTGGGTACGACTGTTCATAATATTGAATTAAAGCTTGGTAAGGGTGGGCAGCTGATCCGGAGCGCAGGCGGTTCTGCTCAGGTGATGGGCCGTGACGGAGATTACATCCAGGTTCGCTTGAAGTCCGGAGAAATGCGGCGGATCCTGGGGACTTGTATGGCGACCGTCGGGCAAGTTGGAAACGTCGATCACGAGAACATTACGGTGGGAAAAGCCGGACGAAACCGATGGAAGGGAAAGCGTCCACATGTCCGCGGTGTCGTTATGAACCCGGTCGATCATCCACATGGAGGCGGAGAGGGGAAGTCGGGCCAAGGGAATCCCCATCCTGTGTCGCCGTGGGGGGTGCCGACGAAGGGGTATAAGACCAGACAAAATAAGAAGACCGATAAGTTCATTATCGCCCGACGTAAGTCAGGAGTGCGCAATGCCTAGATCGATTAGTAAGGGCGCGTTTGTGGATGCTCATCTCCTTAAGAAAGTTGAGCACATGAACCAGGTGAAGGATCGCAAACTGATCAAGACATGGTCGCGGCGATCGACGGTTATTCCGGACATGATCGGCCATACGTTTGCCGTCCATAACGGAAAGAAATTCATTCCCGTGTTTGTGACTGAAAATATGGTAGGCCACAAGCTCGGAGAGTTTGCGCCGACCCGGTTCTTCAAGGGGCATGGTCAGGCAAGGACGGAAAAGGCCGTTGCGCTGAAGTAGAAGAGGTTGGCGGTCGGCAGTCAATAGCGGAGGGCATCCCGGTCCAACAGCCGGTGATGGATGACGGGATCTAAAGACGATGACGGAAGCACGAGCCATATTACGATTTGTTCGGGTCGCGCCACGCAAGGCGAAGCCTGTGATTGACATGATTCGGGGACAGCATGTTCCCGCGGCGCTGGCAATGTTGAAGCATACGCCGAGGCATGCCGCCCGTGTCGTTGAGAAAATCCTTCGATCTGCGGTGGCGAACGCTGAGCAGAAGGAAATGGGAGACAGCGAGTCGATGGTGATCTCCAAAGCCTTCGTCAACTGTGGGCCCACCTACAAGCGAGTTCGGGCCAGGTCGATGGGCCGGGCGAATGCGATTCAGAAACGGACCAGCCATATCACGGTGGTAGTGGCGGCGCCGACAATTCAGGATAAGAAGCAGTAGGGACACTTTTAACGCGTACTGAGGCAGACGTCGTATGGGTCAGAAAACACATCCAATTGGGTATCGCCTGGGTTACAACTATACCTGGAGTTCTCGCTGGTATGCCGGCAAGGATTACGCCAAGCTGCTTCACCAGGATATCAAGATCAGAAAGACGGTCAAAGCTAAGCTGTACCATGCGGGTGTAGCCAAGGTGGAAATCGAGCGGTCCGGTGATCAGACTCGAGTGATCATTCACACAGCTCGTCCGGGTATCATCATCGGCCGTAAGGGAGCTGAGGTTGATAAGCTCAAGGCTGATCTTGAAAAGCAATATGGCGGGCAGGCGTACATTACCGTCAAGGAAATCAAAAAGCCTGAACTTGATGCGCAGCTGGTTAGTGAAAATGTCGCTGCTCAGCTCGAAAAACGTGTCGCGTTCCGGCGGGCCATGAAGCGTAGTGTCCAGTCGGCGCTTCGGCTCGGTGCGCAAGGAATCAAAATTATGGTGGCAGGCCGCTTGGGTGGTGCGGAAATCGCACGAACCGAATGGTATCGGGAAGGACGTGTGCCGCTGCATACTCTGCGGGCGGAAATCGACTATGGGTTTGCTGAGGCGCACACCACTATGGGGCAGATCGGAGTCAAGACGTGGATTTACAAGGGTGAACTGCTTCCGGCTCAGCCAATGAAACCGGATTCTCTTCTTGAGCGGCGGATTGGGTAAGGAGATCGAGTTGTGTTAGCGCCGAAGAAAGTCAAATTCAGAAAAATGCAGAAGGGCCGCATGAAGGGCAAGGCCTATCGTGGCGGTCAAATTACGCTGGGTGAATTCGGTCTCAAGGCCTTGGAACCCGGTTGGGTGACCAGCCGCCAAATTGAAGCGGCGAGAATCGCAATCACCCGTTACGTGAAGCGAGGCGGGCAGGTGTGGACGCGCATATTCCCGGATAAGCCGATCACAAAGAAACCTGCCGAGACTCGAATGGGCAAAGGCAAGGGCAATCCAGAGTATTGGGTAGCGGTTGTGAAGCCTGGCCGGATTTTGTATGAGATGGATGGGGTCACGCCTGAGGTTGCAAAGGAAGCATTCCGACTTGCGTCTCACAAGCTGCCTGTTGCGACAAAGCTGGTCGTTCGTGGAGAGTTCGCGTAAGGCCTTGAGTCTGGCCTGAGGGGTAAGGGTATGGCATTGGAACTGAAAGAGTTGCGGCAACTAACAGCGATCGAGCTTGCAGATAAGGCAAAGCAGCTCGTCCAGGAGCTCTTCAATCTGCGGTTCCAGTTCGGAACTGGCCGGCTTGAGAATCCTATGCAAATTCGAAGAACCAAGCGCGATATTGCCAGGATTAAAACTGTCATCCGGCAGATCGAGCAGCAGGCTGAAGCAGCCAAAG
>Ga0315912_10002204_pt1 | contig 21357 bp, 22 predicted proteins | sample VfabasoilMG_FD_204469 | JGI IMG/M metagenome (GOLD analysis project Ga0315912, IMG submission 204469) | Garden soil microbial communities collected in Santa Monica, California, United States - V. faba soil | ecosystem: Environmental > Terrestrial > Soil > Garden | place: USA: California...
GAGCGCGCGGCGGATGTCGGTCTGCAGCAGCACGATCACCGCGAACACGCCGTACACCGCCATGTTGCGCAGCAGCCAGTTGACCGTCTCGAGGCCGAGCCACTGCGACACGAAGTACAGCCCGATAAGGAAGGTGCCGCTCAGCGCGATCTGCATCGCGCGCGTGCCCTTGATGAGCACGAGCACTTCGTAGACGACGAGCGCGACGATGGCGATGTCGAGCAGGTCCACCCATTCAATGGCCGGACGCTGGAGCACTTGTGCGAGCCAGTCCATCACCGCTCGCGATGATACTTCTGAATTTCGTCGGCCACGCGCACCACCTGGGCCATCTCGCGGACCGCATGCACGCGCACGACGTGCATCCCCGCGAGGGCCGCGGCCGCGACCGACGCCGCCGTCGGCCACTCGCCGTCGGCGGTGAGCGCGGCCTGTTTGACCGGCTTGTTGAGGAACGACTTGCGCGACGAGCCGACCACGAGGGGACGTCCCAGATCGGCGAACTCCGCGAGGCGTCCGAGCACTTCGAAGCTGTGCGTCGCGTCCTTGGCGAAGCCGATGCCGGGGTCCACCAGCATCTGCTCCCGCGGCACGCCCGCGCCGGCGGCAAACGCGATGCTCTCGCGCAGCTCGTCGAGTACTTCGTCCACGACGTCGTGGTAGTGCGCCTGCTCGTACATATCGCGCGAGCGCCCGCGCGTGTGCATCAGGATGATGGGCGCAGCGCGGCGAGCCACGACGCCGGCCAGCTCGGGGTCGTAGCGCAGGCCGCTGATGTCGTTGACGATCGACGCCCCGGCAGCCAGCGCCGCGTCGGCCACCGACGCCTTGTAGGTGTCGATCGAGATCGGCACTTTCACGCGGCCCGCCAGCCCTTCGATCACCGGCAGCACACGGCGCAGTTCCTCGCCACCGTCCACCGGCATGGCGCCGGGGCGAGTGGACTCGCCGCCGACGTCGAGGATGTCGGCGCCCTCGTCAACCATGCGCAGCGCGGTGGCCACCGCCGCCTTGGCGTCGAATGTCTTGCCGCCGTCGGAGAACGAATCCGGTGTGACGTTCACGATGCCCATGACGAGCGTACGCTCGCCGAGCATCAGCGGGATTCCACCGGGGAGCTTGAGAATGAAGCGTCTTCGCATGAGCTACGTCGGCGGGGCATAAAGCCCCGCCCTACAAACGAAAGCCCGCGGCGCCTTTCAGCACCGCGGGCTTTGATTGTGGATCGACCCGGCTCGATTATTCCTGCGTGACCGGGCGCGGCGGGAGCGTCGGCACCAGCGGGTTGGCGCGTTCCTTCCAGTTCGGCTCGCGCGTGGCCGGCGTCTCGTGGCCGCTCGGCGTGATCGGCGCCGGCTCGTCGAGCGCCTGACCGTTGGCCAGCTTGATCACCTGCTCGGCATCCAGCGTCTCGCGCTGCAGCAGCGCGTCGGCCATCGCCATCAGCGGTCCCTTGTGCTCGGTCAGGATCGCCAGCGCCCTCTCGTAGTTGTCGGTGACGAAGCGCTTCACTTCCTGGTCGATGCGCAGCGCGGTGTCTTCGCTGTAGTCGGTGTGCTGCGCGATCTCGCGGCCAAGGAAAATCTGCTCTTCCTTCTTGCCGAACGTCAGCGGCCCCATCGCGGTGCTCATCCCCCACTCGCACACCATGCGGCGGGCCAGATCGGTGGCGCGCTCGAGGTCGTTGCCGGCGCCCGTCGTCATGCTGCCGTTGGTGATCTCCTCGGCGATGCGGCCGCCGAGCAGGATCGCGATCTGATCCTCGAGGTACTCGCGCGAGTAGTTGTGCTTCTCGTCCATCGGCAGCTGCTGCGTCAGGCCGAGCGCCATCCCGCGCGGGATGATCGTCACTTTGTGGATCGGGTCCGCGTGCGGCAGCTTCACGGTGAGCAGCGCGTGCCCCGCCTCGTGAATCGCCGTGACCTTCTTCTCTTCCTCGCTGATGATCATGGACCGCCGCTCGGCGCCCATGAGCACCTTGTCCTTGGCGTACTCGAAGTCGTGCATGCGCACGACCTTCTGGTTGTAGCGCGCGGCGTTCAGCGCCGCTTCGTTCACCAGGTTCGCGAGGTCCGCGCCCGAGAAGCCGGAGGTGCCGCGGGCGAGGATCGCCACGTCCACGTCGTCGGCCATCGGGATCTTCTTGGTGTGGACCGACAGGATGCCCTCGCGGCCCTTGACGTCCGGACGGTTCACCACGATGCGGCGGTCGAACCGGCCCGGGCGCAGCAGCGCCGGGTCGAGCACGTCGGGACGGTTGGTAGCCGCGACGAGGATCACGCCCTCGTTCGACTCGAAACCATCCATCTCCACGAGAAGCTGGTTGAGCGTCTGCTCGCGCTCGTCGTGACCGCCGCCCAGGCCGGCGCCGCGGTGGCGGCCGACGGCGTCGATCTCGTCGATGAACACGATGCACGGCGCGTTCTTCTTGCCCTGCTCGAACAGGTCGCGGACGCGGCTGGCGCCGACGCCGACGAACATCTCGACGAAGTCGGAACCGCTGATCGAGAAGAACGGGACGTTGGCTTCACCCGCGACCGCGCGGGCCAGCAGCGTCTTGCCCGTTCCCGGCGGGCCCATCAGCAGCACGCCCTTGGGGATGCGGCCACCGAGCTTCTGGAACTTCTGGGGCTCGCGCAGGAAGTCGATGATCTCCTGCAACTCGTCCTTCGCTTCGTCCACGCCGGCGACGTCCTTGAACGTCACCTTCTTCTGCGCGCTCGACGACAGCTTTGCCTTGCTCTTGCCGAACGACAGCGCCTTGTTGCCGCCGCTCTGCATCTGGCGCATGAAGAACAGCCAGAACCCGATCATCAACAGAATCGGCGCCCACGTGTACAGCAAGGCCGCCCACGGGCTGTCGGTAGGCTGCCGCGCGGTGACGACGACGTTGCGCTCGATGAGCTTGTTGGCGAGGTTCTCGTACTGCGTCGGCGCGTAGGTCCGGAAGTTCTCGTTGGCCTTGTTGACGCCCGTGATGTCGTTGCCCGTGATGATGACGCGTTCCACCTGGCCTGCGTCCACAGTGGCCATGAACTCACTGAAGCTCAGAGACTTGGCGGCCGCCTGGTACTTCGTGGAAAAGTTCCACACGAGGCCCCCGACCGCAATGAGGACCATCCAGAAGACCGCGCTTCTGATTGTCGAGTTCACCCTGATACCTCCAAGAACCGCTGGCACCACCGCCGACTACAGGGGAACCGCTGGTTCTCCCTTATACGACGGAAGCCTGTCACTAAGAGTATCACCCAGCGCCCTGATCGTATAAGACTAGGTTTCGCCCCCGAAGTTCCCACCGGCTACCTGGAACATCGGCAGCTCGTGCATGCCCCCGCAGGACCTCGAGGGCCAATTCGACGTGTTCGAGCCCCACTTCCCGGCCTCCACCCCGAGCCCGCATGGCGAGCAGCAATACCCGCCGCTGCATTGCGGCAGGCTCGGCCAGGAGGGCGGACGCGTCTACTTGCAGGCAATCCTGACCAACGGTGACGAGGGCGGTGTATCGTCCCGCCGCCAGCTCGTCGAGCCACTGACCGTCCTCGCGGGCCAGCTCGGCGGATCGGGCAATCGCGCCGCGCGTCGATCCGCCGTAGGCGGCATCGAGCTCGGGGAGAACGCGGTGCCGCACGCGATTCCGCGGATTGCTCACATCGGCATTCGTTTCGTCTTCCACCCAGCCCTGGCCGACCAACGCCAGCCACGCGCGCACGTCGTCGCGTGAGACGTCGAGGAGCGGGCGGATGACGATGCCTCTTTTCGGATAGACGCCGCCCAACCCGCTGGGGCCGGCGCCGCGCATCAGCTTCAAGAGCACCGTCTCGGCCTGGTCGTCGAGCGTGTGGCCCACGGCCACGCGCGTCGCGCCCGCGCCCCGCGCCGCGCGTTCGAGAAAGTCGTAGCGCAGACGGCGCGCCGCGTCTTCAACCGACAGTCTCTCGGCACCCGCGTACGCGGCGACGTCGGCGGCCTCGCTCATGAAAGGGATGCCCAGATCGTTCACGAGGTTTCGGCAGAACGCTTCGTCGCGCGCCGCCGTGTCGCGCAGGCGGTGGTTGAAGTGCGCCAGCCCCGCAACGCTGAAGTCCGAGGTCCTCGCCAGCTCGATGAGAGCGCGCAGGAGCCCCACCGAGTCGGACCCGCCGGAGACCCCGACAAGCACACGACTTCCCGGGGGGCACAGGGCGTGACGCAGGACCGTCCGCCGTACTTGCTGGAGGAGGGCGTGCAAATGATGGTGCCGGAGGGCAGACTCGAACTGCCGACCCCGCGCTTATGAGACGCGTGCTCTAACCGGCTGAGCTACTCCGGCACGAACCTCTGATTGTAGTGCACCTCGGCCTAGCCGGCTTCTTCGAGCACCGCGGCGGCAAGGAGCGGAATCAGGATTTCGTGATGGCCGACGAGCGACAGGCCGGCACCCCCGGTACCAGCCACGGGGCGGGTCAGCACGTTGGTGTGGGGCCGGTAGTGACGGATGAAGTCGATGTTCACGGTGGTCAGCCCCGCCAGGTCGGCCCCCTGATTCCGGGCGAGGGCAACGGCCTTCAGGAACACCTCGGGCAGGACGACGGCGGAGCCGCAATTCAGATACACGCCGCCGCCCAGCCGGGCCACACACGACGTCAGGTAGCGGAAGTCGCGCAGGCTGGCCTCGCCCAGCGCCGCGCCAGAGGCCGCCGGGTGCATGTGAATGACGTCGGTGCCGATCGCGACGTGCACGGTGAGGGGGATGCCCAGGCGGTGCGCCGTGGCGGCCAGGCTGTGACGCGCGAAGGGCGGCGCGAGCGCGGCGAGGTGCGCCCCAACGGCCTGGCCGATGCCCTGGCCCGCCTCGGCACCGCGGCGGATGACGTCGTTCAGCTGCGCGGTCTCGACCGCCATGCCGAAGCGCCCGGGGCCGAGCGATTCGTCCACGTCCTCCGACGTCGCGCCCGAGAGCGCGACCTCGAAGTCGTGGATGATGCCGGCGCCGTTCATCGCCAGCGCTGACACGAAGCCGCGCTCCATCAGGTCCACGAGGACCGGCGACACGCCGGTCTTGATCACGTGCGCGCCCACGCCCCACACGGTGCCGCGGCCGGCTCGCTTCGCGGCGGCGATGGCAGCGGCCGCCTGCTTCAGATCGCGGGCGCCGAGGAACGAGGGGAGCGACGCCAGCCATTCGGCAAACGTGCCGCCGCGCGTGCACGGCCGGCCGAAGTCGCTGGCGCTGGCCTTGCTCGCCCGATCGGCGAGCGGGTGCGTCCGCACGCCGGAGGCATCGAACTCTTCGTAAGGAAACGGCATGGCGATACTCTAAAGCCCCGCGTCCACCGCTGTCTCGATGGCAGCGATGAAATCCTGTCGCGCCTGACCCGCCGCCCGATCCGCCGGCTGCGGGGCGGCACTGTTGATCACGATCACGAGACGCCTCGCGCGGTCGATGTGCAGCGTCTGTCCGTAGATGCCGCGCCCCTCGAACGTGCCGTCGTCGCGCGTCCACCACTGGTAGCCGTAACCGGAGCCGCTGGCGCCGGTCGAGACCTGCGTGCGCGTGGCGTCGGCGAGCCAATTGGCGGTCACGACAGGCGTTCCGCCGACGCGCGCGCCGTCCAGCACGAATTGGCCGAAGCGGCCGAAATCGCGCAGCGTCATCGCCAGGCAGCAGCCGCCCTGCTCGTGCCCCACGTCATCGATCATCCACTCGGCGTCGCGCTCCATGCCGTAGGCGCGCCAGATCTTTTCCGACAGGTAGTCCGCGAGCCGCTTCCCGGTGGCCTCGGCCACCAGCACGCCGACGAGATTCGTCTCCGACGTCTTGTACACCCACTTCGTCCCCGGCGGCGCCTCCCGCGGCAGCTTTCGCACGTAGCTCACGGTCATGTCGAACCCCGGATCGGGCGCCTGCGCATACATCCGCGCGACGTCCGACTCGGGGTCGGTGTAGTCCTCGTTCCACCGCACGCCGGACGTCATCGTCAGCAGCTGCCGCACGGTCACGTCGTCATAGGCGCTGCCGCGCAAGGCGCGGATGTAACGCGTGAGGGGATCGTCGAGACTGCGGATGGCGCCGTCCTTCATCGCGGCGCCGACGAGCGTCGACGTCAGCGATTTCGCCACCGAGAATGAATTCCAGCGAGTGGCGGGACCATGCGGCGGCGTATAGCGCTCCAGACGAATCCGGCCGTCCTGCAGCACCAGAACGCCACGCACCCGCTGATCCGTCATGAACTGGTCGAAGTCACGTGCCCGCGATCCGCCAGCCTCGAACGCGGCGAGCGAACGCCCGCGATTGAGCACGTGGACGCGCCCCCCGGCCTTCACGGTGCGCGTCACGAAGAACGAGTCCAGCGCCGCGATGTACTGCTCGCGCTTCGCCTCAGGCCACGTGAGGATTGCGGCTGCCTTCGACGCGGGTTCACGTGCCGGCGCGGTCTGCCGAGCTCCGGCCGTGGCGATCGCGGCGACGAGGACCAGAGCGAGCCGCATCACTTCTCGATGCGGACGCGGATGCGGTACTCGCGGTAGACCGAGTTGTAGAACGACCCGTAGGCCGGCGAATCGACGTTCGCCTGCACGTCGGCCGGCAGAAACGAATTGAGGGCGTTCGAGATCCGAAGCCCGAGCCAGGGGTGGAGCTTCGCCACGGTGAGCCGGCGCTCGAAGCCGGCGTCGACGCGGAAGTAGGTCGGAAAGCGCTTCACGTTGCGCGGCCCCACGAACTCCAGGTTTTCGTCCGTCTCCGAATAGGGCAACCCGCTTCGCCAGTCGACGGTCCCAACGAGCAGCCAGCCGCCGGTGGGCGTCACGTGTCCGCGGAAGAGCACGCGGTTGCGCGCGTCGGCTACGGCGGCCGCGTATTCGTTGACGCCGACGATCGGCTGCGGAATCACGTCGAAGAAATTCAGCAGCGAGTTGAGATCCTCGCGGGCGGACGAGTGCACGTACGATGCGTTCAGGTCGGCGCGGGTGCCGTGCGCCAGGTGGACGAGCACTTCCTCCTGCAGGTAGCGGGACTGTCCCGTGCTGCTCAGCAGGTACTCGCTTACGGCCGCAGACGACAGCGGCTCGACGATCAATTGATGTTGCCCGGTGCGATCGAGCACGCCCGCGTGGTACGAGAAGCCGTGGCTGACGCGCTGATCGAAGCCGACATCCCAGGTGGCGCTGTGGGCCGGCCGCAGATCCGGAGCCGTGACGCGGCGATAGAGAACCGGCGGTCCGAGCGCCGTCACGCCGTCGGCGGCAAAACGCGTGTCGATCGGCGACTCGAACTGATCGAACGCGCCCGCTACCGAGGGCGTGCGCTCGTAGAACAGACCGTAGCCGCCGTGAATCGACGCGGAGCCGGTGTCGTCGAACCGCCAGGCCACTCCGACTCGTGGAGTGCCACTCCCTGCGCCGGTGATGCCGTCGTAGTCGAAGCGGCCGCCGAAGTCGACCGACAGGCGCGCCACCGGCTGGAAGCGATCCTGCGCGAACGCGGCCACGTCGGTCGTGTGCACCGACTCGAAGGACGGGCCGTCGTAGTCCAGGCGGCGTGCGAGCGTGCCGTTCGAGCGATCGATCAGGACCGGGCCGCTCTCGCTCGTGGTGTCGAAGCCGCTGTGCAGTACATCGAGCCCCGCCTTCAGCAGGTGCACGCCGCCCAGCCCTTTGTACGAATGCGACGCGGTCTCGATCCACTGATAGGAGCCGGCGATGCGATGCTGCTCGTTGTAGAAGTTCCCGAGCGTCGTCTCGGGCAGGAGCTGCATCGGCGCGCTGCCCTGCGGCGCCACGTCGGTGTCGTACTGATGGAACTCGAACGTGGTTTCGATGGCGGTGCCCTTGCCGAGGAGCGCGCGCTCGGTCACGAGCGCCTGCGAGGCGTCGTCGTCGACGTTGACGGTGGCCTGCGGTGGCACGAACGTGCCCAGCAGCTCCTGGGTGGTCAGCGTCGGCGCATATCCGCCGGAGATGACCAGCGAGTGCCGCTTGGACAGATTGGCGTCGACGCGCGTGAGCGAGCTGAACCACTCGATCTTCTTCAGCTCGGTCTCGGGCCGGCTCGGAATGTCGATTGTCTGGTAGTGATACTGCGCGGACTCCTGCAGGAAGAGCCGCCCCTTGACCAGCGGGCCGCCAATTTCCACGTCCGGTTGCCAGACGGTGATCCCGGTCACGTTCGCGACCGTGAAGCGCTTCAATCGCAACGCCGGCTCGAGCGTGCTGACGTCGAACTTCCAACCGTCGGCCGCGCGGCGCGTCTGCACCTGGACGAGGCCGGAGGAGAACCGGCCGAACTCGACCTCGTAGGGATTCGGCAGCACCGAGACCGAGTCGAGCGCGCCGGCCGGCAGCGGCATGCGCGACAGATTCGTGGCCGGATCGATCAGCGACGCCGCGCCCACCTGCATGCCCGCCTGATAGGGACGGCCGCCGTCGATGCTGTCGCCGCCCGGTACTTCGATGACACCGGTCATCAGACGCAGCGCTCCGGGCACACCCTGACCGGGCGCAATCACCTGCACCTCGGACGCGGCCACCGCCTCGGTCGTCGCCAGGGTGGGCGCTTCGAATGCCGTGGACCTGGCCACCACGTCCACGTGCTCGCTGACCGCGGAAATCGCCAGGTCGAGCGCGACCCGGACCGTTCCTCCCGCGGGCACGACCGCTTCGCGATCCAGCGTTTCGAAACCGTCGAGCGAGGCGCGGACGTGATAGCGCGCGGGCATGAGGGCGGTGGCGACGAAGTGCCCGTCGCCATCCGACACCTGCTGGCTGACCTCTCGATCGGACGCGTCGCGCACGCTCACGAGGACGCCGGGCAGCGCGACCGCACCGTTCTGCGTGGAGACGCTGCCTTCGATGGTGCCGGGCACGGGCGACTGGGCATGAGCGGCCGTCGCGACCGCCAGAACGAGTGCACAGACGTACCTGCCCATGGCCACCAGCGATGATAGACGTTCCAAACAGCTCGACGGCCGCCCGCTCAGGTCACCAGCATCGCGTCGCCGTAGCTGTAGAACCGGTAGCCGCTGCCCACGGCTTCCCGATACGCGGCCAGAATGCGCTCGCGGCCGGCAAAAGCCGCCACCAGCATCAGCAGCGACGACTTCGGCAGGTGGAAGTTCGTGATGAGGCCGTCCACCAGGCGGAACGCGTGCCCGGGGTGGATGAAGAGCCGCGTGTCGCCCGCGCCCGGGCGCACGACGCCGTCGGCGGAGACCTCCAACGACTCGAGCACACGCACAGTGGTGGTGCCCACGGCGATGATGCGACGCCCGTCGCGGCGCGCACGCGTGAGCGCGTCGGCGGCCGCGGCGGTGACCGCGTAGGCTTCGGGATCGACCTCATGATCCTCGACGCGCTCCACCCGCACCGGCTTGAACGTGCCGTAGCCGACGTGCAGCGTCACCGTCGCCTGCTCGACGCCGGCGGCGCGTAAGGAGGCCAGCTGCGGCGGCGTAAAGTGCAGCCCCGCCGTCGGCGCCGCGATCGAGCCTCGCTCGGCGGCGTAGACCGTCTGATAGCGTTCGCGATCCGCGGGGCGATCGTCGCGCTTGATGTAGGGCGGCAGCGGCACGTGGCCGATCCGGTCGACCACGACGCTCACGCCGCCCGGATCGGACGTCCACAAGCGGACCGTGCGCCGCCCCTGGAACCGCCGCGCGAGCACCTCGCCGTGGAGCGGCACGCCCGCGCCTTCGAACACCATTCGCGCGCCCGGCTTCAGCTTCTGTCCCGGGTGCACGAGCGCATCCCAGTCCTCGGCGCCAGGTTCGGCGACGTCGACAGGGCGCGGCCTCCCCATCAGCAGGCATTCCACTTCGCCACCGCTCGGGTCGCGCCGTCCGATCAACCGCGCAGGGAAGACACGCGTGTCGTTGAGCACCAGCAGATCGCCGGCGCGCAGAAAGCGTTCGAGGTCCGCGAACATCGCGTGCTCGACTGCGCCGCTGTCACGCTGCAGCACCAGAAGGCGTGAGCGCCCGCGTTCGCTCGCCTCCTGGGCGATGAGCGACTCGGGCAGATCGAAGTCGAAGTCGGAGACGTTCACGAGCCGAAGAACAGGCCGAGGTCCACCCGCCCCTTGGCGGCGTTCAGGGGCTTCCAGAGGTCGCCCACCTTCTTGATCCGCGCGCGCACGTTGTCGAGGCGAAAGGCTTCGATGGCGACGCCCTTCTCCACCTCGGCCCACGTGAGCGGCGTGGACACCGACGCGGTTGCCGTGGGGCGCACCGAGTAAATGCTCGCCAGCGTCTGCCCCCACGCGTTCTGCCGGTAGTCCACGAGCACGCGGTTCTTCGGGCGCGTGCTCTTGCGGTACTCGACGGTGAGCAGCTTCGGGTTGCGCGACGAAAGCTCGGTGGCGAGCGCCTTGGTGAACATCAGCACGTCGTCCTGCGTGGGGCCGTGCACGATCGGCACGTGGACGTGGCAGCCGCGCGAGCCGCTGGTCTTCACGAGCGGCTTCATCTTCAGCGTCTCGAGCGCCTCGCGCACCACGAGCGCCGACTCGAGCACCTGGTCGAACGTGGCGCCGGGGCTCGGGTCGAGATCGAAGTGCAGGTAATCCGGCCGGTTGTAGTCCTCGCAGCGCGCGTACCACTGATTGAGGTCGATGCACCCGAGGTTCACCACCCAGAGCAGCGACGGCAGGTCGTCGATCACCGGGAAGTTCACCACCTTCTCGTCGTTGTGGTGAATCGGGCAGATGCGGATCCACGGCGGCCGCGGCGACGGCGCTTCCTTCATGAAGAACGACTCGCCGAACGCACCGTTCGGGTAGCGCCGCATCACCATCGCGCGGTCCGCGATGTGCGGCAGCAGCACCGGCGCCACGTCCGCATAGTACTGCAGCAGGTCGCCCTTCGTGATCTTCAGCTCCGGCCAGAAGACCTTGTTCAGATTCGTGAGGCGAACGTCGCGACCGTCAACCTTGACGTTGACGTCGTTCTTGTCGCGCGGGATCGTGAAGGGCGCCTTCGGCAAGCCCCAAGGCCCAAGGCCTAAGGCCTGGGGCCGGCCTCCTTCAGTCCCCAGCGGAGGAGCAGAGCTCCGACAGTAAACCCTGCTCCGACGGAAACCATCAACAGAAGGTCGCCCTTCTTCAACCGCTTGTCCTCGATCGCGGTGTTGAGCGCGAGCGGAATGGTGGCGGCCGTGGTGTTGCCGAACTGCTCGACGTTGATGACGACCTTCTCGGTCGGCACTTCGAGCCTTTCGGCCGCGGCCAGGATGATGCGGCGGTTAGCCTGGTGCGACACGAACAGGTCGATATCAGCCGGCGTCTTGCCGTTCCGTTCGAGCAGCCGGCGGCACGCCTCTTCGGTGTTGCGCACCGCGAACCTGAACACCGTCTGCCCGTCCTGCTTCACGTAGTGCAGCCGCTTGTCGACGGTCTCGTGCGACGCCGGATGGCGGCTGCCGCCGCCGGGCATGCAGAGAGCCGCGCCGCCGCTGCCATCGACGTAGTTCACGAAGTCGATGATGCCGAGGCCGTCCTCGTTCGTGGCCTCGACCACGGCCGCGCCGGCGCCGTCGCCGAAGATGACGCACGTGGTGCGATCCGTGTAGTCGATGATGCTCGACATCACGTCGGCGCCGATGACGAGCGCGTGCTTGCTGGCGCCGGTGGCCACCATGTTCGCGGCGGTCGTCAGCGCGTACGTGAAGCCGGAACAGGCGGCGCCGAGATCGAACCCCCAGGCGTTGGTGGCACCGATCGCGTGCTGCACCAGACACGCGGTGCTCGGGAACATCATGTCCGGCGTCGTGGTGCCGACCACGATGAAGTCGATCTGATCGGGCGTGAGCCCTGCGCGCTCGATGGCGAGCAGCGCCGCCTTGGTGGCGAGCTCGGACGTCCCCACCCCCGGCTCGGCGATGTGGCGCGAGCGGATCCCTGTCCGCTGCACGATCCATTCATCGCTCGTCTCGACCATCTTCTCGAGGTCGGCGTTGGTGAGGAGCTTGGGGGGCACGTAGGTCGCGAGGCTCGCGATGCGCGCACGGCACACGGTGCGCGGAGCGGCGGTTACCACAGACGCGAATCCTTCCTCGGGGGAGTAATCCCGAAATACTCGTAGGCGCTCGCGGTGGCGACGCGGCCCCGCGGCGTGCGATCGAGGAACCCGGCCTGGATGAGGAAGGGCTCGTAGATATCCTCGATGGCGTCCCGTTCTTCGTGAATGGCGGCGGCGATGCTGTTCACACCCACCGGTCCGCCGCTGAACTTGTCGATGATCGTCCGCAGCAGCTTGCGGTCCACTTCGTCGAAGCCGCGCTCGTCCACTTCGAGCAGCGCCAGCGCATCGCGCGCCACCTCCACCGTGATGCGGCCGTCGGCCCGCACCTGCGCGAAGTCCCGTACGCGCCGCAGCAACCGGTTGGCAATGCGCGGCGTGCCGCGTGAGCGGCGGCCGACTTCACCCGCGGCGGCGTCGTCGATCGGCACGCCCAGGATGCGGGCCGACCGCCGGACGATCTCGATGATGTCGCGCTCGTTGTAGAAATCCAGCCGGTGCACGATGCCGAAGCGCGCGCGCAGCGGCGACGTGAGCAGACCCGCGCGCGTGGTGGCGCCGACCAGCGTGAACTTCTTGAGGTCTACCTTGACGGACCTCGCACCGGGGCCCTGCCCGACCATGATGTCGAGCTCGTAGTCCTCCATCGCCGGATAGAGGATCTCCTCGATGGCCGGCGCCAGCCGGTGGATCTCGTCGATGAACAGGACCTCGTGCTCCTGCAGGTCGGTGAGCATCCCGGCCAGGTCGCCCGGTTTCTCGATGATCGGTCCGGCGGTGGAGCGCACCGGCACGCCCATCTCGGCGCCGATGACGTAGGCGAGCGTCGTCTTTCCCAGTCCGGGCGGGCCGTACAGCAGCACGTGGTCGAGCGCTTCCCGCCGCCCGCGGGCCGCGGCAATCGACACCTGCAGGTTGTCGCGAATGCGGTCCTGGCCGATGTACTCGGCGAGCGAGCGTGGGCGAAGCCCCGCCTCGTACTGCGCCTCCTCGTCGGCGGACACGCCGGTCAACACGCGATCGGACATGAGCTGGTGCCTTGACGACCTTTCCTACCGGCTCCGCAAGAGCTCGCGAAGCGCGGCCTTGAGCGCGGTCTCGAAGGTGGGCTCGCCGCCGTCGGCGAGCGCCGCATCGGCGGCTTTCTCGGCCAAGGGCCGATGATATCCGAGGTTCTGCAGGGCCGAGAGCAGGTCGTCGCGCAGCCGATCGCCCGGCGCCGTGGCCGCGGCCGCCTCTTCGGGCTCGACGCCGAGCTGCGCTACGCGGTCCTTCAACTCGAGCACGATACGTTCGGCCGTCTTCTTGCCGATGCCGGGGATGCCGGTGAGCCGGGCGACGTCGGCGCGCTGCACGCACGTGAGCAGGTCGCGCGCTTCCATGCCCGACAGGAGTGCTACGCCCATCTTGGGGCCGATGCCGCTCACGCCGATCAGGCGCTCGAACAGCTGGCGCTCGAGATCGGTGAGGAAACCGTACAGCTGCAGCGCGTCCTCACGCACGTGGGTGTAGACGCGCAGCGACACCTCGCCGGGCGGCTCTGCCACGCGGTAGTACGTGGACAGCGGCACGTGCACGTCGTAGCCGACACCCTGCACGTCCACGGTCAACCGGTTGGGATGTTTCTCGAGCACGCGCCCGCGGAGGAACGAAATCATCCGTTGGCGGGCGGGCGATACTGCCGCCACGAGCGCGGCATCTTGGCGCGCCCGGTCGTGGTGCGCGTCTCGGCCTCGGCCCGCGCCTTCACTGCCCCGTGCGGCCCCTGGTGCAGGTGACAGATGGCGACGGCGAGCGCGTCGGCCGCGTCGTGCGGCGAGGGCGCCGCGGCGAGGCCGAGCAGCAGCTTCACCATCATCTGCACCTGCGGCTTCTCGGCGCGCCCGTAGCCGACGACGGCGCGTTTCACTTCCGCCGGCGTGTACTCGACCACGTCGCACCCGGCCTCGACGGCGGCCAGCATGGCCACGCCGCGCGCGTGTCCGAGCCTGAGCGCGCTGCGGGCGTTGACGGCGTGAAACAGGTTTTCAATGGCGACGCAGTCGGGCTGCGTTGCCTGCAGGCGCGCCGACAATTCGCGATAGATGGTGGAAAGACGCTGTGGAAGGCCGGCGCCGGACGGCGCCGTGATGGCACCGCACGTCACCAGCCGGTGGCGCCGACCGTCGCTCTCGACGCAGCCGTAGCCGGTGCGTTCCGAGCCGGGGTCGATGCCGAAGATTCTCACGCCAGGGAGGCCTCGATCTCCTTCTCTTCGATGTCGAAGTTCGCCCACACGCGCTGCACGTCGTCGTGGTCGTCGAGCATCTCCATCAGCTTCAGCATCGTCCGCGCGTCGGTGCCTTCGAGCTTGATGTAGTTCTGCGGCACCATCGCCACCTGCGCGCTGGCCGGTTCGACCCCGAGCGCCTTCACCGCGTCGCGCACGGCTTCGAAGCTGTCGGGCGCCGACACGATTTCCCACGCGTCGCCGTCGTCGTTCATGTCGTCGGCGCCGGCTTCGAGCGCCGCGTTGAGCAGCTTCTCTTCGTCGGCGCCGGTCTTCTCGACGACCACCTGCCCCTTGCGCGTGAACATCCAGGCCACGCTGTTCTCGGCCGCGAGGTTCCCGTTGTACTTGCCGAGCAGGTGGCGGATCTCGCCGACGGTGCGGTTCTTGTTGTCGGTGACCGACTCGATCATCAACGCCACGCCGCCAGGCCCGTAGCCCTCATACGTGATCTCTTCGTACGAGACGCCCGGTTCCTCGCCCGTGCCGCGGCGGATGGCGCGCTCGATGTTCTCGCGCGGCATGTTGGCTGCCTTGGCGTCCGCGATGATCGTGCGGAGCCGCGGGTTCATGCCGGGGTCGCCCCCGCCGTTACGCGCGGCGACCGAGAGTTCCTTGATGAGGCGCGTGAACAGCTTCCCGCGCTTGGCGTCGGCGGCACCCTTTTTGTGCTTGATGGTGTGCCACTTGGAATGGCCTGACATGCGAAAACTCCAATGAATACAACAGGAAAGGACCGTAGATGATAGCACGCAGTTTCCTGGACCCGCGCATGCGCCGGGTCGCGCAGAAACTGCACGCGGCTCACGAGAGTGGCCAAATTGGCGTGGAAAACCGCGGGCAGCCGCCCGGCAGGAGACCAGCAGGCACGGGGCTAGAATGAGCCTCGTGCCCGGTTCCGATGTGACCGTTCCCGACGACGCGGGGTGGAAGCTCACCTACGGAGAGCACTACGTGACGCCGTCGCCGAACCTGAAACACTAGGCCGTTGCGCTCAACATCGCGTTCCTGATTCGCGTCTACCTGCGCGACCGACGCACGGGAGGCCGGGTCTTCGTGGCGCCGCTGGACGTGCTGTTCTCCCGGTCCGATGTCGTCGAGCCCGACGTGCTGTACGTCGGCCGAGCCCGTCAAGCCGACGTTCTCAGAAAGAAACACCTCGTGGGTGCCCCCGATCTCGTCGTCGAAATCGGCTCGAAGTGGACGCGCCGTCGCGACGAGACGATCAAGCAGAAGCTCTACGAGCGCTTCGCAGTTCCGGAATACTGGATCGTGGATCCCGCGAACGACGCGCTCAAACGGTTCACGCTCGCCGACGCTCGATACGTGTTAGCCGCGGAACTCACGCGCCAACGCGGTGATGTGCTGACGACACCATTGCTACCCGGGCTCGAGCTGCCGCTGGCGGAGATCTTCGAGGACTAGGCGGACCTGAAGGTCCGCCTCTACGAACGCTTCGCCAGAATCACCCACACATCGGCGCGGGGGTCCCATTCGTGGCCGCGGTAATCGCCCAGGAGCGCGGTGATCTCGAAGCCGGCCTTCTCGAGCCTTCGGACCATCTGGGGCACCGTCAGGGTGCGGAACGCCAGCGAGAACGTGCGGGACACTTTCTTGCGGCCGCGCCGCTCGGTGAACTCCTGATCGAAGATCGTCAGCCCCTTTTTGCGGTCCTGGCGCACGGTCTCCGTGAGCGTGACGTGCGCGCCGCCCGGCCGCCGGCGCCAGCCCGTGAGGCTGATGCGCTTCTCGTATTCCTGCCAGGACGGCAGATCCGCCACCAGCTCTACGCCGAACGTGCCGCCCTTCTTCAGGACGCGGTGCACGGCCGCGAGCGTGGCCTGCAGGTCCCGCTCGCGCAGCAGCGACTGCAGCATCCCGTACGGCGCGAGCACCATCTCGAATCCGCCTTCGCGCTTCGCGCTACGGCGCGACAAGGTCTCCCCCTTGAAGGGGAGGAACCGGATGTCGCCGCGAATCAGGCGCACGCGGTGTTGGAGCTTCGCGCGATTCACGCGTTGACGGGCGCGCGCCAGCATCGGCTCCGAGCGGTCGATGCCGACCACGCGCACGCCGGCGCGCGCCAGCGGAATCGCGATGCGGCCGGTGCCGGCTCCGAGCTCGAGCATCGTGCCGCCGGTGTTCAGTGCGACGGTCCGCCAGAACGGCACGTCGCGGCGGCCGAGCGTGCGCGCGTTCTCCCAGTCGTAGAACGGGGCGTACTCGTCCCAGCCCTCGTGACCTTCGTGCGAAGGCGCGCGAGGCAAAGCCTCGCGCCGCCCGCCCGGAGGGCGGGCAATTAGACGCTGTTTAGCGGGCTGACGCAGGTTTCTGGCCAACGGTGGCGAACAGCATCGTGTTCTGGATTTCGACGAAGCCCGCGCCCGCCAGCGCGGCGTCGCGCTGATAGGCGTCGAGCGCCGCGATGAAGTCGCGCCCGGCGTTGCTCACCGAGGTGGACGATGGGGCGGACATGGCGGCGTGCACACGCGCGCGGCGACCGGTCCAGACTTCGGCCGGCGGCGCGCCCAGCTGCACCTGCGACACCGGGAACACGCGGACATCCACGGGCTCGATGCGGCACGAGTCGAGGAGGCTCGGCACGCGCGGACCCACCGAGGGATGCGTGGTGTCGTCGCGGGCTTCGGCAAGCGCGGCAAAGAACCGGTTGGCGGCCTGAAGCGCCAGCGCACCCGATCGCACGGAGCTGAAGAAGTACCTGGCCGCGTTGTCGGGCTCGACAATCACGACCCGCCGGCCGGGCGCGGTCACGCGCGCGATCTCCTTGATCGCGTCGGTGACGTCGGCCACGTACTGCAGCACCGCGACGCAGAAGGTGGCGTCGAACGCCGCATTGCGGAACGGCAGGCGGACCGCGTCACCGGCGGCGACGCTCACCCGCTGGTTGTGCGACCGGGTTTCCTTCCGCGCCTCCGCGGCCTTCTCCGGTACCAGATCGACGCCCACCAGCCGCACCTGCGACACCTGCCGCCGGCCGATGCTCACCTCGGCCTGCCCTTCGCCGCAGCCGACGTCGAGAATGAGATTGCCAGGGCGCGGCCGCAGCGTCTCGACGAGGAACTCGGTAAACGTGTCGTCCCACCACTGATCGCGGACGTGCTTGAGCGTGGGGGCCGCGAGCGCGTCGATGGTGCCGCTCATGGCACCGTCAGTCGATCGCCCACTCGCCGGGCAGGATGGGGCGCGTGCGCGGCAGGGCGCCAAGGCGCGACAGATAGCCCACCACGACGAGGATGCCGACGAACACGGCGAGCTTGACGAGATCGCCGCCGCGCGACACGGGCACGACCTTCCACAGCAGCCACAGGATCGGCTGGGCGATGGTGACGGCCCACACGGAGCCATAGAAATAGCGCCGCTCGTGCCCTTCGTTGACCGTGCTCGGGCGCACGCGTGGCAGCATCCCCAATGCCCCGATGACCCACACCGAGCCGGCAATCGGGAAGTAGCCCACCTCGTAGAACTGGCGCAGCTGCCAGTGTCCCGTCATGACGGCATACGCCAGGCCGGCGGTGTTGAGCACCGCAAAGGCGACCACCTCGCCCCACGCCGTCGTGTAGCAGATGCGGCGATAGAGCGGGTTCGGCCGATCCTCGGTGAAGCGGATGATGTACGGCGCGGGTTCGCAGCCCGGCAGGCGGCCGCGCAACCCCGCGATGCCGGTCCCTAGCAGCACCACCCCCAGCCACAGCGCCATCCGCGTGTCGAACCCGCGGGCGAAGAGGTCGAACGTCAGTGGGCCCGGCGCGATGAAGAACACGAAGATCCAGATGGGCCAGTGGTTGACCCGGTAATAGAGCTTGTTGCGGTGGCGGATCTTCCGGTCGGTGTCGCGCTCGATGAAAATGGCGTCGGTCTCGATCGTCGTATTGGACATCCGGGCGATCAGAATACTTTAACCGCCCGAAATCCGCCCCGCGTCGAGCTGCAGTACGCGGTCGGCGCACCCGCGCACGAAGTCCGCGTCGTGCGTCGCGGCCAGCACCGTCCGCCCGCCCGACACGAGCGTCCGCACCGTGCGGGCCAGATCGGCCCGCCGCTCGGGATCCAGCGACGCGGTGGGCTCGTCCATGAGGAGCACAGGCGGGTCCATGGCCAGCGCCCGCGCGATGGCCACGCGCTGGGCCTCGCCGCCCGAGAGCTCGTGTGGCCGCGCCTCGGCCCGGGCGCCCACGCCGAGCTCGTCGAGCAGGCGGCGCGCCGTGCGCTCGGCCGCGTCGCGCGCCTCGCCCCGCACGTGCACGGGCGCCAGCCAGACGTTGTGCACCGCGGTGAGATGCGCGAACAGGTTGTGGAACTGGAACACCATCCCCACGCGGGCGTGCAGCGCCCTCAGGGCCGCGCCACGCGGAAGCGGACCCGGGGCCAGGCGCACCACGTGCGCGCCGCTGGCGCCGAACTCGATCGAGCCGCCCGACACCGGCTCGAGGCCGGCGACGGCGCGCAGGATCGAGGTCTTGCCCGATCCGGATGCGCCCATGAGCGCGAGCAGCTCGCCGGGCCGCGCATCGAACGACACGCCGTTCACCACGGCGCGCCCGCCACGATCCACGCGCAGCTCGCGGACGGCCAACGCGCTCATGCGTGAATTCCCGCGCCCCAGCGCCGCTCGAGACGCCGCGCCAGCCGCGACAGCGGCAGCGACATGGCGAGATACATCGCGGCGCACACCAGCCCCGGCAGGAACCAGCTGCCGATGTTGGCCGCGAGGATCTGCGTCTGCTTGGTCAGCTCCACGACCGTGATCATGGACACGAGCGAGCTGTCCTTGAGCAGCGCCACGAAGTCGTTGGTCATCGGCGCGAGCGCGAACTTGAAGGCCTGCGGCCCGCGCACCAGCCGCAGCGTCTGCCACTGCGTCAAGCCGAGCGTACGCGCGGCCTCGAGCTGGCCGGGCGGCACCGCCTGCAGCGCGCCGCGATAGATTTCGCTCTCGTAGGCGCCGTAATTCAGCCCCAGCCCGAGCACCGCGGCGACGAGCGCCGGCAGCTGCACGAACGCCTCGAACCCGAAGTAGAGGACGAAGAGCTGCAGCAGCAGCGGCGTGCCGCGCACGAGCTCGACCCACGCGGTAAGGAGCGCGCGCAGCGGCCCAGCGCCGTAGACGCGCCCGACGGCGATGAGCGTGCCGCTCAGCACCGCGAGTGCCATCGACACGCACGAGAGCGCCAGCGTGATCAGCGCCGCGCGAAACAGCGCCGGCAGGTATCGCAGGGTCGCCTCCGCCGGCGACTCGGTTTGACGTAGAGGGCGGTCTTCAGACCGCCCTTCAGACCGCCCTGACTCCCCTGCCAGCACGCGCGCATAGAGCCGCGGCTGGTCCTCGTTCCACATCCCCCACCGCGTGAAGATCGCCTGCAGCCGCCCGTCGCGCATCGCATCCCGCAGCAGCGCGTCCACGCGGTCGCGCAGCGCGGTCTGGCCCGACGCGAGGATGCCGACGTAGTGGCCGGCGCCCATGTCGGCGGGCTGGTTGGTGAGCGCCGGGTTGCGGCGCACGCCGCGCTCGGCGAGCACGGCGTCGAGGAGCACGGCGTCCACACGGCCCACCGCGAGGTCCGTGTAGGGATGGACGTCGTCCTCGTAAACGACGGGCTCGAGCCCATGCTCCTGCCTGGCGCGCTCGAGAATCTCCTGCGCTCCGGTGGCGCCCAGCGTCGCCACGCGGCGGCCGCGCAGGTCAGCCAGCGACCGGTAGCGGGCGGCATCGGCGCTCCGCACCGTCAGGACCTCGCGGAACTCGTAGTAGGGAACGGTGACCGACAGGCGCGCGCGCCGGCCGGCGTTGTCCTCGATGCCGCTGAGGCCGATGTCGAAATCGCCGCGTTCGGCCGCGGGGTCCAGGGTGGTGAAGCCGACCTGCACGAAGCGAGGCGTGCGGCCGAGCCCCGCCGCGAGCAGCGCCGCGATATCCACCTCGAACCCGACGACGCGCGATGGATCGTTGGGGTCGGCTTCCATGAACGGCGCGCCCCCCTCGGCGTCGCCGCCGAAGCGGAGCACGCCCGGCTCCTGCGCGATGAGGCTCGCGGCCAGGGCACCGCAGACGACGAGAACCAGCAGGGGTTTCACGGTTTTGGGCTTCGGCGCCGCTCGAGCTCCTCGAGCGTGCGCGGCCAATCATCGCGCAGAAGCCGCGACAACGAACGGTCGGCGAGCAGGCGGCCGCCGGTCTGGCACGTCGCGCAGTAGTTCGCCTCGTTGTCGGCGTAGACGACGCGCTGCACCGGCGACCCGCACACAGGGCACGGCTGGCCGTAGCGGCCGTGCACGGCCATCCCCTCGCGGAAGGCCGTGACCTTCTCGGGAAACCCCTCGCCGGTTTCCTCACGCAGGCGGGCCGCCCAGCCGGTGAGCGTCGAGCGCACGGCGTCGAACAGGCGCGCCACCTCGTCGTCCCCGATCGTCTGCGTCTGCTTGAACGGCGACAGCCGCGCGGCGTGCAGGATCTCATCGGAGTAGGCGTTGCCGATACCGCTGAAGACGTGCGGGTCGGTGAGCGCGCGTTTCAGCGTGTGGTTCTCCCGCCGCAGCGCCTCGGCGAAGGTGTCGAGGCTGGCATCCAGCACCTCCAACCCGCCTGGGTCGTGCTGCGCCAACGCCTCGCGCCCCTGCACCACGTGCAAGGACGCGCGCCGCTTCGAACCCGCCTCGGTGAGGATCAGTGTGCCCGCGTCGAAGTCGATCGCGAGCAGGCCGACCTTGCCGGGCACTTTGGTACCGGGCGGCTTCCACCGGAACCGCCCCGCGATCATCAGGTGGATGACGAGAAACAGGTCGCCCTCGATCTCGACGACGATGCGCTTGCCGAGCCGTGACACGCCTTTGACCGGACGCCCCTCGACCGACGACAGCGGCGGCTCGACGGACCGCAGCAGGAACGGCGTAGACAGCCGTACCGCGCGAATGGTCTGTCCGACAATCCGCGGCCGCAGCGCGTGCACGTAGAGATCGACGTCCGGAAGCTCCGGCATGACGCCCTCTCTTATATGCTGTCCGGCGTGATTCGGCGCGTCATCCTCTCGGTTCTGGCCGCCATCGTCGTGATCTTCGTCGTCGCGGCGGGCGTGCTCTACA
>Ga0315912_10002205_pt1 | contig 21357 bp, 17 predicted proteins | sample VfabasoilMG_FD_204469 | JGI IMG/M metagenome (GOLD analysis project Ga0315912, IMG submission 204469) | Garden soil microbial communities collected in Santa Monica, California, United States - V. faba soil | ecosystem: Environmental > Terrestrial > Soil > Garden | place: USA: California...
CCGAGGAGTTCCCCACCAAGGAGTCGCATCATCCGTACGACAATCGCACCTGGTACGGGGCATCGAAGGTGATGCTCGAAGGCCTCCTGCGATCGTTCAACGACATGTACGGGCTGCCCTATGTTGCGTTGCGCTACTTCAATGTCTACGGCCCGCGGATGGACGTTCACGGGAAGTACACCGAGGTGTTGATCCGCTGGATGGATCGGATCGACAACGGTCAGCCGCCGCTCGTGTTCGGCGACGGCACGCAGACGATGGACTTCGCGTACGTGGAGGACATCGCGCGCGCAAACGTGCTGGCGCTGGCGTCTGATGTGTCGGACGACGTGTTCAACGTAGCGAGCGGTGTGGAGACGAGCCTCAACGAGCTCGCGGCCGCCCTGGGCCGCGCGATGGGTGTGCGCATCGTGCCCGAGTACACCCCCGAGCGTAAGGTCAACCCGGTTCCGAGGCGGCTGGCCTCGACCGAGAAGGCGAAGCGGGTGCTTGGCTTCACCGCGTCGGTGTCGCTCGATGAAGGGCTGTCACGTCTCGTGAAGTGGTGGCGGGCGGAGCGCGTGCGCGTGTGACCACCATGGCGACGATACCGGTCGCGCGTCCGCTGCTCGACGAGCGAGAGGCAGACGCAGCACGACGCGTGATCCTCTCCGGTTGGGTCACGCAGGGGCCGGAAGTCGCCGCATTCGAGCGGGAGTTCGCCGAGGTGATCGGTGCGCCGTACGCCTGTGCGGTGTCCAGCTGTACGACGGCGTTGCACCTCGCGCTGGCTGCCTGCGGCGTGTCGAATGGCGATGAAGTGGTGACGGTGAGTCACTCGTTCATCGCAACCGCGAATGCCGTCCGCTACTGCGGCGCCACACCGGTGTTCGTAGACATCCAACCCGGCACGTTCAATATCGATCCTCAACTGGTTGAAGCCGCGATTGGTCCTCGCACGAAGGCGATTCTGGCCGTTCACCAGTTTGGAATGCCGTGCGACCTCTCGGCGATCGTTGCGATGGGTCAGCGCCGATCGGTGCCTGTCGTCGAAGACGCGGCGTGCGCGATTGGGAGCGAGGCTCGATGGAACGATGGCTGGGAGCGCATCGGACGTCCGCGCGGGCTGGTGGCGTGCTTCTCATTTCATCCACGGAAGTTGCTCTCGACGGGTGACGGCGGCATGCTGACGACTGCCGATCCGAGCCTGGACAAGCAGTTTCGCCTCTTGCGTCATCACGGGATGAGCGTCTCCGATACCGTACGGCATTCCGCAGCGACCGTCATTCAGGAGGAGTATCCCGTCCTCGGTTACAACTACCGCATGACGGACATCCAGGCGGCGATCGGCCGCGAGCAACTGAAGCGGTTGCCTGGCATTGTGTCGCGCCGGCGGGAACTGGCCGCGCGGTATCAGGAGCGGCTCGCGAACATCCCGGGAGTGACCACACCGATCGAGCCAGGTTGGGCGCGGACGAACTGGCAAAGCTACGTCGTTCGCGTGGATGCCGGCCGTCAGCAACAGGTCATGCAGAAGATGCTCGATGCGGGCATCTCGACGCGGCGGGGTGCGTTGAACGCACATCGCGAATCGGCATACCCCCAGGGCACATGGCGTGCATCGGGCTCGCTCCGCGAAAGCGAGGCCGCCCAGGACAGCCAGATCGTTCTTCCTCTCTTTCATCAGTTGACGGACGCCGATCAAGACCGCGTGACCGACGAGCTGACGCGCGCGGTCGGAGCGCGTGGATGATTTCGATCGTCACACCAGCCTTCAACGAGCACGCGAACCTGCCGCTCCTGTACGAGCGTCTTGCCAGGGTGTTTCGGAACCTGGACTGGGAGTGGATCATCGTTGACGATCACTCGCGCGATGAAACCTTCGCGGTGATCGAAAGCCTCGTGGCCCTCGATCCGCGTATTCGCGGGTTTCGTCTGGCGCGCAACTCTGGCTCACATCTCGCAATCACCTGCGGCTTGAAGTACTGCCGTGGCGATGCCGCCGCTCTGGTCGTCTCGGATCTTCAGGACCCGCCGGAGCTGTTGCTGCAGATGTTGGAGCGGTGGCGGACCGGCGTGCAGGTGGTCTGGGCAGTTCGGCGTCATCAGCCGGGCGCGAAGCACCACGGGTGGTTCGCATCGATCTACTACTGGACCATGCGACGCCTGGTGGGCGTAACGAACATGCCGGCGACCGGCACCGATTTCTTTTTCATCGATCGCGTCGTCATCGATGCGTTCCTGGCCGCTGCTGATCGTCACGTCTCCGTGTTCGCGCTCTTGCTGTGGCTTGGGTTCCGCAGTGAGTTCATCGAGTACGACAAACAGCCCCGCACGCGAGGACACTCCGGGTGGACGCTGGCCAAGAAACTGAAGCTGGTCGTTGACTCGATCGTTGGGTTTTCGGACTTTCCGATCTGGTGGTTCATGTATGCCGGCGGTGCCACGGTTGCCCTGGCGCTGGTACCGGCAGTCGCTGCTATCGTCGCCTACCCTGGAATGGGCGCGGCGGTCCTGCTGGTCGTAGCCCTTCTCGTCGGATTGTTTGGATGCCAGCTGATGGCCCTTGGCATATTGGGTCACTACGTCTGGCGTGCGCTCGACGAAGCGCGAAGGATGCCGCTGTACTCGATCGAAGCGGTGGCCAAGGCGGACGATGTGCCGGCCGTCGCCAGCGACCGGAGACAGTAAAATAGACCCTTCACTCGATGAGCACTGAGGACTGATGATCGACTGCATCGCTGGATACCACCTGAACCCCTGGACCTGTGGTATCGCCAAATTCAACGCGATTCTCGCGCGGCACCTGAGCCTGCCTGTTGTCGGCATCGGCTCGACCGATCTCGAGAGCTATCGCCGGCCGCTTCTGTCGCTGAAGATGTCGGAGTTCACCGCCGACGATGCACGCGACTTGCACGAGTGGGTGGTGGCGCATCCGAGTCAGTACGAGTTGTTCCTGCATGCCTTCGACGGCACCGAGATCGAGCACAAGCTGATGGCCTCGGCCGCGAAGGTGTATTGCGGCAATCGCGAGCTCTCTCACGATCTCGCACCCGCGCGTCCGGACATCGTCGAACTGTTCTGCCCGGGCACGCTGTTGAACCCCCAGCGTTTCCAGCGAACCGAGCTGTCGGTCTTCACGTTCGGCATGGCGCACAAGATCCGAGTGCCGTTGTATCGGCGGCTGCGCGACCTGCTCGAGGCGACGGGAAAAACCTACTCCGTGTACGTTTCGACCGCGCTGCACGAGAACACGAGTTTCGACGGGTCATTCGTCGTCCGTTTCGAGGAACTGCAGGCGCTCTTCAACGGGCAGGTTTATTTCATGGGGTACCTGTCCGATACCGCGGTCTTCAACCATCTCGTCGACTGCACGTTCCTCGCTGCCTTCTTCGAGAAGGGGCTGCGCGCCAACAACACCACCGTGAACGCGGCAATGGAATGTGGATGCGCGGTGATCAGCAATCTCGACGAGCATTCGCCTGCCGGGCTCGTCCACATGAAGAACGTGATCGACATCAACAAATGCGAGCGGCTCCCCGACGGGACCGACGTCGAGCGAATCGGCCGCGCGGCGCGCGAGATCGCGCACGCGGAATATGGCTGGGAGCAGCTCGTGACGCAGCTGCGACCGGTGGTACGACTCTAAGTGCTCTCGACAACCTCCGAGCGAGCCGGGATCGACCTCTCGTCGATTCCGGCCGTCATCCCGAATCTGATCGGCGGCAAGGATGCGCTGCCTGTTGAAGGCCGCACGTTTGCCAAGATCGATCCGGCGACCGGCAAAGAGATTTGTAAGGTAGCCCGGTCTTCCGCAGCCGACATTCGAACAGCCGTCGAGCGCGCGCGCGCGGCGCAGCCAGCATGGGCGGCCACGACCGTCGTTAAACGCGGCGACATCCTTCGTCGCATCGCGATCCTGATGCAGGAGCACCGCGCGGCGATTGCCGATCTCGTGGCGCGCGAGACGGGGAAATCGCGCAAGGATGCGCTCGGCGAAACGGATGCGGCGATCGAGATGGGCTTCTTCGTCGCCGGCGAGGGACGCCGCTTCTACGGGCAGACGACGACCAGCGCGGTGCCGAACAAGAGCGCGATGACCGTTCGCCAGCCGCTCGGCGTGGCAGGTCTCATCATCGCGGCCAATACGCCGATTGCCAACGTGGCGTGGAAAGCGTTTCCAGCGCTGCTCTGCGGTAACGCCGCGATTCTGAAAGCCGCCGAGGACACGCCGCTTTCTGCATGGGCGTTTGGCGTGCTGGCGCATGAAGCAGGTGTGCCGGAGGGTGTCTACGCCACCGTGCACGGCTTCGGCGAGGAGGCTGGCGCGCCGCTCGTCGAGCACTCCGACGTGGCAGTCGTGAGCTTCACCGGCTCGTGCGAGGTGGGCCGTTACATTGCCGAGACGACTGGCCGCCGGCTGGCGAAGACCTGTCTCGAGCTCGGTGGCAAGAACCCGCTCATTGTCTGTGACGACGCGGATCTGGCGAATGCCGTGACATGGACGCTCGGCTCCGCATTCAGCAACGCGGGCCAGCGATGTGCAGCCGGCAGTCGAATCATCGTGTTCGACGCGGTCTACGACCGCTTCAAGGCGATGCTGGTGGAAGCGGTCGGACGGCTGAAGGTCGGCACTGCCGACACCGACGACTTCGGGCCGGTGATCAACGAAGAGCAGATGACGAACATGCTCGCGGCCGTTGCGCGGGCGAAGACGTCAGGCGCCACAATCCTGACCGGAGGTCAGAGATTGAGTGGCGGGTCGTACGGTGGAGGTTTCTTCGTGGCGCCGACGTTGATCGAAAGCGTGCGGCCGAACGACGAGATTTCCCGGAGCGAGCTGTTCGGACCGATCACGTGCCTGTATCGCGTCTCGACCTTCGAAGAAGCCATTGCGCTGGCGAACGACTCGCCGTTCGGGCTGACGGCCTCGATTCACACGCAGAGCCTGAATCGCGCGATGACGTTCCTCGCACGAATCCAGTCAGGGGTCGCTGTGGTTAATGGCGGCACGTACGGCAGCGAGCCGCATATGCCGTTCGGGGGGCTTCGCCAGTCGGGTAATGGCTGGCGTGAAGCTGGCACCCAGGCGCTCGACGTCTACTCGGATCTGAAAACGATCTACATCAATCACAACCCGAACTCAGTCTGATCACGTGCCGTCCGCTGTCGCTCTTATCCCCGCCCGGAGCGGTTCAAAGCGAGTCACGGGCAAGAACGTTCGGATGCTCGGTGGGCATCCGATGATTGCCTACACGATCGCTGCCGCGCGCGCGAGCGGTGTGTTCGAGTCGGTGATCGTCTCGACCGACACAGAAGACATCGCGAACATTGCACGCCAGTACGGTGCTGAGGTGCCGTTCCTGAGACCGGCGGAGCTCGCGGGCGACACGTCGCCGGATATCGAGTGGATCGAGCACATCATTGCGGAGCTCGGGCAGCGTGGGCGCGCGTGGGACTGCTTCAGCCTGCTGCGGCCAACGAGTCCGTTCCGAACGGCCGACACGATCCGTCGGGCGTGGGCGCTTTTCACCGCGCAGGAGGGCGTGGACTCTCTTCGCGCCATCGAGAAATGCGCGCAGCACCCGGGGAAGATGTGGATCGTGCGTGGCCAGCGGATGTTTCCGTTGTTGCCGTTTGGTCCCGAGGCGCAGCCGTGGCATAGCACGCCGTATCAGGCGCTACCGCTTGTCTACGTGCAGAACGCCTCGCTCGAGATTGCCTGGACGCGGGTCGTGCGCGATCGCCGATCGATCGCCGGAGATGTGCTGGTGCCGTTCCTCACCGAAGGCTACGAAGGCTTCGATATCAATGACTCGTACGACTGGATGGTGGCCGAGCGGCTGCTGGCGGATGGGCTTGTACAACTGCCGTCAATCGACGTTGTAGGCAGTAGGCGGTAGGGCAGGCGAACCATGGGTGACTTACAAACCGATCAGGGCGAGTCCCTCGAGCTGCAATACGTGCCACCGGGCGAGTTTCAACGCGTGCTCAAGGTCTCGGCGTCGGCACCGGCACGTGCCGCCGCCTTTGCCACGTTGGCGCGCATCAACACGCTCTACATGATCGCAGGCGCGTGGTCTGGGCACATCGGCACCAGCTTCAGCTCTCTCGAGATCATGAGCTGGCTCTTCCTCAACGAGATTCGCGACCTCGACAAAGGCGACGATGAGTGCGACGTCTTCTTCTCCTCGAAGGGTCATGACGCACCGGCGCTCTACAACGTCCTCATCGGTCTCGGCCTGCTCGACGAAGATCTGCTTCACCAGCTGCGTCGCCTGAAAGGACTACCCGGGCACCCGCACATCGAAACGCCGTACGTGCAGGCGAACACGGGTTCGCTCGGCATGGGTATCTCGAAGGCGAAGGGCATGGCGCTGGCCAATCGGCTGGAGGGCAAGGAGCGTCGCATCTTCGTGCTCACTGGTGACGGTGAGTTGCAGGAGGGGCAGTTCTGGGAATCGCTCGGGACCGCCGCTACGCGTCAGCTCGGCGAGATCGTCGCCATCATCGACCACAACAAGATTCAGTCGGATACCTGGGTGCACGAAGTCAGCCCGCTTGGTGACCTCGAGGCAAAGCTCCGTGCGTTCGGCTGGCACGTGTCGCGCTGTGACGGCCACGATGTCGCGGCACTCGAGCGCACGTTCCGCGCGCTCGATTCAGTGACGAATCAGCCCAAGGCGATCATCGCGGACACCGTCAAAGGAAAGGGCGTGTCCTTCATGGAAGGGCCCGCGCTGAAGTCCGGTGAGCTCTACGCGTATCACTCGGGTGCGCCCAAAGAAGAGGCCTACACCGCTGGCCTCAACGAATTGCTCACGGCCGCGAAGGCGCAGTTCGCCGCGTTGGGGCTTGGCGCCGTGGCCACTGAAACGGTGACGCGGAACCCGCGGCGCGAGCCGAGGACGACGGAAAATCTCATTGCGGCCTACGAGCAGGCGCTGGTGCGTCAGGGCGACCGTCACGGAAATCTCGTCGTGCTCGATGCCGATTTGATCAAGGACTGCGGCCTGGTCTCGTTTGCGAAGAAGTATCCCGATCGATTCATCGAGTGCGGCATCGCGGAACAGGACATGGTGTCGATGGCGGGAGGCCTCGCGCGCAAGGGCGCGCTCCCGATCGTTCATTCGTTTGCCTGCTTCCTGTCGGCGCGGCCGAACGAACAGATCTACAACCAGTGCAGTGAGGGATCGAAGGTCGTCTACGTCGGCTCGCTGGCCGGCCTGATTCCAGGTGGTCCAGGGCACTCGCATCAGTCGGTTCGGGACATCTCGGCGTTGCGTGGCGTGGCGAACCTGTCGCTGGTCGAACCGGCGCTCGAGGCCGAAGTGCAATCACTGCTCGACTACGCCGTGAACAGCGCGCCGGACAGCATGTATCTGCGCCTGGTGTCGGTGAAGTGGCCGGTGCCGTTCGCTTATCCACATCAACACAAGGTGGAGCCGGGACGTGGATGGGTTGTCCGTGACGGCAGCGACGCCGTCGTCTTTGGCTACGGTCCATGGCTGCTGGCCAATGCGTTCGAAGCGGCGGAGGAAGTGGAGCAGAGCACCGGCGCGAGCGTGCGCCTGGTCAACCTGCCCTGGCTCAACCGCGTCGATCCACGATGGCTGCGTGAAGTGATCGGCGGACGCCGCTACATCCTCACGCTCGACAATCACTATCTGAAAGGCGGCCAGGGCGAGATGCTCGCCACCGCCATCGCCGAACTCGCGCTCGAGCCCACGCCGCGCATCCTTCGCGTGGGCGTGCAGGCCCTTCCCGAGTGCGGCACCAACGACGAAGTGCTGGCGCATCACAAGCTGGACGTCACCAGTCTCGTGAAGAGCATGCGTTACGTCGTCCCACAGATCGCATGATCGTTTTGTTCTGGGATATCGACGGCACACTGCTGACCACTGGCAAGGCAGGAGTGCCGGCCTGGGAAGAGGCAGTCAAGGAAGTCGTGGGTCGCGACTTCGAGTTGTCCAAGTTCCGGATCGCCGGGATGACGGACTATCAGATTGCCGTCCGAACCTTCGAGCTGCTCGGCGTGGACGTCAATGACGACACCATTCGCCGGATGGTGAAGAGATACGAGGACCTCCTGCCTGAGGCGCTGCCGCGCAAGCAGGGACGTGTGCTGCCGAACGTGCGCGAGATTCTCGATAGTCTCGAGCACCGTGACGACGTCCGTTCGTATCTGCTGACGGGCAACACGCGTGGCGGCGCGCGCGCCAAGCTCACTCACTACGACCTGTTCAGGTACTTTCCCGATGGCGCCTTCGCCGAGGACGCGAGCGAGCGATCCGCGATCGCCGCACGGGCACTCGATCTGGCGAAGCGCGCCGGTCCCGTGTTCGATGACGGCGTGTTCGTCGTCGGCGACACACCTCACGACATCCACTGTGCGAATGCGATCGGTGCCCGCACTGTCGCCGTCGCCACAGGCGGATACTCCCTCGCCGAGCTCGAGTCGCACCATCCGTGGCGTGCGTTCTCCGAGCTGCCTCCCGCAGGCGACTTCGTTCGACTGATCGATGAGGCCCGCGCTGGCCGGGCAGACGATTCCGTTCGCGCATGAAGCGAGGCATCCGGCATTTTCCACGCCTCTGGCGTGCCTCACGATTGGCACGACGCTGGTACTACGCCCGCGCGGGCGCGTATCCGGATTGGCGCGCGCTGATCGAGCCTGAAGCGGAGATGTGGCAATCGGCACGCGCCGGCGCTCAGGGCGGGCCGCGCGTGTTAATGGCCACGTCGATAGGCTCGTACGCCCACGCTGCGACGCTCGAGAGCGCGTTGTCAGCGGCGTTGACGTTTCGTGGCGCCGAAGTGCACGCGTTGTTGTGCGACGGCGCCATGACCGCATGTGCCGAATGCGACGCGTCGCTCTATCCAGACCTCAGTCGCTTTGCTGAGAATGGTCCGGCCCAGGACTTGTGCCGCAACTGTTTCTCGCCGGCAGAGCGCGTGTATCGTGAGCTCGGGATCACCGTCCACAAATTCAGCGACTGGCTTGGCCCTGACGATCGTGCCGAAGCGAAGCGCATCGCGAGCCAGACTCCAGCGAACGAGATTCAGGCCTACACACTCGACGGTCTCGTGATCGGCGACCACGCTCACGCCGGCACGCTGCGGTTCTTTGCGACCGGTGCGCTCGACGATGAGCCGATGGCAGAACCGATCCTGCGGCGCTACCTCGAGTCGGCACTGAGGGTGGCGTTCGCGACGAGGCGCCTGCTTCGATCGATTCAGTTCTCGTCAGCGGTCTTCACGCACGGCATCTATGTGCCGTGGGGCATCGTGGGCGAGGTCGCGCGACAGGAGGGGGTACACGTCTCGACGTGGAACGTGGCTTACCGCAAGCGGCGGTTCATCTTCAGCCACAACGACACCTACCATCACACCCTGTTGAGCGAGCCGCGCGAGCATTGGGAGAACATCGAGCTGTCGGCGCAGCAGGACCAGGACCTGATGCACTACCTCTCGAGCCGGCGCGAGGGTCTCTTCGACTGGATCGTCTTCCATCGTCCCAAGACGGACGATCCGAAAGAGCTGCCGTCACTGATCGGGCTGGATCAGTCGAAGCCGGTGATCGGGCTGCTCACCAACGTCGCGTGGGACGCGCAGCTGCACTATCCGGCCAATGCGTTCGACAACATGCTCGACTGGCTGGTGCAGACATGCCGGTACTTCGAGAAGCGACGCGACCTCCAGTTACTGGTCCGGGTGCACCCGGCGGAGATCAGCGGATTCCCACCGTCGCGGCAACCGGTCCTTGGTGAGCTGAAGAAACTCATTCCCCAGCTCCCGCCCAACATCGTGGTCGTACCGCCCGAGAGCGATCTGAGCACGTACGCGCTCATGTCGCTCTGCAACAGCGTCATCATCTACGGCACGAAGACGGGTGTCGAGCTGACCAGCCGGGGCATCCCCGTGATCGTGGCGGGCGAGGCGTGGATTCGCAACAAGGGGCTCACGTGCGACGCCAGCTCGCCTGAGGAGTACTTCAGGATTCTTGACGGGCTTCCGGTCTCATCCAGGCTCGATGCCGGGATGATGGCGCGGGCGCGCCGCTACGCCTACCACTTCTTCTTCAACCGCATGATCCCGCTGCCCTTCATCGAGCCGCACGCGGGGAATTCGATCTATCGACTGAAGCTGAACAGCCTCCGTCATCTTCTTCCCGGCGAGTCCGCCGGATTGGATACCATCTGCAACGGAATTCTACGGGGAACGCCGTTCGTTCTCGGCGACAGCACCGCGACGCGCCCGTCCGAGCTGGTCAGCCCCTGATCCACTTGCAGTGATTGCGTTCATCAGCCTCCTCGTCGCCACCGTGACCGCTATCGCGGTCGGAGCGGGCGTGCGACGCCTGGCTCCATCCTTCGGGGCGGTTGTCCCGCCGCGGCCCGACCGTTGGCACAGCTCGCCGACGCCGACGATGGGCGGCATTGCCATCGTCACGGCAGCGGTCGTCGGCTTCAGCGTCGGCGCCGCGGGGCCGCTTCTTCAAGCCGATCTCGTCGAGTGGCTCTCCGTGCTCGTGGCCGGCCTGGCGATGTTCATGGTCGGCCTCTTCGACGATCGACTCCAGCTTTCGCCCGTCGCGAAGCTCGTCGCATCGCTCGCGGTTGGCGCATTCCTCGTGTTTGCGTTGGCCGGGATCGAGCCCGACGGCGCGCTCCCGTCCAGTTACACACTCATCGGCACGATCTGGTTCGCAGGCCTGTGTCACGCCTTCAATCTTCTCGACAACATGGACGGCCTGGCGGCGGGAGTCGCGCTCATCGCGACCGGCTTTCTGGCTGCCTTGCTCGGGCCCTCGCTCGGTGCCGGCCTGTTCATGCTGCTCATCGCACTTGCGGGAGCGCTTGCCGGTTTCCTCTACTGGAATCGCCCGCGCGCGCGCCTCTTCATGGGCGACTGCGGCAGCTTGTTCATCGGTGCGATTCTCGGCGGTGTGTCGCTTGTTCCCGTCTTCCACGCGCGGATCGCATTCGTCAGCCCGACGGTGCTGGCCATCCTGATTCTTGTCGTACCGCTCTTCGACACTGCGTTCGTCCTCGTTCTGCGCCGGCTCGCAGGACGCAAGGCGTCGCGCGGTGGAACCGATCACGTGTCGCATCGCCTGGTGTCACTTGGTTTCTCGGAGCGGACAGCGGTTCGCATCCTCTACGCGCTTGGGCTGCTTGGCGGGTTGACCGCGTGGATTCTCGTGACGTGGAACACCATCGAGCCGATGTTGGTGGTGGCGGTGTTCGGCGTGCTCGTCATCCTCACCGGCATTTATCTCGCGCGTGTTCCCGCCTACAACGCGGAAGACTTCAAGGCGCTGCAGAAGTCGTCGTTTGCGCCATTTCTCAAGGACCTCGCGTTCAAGTACCACGTCGGCGAAGTGTTGCTCGACCTGGTGCTGATCACGGTCTGCTACTACGCGGCGTTCCGCCTGCGCTTCGAGGGCGACGAGCTTCTTGCCTTCCTGCCGTACTTCACGGCATCGTTGCCTCTGGTGCTCGGCGTGAAGATCGCGGCGCTCTACAGCTCGGGGCTGTACCGGCGCTCGTGGGAGACGTTTGGCTTCCGCGACCTTGCCGCGGTTGCACGCGGCGTCGGCATGGGGTCGCTGCTCACCGTTGCCGTGGCCTACTACCTCTATCGCGGCGAGGGATCGTCGCGCGTTGTGCTCGTCGTCGACGGGCTTCTATTGACACTCGCCATCCTCGGCACACGCGCCTCGTTCAGGACGATGAACCAGGTGGCCTCGGCGCGGAACCGTCGTCATCGCCGCGTGCTGGTGTACGGGGCCGGTGGATACGGCCGCTTGCTGGTGCGCGAGATGCGCGCCAACCCGGCGTGGAAGATGAACCCGGTGGGGTTCATCGATGACGATCCGATGAAGGCGCACCGCTGGATCGTCGGAGTACCCGTGCGCGGCTCGATCGACGAACTCGAGCTGACGATGCACCGGTTTTCAGTGGATGAAGTTCTGCTGAGCAGTCCATCGATCAACGGGAAGCTCGAAGTTCGCATCCGTGACATCTGCACGCGTCTCCAGCGTCCGGTCAGAAGGCTGGACATGAAGATCACGTGACGTGCGCAGGCTCACGGTAGGAATAGACGGCCGAGCATTTACCTCACCCGCGGCCGGCGTACGTCGGTATGTGTCTGAGTTGGTGCCCGCGCTTCTGTCGAGCGGCACGCCACTCGAATTGATCGCCCTCGGCGGGTCGGGCGCGTCGCTGCCTGAGGGAGTGCGCCACGTATCCGAGCCGTGGCATCCGCCGACGAACCTGGGTTGGGCGACCGTTGGCCTTCCACGCGCCGCACGCCGCGCAGCCGTTGACCTGATTCACGCCCCCGCCTATACGGCTCCGCTGTATTCAGCCATGCCCGTGGTCCTGACGATCCACGACGTCAGTTACGAGCGACATCCCGAGTGGTATCCCTATCGCCGTGACTGGCTGCGCCGGGCGTTCTACCGGCGGAGCGCTCGCGGTGCGGCGCATATCCTGACCGACTCGGAGTTCTCACGCGCCGAGATCGTGGCTGCCTACGACATCGATCCCGATCGAATCACGGTAGCGCCATTGGGTGCCGCGGCGGTCTTCGACCCGGGTGATGCCGCGTCGTTGCCGGCTGGTATCGTCTCGCCGTTTCTGTTGCACGTCGGTGATCTGCACGAGCGGCGCAATCTTTCGGTGGTGGTAAAGGGGTTGATTGAGGCGCGCAAGCGACTCCAGGCGCAGGCTCCCTCGTTGGTCCTGGCCGGCGTCGATCGCGGTGTCGGCGATCAACTGTCTGCGGCCGCTGCCGAAAATGGTGCGCAGGACGCCATCATTCGACTTGGCGCTGTCTCGGAATCCACGTTGCGTTCCCTGTACCACGGTGCTGCGGCGCTGGTGTATCCGTCGCGTTACGAAGGCTTCGGGCTTCCGCTCGTGGAGGCGATGGCAAGCGGAACGCCCGTGCTCGCGTCGCGAGCCGCATCGATTCCCGAGGTTGTGGGGGAGTCTGGAGTGCTGCTGGACCCGGACGATCACCGGCGATGGGCCGAGGCGATCGTTCACGTCATCACCGATCCTGTGTTGAGAGCGCGACTCCGTCACGACGGTCTCGCGCGCGCAGCGATGTTCACATGGGAGAAGACCGCGCGCATCACGCTCGACGTCTACAAGCGAGTGACTGAAGGATGACGTCAGATCCGCTCGTGTCGATCGTGATCGTCACCTGGAACGGCCGCCAGTATCTCGAGGCGTGCCTGAATGCGGTGGCGGCGCAGGTCGGCGTGCGCAGCGAAACGATCCTCGTTGACAACGCGTCGTCCGACGACACCGTCGCGTATGTGCGCGAGCGATTTCCGCAGGTGCGGGTGGTTTCGCTCCCCGAGAATCGTGGGTTTGCTGGTGGCAACAATGCGGGCGTGCGCGAAGCGCGCGGCCAGTTCGTCGCGCTCCTGAACAACGACACTGTCCCGGAGCCGACGTGGCTGCAGACGCTGCTGAGTGGCATCGATGAAGCCGCAGGCTTTGCGCTCGTCACGTCGCGCGTCGTCTACATGCACGACCCGCGATTGATCGACAGCGCGGGCGACAGCATGCTATCGGCCGGAGGCGCCTTCAAGCGATACCACGGTGCGAGCGTTGACCTGGCGCGTGAGTCCACTGAAGTGTTCGGCGTGTGCGGGGCTGCCTGCCTCATGCCCAAGCGCGTGTTCGACGAGCTCGGCGGGTTCGACGAGGACTTTTTTGCGTCGCACGAAGACGTCGATCTGTCGTACCGTGCGCGCCTGCTCGGATACCGGTGCCGTTACGTCGCCGACGCCGTGGTTCGGCATCACGGCAGCGCGACGATCGGGAGGGTCAGCGGGTTCGCTGTGTATCACGGCCAGCGCAACCTCGAATGGCTCTACGTGAAGAACACACCACCGTCATTGCTGCTGACGACGCTGCCGAGTCACGTCGTGTATGTGGCGGCAGCGGCCGTGCATTTCATGCGGATCGGCGCGCTCGGTCCATTCGTGCGCGCGAAGCTCGCTGCCTTCGCCGGGCTGCCGAAAGCGTTGCGAAAGCGCCGGCAGGTTCAACGAACGCGCCGCGTGGATGCCGCGCAACTCCGACCGCTTCTCGAGACACGATGGCTGTCCACGAAGCTGCGTGAGAAGCGCTTCGACACCGAGCTTGCCGGGAGCGGCCGTTGACGCCAGAGCTCTCGGCGATCGTCGTGAACTACAACGCCGGCCAGGATCTGGGGCTTGCTCTCAAGTCGGTGCAGACGGACTGCGCGCAGATCGCGTGGGAAGCCGTTGTCGTAGACAACGCCTCGACGGACGGGAGCGCGTCGGTAGTAGAGACGTTTCTGCAGGCCACGCTCATTCGCAACACGACCAACGCCGGTTTCGGTCGCGCGGTCAACCAGGCGGTTGCGTCGTCGAGAGCGCCGCTGCTGCTGTTGTTGAACCCGGACTGTCAGCTATCCCCTGGAGCGACGGCGACACTGCGCGCGGTGCTCGACGCCGAGCCGGAGTGCGCCATCGTCGGACCGCGGATTCTCGATCCGGACGGTGCGGTGCAGGGAAGCGCGCGCGGTGATCCGGACATGCTCACCGGGCTGTTCGGGCGCACGGGTGCGCTGCGTGCCCTGTTGCCGTTTCTTCCGGTCGCCAGACGCAACGTTGTCACTGAAGACGCCGTGCGGAGTGGTGCGCCCAGCGTCGTCGTGGATTGGTTGTCGGGTGCATGCCTGTTGGTGCGACGCGATGCGTTTCTCGCTGCCGGTGGGTTCGATGAGCGGTTCTTCATGTACTGGGAGGACGCGGATCTCTGTCGCCGATTGAGGGGGCAGGGCTACACCATTCGCTATGTCCCTGGCGCAAGCGCCGTGCACAAGGTGGGTCGATCCAGTCAGACGGCCAAGCGCTCTTCTATTCGCGCATTCCATCAGAGCGCGTATCTCTATTACGCGACCCACGTCGCACCTGGTTCGCTGAACCCCAGGCGTCTCCTCGCGCGCGCACTGCTTGGCGCGCGCTGCTGGTGGCAACTTCGCAGAGTGGCCGGGTGACTCTTGGAGGCTCTGGTCAACTCCCAAAGCCCAACTCCCAACTCCCAAAGCTGGCCCGCACAATGAGCCAAGGCTACGAACCGCGAGTGCTCGTGCGGCGCGTCGAGATGCGGACGCCAAGCGCGCTGACGCTTGCTGCCCATGGGCTCGCCAGCGTGGTGCTCGTGCCCTCGTACGCGTTAGCGGCCACCGCAATCGGTACACCCGGGATGCGGTTCCACCTCGAGGCAGTGAGCGCAGCCATCCGCCTGGTCACGCGTGGGAACGGGCTGATCGGGCAGGCGGGACGGCTGGCGCTCTACCCGATGGACTCGACGCGGTACTTCGAGTTTGACTGGGTCTGGTCGCGACTTCAGCGGCTGACCCGGGTCAAGAGCTATCTCGACATCTCGTCGCCCAGGCTGCTTCCGTTGTCGTACGTCCGGCGCTCCGACGTTGAGCGCGCATGGTTCGTCAACCCTGACACATCGGACCTCGAGACCACTCGGAAGTGGGCGGAGGCGTTGTCGCTCTCGAGCAGGTGCACCTTCACAGATCAGCCGATTGAATCATCGCGAATCGAGGGCCAACGCTTCGACGCGATCACCTCGATCTCCGTGTTTGAGCACATCGTCAACGAAGGGCCAGCGCTGACGAAATTGAGAGGGTTACTGGCACCCGGAGGGACGTTGTTACTGACGCTCCCGTGCACGGCGACCGGCTACGACCAGTTTCGCGACTACGACGAGTACAACCTCACGAAACCGGATGCGCAGGGGCGCTACTTCTTTCAGCGCTTCTACGACGCCTCCTCGCTGCGCGATCGTGTGTTGTCGATCCTTGGCGAGCCGCGGCTGATGACTGTTTACGGTGAGTCAGAGCCCGGCTACTTCGGGCGCAACGCGCAGCAGAAGATGCGAGGGCTGCCATATCCCTTCTGGCGCGAGGGCTACATGATGGGCCGCCACTTCAAGACCTATCCTTCGATCGACGCGCTCCCCGGCGAGGGTGTCGTCGCGCTCGAGTTCTCGTACTCGTGATGTGAGCGACTAGAGCGTTTCCTCCACCAACCCCGCCACCTGCTCCGCAATCGACAAGCACGAGGTCAGCCCTGGTGACTCGATGCCCGCCACCTGAATCAGGCGCGGGTTCATCTCGTCCCGCTCGATCATGAAATCCGAGAACGACACTTCAGGAGGGTGGAGCTTTGCCCGGATGCCGCTGCCCCCGAGCCGGAGATCCTCCATCGCGAGCCCGGGCAGCAACTGCCTCGCCGGTTCGAGGAAGTCCTCGAGGGGGATGCGGTCGCTCTCGTAGTCGTCTTTCCTTTCCTGATACTTCACCGTTGGTCCCAGCGTGACGTTGCCGGCAACCGTCTTGGTGACGTGCACGCCGAGCCCGTGCGTGTGGGGCAGCGGATACACCAGCCCGTTCACGAGCTCGCGTTTCGTCGGGACGAGCTCCGCGTACTCCCCTCGGCACGGGTAGATCTGATACTTCTTGCCGTCGAGCAGCGCCGAAACTTCGTCCGCATACAGCCCCGCCGCGTTCACGACCGTCCGAGCCGTGATGGACTCCGCCGGTGTGCGAAGCACCAGACCATCAGCCGTTGCATCGGCCCCCTCCAGCGGCGAGCCAGGAAGCAGGAACGCATCTTTCTCCTTGCAGAGCCTGGCGAGCGTTTGCACCAGCACTTCGGCTTCGAGCATCCCCGTGTGTGGCGAGTAGAGCGCAACCCTGTTCTTGATGTTCGGCTCGCGCTCTCGGATGAATGCCTGCTCGACGATCTCCATCCCCTGGACACCGTTGTCGATGGCGCGCGCGAGCAATGCCTCGAGCGCCTGCACCTCGTGTTCGTCGCGCGCGACGATCAGCTTTCCGCTGCGACGATGAGGGATGTTGTGTTGCGCGCAGAACTCGTAGAGCAGGCGCGCGCCGTTGACGCAGTGCAGTGCCTTCAGGCTGTCTTTCGGATAGTAGATGCCGGCGTGAATCACCTGGCTGTTGTGCGTGCTGGTGCCGAGCCCGGGACGCGCTTCGCGCTCCAGGATGCAGACGCTCCGTCCGCGATTGGCGATCGCCAGAGCGGCGGCCAGGCCCACCACTCCTGCGCCGATGACTGCTACGTCGATTTGTTCCATGGTTTGTGTGCGGCAACGGCTAGATTACGATGAGGAGATGTCCTCGCCGCTGCGGGATCACAGTGTACCAGTGACGGCCTCCCCGCCCAGTACGCGCGTCCTGATCACGGGCGCGCAGGGTCAGCTCGGTGCGGCCATGGTCAGGGCATTCGCAGGGCTCGAGGTCACTGCTCATTCTCGACAGACGCTGGACGTCACCGCTGCCGCTGCCGTCAATGAGGCGGTCAACGCGGCACGGCCGCATTTGATTGTGAACTGTGCCGCCTTCAACGATGTGGATGGTGCAGAGGATCGTCCAACGGAAGCACTTGCGGTGAACGCATTCGCGGTACGCAACCTCGCACGCGCTGCCGAAGAGTGCGGTGCGCGATTCGTGCACTACAGCACCGACTTCGTGTTCGATGGCACAGCGACCACCCCATACAGCGAGGACGCGTCACCTTCTCCGCGCGGCACGTATGCCGCGTCGAAGCTGCTGGGTGAGTGGTTCGCGCTCGACGTTCCACAGTCGTACGTCCTCCGCGTCGAGAGCCTGTTCGGCTCGCCCGCCGATTGGACCGGCCGCCGTGGGACGTTCGATGGCATCGTGGCCAACCTCGAACAGGGTCGAGAGGTTCGCGCCTTCACCGATCGGATCGTGTCGCCCGGCTACGTCGTCGATATCGCGGCGGCAACGCGCCATCTTGCGATGTCCGGCGCCGAGCCCGGCCTGTATCACTGCGTCAACTCCGGCCACGCCACGTGGTACGAGGTGGCTCGCGAGATCGCCTCGTTGATTGGAAACGAGCGGCCGAATATCACCGCGGTGACGATGGCCCAGTTGAAGTTGAAGGCGCCGCGTCCGCTGTACTGCGCGCTGTCGGTCGCGAAGTTGGAGGCGGCCGGGTTCCGCATGCCAGCCTGGCAGGACGCATTGCGCCGCTGGCTCGCCACTCGCGGTGCGCTGACGAAATAGAATGAAGGGCATCAATGGCTAAACGCGCGATCGTCACCGGCATCACCGGGCAGGATGGCTCCTATCTCGCCGAGCTGCTCCTCGAGAAGGGCTACGAAGTCATCGGCGTCGTGCGGCGTTCCAGCTCGCCAAACCTGTGGCGCATCCAGCACATCCTCGATCGCGTGTCGTTGCGGCCCGCAGACCTGCTGGATCAGTTGTCGCTGCTGCGCCTGATCCAGGATGTGAAGCCACACGAGATCTACAACCTCGCTGCGATGTCGTTCGTGCCGGCGTCGTGGGATCAGCCGCTGCTGACCGGCGACTACAACTCGATGGGCGTGACGAGATTGCTCGAAGCCATCCGCCATGTCGATACGTCGATCAAGTTGTATCAGGCCTCGTCCAGCGAGATGTACGGACGCGTTCGCGAGGTGCCGCAGACGGAGTTGACGCCGTTCTACCCGCGCAGCCCGTACGGCGTCTCGAAGGTCTTCGGCCACTACATCACCGTCAACTACCGCGAGAGCTACAACATGTTCGCGGTCTCCGGCATCCTCTTCAATCACGAGTCGCCCCGGCGTGGTCTCGAGTTTGTGACTCGCAAGGTGACCGATGGTGTCGCGCGCATCAAGCTTGGTCTGGCGGAGCACCTGGCGCTCGGCAACCTCGATGCGTGCCGCGACTGGGGGTTCGCCGGCGACTACGTTCGCGCGATGTGGATGATGCTGCAACAGGATCAGGCGGACGACTACGTCATTGCGACCGGCGTGTCGCACTCGGTGCGGCAACTGGTCGAGACTGCCTTTGGTCATGCAGGCCTCGAGTGGGAGAAGCACGTCCGGATCGATCCGGCGTTCCTGCGTCCGGCCGAAGTCGATCATCTGATTGGCGACGCGTCCAAGGCGAAGCGCGTGCTCGGCTGGGAGCCCTCGGTGTCGTTCGAGGGGCTCGTGGCAATGATGGTGGACGCCGACATCGCCGCGTTGTCCGCTTCGCCCAAGGCCGCGGCCACCTGGACACCGCGCTGACGGGCCGCGCGAGAGCCACGCGCTTCAACTAGACTGTCTGCCATCGCCTCGCGGCAAGGAGGAGATGTGCGTCACCGAGTTGTCCTGACAAGTGTTGCGTTAGCGCTGCAGTTGCTGTCGCACGTCGAGGCAACCGACAAATGGCCACAGTTTCGGGGACCGGGCGCCGGCGTTGCTGACGATGACCCCGCCCTGCCTGATACCTGGAGCGAGACCGAGAACGTCGTCTGGAAAGTCGACGTCCCCGGACAGAGCTGGAGCTCGCCCATCGTCTGGGGCGATCACGTATTCCTGACGTCCGCAATCAGCGCGAACAAAGAGCCATCGCCAACCAGGGGGCTTGCCGATCCGACAGCCGAGAACGGCCGGATGCAATCATCGGCGTCTCACCGGTGGATGGTGTACGACATCGACTTCAACACGGGCAAGGTTCGTTGGGAGCGCGAGATTCGCAACGGCCAGCCGCCAATCGCCCGGCACACCAGAAACAGCTACGCGTCGGAAACGCCGGTGACGGACGGAGAGCGCGTCTACGCGTACTTCGGCTCGCTCGGCGTGCTCACCGCGCTCGACGTGAACGGCACGGTTGTGTGGACGAAGGACTTGGGACCTAAGGAGAGCGCGCAGGGCTGGGGCATGGCGGCATCGCCACTCCTCCACAACGGACGCCTCTACGTCCTGAGCGACAACCGGGTCGAATCGTTCATCGCCGCCTTCGACGTCAGGTCCGGCGATGAGATCTGGAGACAGAAGCGTCAGGAGTTCGAAGGGTGGTCCACACCGGTCATCTGGGAGAACGAGACACGCACGGAGGTCGTGACGGCTGCAGCGGGACGTGTCAGATCGTACAGCGTGGATGGACAGCTGCTGTGGGAGCTCTCGGGCATGTCGGACTTCGGGAGCATCCCCACGCCGGTCGTCTCACCCGGTCTTGCCTACATCAGTTCCGGCTATCCAGGCAGCGCGCGCAGGCCAGTCTTTGCCGTTCGTCCCGGCGCGAGTGGAGATATCTCGCTCAAGCCAGGTGAGAGCGGCAACCAGCACGTCGCGTGGTCTCAACCGCTGCTGGGCAGCTATCAGACATCGGGATTGGCGTACCACGGTTACTACTACACGCTTCTCGATCGCGGGTTCCTGCTGTGCCACGACGCGGTCACGGGCACGCAGGTGTATGGTCGCCAGCGGCTCGACGTCAGCGCGAGCGGATTTGCGGCATCGCCGTGGGCGTACAACGGAAAGCTCTTCGCTCTGAGCGAGGATGGTGTCGCGTACGTCGTTCAGGCTGGGCCAGAGTTCAAGCTGCTCGGCAAGAACTCGCTCGACGAGATGACGATGGCGACGCCGGCGGTGGCACGAGGAAGTCTCTTCATACGAACGCAGTCGAAGTTGTACCGGATCGCGAAGGGGGCCACACGGTGAAGAGCCGTTGGATCGTGTTCGTCATCGCGTTACTGTTCGGAGCACACGTCCTGGCCACCAGGACGGCGGCGCAGGCCGGCCGTTTCACACCCGTCGGTACGATATCCATCTCGGCAGAGCTGATTCGCGCGCAGAACGATCGTGCGTATCTTGCGGCGGGTGGCACGTTGACTGTCGTCGACATTTCACGCCCCGACATGCCGCGCACGATCGGCGCGTATACGTTTCCAGACAGAATCTGGGGCTTTCGTGCGCACGACGGCATGGCGTACGTCGCCGCCGATCGATCCGGTCTCGGCATTCTCGACGTCAGTGGTAGCGGAGCGCCGACGTTGCGCGGCTCGCTCAAGACACCCGGCCAGGCCAAGAGTGTTTTTGTCTCCAACGGTGTGGCGTTGGTGACAGACACGGTGGCTGGAGTGGACTTCGTGCGAGTGCAGGATCCTGCCAGGCCCACGCTCACCGGGTCGGCGTTTGTCGATGGCTTCTCGACCGATGTGGTGGCCAATGGCACCTGGGCATACGCGGCCGATCGGCCTACCGGATTCTATGTCTTCGATTTGTCGAAGAAGGACGCGTTCGAGCCCGTGGGCACATCGCAGGCGGGCGCGCCCAACAACACGCAGCGCGCGCAACTCGAAGTGTTGCCGGAGTCTTTCGGTCGCCGCGTCGTCGTGCTCGCCGCTGGCGGACGGCTGCAGTTGTTCGATGTGACGACGCCGACCGGTCCCACCGTGTTGCCGCCATTTCGCACGCCTGGCGCTGCGCTGCGGATCGCAGTGAAGGATCATCTCGTCTACGTCGCAGACGGACAGACGGGTCTCCA
>Ga0315912_10002206_pt1 | contig 21355 bp, 19 predicted proteins | sample VfabasoilMG_FD_204469 | JGI IMG/M metagenome (GOLD analysis project Ga0315912, IMG submission 204469) | Garden soil microbial communities collected in Santa Monica, California, United States - V. faba soil | ecosystem: Environmental > Terrestrial > Soil > Garden | place: USA: California...
TCGGCCAGCGCCTCGAGCTCCTCTCCGCCGCGGCCGAACACGAATGGGTCGCCGCCCTTCAGGCGGCAGACGCGCTTGCCCGACTGCACGAGGCTCACGAGCAAGCGGTTCAGCTGCTTCTGCGAGATCGACGGCCGGCGCGGCGTCTTGCCGACGCAGATCAGCTCGGCATCGCGCCGCGCGTATTGCAAGAGTTCGGCGCTCGCGAGCCGGTCGTAGAGCACGACGTCGGCCGTTGCGAGGAGCTGCCGGCCGCGAATCGTGATCAGGTCGACGCCACCGGGGCCGGCGCCGACGAGGTAGGCCTCGCCGCGGCGAGCGAGCTCGTCGCCGCCCCAGCTCGACAGCGAGCGCTCGAGCTCGCGCTCGGCGTCGGCGTCGCGGCCCGCGAACGCGTGCTCGGCCACGACGCCCGTGACGACACGCTCCCAGAAGTGCCGCCGCTCGGTCGGGTCCGCGACTTGCTCGCGCACGCGTTGCCGCCATCGGCCCGCGAGCTCGGCCAGAGCGCCGAGGCGTGCCGGCAGCAGCGTCTCGATCGCGCCTTTGATCCAACGCGCGAGCACGGGCGATAGGCCGCTGCTGCCGATCGCGATCGTGACGGGCGCGCGGTCGACGATGGCCGGCATGACGAAGGTGCACAACGCGTGATCGTCGACGACGTTGCAGAAGCGCTTCGCCTCGAATGCGGCGCCCGCGACGGCCGCGTTGACGGCCCGGTCGTCGGTGGCCGCGATCACGAGCCAATACGGTTCCAGGGCCTCACCGGCATAGGCGCGCGGCAGGTGAACGATCGCGCCTTCGCCCGCGAGCTCGGCCAAGTGCTCCGAAAGCTCCGGAGCGAGGACCGTGACCACGGCGCGGGCTTCCCGCAGCAGCGCGACCCGGCGCTCGGCCACGGTACCGCCGCCGACGACGAGGACGGCGCGATTCGAAAGATCCGCGAAAAGGGGGAGGTGCTGCATGGGGAAGGGCCTGTGCGCGGCACGATACCGCGCGCTCGGACCGTGGAACAACAACCTATCCGCCTAGGTTTATAGCCCCATGAAATAACAGGCGCCTCGTTGACACCCCTATGTAACCGATGGTTATATGCCCTGGCCGCCGACTCGTACGAGGACGCGGCTTTTTCATCTTCGGGGGGTCCGTGTGACGTTGAAGCAGCTCAAGTACCTCGTCGGGATCGCCGACAGCGGCTTGAACATCACGTCCGCGGCCGAGCGCCTGTTCACGAGCCAGCCCGGCATCAGCAAGCAGCTGAAGCAGCTCGAGGCCGAGCTCGGCGTGCAACTGTTCACGCGCAAGGGGAAGAGCTTGGCGGCCATCACGCCGGCCGGCCGCGAGGTCATCGCCCGCGCGCGCAAGATCCTGCGCGAGGTCGGCAACATCACGAGCCTTGCGAGCGATCTCACGGCCGAGCTCGACGGCACGTTGTCGATCGCGACGACGCACACCCAGGCGCGCTACGTGCTGCCCGAGGTCATCCGCGCGTTCCGCGAACGCTATCCGCGCGTCGACCTCGAGCTGCACCAGGGCACGTCGGAGCAGATCGCGGAGCTCATCAGCACGAACAAAGTCGACTTTGCGATCGCGACGGGCTCGCAGGACCTGTTCGCGCACCTGACACTGATGCCGATCTACCACTGGCATCGCATCGTGCTCGTGCCGAAGGGCCACGCCCTGACGAAGCTGTCGAAGCCGATAGACCTGACGGCGCTTGCCGACCACCCTCTCGTGACGTACGTGTTCAGCGGCACCGGCGAGTCGTCGTTCAAGCGGGCGTTCCGCGAGCAAGGTCTCGAGCCGCGGGTCGTCTTCACGGCGCGCGACGCCGACATCATCAAGACCTACGTGCGCATGGGCATGGGGGTCGGCGTCATCGCGTCGATGGCATTCGAGTGCACGGACCGGGAGGACCTCGTCGCGATCGACGCGAGCGACCTATTCCCGCGTGTGACGACGTGGCTCGGCTTCCCGCGCGACATGGTCCTGCGCGGTTACATGGTCGACTTCGTGCATTTGTTCGCGCCGCATTACTCGCAGCGTCTGATCCGTGACGCCGCGCGAGCGCAAACGCAGGAAGAAGCCGACGAGCTGTTGCGCTCGGTCGCGCTGCCCATCAAGGGCGGTTGCGAGCAGGAGGAGCAGCGCTCGGCGCGGACACGCGCCGCGGATTCGGTAGCCTGATTCGGGCTAGAGGTCCGCGAGATTGATCTCGTGGATGCCGCACTCGCGCTTCAGACCGTTGAAACGCGTCTCTTCGAGCGTCCCGACCTCGTGCAGCGCCTTCGTGCTGTGGTGGTCGCCGATCGAAACGTAGCCTTTCTCCCAGAGCGGGTGATACGGCAAGTTGTGCTTCGTGAGATACCGGTGCACGTCGCGGTCGGTCCACTCCGCGATCGGGTGCACTTTCCAGCGGCCGCCGGCCCACTCGAGGTACGGGATCGCCTTGCGGCTCTCGGCCTGATTGCGGCGGATGCCGGCGAACCAGGTGCCGACCTCGAGCTCGCGCAACGCGCGGCGCATCGGCTCGACCTTGTTCTCTTGATTGTAGGCCTCGAGTCCCTCGAGCCCTTGGTTCCAGCGTTGCCCGTGCCGCGCTTCCTGCCAGGCAGGCGAGCGCTGCGCGCGAAAGACCTTCAAGTTCAGCTTCATGTGAGCAGTGAGCTCGTCGATGAAGCGGTAGGTCTCGGGGAACAGATAACCGGTGTCGATGAGCAAGACGGGAATGTTCGGGCTCACCTGCGTGACGAGATGCAGCGAGACGGCGGCTTGGGCGCCGAAGCTCGAGGTCAGGACGTGATGGCCGGGCAGGTTCTCGAGCGCCCACTCGACGCGTTGATCCGCTTTCAGCGCGGCGAATTTGCGATTGCAGTGCTCGAGCGCATGCTCGCGGCTGGTTTCCTCGTCGTAAGCTTTCGCATCGAGCGCCGTGTCTACGGGCTCGGCAAGGGCTGCGGCGACGTCGTTCAGTGCTGCGTTCATACGGCTAACCCCAAACAAAAAAGCCGGGCGCATGGCGGAAGTGCTCGGCTTCAGGTGGCTAAGGTAAGCGGGGCCCTTATGAACTTGAACGGTTAACTTCTTCTACCGCTATGCCCGAAACGCATAAAGCGCGGGCGGCCCGCAAACCCATGTGGCGCGCGGCTTCGGGGTCAAGGGTCTGCCGGAGTGGCCCGGGGGGCCGGCTCCGGCAGGGTGCAGTGGTAGGGCTTGATCTCTTGGTCGGGCTCGAATGCCATCCAGCCGCGACGCACGAGCGGTTCCGTGTACGTCGCCGGGTCGGTCACCGTCACGACGGTCTCGAGCCGCGCACCGTCGGCGCTCGGCGTGTAGCGTTCGAGCACGGTGACGTCCTTGGACTGAGGCGTGCCGCGATCGTCCGAGTACGGATAGTCGATGTACGTCGTGAAGACCGCGAGCGTGTTGCCTTCCCATCGCCCGAACGAGCTGCCGTTCGGCGAGTGCTCGCGAGCAGGCGGGCCACCGCCGGCCGTCATGTAGATCGTGCGTACGGCGTCCCACTCTTCCAAACGCATGACGATGCGCTGGCCTTCGTCGACGAACTCGACCGGATACGGCGTATCGAGCATCACCGGCATGCCGGCCGGAATGCAGCGCAAGGCCGGGTCGTCCCTCATCGGCAGGTAGGCGTCCTTCGCTGCGCGAGCGCGCTCGGTCAGCGGTAGGCTCGCCAGCCGGGTCAGCAGGCCGCGCGGCGTCCAAATCTTGAAGATGCCGCGCGAAGGTGACGAATTCGGCGCCGCGCCGACCTGCGGCGGCGGCAGCAAGTCGCTGCTCGCTGCGAGCTCGAGGCGGCCGGCGATCGACGGCCAGAGCACGACGTGGCGTCCGTCGGCGAAATCGACGATTGCACCGGCGAGGGCGTTCGGCTCGAACTTCGACGCAGGCCCCTTGATTGCGACGCTGTTGCCGACCGTGAACCACTCGCGCTTCACGCCCCACCGTTCGAGCGCGTTGATCGACGTCGCTTCCACGTCCCACGATTTTCCGTCGCCGTCCGCGACGGCGATGTGCACGTGCGGGTTGACCCAGCGGACGGCCGTGATCGTGCCGACGATCGCGACGACGTTTTGCTCGTCGTAAAGGCCAGAGTGGTGCGCGATCGCGGCGGTGGGAGCGGCGACCAGCAGCGCGGCTGCTAAGTGAGCGCGGTTCACGACGAACCACTGTAGCACCGGGCAGCGGTGCTAGGCGTTCTCGAGGATCGCCGCGGCGGCCTCCTCGGCCGATTCCATGGCGCCTTCCATGCCGCGGCTCGTCGTCGCGAGGTGCTCTCCGCAGAAGTGCAGCCGGCCGTGCGGCTCTCCGAGCACGGCGGCGAAGCGCGTGACCTCGCCGGGCCGGAAGTACGCCCACGCACCGCGCGCGAAGGGGTCGGCGCCCCAGGAGTGCAGGCCGATCAGCTCGAGCTGGCCCTTCGCGGACGGGCGCAACGTCTCGACCGCGGCGATCACGGCGCGCCCGGCGTCGGCCTTCGACGGCAAACGATCGAGCGCCGCGGCATTGTCGCCGGTGATCCACGCCGTGAGGCTCGTGACCTCGGTCGGGTCGTTGCGGTTGCGCGCGGCCGCGAGCATGCCGGCGCGCGTGTCGGTGAACAGGCTCGCGGCGTAGCCGTCGCTTTCCCAAAAGCGGCTGCGCGGCGCGAGATAGACCTGGGTCAGCGGCTGCGAAGGCAACGTCGCGATCGCTTCGGCCTGTGCGGCGGGAAGCTTGGGCTCGACCTCGATCGCACGCAGCACCGGCGGCGGAACGGCCGCAATGACGTGCCGAGCGCTGAAGCGGCGGCCGTTCGAGCACGCGACGACCGCGCGGTCCTTCTCGAGCGCTATGCCGGTCACGGCGTGCTCGAGCTCGACGCCGCCTTCGAGAGCCGCGGCCATGGCTTCCGGAATTCGTTGCACGCCTTCGCGCGCCGTGAAGCCGAGGCTCTCGGATGGCGCCAGCGCGCGCTGCGCTTTCGAGAATGCGCCGCGAAAGAGCAGCAGCAGCGCCGAGACATCGTGCGCGTCGCGGCCGAAGCTGACGTTGAGCCCATACGCGAGCTCGATCGCGCGCTCGCTCAAGCCCAAGCCTCGCAACCAGTCGTGCGCCGAGACGTCGAGCGCCGCGTGCTCGGGGCTGAGCCAGTCGCTCGGCTCGCGCAACGGGTTCTCGCGCATCGTGAGCACGCGGTGGTAGTTCCACGGCAAGTGCTGCTTGTCTGCGGTCGGGAAATCGTTGGCGCGATGCGTCGCCCAATCGCGTTGGCGAATGATCTCGCCGTCGAGCGCCAAGTCCTGCTCGCGAAAGAACTCGAGGATCGGCGTGACGTCCATGAGCTCGACGCCGTGCCGCTCGGCCGCCCCGATGACTCGTGCATAGCCGGCGCCGATGTACGTGCCGCCGGCCTCGGCCGTGCCGCCCGGCTGGCGCATCGAGTGAATGCGGCCACCGACGCGGTTCTGCGCCTCGAGCACGAGCACGCGCAGGCCAACCGCTTCGAGCGTTGCGGCCGCGTGCAGGCCGCTCAAGCCCGCGCCGATCACGATGACGTCGAAGTCGGTGCCGGCCAAAGCGGTCAACCGCCTGTGACCGAAGGATCGTCGACGCCGCACAGGGCGGGCTTCGGCGGCCCGGCGCGGCCAGGCAGGCAGCAGTCCGGCGCGCAGCGGTCGTGGCTCGGTCCGAGCGCGCCGAGCGCGCGGCGCGGCGCGCCCGGAGTCACACGTTCGACGATCAGCTCGCGGACCATCGAAATGTACGCGGGGTGAGTGCCGACGGTGCCGGCTCGCACCATCGTCAAGCCGAGCTCGCGTGCGACGGCCGCTGCGTCGACGTCCAAGTCCATGATGACTTCCATGTGGTCGCACGCGAAGCCGATCGGTGCGACGACGACGGTCTTGATTCCCTCTGCCGCGGCCTCGCGCAGCGCGTCGCGGATGTCGGGACCGAGCCAAGGCTCGCGGCCGTACGACGCGTTGTTGCTCTGGTACACGAGCCGCCAGCGCGTGAGCTCGAGCGCGTCGCCGACGAGCCGGGAGCTCGCCTCGAGCTGCGCTTCGTACGCGCAGCCTCGCGCCATCGCGAGAGGCAGGCTGTGCGCCGTGAACAGCACGAGTGCGTTGCCGCGTTTCGCGGCCGGAAGTGTGTCGAACGCGTCGCCGACCCGGGCAGCCATGGCTTCGATGAACCCCGGATGGTTGTACGGCACGCGCAGCTTGTCGAAGCGCGGCGCGTCCGCGACGCCGCTCGCGGCTTCGAACAGGTCTTCGCGGTAGCGGCGGCAACCGCTGTAGGAGCTGAACGTGCTCGTCACGAACGCGAGCGCGCGGCGTACGCCCGTGTGCGCCATCTGCGTGACGGTATCTGCGAGCAGTGGGTGCCAATTGCGATTGCCCCAGTAGATCGGCAAGGCAGGCCCGTGCGCGTCGAGCTCGAGCTGCAGCGCGCGGATGAAATTGCGCGTATGCGCGTTGATGGGGCTCACGCCGCCGACTTGCTCGTAGCGCTTCGCGATGTGCGCTTTCGTCTCGGGAGCCACGCGCAAACCGCGAAACACGTTGTCGAGGAACGAGTCGACATCGGCCGGACCTTCGGGGCCGCCGAACGACACGACGAGCAGTGCGTCGTAGTCGTGATCGGTCGTCACGGCTTGGACTGCCACACAGCCTTGCCGACGAAGAATGGGCCCAAGCTGTCGAGGTATTGCGACGTCTGCTCGGTCTTGCGCATCTCCTGCACGACCGCGGACAACGGATGCAGCTTCGGGCCGAGCAGGCCGACGATGAAGTCGTTGTCGTTCTTGTCGAGCCCGTGGCACGCGAGGCGAACGTCGTTCGCGTGCCCGCCGGCGCCGTAGCGCTTCCCGAGCGAGGCGTGCTCGGCAAAGATGCGCCGCTGATGATCGGGAGGCAGCGTTTCGAAGCGCTTCGCGCGCTGCAACGGATACCACACAGCCCACTTGAGCTCGGGGTTCAGGATCTTCGAGCGCGGTTTCGTGAATAGCGTGTCGACGAGATCCGCCTCGTAGCCGATCGAGTACGTACGGCCCAGCATGTCGAACTCGGGTTTGTGCGTGTAGCGCGCGAACGGCTCGCGATTCAGCAGGTCGCGCAGCGTCGTCACGAAGTAATCGGGATCCTCGGCCATGACGATGAGGCCGATGCCGCGCGGATCGCTCGCGTCGAGATAGAGCGCACCCTCGACGCCGTCCTCGGCGAGCGCCGCCGCGGCCGCTTGCGCATCGGCGCAGCCGCCGAACGCCGTGAATTTCATGAAGAGGCGCCGGTCGAGTGAGATGCCGCGGCCTTTCTCGGCGAGCTCGAGCGGCTTCATGTCGTCGGCGGCCGCCGTTGCCGCAGGTCGTTCGCTCATGGTTCCTCCGAATGCACGGCCTCGACGAGCGCCGCGACGCTCGCGAGCGGGGTTTGCGGCAGGATGCCGTGACCCAGATTGACAATATGGCCCCGGGCCGGCGTCTGCGCGAGCAGCTCCTTCGCGGCCGCGAGCGTCGCGTCGGGGCCCGCCGTCAGAATCGCGGGCTCGAGATTGCCTTGCACGGCGCGCTGCGGGTAGCGCTTCGCGAGCTCCGGCAAATCGATGCGCCAGTCGACGCCGAGCACCTCGGCCGGCAGGCTCGCGTAGGCGTCCATGAGGTGCGGCGCATTCTGCAAGAACAGAATGCGCGGGATTCCGGCCTTGCCGACGGTCTCGAGCAGCGCGTGCAAGTGCGGCCGGATCAAGCGCTCCCAGCTCGCGCGCGAGAGTAGCCCGGCCCACGAGTCGAAGATCTGCACTGCATCGGCGCCGGCCGCGGCCTGCCTGATCAAATACTCGCCCATGAGGCTCGAGAGCCGCGCGAGCAGCGCGTCGAGCAGCTTCGGCTCCGCGGCCGCGAAAGCGCGTAGCGTCGGAAAATCCTTCGCGCCCTTGCCTTCGACGAGGTACGCCGCGAGCGTCCAAGGCGCGCCGCAAAACCCCAAGAGTGCCGTGCTCTTCGGCAACGCCGCGCGCGTGAGCTTGAGCGCTTCGATGACCTCGGGCGCGATCTCCTCGGGATCGGGCCGGCGCAGCCGTTCGATGGCGGCCTTGTCGCGGATCGGGTTCGCGACGACGGGCCCGGGATCGAAATCGAACTCGATGCCGAGCGAGGGCATCGGGCTCATGATGTCGGCAAAGACAATAGCCGCGTCGAGCGGATAACGCTTCAGCGGCATCAGCGTGACCTCGGCCGCGAGGTCCGCTTCTCCCGCGAGCTCCTTGAAGCTGTGCTTCGCGCGAAACTCGCGGTACTCGGGCAAGTAGCGCCCGGCTTGGCGCATGATCCAGAGAGGCCGGCGCGGCACGGCTTCGCGGCGAACGGCTTTCAAGAACAGCTTGTCGTTGTCGTGCGGCATTCTTTTCAAGTCCCGTCTTCGCTCTGGCTGTCGCTCGGTTGCGGTTCGGCCGTGAAGCGGTAGCCGACGCCGCGCACGGTGTGAAAGTGCGCAGGCGCCTCCGCGTTGCGCTCGAAGCGTTTGCGCAGGCGCACGATGAAGTTGTCGATCGTGCGCGTCGAGGGAAATACCTCGTAGCCCCAGACGCGATCGAGGATCTCTTCGCGCGTCACGATGTGGCCGGGTTGATCGGCCAGCACGCGCAGGATCATGGCTTCCTTGTGCGTCAGCGAATGCTCCGAGCCGTCCCACGCTCGCGCTTCATAGGTCTTGAAGTCGATGCGGTTGCCGCCGAACTCGAGCGCCGCTCCGCTCGCCTGATACCACGAGGTGCGGCGCAAGATCGCCGCGACGCGCAGCAGCAGCTCTTTTAGATGAAACGGTTTCGACAAGTAGTCGTCGCCGCCGGCCTCGAAGCCGCGCACGCGGTCCTCCGCGGCGCCTTTGACGGTCAGGAACAGCACCGGAGTCTGAATGCCGTCGCGGCGCAGTTGCGCGCAGAGCTCCAGCCCGTCCATGTTCGGCATCATGACGTCGAGCACGACGAGGTCGAACGGCTCGGTGCGCAAGCGCGCAAGCCCCGCCGCGCCATCGTGAGCGACGTCCGCGCGATAACCCTCAGCCTCGAGGTTCTCGCGAATTCCCTCGGCAAGGTGCGTCTCGTCGTCGACGACGAGAATTCGGGACGGCATTTTCATCGCACGGCACCGGTGGGCCAGTGCATCGACACCGTCGCGCCGTGTCCTAAGCCTGCGCTCGCGGCGTGCACCGTGCCGCCCGACAGCTCGACCAAGCGCTTCACGATGTAGAGGCCGAGCCCCGTTCCGGGCGTCGCGCGCCGCAGCTCGTCGCCAAGCCTGTGGAATTTCTCGAAGATCATCCCTGCGTCCTCGGGCGGGAAGCCCAAGCCGTCGTCGGTGACGGCGAGCGTGACGCCGCCCGCATCGCTCGTGCCGTCGACACGGATCGAGCCGCTCTTGGCCGCGACGCACGACTTCAGCGCGTTGTCGAGCAGATTCCGGAGGCCCGTCTCGACGACGACGGGATCGACGTGCAGCTTGAGGCCCTCGGGCACGGCGCGCGTCACGGCGACTCCGCTCGCTTGTGCGCGGTCCGCGATCGCGGCGATCGCGGCATTTGCCGCGTCGTGCAGATCCGTGGGCTGTGGCGTCAGACGTTGGCGGCCTTCCTCGAGCCGCGTCGTGTCGAGCAGGTTGTCGATCATGCGCAACAGCCGTTCGCCGTCCTCGAGGATGCGCTTGCCGAGCCGCTTCACGTCGTCGTCGCGCGAGCGCAGCACGAGCGTCTCGGCCGCGAGCTGAATGCTCGCGAGCGGGCTCTTGAATTCGTGCGATACCGCGGCGAGAAAGTTCTGTTGCCGCCGCCGCAGCTCGGCGTCGTGACGCAGAGTGCGCGTGAGCACGGTCATGCCGCCGATCAGCACGACGAGGAAGAACCCGCCTTCCCAGAGCACGCGGTTGATGCGCGCGTCGCTGTCCTCCGCGACGGCGGGGTCGTTCGGCATGCGCTGCTCGACGCTGCGCGCGTACTGCACGTGGTCGTACATCCACCAGCCCACCGTGGCGGCGGAAATCAGCAGCAACGCGAGAAAGCCGATCTGCATCAGCTGGGTCGGGTCGCGTCTCACCGTCATGGCAAAGCTCCGACTCGCGTCACTCGGTTTCCGCCGCGACGGCCGCCAGCGCGGCGCGCAGCCCTTCGGCCAGCCGGTCGATGTCGCGGCGCGTGTGCGCGAGCGACAGGAACGCGATCTCGAACGCCGACGGCGCGAGCGCGATGCCCTGGTCGAGCAGCGAGTGGAAGATCTTCGCGTAGACCTTCGCCGCGTTCGCATCGAGCGCCTCGGCCGAGCGCGGCGCTTCGCGCGTGTTCCAGGCGATCCAGAACATCGAGCCCAACCGAACGAGCTTCGCGTCGAGCGGCGCCTCGGCGAGCACGCCGCCGAGCCGGTCTTGCAAATAGGCGCCGAGCGCCTCGAGGCGTTTCCAACCGTCTTCCTTCTGCAAGACGCGCAGCGTCGTCAGGCCTGCCGTCATCGCGACGGGATTGCCCGACAGCGTGCCGGCTTGGTAGACCCCGCCCTCCGGCGACAGGTTCTGCATGAGCTTGCGCGAGCCGCCGAACGCGCCGACCGGCATGCCGCCGCCGATGACTTTGCCGAACGTCGCGAGGTCGGGCTTGATCGAGAAATGGGCGGCCGCGCCGCCCGGGGCCAATCTGAACCCCGTGATGACCTCGTCGAAGATCAGCAGCGCGCCGTGCTGCGTGCAGAGCGTGCGCAGCGCCTGCAGGAACTCCGGCCGCTGCAGCAGCAGCCCGTTGTTCGCGGGCACGGGCTCGATGATGACGGCCGCGATGCGGCTGCCTTCGGCGGCGAACAGTTTTTCCGCGGCCGCCGTATCGTCGAGCGGCAGCACGCGCGTCAGCGATGCGAGCTCGGCCGGCACGCCCTGCGACGAAGGCTGCCCGAACGTCGCGAGCCCCGAGCCGGCCGCGACGAGCAGATAGTCGACGTGGCCGTGATAGCACCCCGAGAACTTCACGACGAGATCGCGCCCCGTCGCGCCGCGCGCGAGCCGCACGGCGCTCATGACGGCCTCGGTGCCCGACGAGACGAACCGCACCTGCTGGCAGGTGGGATACGCGGCGCAAACTTCCTCGGCGAGCTCGATCTCGGGCTGGCACGGCGCACCGTACGACATGCCGCGCCGGCACGCGGCCTCGACGGCCGCGACGATTTTCGCGTGAGCGTGGCCCAAGATCAGCGGGCCCCACGAGCCGACGAAGTCGAGATACTCGCGGCCGTCGGAGTCCGTGATGACGGCGCCGGCCGCGGAACGAATCACGAGCGGCGTTCCGCCGACGCTGCCGAACGCGCGCACGGGCGAATTCACGCCGCCCGGCGTGACCTTCTTGGCGCGCTCGAACCACGCCTCGCTTTGTATGCGCTTGCCTTTGCCCGAGGCGCCTCTGCCGAATGTCACAGCCACTTCCCTTTGAGCGCGTCGCGCGCGTGGTAGGTGATGATCTGATCTGCGCCGGCGCGGCGAATCGCAAGCAGGTTCTCGCGCACGACGCGCGCCTCGTCGAGCCAGCCGTTCGCGGCTGCGGCTTTGACGGCCGAATACTCGCCCGACACGTTGTATGCGGAGAGCGGCAAGCGGCTCGCTTCGCGGACCGCGCGAATCACGTCGAGGTAGGGCAGAGCCGGCTTCACCATGAGCCAGTCGGCGCCTTCGTCGACGTCGAGCAGCGCTTCGCGAACGGCTTCGCGCGCGTTGCGGAAATCCATTTGATAGCTCTGGCGGTCGCCGCTGGACGGCGTCGAGTCGGCCGCTTCGCGAAACGGTCCGTAGTACGCCGAAGCGAACTTCACGGCGTACGACATCAAGAGCGTGTCCTCGAACCCCGCATCGTCGAGCGCGTCGCGAATCGCGGCGACGCGGCCGTCCATCATGTCGGACGGTGCGACGACGTCGGCGCCCGCGCGCGCGTGACTCACGGCCATCGCGACGAGCGGCACGAGCGACGCGTCGTTCAGCACGCGCCCGTGGTCGAGAACGCCGCAGTGGCCGTGATCCGTGTACGCGCACAAGCAGACGTCGGTCATCACGACGAGGTCGTCGCCGAACTCGCGCTTCAAGCGCTCGCAGGTCTTCTGCACCGCGCCGTCGGCCGCGGCCGCCGCAGCGCCGTCGGGCGTCTTGCCGCCGTGCTCGGGATGGCCGAACAACAGCACGGCGCGAATACCGAGCGTAAGGTCCTTGCCGATCTGCTTCACGACGGTCTCGATGCCTTGCTGCGCGATGCCCGGCATCGCGGAGATCGGCTCGTTCGCGCGTTTAGCCGGCACGACGAAGTGCGGCATGATCAAGTGGTCGGCGCCGACCGTCGTCTCGGCGACGAGATTGCGCAGCGTGCGCGTACGGCGCAGGCGCCGGAGACGCGTGCGGCCCGGGGTCGTGACGATCAGCTCCGCCATTGCATGGCCTCCAAAATTCCTTCGATGCTCGGCTCGCGCGCCTCGGCCGTCACCGCGAGCCCGGCCCGCTGCGCCGCTGCCGTCGTGGTCGGGCCGATCGTGTAGACGCGCGCCGGAGCGTCGACGTCGACTTGATGCACGAACCCCGTGACGGCAGACGGGCTCGCGAGCACGACATTATCCACGTGCAGGCCGGACAAGGGGCGGCGCGGCTCGGCCTGCGGCGCGGGGACGGTCCTGTAGACGTCGGCGCGCGTGCATTCCGCGCCCGCCGCGCCTAGCGCGCTCTCGAGCGTGTCGGGGGCGTTCTCGGCGAGCGCCAGCAGCACGCGTTTGTGGCGTTTGAGGTCGCCGGCGGCGACAAGCGCTGCCGCGAGCGAAGCGGCCGTGCCGCCGCCGACGAAATCCACGCGGCCGAGCTCGGCTTTCGCGGCCTCGGCCGTCGCGGCGCCGACGACGGCGATTCGGCACTGCGGACGAAGCGTGCACGGAGCGAGCGCTGCGAATGCCGCGACGCCGCGGCGTGAAGTCAGCACGAGCCACTCGGCCTGCGGCACCGCGGAAGCGAGCAGCGCGCGCACCTTCGGCGTATCGATCGCCGCGGTTTCTAGGCATGGCAGAGAGACGCAGTCGATGCCGTGCCGTGTGAGCCGAGCGGCCCACTCCGCGCAGTCCTCGTCGCTGCGCGTCAGCAGCACGCGCAGCTTCGCAGCTTCGGACGTTTGCGGAGTCATGGTCTTTGCGCTTCGTCGAGCCTTGCCCATGCGGCCGCGCCGAGTACGGCGGGATCCGCGCCGGCGACGCGCGCTACGCGCACTTCGCCGCCGCGCTCGAGCATCGCGACGAGCTCGTGCTTGCCGCGCTGCGCCGTGCAGTGCGCGCCGAACGCGATGTCGCAGCCGCCCTCAGCGCGTGCGAGCGCGTCGCGTTCCGCCGTGACCGCGGCGCGGCTCGGCGCATCGTCGAGCTCGGCGAGCGCGGCGAGCACGTGCGCGTCGTCGCGCCGGCACTGCACGGCGAGCGCGCCTTGCGCGGGCGCCGGCACGAAGCGCTGCGGGTCGAGCCGGACTACGGCGATGTCCGTGAGCGCGCTGCCCAATCGCTGCTCGGCGCGCAGGCGCTCGACGCCCGCGGCAGCGAGCACGATCGCGTCGAAACGGCCTTCTTCGAGGCGGCGAACCCGCGTCGGCACGTTGCCGCGCAGCGGTTCGATCACGAGATCGGGGCGGAAATGCTGCAGCCACACGCGTCGGCGCGCCGACGCCGTGCCTACGCGCGCGCCGGCTTTGAGCGGCAGCCACGAGTCGGCCGCGCCGACTAAAGCCGCGCGCCGGACGAGCAACAAGTCCGCGGGGTCGACGCGCGCCGGCACGGCACCGATCGTGAGCTCGGCCGGCGACTTCGTCGGGAGGTCTTTGAACGAGTGCACGGCGAGCTCGATGCGCCGCTCGACGAGCGCTTGCTCGATCTCGCGGACGAAGACGCCCTGCGGGCCGATCGACGCGAACGAGCCCGTCGTGTTCTGGTCGCCCGAAGTCTTGATGATCGTGAGCTCGACCGCGAAGCCGAGCGCGTGCAGTGCGGCTGCGATGGTGCCCGATTGCGTGCGCGCGAGATCCGACCCGCGCGTGCCGAGGCGAAGCTTCGTCATGCGTCACCGCCGTGGCGCGCGCGCGTCGTGCCGGGCTCCGCTGCCGCGCCTTTTAGCGCCGCGCGCAGCTCGTCGGCGAACTCGGGCTCGAGGCCGTTCAAGAACGCTTCGAGCGATCCGTCCGGCCCGTCGTGCAGCAAACCGCGCAAACCCAAGCACGGGATGTGCGCGAAACGGCGCGCCAACACCTCGGCCCACGTCTCGATGGCTGCGCGCTCGGTCTCGCCGAGCCCCTTCAGCTCCTTCTTCAGGAGGCGCTTCACGCCTTCTTGCGCCGTATGTCGGTAGCGTTGCTGCAGCGCGCCGTACAGCGGGCCGTAGTAGCGCTCCGTGAATCGATCTTGCAGCTCGTCGAGCGCGCGGTCGACTTGCTCGCGCGCGGGCCCGGCTTCGACGAGCCGTGCGGCGCGGCTCTGCTCGGCTTGGCGCACGATTTCGTCCATGCCGACGCGTGGAATGACGAGCTTGGCGCACACGGCGGCGTCGACGTCGCCCGGCACGGCCATGTCGACGATCAGCGGCGGCTGCCCCGAAGGCGAATGCGCCGCGAGACGCTCGAGCGCCGCCTGGCCGAGGATCGGCTCGCCGGCGCCCGTCGCGGTCAGCAACGCTTCGACGCCCGGCGGCTCGCGGCGGAACGCTTCGAGGCTCACGTGCTGCGCGCCGTAGCGCGCCGCGAGCGCGGCAGCTTTCTCAGCGGTGCGGTTGACGACCGTGAAGTCGAGGCCCGCAGCGGCCAGCGACACGGCCGCGCGCTCCGTCATTGGCGACACGCCAACGAGCGCGATGCGCCCCGGGGTGCGTGCGATGCGCTCGCGCAACCGCTGCACGGCGATCTCGGCGAGCGAGACGCGGCCTTCGGCGAGCTTCGTGCCGCCGCGTACGCGGCCCGCAATCCGCAGCGCTTCCTCGAAGACCAGCCCCAAGCTCGGGCCGCAGAGTCCGATCTCGAGCGCGCGGTCCTGAGAATAGCGGACCTGGCCCACGATCTCCGTTTCGCCGACGCACGCCGAGTCGAGGCCGGCGGCCGTCAAGAACAGGTGCTCGGCCGCGCCTTCGCCTTGCCACGCGCGCAGACGGCGCTCCGCTTCGCCGTGCGCGGCGGCGCGGCCCGTGAGCAGCTTGAATGCGTCGCGGCGCAGGTCTTGCACCGGCGTGCGGTCGCTGCGCGCGAAGATCAGCTCGACGCGGTTGCACGTCGCGATATACGCGAGCTCCTCGAGCTGCAGACGCTGCGCGAAGGCCTGCAATTGCTCTGCGGCACTCTCTTGCTGCAGCGCGAATTCGGCGAGCGCTTCGCTGCCGCCCTGTCGCCAGGAGACTCCGACGAGACCGAGATGTTCGAGCAACGTAGGTACCTGCTTCGGCGACCGAGCGTGAGCGTACTGCCCGGGTTTTGCGGCGGTGTCACGGCCGTGTCACGGCCCGCCGCAATGCGAAGCGTTCGCGTTTAGCCGCCGAAAGCCTCGGCCGTGAATCTCTCGAGGTCCTCGAGCTCGGCGCGAATCCCGTCCGCGAGCAGCAGTTGGCCGCGCACGCGCGCCTGATTGTGCTCGCTCGCGCTGTCGTAGCGAGCCCGGTTCCACCCGAAATAGCTCTCACGCAGCGCGTCCGTGCAGAACCGAGCCGCGAGCTCGACGGTGATCGTCAGCGCGCCGCACGGAATCGCGCTCCACTCCGGGCGCGTCAGGAACCCTTGCGCCGCGTCGGCGTAGCCTCCGATCGCGGCGTCGAAGAACGGCCGCACGAAGCGCGCGCTCGCGGCATCCTCCGTGGCGGGGTTGCACCACGAGCGCAGAGCATCGCCGAGCTCGAGCGCGACCGGCATGTGCGCGAGCGTGTCGAGATCGATCAGACACAGCGCTCGATCCGAGTCGCGCGCGAACAGGAGGTTCGAGATTTTCGGGTCGCCGTGCACGATGCGGTCGCGGCTCGAGGCCATGGGCGGCAACGCCGCAGCCGCCTCGAGCACGCGCTCGGCCAACGGCTCGACGGCCTCGAAGTGCCTGTGCGTGCGGTGCTCGACGAGCGCACTGCGCAATGCCCGCATGTGCCGCGGCGTGTCGTGAACGCCGAGGCGGCGGTTGCGGAAGCGGTGATCGAGATCGCTGACCGCGCGGTGGAACTCCGCGACGATGCGCCCGGCGGCGCGCGCTTGCGCGGGCGTTTCGAGCGCGTCGAAGCAGACTCCGTCGATGCGCGTCAGCACGCGCCATACGCCTTCGTGCTCGAGCCACAGCGCGCCGGAGCGCGTCGGAACGAGCCGCGGCGTGAGCAACCCTTTCTTCGCGAGGTGCTCGGTCACGGCCGCGATATCGATGTTGACCTCGGCCGAGAAGACCGAATTCACGCGCTGCAGCACGACCTCCGCGCCGCCCGTCGCCTGCGCAAACCAGGTAGGGTTCATGAGGCCCGACGTCGCCCGCACGAGCGACGCGGGCTCGAGGCCGAAGGCCGCAAGCACCGGGTCGGGCGGTATCAGATCGGGGTGAGCGCTCATCGCGCCCATGATAGCCGGATGCCGCGCCGTCGCCGGCTCGAGGCTCAGAGCTGGACGTCGAACTGAGCGAGAATGCGGCCCGTGCCTCGCGCGCACTCGTCGTTGCCTAAGACGCCGCCGCCGCGCAAACGATAGTGCTCGCGCATCTCGGCGCGCAGATACGCCGCGGTGTCGACGCCGATGCGCTCGGCCGCTTCGTCGATGGCTCGGCAGAGCTGCGGCACGAACGCGTGAAACTTCTTGATCGTGCCCAGGTTGGCGACGAGGCGCAGCACGCCGACGCGGCCGTGCAGTGTGCAGAACTCGATCCTCTCGTGGCTCAAGTAGACGCCGACGTAGAGCGTTGCGGCCGTTGCGAGCGCCGCGACTCCAAGCGCCCAAGCGGCCGGGACGTGCAAAGCGTCGAACCGCATCGAGAAGGCCGCGAGCGCGGCGGCTGCGCCGCATCCGAGCGCTGCGACGAGCCACCGGACGGCGATGACGCGTTCGATTTTCGGCACGGGGTCCACGAAACGAAGGTCGAGAAAGAACGGCGGCTCCGCATTGCCTTTCGCGAGCGCGATGACCTTCAGATAGCCTTCCTCGAACAGCGTGAGCTCGGTGCCGGTGCGCCGGATCGGGTTGCGCAGAACGACGCTGTCGCCCGGCGTGCGGGCGGCGACCGCGGGGTCCGCGCTGAAGTCGTCGGAGCCGATGAAGATGTGCTCGGTTTGCGCGGCCGGAAGCGGCGCAGCTGCCGAGGAGGTTTTGCCGGGAGGTGCCATGCGTCCTTGCGAGAACCCGTCGCGTGAAGCCTGAACTCTAGGCGGGGCGCGGGTCTTGCGACCGTGAGGGTGGTCACATTTGCGCGGCGTGCCCCAAGGAGGTGCTTTTTCTTCTCGGTTGCTCGGCGCTTGCGCTATAACAAGGAATCGCCGAGGCGATCATAAGAGGTGTCGCCATGATTCCTATCTCGCCAGTGGCGCTCCGATTGACGACCGGGATTCTCCCGTTGCTCGCGGTAACGGCCGCGCTCGGTCAGGAAAGCGAGGCCGCATTCGATCGCACGCCGCGCGATTGCCTCGTCGTCACTCAGATCGACAGCACCGAAGCCATCGACGACCAGACGATCATCTTTCGCACGCGCGGCAAGCGCGTGTATCGCAATACGTTGCCGCGCACGTGCCCCGGGCTGCTGCGCGAGAACCGCATCGCGTGGGAGTCGAGAACCTCGCAACTGTGCAGCGTCGACATGATCACGGTGCTCGAGGACGTCGGCTTTGGGATCCGGCCCGGGTTCACGTGCCGGCTCGGGGAGTTCGCGCCGATGTCGCCCGCGGACATCGAGGATCTCGAGTTTCGCAAGAAGAACGGCGGAGCGCCGCAAGTGATCGAGACGAGCTCGGTCGAGGTCGAAGGCGAGGACGAAGCCACCACCGACGGCAGCGAGCCGACGCCGGCGCCCGAGGCAAGCCCCGCGGCAGAGGAGCCCCCCGCTCCGCAGTGAGCTACGGAAGCGAGAACGGCAGCGCGTTGCCGTTCAGCGTCATGGCGCCGTCGGTGTAGTCGAGCGCGGTTCGATAACCGTCGCCGTCCTCGACGAGGACACCTTGGCCCACGAGCATCGTGAGCACCAAGCCCGACTGCGCTTCCGCCATGTACTCGAGTTGGTCGGGCGGAATCGAACCGTCGTTGCCGAGCTGCATGCGCGCGGCGAGCGTCGCGAGCTTGCCGGCCAGCACTTTCGACAGGCGCACGTCGGCCTTGGTGTTGACGAGCCCGATCAGCATCAAGGGGTTCTCGAGGCTCAACGTGCCTGCAGCCGGTAGGCGCCCGGGATTCGTCGTGACTTCGATGCGGCCCTCGAACGGCTCGCCGCCGTAGCGGAAGCGGATCGGATCGAGCGTTACGCTCGGCCCGGCCTTCAGCGCGCGTTCGAGGTGCGGACCGAATGCGGCAGCAATCGTGGCCGGATCGGCCCCGGCGAGGGCGCCGTCGGCCGCGGCCGCGCTGTAGGCCTCGACGGCAGCGACGTCGAGATTGCGAACGGTCAACGCGAGGGCGGCGGCCGTCAGCTCGCTGTCCTCGACGCGCAACGAGTCGAGGTCGTAGTTGACGTGCATCTCGACGAGCGCGCCGGCGGCATCGAGCGCGACGTCGCTGCGCATGCCGAAGTTCGCCGCCTCGATCACGGGCGTCGCGCTCTGCGGGTAGGCGACGGAGATGCTCGCGATCGAGAACGAAGCTTTCCCCGGTATCACGTACTCGGAGCGCAGCTCGTTGTCGGCGCTCGCTTGCACGCCTCTGATGGTGAAGTTCCCGGTCGGCGAAGCGAGATCGAGCGAGCCGATCTGCGCGTCCGCTTCGATGTCGAGCCCGCTGAGCTTGCCGGCAAGCGTGCCGCCCGAGAACGTCAGCAGCGCTTCGTCCATCGGCAGCGTGAACGGCGGCGCGTCGGCGTCGAAGTCGAGCCCGCCGAAATAGGGTCCGCGGCCCCGAAATTGGAACAGATAGGGAACGCCGAGCTTCTGCGTGAGCTCGGCCATGGCGGGCGTGTCGGTATCGGGACTCGCGACCATCGTGTACCAACCGAAATACACGCCGTCGAGCACGGCGACGGGCCCGTGCGCGAACTCGACGACGATCGGCAGCGAGTCGAGCACGCCGAGCGGCGTGCCCGCGGCCTGGGAGAGTTGCGCGACGTTGTCGGGCGCTACCTTGAGCTCGATCCTCGCGGTGCTGCGAAACCAACCGCGGTCGAACGACTTGATCTCGGCGCCTGCGTCGGCGCTCGCGTCGATCGCGGCCACGCGCTCGCGCACGCGTGCTTCGGTGATGCCTCCTACGAGCCCCGGCAGCGCGAGCAGCACGAGGGCGAGCAGGGCGGCCGCGACGAGGGCGACTTTGTTCATGGGGGGGTCCTCGGTGAGGAAGTCCGCGCGACGCGATCATCCCCGCTCCGCGGCAGCCGGGTCAATGACGCGCGTCACCGGTGAGGGCCGGCGTTATGATCACTCGCCATGTACACGCCCAAGCATTTCGAGCAGAAGGACACGCGCACGCTCTGGGACTTCATCGACGAGAACGCGTTCGGCACGCTGGTGACGGTCGTCGACGGCCAGCCCACCGTGAGCCATCTGCCGTTCCTGCCCGATCGGGAAGCCGGCTTGCTGCACTGCCACGTCGCGCGCGCAAATCCGCAGTGGCAGGAGATCGCGCGCTCGCCGCGGGTGCTCGCGATTTTCCTGGGACCGCACGGCTACGTCTCGCCGACGTGGTACGCCGAGCGCGGCGGAGTGCCGACGTGGAACTACGCGGTCGTGCACGCGCACGGGTCTGCGCAAGCGATCGACGACGCGGCGCACACGCGCAAGCACGTCGAAGCGCTCGCCGCAAAGTACGAGCAAGGTCGGCCGTCGCCGTGGGTGCCCGACTACGACCTGCGCCGGCTCACGGGCATCGTCGGTATCGACATTCGCGTCGAGAAGCTCGAGGGCAAGTTCAAGCTGAGCCAGAACCGTTCTGCGGTCGACCGCGCCGGAGTCGCCGCGCAGCTCCTCGCGACGCGGCGCGACGAGGACGCAGAGCTCGCGCGCCTGATGGCCGCCGCGGCGCCTAAGACCTAGGCGCTACGGGGGAAACCTGCGACGATGGCCTGCGCGTCAGGTAGGGGGGATTCACGTGCGCACGATCGTCTTCTTTGCGGCGCTCGCAGCCGGCGGCGCCGCCGCGCAGCCGTCCGCCGGCGAGAATAGCCAACAGATTCTCACCGTCGACCACTACGTTCCGAACCGGTCCGCCGTGCCTGCGATGGAAGGCGAGACAGCGCAGCTCTACGTGCGCGAGCGCGTGAAACCGGCGACGGTTCAGCGCGGCGCGCCGCGCGACGATCGTGTCGTCCTGTTCGTGCACGGCGCAGGCACGCCCGCCGAGGTCGCGTTCGACGTCCCGTATGCCGACTACAGCTGGATGGCGTATCTCGCGGCCGCCGGTTTCGACGTGTTCTCGACCGACATGACGGGGTACGGCCGCTCGACGCGGCCAACCGTCATGAACGACGCGTGCAATCTATCGAGCGAGCAGCAGACGGCTCTCGGCCGCACGCCGTGCGCCCCAACGCACGATGCACAGCTCACGACGATTGCCTCGGACTGGGACGACATCGACGCCGTCGTCGACTACATCCGCGCGCTGCGCGACGTGCCGCGCGTGAGCCTCGTCGGCTGGTCGCTCGGCGGGCCGCGCGCAGGCGGCTACGCTTCGCGCAATCCCGGCAAAGTCGCGAAGCTCGTGCTGCTCGCGCCGGCTTACTCGCGCGATGCGGGTCAGCAACCGCCAGAGGTGAGCCCCGCGCGCGGGGTCGCTTTCAACGCGCAATCGCACGCCGACTTCACGGCGAACTGGGAGCGCCAAGTCGGGTGCCCGAATCAGTACGAGCCGGCCGCGGCCGACGCGGTCTGGCGCGCGATGCTCGAGTCCGACCCCGTCGGCGCATCGTGGGGGCAGGGCGTGCGCCGAGCGCCGAACACGACCGTGTGGGGCTTCGGCAAGGCCGCAGTCGAGAAGATGGAAACGCCGACGCTGATGGTCGCCGGCATTCACGACAAGCAAGTGCAGCCGGAGCGCGTGCGCGAGTATTTCGCGGATCTGGGCGCGGAGAACAAAGTGCTGCTCGACTTGGGCTGTGCTTCGCACAATGCGATGTGGGAGTCGAACCATCTGCTCCTGTTCCGCGCGTCGCTCGAGTGGCTGACGGCCGGCACCGTCGAAGGAATGGCGCA
>Ga0315912_10002207_pt1 | contig 21351 bp, 15 predicted proteins | sample VfabasoilMG_FD_204469 | JGI IMG/M metagenome (GOLD analysis project Ga0315912, IMG submission 204469) | Garden soil microbial communities collected in Santa Monica, California, United States - V. faba soil | ecosystem: Environmental > Terrestrial > Soil > Garden | place: USA: California...
GGTGCGCCCCTCGGTCGAGTTGCCGAGCTCCGAGCAAATGTGGCCGAGCAGCCGATAGCATTGCGCCGAGCTCAGGCGGTCGCCCAGCTCCTCGAACTCGTCCTTGGCCCGCTCGACGTAGACGCGTGCCTCCGCCGCTCGGCCCACGTGGCGCAGCGCTTCGGCTCGCCAGCGGTCTTGATGGGCGCGCGTGCGGCCCTTGAGCTTGCCGCGCAAGAGGTCGAGGTCCGCCAAGGTCGAGCGCGGCTCTCGGGCGCCGTTCCAGGAGCTTTGCAAGAACTCGAACAGCAAGAGCGCCGCGTCCTCGGCCTCACCCGCCTGGATCAAGTTGTTCACGCGCTGGCGGATGACGCGGCGGGTGGCGGCCAGCGGATGCTCCTTCAGGGCGTCGGCGGCAGCGTGGTAGATGAGCTCCTTGTCGGGCCGCTCGGCCAGCTGAGACGAAAGGTGCTCCTGCAAGAGGGCGTGGGGCCAGCTGTAGCGGCCGGGGCCGCGCGGGATCAGGATCTCGGCCTTCTGCAGCGAGCGGATGCACTCGTCGGCAGGCAGACCCAATCGGGTCAAGAGCGGCACCAAGACCTCTTTCCGCAGGTCGGACGAGATGGCCGCCGTGGCGTACGCTGCCAAACGCTGCGCCTCGGGCACTGCCTCGAGGCGACTGTCCCAGAGCTCCGCCGTGGTGCGCGGGCGCACGGCGAGCACCTCGGGGGGGACGTAGTAGCGGCCTTTCTTCTGCACCAAGTTGCCCTCGAGCGCCCAAGCATGCAGCTGCTGCAGGGCAAAGAGCGGGTTTCCTCGGCTCCTACGCGTGGCCTCCTCGACTGCTTCCTCGTCGAGCGCCAGCGACTTTCGTAGGAGCTCCCGGGTCGTCTCGGGCTCGAGTGGAGTGACGTCCACCACGGTGCCGTTCATCTGCTCACGGAGCAGGCGCAGCCGCTCGGCAGCAGGCGTGCCCAGGTGGACTTCCTCCGCCCGCACCGTGGCGACGACGAGGTAGTCGCGATCGGTGTCCTCGCGGTGCATGCGTAGGAACCCCTCGAACGTCGTCTCCGAGGCATTCTGCAGGTCGTCGATCCAGATCAAGAGCTTGTGCTTCTGGCCGATGCGCCTGACCACGTAGCGCGACACCGTGCGCCGGGTTGCCAGCGTGTCGATGGTGAAGCGGACGCCGCTCGGACCGACTGGCGCGTCGGCGGCCGGTCCTGCCGGCCTGAACCATTCCGCGGCTCCGGCAACCCAGGTGCGGCCGACCTTGTCTTCTTGTCCTACGCGCCAGCGCTGCAAGAGCGAGCGCTCGATCGTGCTCCGGTCGGCACGCTCGAAGTTGTAGTAGCGGATCACGGCTCCGACGACGCCGTCGATCGGCCCGCGCACTTTTCGGTAGCGGGCCTGGATGGGAATCATCGTGCCCTCTTCGTGCACCGCCTGGCAGAGCCACTCGGCGATGCGACTCTTCCCGGAGCCGGCCGGTCCCACCAGGATGATCAGCCGATGGTTGTCGCCGCTGCCATCGATGACCTCGTCGCAGACGTCGCGCAGCAGCGCACGCACCTCCTGCCGCCCGACGAGCGGGCTTTGCCGGATGTTGAGCAGGCCATTGGTGCGCTCCGTGTCTGCCTCGAGGTTCGGGTTGCGGCCCGAGTAGCCTTGGCCTTTGGGCAAGGGGCGGGTCGATGCGGCCCGAATGCGGGGCAGCCTGTACTCTTTCGCCTCCACGCCGGTCGGGCGCAGACGTGCCCACTCGCGCCGGGCCTCGGCCGCGAACTCCCAGCGATCCCAGGGTTTCTTGGCGAGGCAGCGGTGCACGAACGCGATCGAGCCGCCGGGCGCGTCGATGGCGGAGGCGAGGTTCGGCACCTCCGAGAAGGCGTGGTGTCGCAGGAGCTCCTTGGCGTTGCCGCTGAAGGGCGTGGTCCGACCGATCAAGCGGTACAGGATGCAGCCGAGCGCGTAGAGGTCCGTGGCGCCGCAGACGTGGTGCTGCTCGTGCTGAATCTGCTCGGGCGCCATGTAGCCTGGCGTGCCGGCTCCTGCATGGGGCTTGAAGGACGGCGCCTTCTCACCATCGAGACGCTCGTCGTGGGTGTCGACCTGCAGCCAGGCCAAGCCGAAGTCGAGCACGTGCACGAGTGGAGGCTGGCCCTCGACTTCTTGCACCAGCACGTTCGAAGGCTTGAGATCGCCGTGCACGATGCCGCGGGCGTGGGCGTGGGCCAGACCGCCGAGGATCTGGTCGCCGATGTGCCAGATGGAGGGCCAAGTCAGGCCGACGTGACAGAGGTCGTGCAGGCTCACGCCCCGCACCAAATCCATGGCCAAGAAGGGCGAGCCGTCGCGCAATCGGCCGAAGTCCCGCGCGCGCACGACGGCCGGGTGGTCGAGCGCCGCGAGAGCGCGCGCCTCCTTGTAAAACCACATCACGTACTCTTCGACGTGCTCCGAATCGGGGACGATCACGCGCTTTAAGGCAACGGGTTCGTCGTTGGCCAGATCCGTGCAGCGGTAGACGATGCCCATGCCGCCCTCGCCCAAGACTCCATCGACGCGATAGCGGCCTGCGATCACGTCGCCGCTCAGGGCTTGCGAGCCGACCTGGGTGGTCGGACCTTGGGCATCGCGTGGGGCCAGCACGGCGGCCGCGCTGGGGATGGTCGGCGGCTGACTGTCGCGATCGTCTTCCTCCTCGCTGGGGCTTGCGGCTAGCTTGGCGAACGAGCCCGGGCCGGTCGGCTCGGAGGGCGGGGGCACGCTCGCGTGCACGTCGGTGTCGACGGGCTCGACCTCGGGCAACGCGGGCGAGTTGTGACCCGGGATGTACGCCAGCGCTGCGGCATGTGGGATCGCTGGCCGCTCGGACAGGGGGGCGTCGTCTCGGGCCGGCAGGGACGAGGGACCGCTCGTCATGGACCCGTCGAGCGACTCGCGGTCGAAGATCGAGGCCACGTCGGGGGGCGGAGCCGAGGGCAGGTCGGCGACCGCCGTCGTAGGGGCGTCCGGTACGGACGAAACGACCGCGCCCTCGCTGGCACTCTCCGCTTCAGGCGTGGGCGCCTCGGCAGCGCTCGGCCTCGTGCGTCGCTCCCGGCTTTTCGCGCTGTCGGCACGGCTCTTCCTCGAGCGCTGCTCCTCGGGAGCTGGCTTGCGTGCCTTCGCCATGTTGCTCTGCTCTAAACCGCCGAGGGCGGTCTCCCCTTCGAAATCCTTCCTGGGAGCATACCGAGACTCGGGATTCCGTCGAGGCCGCCCGGGACCCTTTCGCCGAGCGAGCTATCGGCTAGGCTGGCCTCGCCAGGAACCTTCACCATGACCGCGCTCTCCGACCCTCCGCTTGCCACACGGGACCCCGAAATCCATGCGCTCATCCGCGCCGAAGAGGTGCGCGAAACGGACAAGTTCCGCCTCATCGCGAGTGAGAACTACGTTTCGCGCGCCGTCCTCGAGGCCACCGGTTCCATCCTGACCAACAAGTACTCAGAAGGGTACCCTGGCAAGCGCTACTACGAGGGCCAGCAGATCATCGACCAGGTCGAGTCCCTGGCCATTTCCAGGCTCAAGCAGCTGTTTTCGGCCGAGCACGTCAACGTGCAGCCCTACAGCGGCAGTCCGGCGAATCTGGCGGTCTATTTGGCATTTTGCCAGCCCGGTGACCGCATCATGGGGCTTTCACTTCCAGCAGGCGGCCACCTGACCCACGGCTGGAAGGTCAGCATCACTGGAAAGTACTTCGAGAGCCACGGCTACGGTGTGCACCCGGAAACGCACCGGATCGATTTCGACGAGGTCCGACGCTTGGCGCTCGAGCATCGTCCCAAGTTGCTGTGGTGCGGCACCAGCGCCTATCCGCGTACGCTCGACTTCGCGCGCTTCCGGGAGATCGCCGACGAGGTAGGTGCCATCCTGGTGGCCGACATCGCCCACATTGCCGGGCTCGTTGCCGGCGGGGTGCATCCGTCTCCGGTCGGCATCGCCGACGTGGTGACCAGCACCACGCACAAGACGCTGCGCGGTCCGCGGGGCGGCATCATCCTCTGCAAGGCCGAGCATGCAGCCGCCATCGATCGCGCGGTATTTCCCGGTTTGCAGGGCGGTCCGCACAACCACACCACGGCCGGTATCGCCGTGGCGGCCCGCGAAGCGCTCACGCCGGAATTCAAGACCTATGCCAAGGCAGTGGTGGACAACGCCAGTTTGCTGGCGGCGGAGCTCCAGGGGCTTGGCTTCTCGCTCATCACTGGTGGCACGGACAACCATTTGATTCTGATCGACGTCACCAAGCGCGGCGAGAGCTCGGGGAAGGTCGTGGCGAAAGCGCTCGACCAAGCCGGCATCGTCTGCAACTCGAACGCCGTGCCGTTCGATCCGCGTTCGCCCTTCGATCCCTCCGGCATCCGCATCGGCCTCGGCGCCATCACCAGCCGCGGCATGGGACCTGCCGAGATGAAGCTCCTGGCGGGCTGGATCGACCAGGTCGTACGCGCGCCGGCCGACGAGAGCCTGCTCCGCACCATCGCCGGTCAGGTGAAGGAGTGCTGCGCTGCGTTCCCTCCGCCGGGCATTGCGGTGGTCTAGGTCGCGTGTCGTAGAGGTGGGGACATGGCTGCCACTCCGGACCCGAATCTCGGCGTGTTGCGCGTGTCCTGCGCGGATCGGCGCGGCATCGTGGCCGCGCTGGCCCAGCTCCTGAGCGGCTACGGCGCCAACATTCTCGACTCGGATCAGCACACCGATCGCCACGCGGGCCAGTTCTTCCAGCGCATCGTCTTCGACACCAGCGGCCTCACCACCGACCGCGCCACCTTGCGCAGAGCAATCGAGGAGGTGGCGCAGCGCTTCGCCATGCACCTTCGCCTGTCGTTCGGCACCGACGAGCAAGGAAACCTACAGAAGAAGCGCGTGGCCATCTTCGTGTCGAAGGCAGACCACTGCCTGTACGACCTCCTGCTTCGCCATCGAGGCGGCGAGCTGTGGGCGGACTTCGCCCTCATCGTCAGCAACCACTCCGATCTCGAAGTCGTGGCGTCGCAGTTCGGCGTGCCCTTTGCGCTCTCGGCGCGCACCGCGGAAAACAAGCAGGAGGCGGAGGCGCGCGAGATTGCCTTCCTCGAAGCCGAACGCATCGATCTCGTGGTTCTAGCTCGCTACATGCAGATCTTGAGCGACGACTTCGTGGCGCACTTCCCCGAGCGCATCATCAACATCCACCACTCGTTCTTGCCCGCGTTCGTCGGCGGGCGCCCCTACCACCAGGCGCACGGTCGCGGCGTGAAGCTGATCGGGGCCACCGCCCACTACGCCACCTCGGTCCTCGACGAAGGCCCCATCATCGAGCAAGACGTCGTGCGCTGCTCCCATCGCGACACGGTCGAGGACCTGGTGCGCAAGGGTCGCGACCTCGAAAAAGTGGTCCTAGCCCGCGCCGTCCGCTGGCACCTGGAAGACCGCGTTTTGGCCTATTCGAACAAGACCGTCGTGTTCGACTAGTTCTCAGTCCTGCGCCGTCCGCAGCGCCGCGTCGATCGCGCGGGGGCTGAAGCCGATCAGCATCGTGCCGGCGACATCGAGGATGGGGATGGAGGAGGAGGGGCCGAGGCCCGCTTTTTGGAGCTTCGTGCGCATCTCGGAGGCGGCGCTGGGGTCTTCCTCGATGTCCTTCTTGGTCACCGCGAGGCCGCGCTTCTTCAGATAGTCCTCGGCTTGGTGGCAGGGGCCGCACCAGGAGGCGCCGTAGACGATCGCGCTCTTGCCGGCTGCCATCACCGGTGCTTGCTCGGCGCTCTCGGCCTTCTGCTCGAGCGGCTCGACCTTCGCCTTGCGGAAGCTCTGCCCGCGCGCTTCCCACACGTGCCGTTCGAGCGGAGTGGCCTTGGCCGGCTGTCCTGCCTTCGCCGCGCGCAGGTCCGCCACGTAGACGTGGATGGGAGAGCCCGGGGGCTTGTCGTGAGCGACGACGCGAACCTGCTCCCGCGCGGCCGCTGGGATTTCGTCGAGCTTTTCGCTCAGCTGGAAGGAGCCGTCGTCCTTCACCCAGGTGTAGAGCACCTGCGCGTCCACCGTGAACTCGAGCGCGGGCATGGACTCTGCGGCCAGGGGCGTGACCTCGTCCGACTTGCGCTTGTCGCAGGCGACGAGGGAAAGGGCCACACAGAGCGCAACGAAGAGCACGAGCGCTCGCGCGCGCCAGCTGGCTCCAGCCAGGTTGGGGCCGGCCAGCTTAGGCCCGGCCAGTGCCTGGGTTTTCTTCGCGACGTCCGCGGATGAGTGCAAAGAGCGCATCTTTGATCGCTTCGCCCAGCGCCAATAGCACGTAGAAGGCTGCCAGCCAGAGCAGGACCAGCTGCGCGCCGAAGACGAGCCAAACAGCGACGCTGCCCAAAAGGCCGCAGATCACCAAGTACATGCTGGCGGAATTCGGTGCGAGATCCTTGAACGAACGGAAGCGCACCGTGGAGACCATGAGCAGCCCGGTGAGCACCGTGAGGCCGAGGATGGGCCCGGAGAAGCGGGGCGCCGAGAGGACGTCGTCGAGCGCTTGATTGGCGAGCATCAAAGAGATCAAGACGCCCGAGGCGGGTGGGGAAGGCAGGCCGATGATGTACTTGCCGGGGGCGACGGGGGCGCCGGAGTCGGACGTCGTCAGCACGTTGAAGCGAGCGAGACGGATGGCCGCGCAAGCGACGAACGAGAACGCCGCCAAGAGGCCGCCGAGCCCGAAACGATGCAGGACCCATTGGTACATGAGCAGCGCCGGCGCGACGCCGAAGCTGATCACGTCGGCCAACGAGTCGAGCTGCAGGCCGAACGCGCTCTGGGTCTTGGTCAGCCGTGCGACCCTGCCGTCGAGCAGGTCGAAGAACATGGCGAAAATGAGGAGCACCGCAGCGCGGTAAAACTCCCGCTGGCCGGCCTCGGGGCTCGCCATCAGGCGGATGGCGCTGAACCCGCAGAAGACGGCGGCAAGCGTCATCGCGTTCGGCAGCACGAAGAGGGTGCGGCTCAGATCGACCCGCCGGCCCCGACGCAGCCGCGGCCGCACGCGGCGGGGGTAGCGGCTTTGCCGGTTCGACGTCTGGGCGCCGGGGTCGGGTGGTGGAGTGCTCGCGCTGCTCCCACCGGAAGGCCCACCGGAACGGGCGGGCTCGCTCTCGCTCCGGGGCTCGGCTTCCACGCCCGGAAACGTATGCGGGCCGGGTTGTCACGTCAATTTTGGCCCCGCCGTTACGGAAACCCTAGGATGACGGGCGCATGACCCCTTTTTCTCACTGCTACGGCCGGTCCGGCTCGTTGGGCCGTGGCTGGCTCGGCAGCGGCTGGTTGGGGCTGGCGGCGCGTGGCGGGATGCGGCTCGCTGCGGCGGGGCTCTTGTGCGGGGGGCTTTTTGGCTGCTTGCCGGCCCGGTCGCCCGGGGACGTCCCGATCTCGGAGGAGCCCTCCGAGATGGAGATTCTGCGGGCGGAGAACGCCGAGCTGTCCCGGCGGGTGCATGAATTGCGGGCCGAGAAGGCCGAGCTCAAGCGCCGCTTGGCCATGCTGGAGCTGGAAGAAGCACCGGCCGAGGGCGAGGCGGCGGCTGCCCCCGGCGAGGCAGCCTCCGACGGTCCGTCCGGGAAGGAGCCCTCTGACCAGGGGCCCGTCGACCAGCCTGCCTCCGACCAAGCCACCTCCGAGGAGGTCTCGACCAAGGTGGTCTCCGCAGCGGCCGTGGTGGCCCGGGAGCAGCCCGTTTTGATCTCCGGATCTGCGGATGCCAAGGATTTCGACCTGGGTCGACAGGCTTTCGAGGCCGGCTCGTACCAGAGTGCCGACGTGACCCTCACTCGCTTCCTGGCGCAGAACCCTCGCCACCCGTTTGCGGACGACGCGCTCGTGCTGCGCGGTCGCGCCCGGGTGGGCAGGCGTCAGTTCGCCGCGGCCGAGCGCGATTTTCGCCAGGTGGCGGAGCGCTATCCCGAAGAGCTCGTCGCCCCTGAAGCCTGGCTCGAGCTGGTCCGCCTGCTCCAAGCGCGCGGGGACGAGCCAGGAGCGCGCCAGGCTTCCCACGCCCTGCGCAGCCGTTACCCCGACTCGGTCGCCGCGTCGCTCGTACCTTCGGAGCTCGTCCCATGAAGCCCATTTCTTTCACGATTCTGCCGGCCTTGGTCCGCTTCATCGGCGCGGCTCTGACCGGTATCACTCTGACTGGCACCGCGCTGGCCCAGGAAGTCACGGAAGACTCGAACGAGGCGCCGGGCGGTGAAGATCCGGCGGACTACCCCGTGCCTGCCTCCGGGTCGCCGTCGGGGAGCTACGAGGACCTCAACAGCTACTTGCCCTCGAGCTCCAGACCCACCGTCGACGGCTCGAGCAGCGATGGGTTCGACCTGAATCGCAGCGGTGGCGGCGGCTCAGTCATCCTCAAGGGTGGCGGCGGCGCCGACGAGGACGGGTACGCCGGCATCGGCGGCGAAGGGCTGGATGCGGACGGGCGCGTCATCGTGCGCAGCCAGGACAAGCCCGTGCCCGAGTTTCACATGGTCAAGAAGGGCGACACGCTCTGGGACATCTCGCAGAACTACTACGACAATCCCCGTGAGTGGCCGCGCCTTTGGAGCATGAACCCGCAGCTCGAGAACCCGCACTGGATCTACCCGGGCGATCAGCTGCGCACGGGTGCCGCAGGAGGTGCCGCGCCGGCATCGAAGGGCCTGTCCGAGGACAACTCGGCGGGCGGTGGCGGGTTCGTCGGGCGCGAGCGCTCGGTACCGGGTGGGACCGTCTTCCTGCGCGACCAGGGCTACATCGGCGACCCCGAACGCGACGTCTGGGGAGAGCTCGTCGGCGCCAAGGAGGAAGTCATGATGCTCTCCAAGGGCGACACGGTCTACCTCACGATGAACGACGGCGTCGACGTGCGCATCGGTCAGCGCCTCAACATCTTCCGCGAAGTGCGCTCGCCCAAGCGTGTGTCCGGTGCGCGAAAGCCCCCTGGCGAGCTGGTCAAAGTCTACGGAACCGTGCGCATCGACGCCTGGGATCCGGACAAGCAGGTTGCGCGTGGGGTCTTGATCGAGTCGCTCGACGTGGTCGAGCGTGGCTCCAAGGTCGGTCCGGTCGGGCGCCGCTTCGACGTCGTGCCCCCCAAGTCCGCCGAGGTGGACCTGGAAGCCCGCATCCTCACCAGCATCTACCCGCACATCTACTTTGCGCAGCATCAGGTGGTGTTCATCGACAAGGGCAGTGATGACGGCCTGGTTCCGGGCAACCGCCTGCGCGCGGTCCGCCACGGTGACACCTGGCGTCGTGAGCTGAAGACCGCATCGAAGCACGCGCGCATGCGCGCCCCCCTCGACGACCCGCGCGATGCTCCGGTCGAGAACACGCCCCTGCACGGCGACGACGACGCCTTCCCCGACGAGATCGTCGGTGAGGTCATGGTGCTGCGCACCGAGGAGTACAGCTCGATCTGCATCGTGGTCCAATCGGCGCGGCCCCTCGTGGGTGGCGAAAAGCTGGTCGCCGTCTCCGGCTACTGAGCCCCGCACGCAGCTGAAGCCGGCGCGGCGCAGCCAAATCCAGCCCAGCGCAGCCGAATTCGTACCGGTGGTCGCTTCTGGGCGTTCTGGTAGAGTCGACGGGACGTCATGCAGGCGCTGGCGACCATTGGTTTTTCCCTGGCGGTCGTCGCCTATTCCATCGCCAGCACGCTGTACTTCCTGGGCCTGACCGCTCGTGGGGGAGCGCTGGCGGGTAGGCCAGCGATGTGGGCGCTCGGCTTCGGTGCGACCTTCCACGGCCTGCACATTGCCTTTTCCTCGCTGCTGTCCCACGTGTGGCCGGTCGAGAGCATCCAGTTCGCGCTCAGCTCGACCGGTTTGGTCACCGTCGTGGTGTTCCTCTTGATTCGTCCCGGGCTCAAGGTCGAGGCGCTGGGCGCGCTCGCGGCGCCGATCGCCCTGTCGTTTCTGGTCGCGACGGAGTTCGTCGGCCCGACCGTCCTGCCGCCGGACATCTCCCGCATGCTCCTGCTCTTGCACATCACGTCGAGCTTGCTCGGCTTCGGTGTGGTGATGCTCGCGGGCGCAGCCTCCGGGTTCTACCTCTTCGTCGAGCGCCGCCTGAAGGCCAAACGGCTCGGTGCCGTCGGCCGCTTGCCGAGCCTGGAGGTGCTCGATTCGGTCGGGCATCGACTGCTCCTGGTCGGCTTCCCGCTGCTCACCTTCACCGTGGTGACCGGTGGCATGTTCTTCGCTCGCTTGGAGCAAGCCAGCGGCGATACGTTGACGCGAGTGCTGCTCGGCTACGCCACCTGGGTGCTGGTCGCAGCGGTGCTCTTGGTCCGTGCGCTCTGGGGCTGGCGGGGTCGGCGCAGCGCCTACGGCACCTTGGCCGGCGTCATGTGCCTGAGCCTGGTGCTCCTGGTCTACATCCTGCGCCCATTGCTCGGGGGGGCGGTGTGATCGTTCTCGTCGGCATTTCACACAAGACTGCCCCCATCGACGTTCGAGAGCGCATTGCGCTCGACGAGGCGCGGGCTCTGGAGCTTTCCGAGGGCTTGGTCAGCCGGGGCCAGGCGAGCGAAGCATTCGTCGTATCGACCTGCAATCGCGTGGAGGTCGTCGTGGCTTCGTCCGTCGCCACCGACCCCGAGGTCGTGCGCTCCGCTTGCGTGGACGCGCTCTGCCAAGGGGACCAGACCTTGCGCGCTCACGCCTACGTTCACAGCGACCACGCTGCGCTTCGTCACCTGACGCGGGTGGCCGCATCGCTCGACTCACTCGTGGTGGGTGAGCCGCAGATCCTGGGGCAAATCAAGCAGGGCTTCGAGCGCGCACGCGGCCAGGGCACGGTGGGCGCGGAGCTCTCGCGCTTGTTCGGGGCGGCGGTGCGCGGCGCGCGGCGCATTCGTACCGAGACCGGCATCGGAGCCGGACAAGTCAGCGTGCCGGCGATTGCCATTCAGCTCGCCAGCCAAGTCTTCGGCGACATGCGGGGCCACGTAGCGCTCCTGGTCGGCTCCGGGGAGATGGGACAGGCGGTCGCGCGGCTGCTGCGGGATCAGGGTGCCGAGCTTGCGGTCGCCGGTCGCAGCCTCGAGCGTGTCGGTGAGGTCACGCGTGTGCTGGGCGGGAAGCCCTACCTGCTTTCCGACCTACCGACCCTGCTCAAGACCGCGGGCGTCGTCGTGTCGAGCACCAGCGCCCCCGACACGGTGGTGACGCGGAGCATGCTGGAGCGCGCCCAGAAAGGGCGTCGGGGGCGGCCCCTCTTGGCCATCGATTTGGCCGTGCCTCGAGACATCGAGCCCAGCGCCGGAGACCTCGACGGAGTGTTCCTCTACAACATCGACGACCTCGCCTCGGTCGCGAACGAGGCGCACAAGTCGCGTCGACTCGAGGCCGACCGAGCCGAACGACTGGTGGAGGATGTCGTGCTCGGCTGGCAGCGGGCACAGACCACTCGCCAAGCCACGCCCGCGATCAAGGCGCTGCGGGCGCGGATCGGTAGCGTGCTCGAGGGCGAGCTCGACAAGAGTCTTCACGCGCGGTTGCGTGGACTGGGTGAACCGGAGCGTGCGGCACTGTCCGCGATGCTGGAAGCAGCCGTCAATCGCCTGCTGCACCGCCCGACGGCGCGTCTGCGCGAGCTGACGAGCGGAGGGGACACCGAGGCACTCGAGGAGTACGTCGCGGTCCTGGCCGATCTGTTCGATCTGGGCGACGCCGAGAGCGACGGGCAGGAGGTCCAGGAGGGCGGAGCCAGCGAGGAGGAGAGGGACCCTGGGCCGGGAGGATCCTCACGTCCGCGCTCGCCCGCAGACGATCCGGCTCACGGTGAGTTCGGGAGCTCGAGAGGCTAGAAGAAGGTCGATGCCGAAAGTCGTCGTTGCTACCCGGAAGAGCGAGCTCGCTCTGGCACAGTGTCGCAAGTTCGTTTCTGACCTCATCCGCAAGCACCCCGATCTCGAGGTCGAGGAGCTGCACGTCGTCACGACGGGCGATCGGATCGTGGACCGCCCGTTGACCGAGGTGGGCGGCAAGGGGCTGTTTCTGAAGGAAATCGAGGAGGCCCTCTTCGACGGCAGCGCCGATTTCGCCGTCCATTCGATGAAGGACGTGCCGCCGGACCTGCATCCGGAGCTCTGCATCGCTTGCGTTCCTCAGCGGGAGGACCCGCGCGACGTTCTCATCACGACGGGTCGCACGAGTCTCGGCGACCTGCCGGAAGGAGCCACCCTCGGCACCTCCTCGCTCCGGCGCGCGCTGCAGCTCCGCCTGCTGCGTCCCGATCTCGAGGTCGTTCCCCTCCGGGGCAACGTCGGCACGCGGATCCGCAAATGTCGGCAGGGGGAGGTCCAGGCCACGGTGCTCGCTCGGGCGGGCCTTCTCCGCCTCGGCCTCGAAGCCGAAGCCGACGAAGTGCTCGAGCCGGAGACGTCCCTGCCCGCCGCCGGTCAGGGCTGCTTGGCCATCGAAGTGCGGCAGGCCGACCAGGAGCTGGCGGCACGCCTGCAGGTCCTGCAGGATCCGGTAGCCGCGGTGCTGGCTCGGGCGGAGCGCGCCGTGCTCGCAGCCGTCGAGGGAGACTGCCGGACCCCGGTGGCGGCCTACGCCGAGAAGCGCGGCTCCCGGCTTGAGCTCCGCGCCCTCCTGGCCAACCCGGACGGCAGCCACCTGCGGAGGCGGGACGGGGCCATCGATTGGTCCGAGGACCAGGTGGCGGTGGCGGAGTGGGCTCACGATCTCGGCCTGCAGCTGAAGAACGCCTGAAATTTTCGCATAGGGTCAGCCGCCCGCGGCTGCCGGTGCACTGTGCCGGGTAAGACTTCCGCAAGTGCGCGCGGGGCTCCGGGGCCCCACATGCCAAAAAACGAGGCGCTGGCCGCGAGGTCTTTGATATCGTCCGCGCCATGCTCATCCGTTCCACGATTCGCTCCGCGCTGCCTCGTGCAGTTTTTCTCTCGGCCTTGTTCCTTTCGGCCGGCGTCGCCTCCAGCGCCGTGATGGGGTGCTCCGGCGGCAAGAACAAAGTGCAGACCGCGGACCACATCAAGGCCGGCGCCATGCCGCGCGACGGAGAGTGGCGTGGCGTCTACTACAGCCAGCTCTACGGCATGCTCCACATCACCGAGAGCGGCGGCGCCGTTCAGGGCGCATGGCGGACCGAGGCGGGCGACAAGTGGGGCGAGCTCTACGGCGAGGTCGAGGGCGATCTCCTCCGCTACACCTGGAAGGAGCACAAGATTGGCGTCGTGGGGCCGAACGCGACCAGCGAAGGCAAGGGGTACTTCCTCTACACGGTGCCCGACCCGGAGGAGCCCCACGTGATCAAAGGCGAGTGGGGCCTGGGTGAGAACGAGGTCGGCCACACCTGGGAAGCCCTGAAGCAGCTCAATCAGGAGCCTGACCCCAAGAGCGTGCGGCCCGACGAGCTCGAGAGCCGTTCCGGCGTGGAGGGCTTCGACGGCAATCGCAGCGACACCGGCAAAGAGGCCCAAGAGGGCAAGGACGAGGCAGCGCCCGAGGGCGAGGAAAAGGGCGACGAAAAGAAGGAAAAGGACGAGAAGTCCGAAGAGTGATTTCGCGCGCCCCGAACTCAGGCTAGGGCACCTCCGCTCATGCCTGGAGACGCAGCCCCCGGTCTACAATTCGAGGAACCCCCGATTTTCGAGCGCGGAGCGCCCGGCCGCAGTGCCGTGTCGCTCGACGCGCTCGACGTGCCCGACGTCGACCTCGATCAGGTCCTGGGCGGCCTTCGGCGCGCGGAGCCGGCCGGCCTGCCGGAGGTCAGCGAGCCGGAGGTCGTGCGGCACTACGTGCGGCTGAGCCAGTGGAACTTCTCCATCGACACGCAGTTCTTCCCGCTGGGTTCCTGCACGATGAAGCACAACCCCAAGGTCAACGAGTGGGCCGGACGATTGCCGGATTTCGCTCGCATGCACCCGCTCGCCCCGGACCACCTCGCGCAGGGATCGCTCGAGATCATGGTGCGGCTCTCGGAGCTCCTGGGCGAGATCGTCGGCCTGCCCCACGTCAGCCTGCAGCCGGCCGCGGGCGCGCAGGGAGAGCTCACGGGTCTCTTGATGATGCAGGCACTGCACCGCTCGCGCGGGCGGAGCCCCAAGAAGATCTTCATTCCCGAGAGTGCCCACGGCACGAATCCGGCGTCGTGCGCGCTCTCCGGCTTCGAGGCTGTGCCCTTTCCGGCGGGTCCGGCGGGCATCGTGGAGGTCGCGACCGTCGCTCGGGCCGTGGAGGCTGCTGGCGACGACGTGGCTGGCCTGATGATCACCAACCCCAACACTCTCGGCCTGTTCGAGAGCGAGCTGCCGGCGATTGCACGCCTCATCCACGAAAAGGGAGGCCTCGTCTACGGCGACGGCGCCAACCTGAACGCGATCTTGGGCAAGGTGCGCCCCGGTGACATCGGCGTCGACATCATGCAGTTCAACCTGCACAAGACGTTCACTACTCCCCACGGGGGCGGTGGCCCCGGTTCCGGACCCGTCGCCTTTCAGAGCGAGCTCGAACCGTTCCAGCCCGGCCCCGTCCCCCGTCGGACCGAGCACGGCTTCGTCCTCGACGAGGATCGGCCGCAGAGCATCGGTCGGGTGCGCTCGTTCCAAGGGAACTTTGGCATGATGGTGCGCGCGTACACCTACATCCGCGAGCTGGGCGCCGAGGGGCTGGCCGCTGTGAGCGAGCTTGCAGTGCTGAACTCGGCCTACCTGGCCGCACGTGTGCGGGAGCTCATGCCACTCGGCTTCGAGACTCCCTCGCTGCACGAAGCCGTCTTTTCCGATCGCCTTCTGGAGAAGAGCACCGGCATCAAGACGCTCGACGTCGCCAAGCGGCTGATTGACTACGGCTTCCACCCGCCCACGGTCTATTTCCCGCTCGTCGTGCGCGGCGCGTTGATGATTGAGCCGACGGAAACCGAAACTCGGCAAACGATCGACGCCTTCGTGCTCGGGCTCTCGAAGATCCTGGAGGAGGCGGAGACCACGCCGGAGCTTCTCCGCGAGGCTCCCCACTTGCCTCGCGTTCATCGCCTGGACGAGGCGCGCGCGGCGCGCAAGCCGTCCCTGCGCTGGCGCAAGGACGGACCGAGCACCGCCTGATCCGCACCGCCCGATCTGTGTAGCTAGCGTCACGCCCAGCCGCGTACACGCTCGCGCGCCGCCGGGAAGCGCTTTTGCGCCAGAAAGCCTGGAGAAAACGGCGCTCGGCTGCACGGGGAAGGTTTGGGCGCCCCCTGCCGGAGGATCTCCCGGAAAACTTGCGGAACTGGCCACGAGGGCACAAGGTAATGGGTATTGTGGCCGAAGTCCGCAGTGGATCAGGCGCACCCAAGAACGCCGTGGCTACCGCCAAGACGCAGTCGAGTGGGGACTCCTCGCCTCCGCGGCGCGGAGCGGGTCTGACCACGCTGGCCGGCAGGATCTCGACGCTCTGCTTGCTTGCGCTCTTGGGCTGCTCTGACTCGCGTCCGAGCGTGCTCGCCAGTCCCGAGCTGGGCGCACCGGTCTTCGACTCGACGACCGCCCTGTTCCGCAGCCTGATGAGCAAGCCAGAGGTCAGCGTGGTCGAGCCGCGATCCGGTCTGGCGCTGGAGCTCGAGCAGGCTCAGCTCGAGCGCGACGCGGAGCAGTGCCGCGAGCGCTTGCGCCTCGCTGGTCTCACTCCGACCATGACCGGAGCTCCCCGTTTCGAAGCGCAGCGAGCGGCCATTCTCGCCCGTGGCAAAGCCGAACCGATTCTGTTTCTCAGCGCCCCTCGCTTCACCGGCGAGGTGAGCCCCGGCATGCAGGCCCACCGCAAGCGCCTGGAGCGTCCCTTCCTGCAGCGCGACACGGTCATGGGCGTCCTCCGTCACTTCGACGGAATCCTGCCGGAGTTGCGTCAGCTCCTGCTTCGCGACGGATACTTCTACATCGACGATCCGGCGGCGGCTCACGAGCTGACCACTCGCGTCGGAGTGGAGGACCTCTTCCGGGAGCCTACGGTCAAGCTACTCCGCGGTTCGCGCGAGATGACGCTCGAGCGCCAAGACGGCGTCTATTTCCATGCGGATGGGCCGATGAAAGGCGACCGCGCCCGGCTCTTGCTCCTCGATCGAGTGTGGGCGTCGGACGAGCGCCTGGGCGCGCCTTTGCATGTGGACGTGCGGCCGCTCGCAGCCCAGCTCGGCTTCGAGCAGATGCGGGTCGATCACCTGGGCGAAACGGAGCTCACGGTGGAGCTCTTGTTCGAGCAGGAGTGGGTTCCGGCGCTGCTCTCCGTCGAGGGCACCTCGCTCAAGCTCGAATGCATGCTGGTCGAACCCGAGGATGACAGTCGCGTCGGTCGCGCCCGCGATCGCTCGTTTCGCCGCGCCGTAGCGGTCACCGCTCTGCGCCGCGCCATCGTCGATCAGGTGCGCATGGGCCTTCCGTTCGACGAGCCGCGTCACGAAATCGGACAGCAGGATGGCAAGCTGCGCGAGCGCTGGCTGGACGCGTATCTGCGGGGCCGCACGAAGTATCGTTTCAACGACGACGACTATCGTGTGTTCGACGATCTGGGCCGCCCCATGTCACCCCAGGTCTGCATCGATTTCATCACGGAATCGCTCGAACGCGCCAGCGGCATGCACTTCCAGCCGCGCGGGGCGACGCCGGCGAGGGTACGGGGCAGCCTGGATTTCGACCAATTGCTCGGGGACCGGCGGCGACAGGAGCTCGCTATGCGCGAGTTCGCGCGCGAGCATCCGGACATGATGCAGCTCTACGACTACCCGCAGAAGGCGCGCATCCCCTACGAGAAGGTCAACCGCTTCTTTGCGCAGCTCGAGAGCGAGAAGGACCGCTTGCGTTCCGGCGACGTCGTCATCATCCGCGGGCGCGCGGCCTGGGACCGGTACGAGGAGATCCACACCCACACGTTTTTCATCTACGAGACGGATCCGGTGAGCGGGATGCCCGTGCTCTTGGCCGGCAACTCCGGCAAGCCGCGCTTGGTGACCTGGGACGGAGAGATGCTGCGGGCGCCCAAGCGCAGCATTCATCACCGCATCGCCCTGAACTCCGAGTGGCTCTACGACAACCTGATCAACCAGGTTCCGGGCGATGCGGAGTCCCTCGCGCCACCCCTGATCGTGGCCGAAGACTAGGTTTCCCCTAGCGGCCGTCGCCGCCGTCGCCGCCGTCGCCTTCGTCCTTCCCTTCGAGGGAGGCGCGCAGGGCCGCCTCGAGGGCGATCGGCGGAGTCAGCGGAGGCGTCACATCACGAGTGGGAAAGTGATCGACGACCATGCGATTGAGAAAGCCGCCCTTGTTGTCGATGCGCAACAGCCAGGCGTGTGTTTCCGGGGCCACGCCTTCGTACTGGTAGATGCGGCCATTCCGGAACTCTACCTCGAGCGTGCGCGAAGGCTGGTCGTAGCCAACGCTCCTGATCGCGCCCGAGGCAACGAGCTTTCGCTCAATCATGCTTCCCCCGGCGAGCTTCGCGCATTTCCCCGTACCACGAAGTAGGCAAGCACGCCCAGCGCGCAGAGGATCCCCGCACTGATGGGCATGGCGCGGATGGCTCCCTTGCTACCAATTCCAGCCAAAATGCCGGTGAGCGAGAGTGCGACCCCGTTCATCGCCTTGACGACGAAGTTGAAGACGCCGAAGTACACCGCAGTCGACTTGTGCTCGCCTGCTTGGGCCGAGCGTGCGATGGCTTCGCCCTCGAGGCCGAGCACCACTGCTGCCCCAGGTCCGGCCGCCGCGAACGCCAACATGGCCGTCGTCATCGGACTGCCGATCAGACCGCGGCCGAGCAGACCTGCCCCAGCGTAGGCGACGCCCAAGCCCAAGGTCGCCACGAGCGTGGCTCGCTCCCAGCCCAGCCACTTGGCGAAGCGGGGGACGAAGGCGAACGAGGCCAGCGAGCCCAAAAGGAAGGGGCCGAGCAGCTTGGCTACGTCCTCGAGCGTCCCGCCCAGTAGACGCTCGGCGATGTACGGGGCGGCGGCCGTCATCATGGTGAACGACATCTGCGACCCCACGTAGAGCAGGATCAGAGCCAAGAACCTGCGATCTTTGAGCGAGCTGGCCAGCATCTTGGAGAGCGGCACGGGCTCCTCGCTCGAGGCCGCCCTGTTGTCGCCTTGCCTGGGGGCCGCGAAGTAGGGGAGCGCCATCAGCAGGGTGCCGAGCGCAGCGAAGATCAACGCTCCGGACAGGAAACCGAGGCGCTTCACCAGGATCGGGCTAAGCACGAAGCCGAACGCCGTCGCCAGGAGCACGCCGACACCGAGCATGTTGGAGAGGCCAGTGCGGACCTTGTGGTCGCCACCGGCGTAGTCCTCCACCAGTGCCCAGTAGGGGATGGCATAGAGCGTGTACCCCACGAAGAAGACGAACATGCCGGCCGAAAGCAGGATCCAACGCAGCGAAACTGCCATCTCGCTCGTGGGTGCGAAGATCAGGGCCAGGCCCACGGCCGGCAATGCGAGCGAGAACCAGAGCAGCTTGCGCCTCTCCTTGCCTTGCCTCACCCAAGCGTCGCCGAAGGCGCCGGCGAGTGGGTCGGCCACGGCGTCGAACACGCGAAAGCCAAAAAACAGCATGCCGACCAAGCTGGCCGAAAGCAGCGCTCCGGTCGCCGTTCCCTTGCCTTCATCGCAAAAGCGAATGAGCCACTGGAAGAAGAAGCGGGCGACCAGCATGACGCCGAGCTGGCCAGCGCCGTAGAGAAGGTACATTCGGTACATGGGTGATGCCCGAGCCGAGTGAGCGTCCCGCTCAGGCGACCGGCGTTTCGCGGCGCACCGCCGGCACCGAGAGCTCGTTTTCGTCCATGCTTTCGGTTTCCCAGGGCGGGAACGGGTCAGGGAGCTGCGCCCAGCCCAGCGCGCCCAAGCGCATTTCGAGGGGGTCGATCAAGCAGGCATCCAGGCGCGCGCGCAGGTCCGCTTCGTCCAAGTCTTGACCGATGATGACGATCTCTTGGCGCCGGTCACCGAACGGCCCGCGGCACTCGGCCAGGATCGAGGCGTGGAGCGTCTCGTCCTCCGGCCAGAGCTCGCGGGGGATGCTGCTCCACCAGCGGCCGGCGCTCTGATGGCTGCAGGCCTTGCCAGCCTGAGACCACAAGCCCGACTCGTTCATCCGGGTCGCTAGCCAGAAGATCCCCTTGCTGCGCAAGACGCCCGGCCATGCCTCTTCCAGGCATGCCCACAAGCGTCCGGGGTGGAAAGGACGCCGCGCACGGTACACGAAGCTGCGAATGTCGAGCTCGGTGTGGGCACGAGCGCGATCGCGCGGGCGGGCCCGAAGGTCGATGGAGGAGTCCGCGTCGAAGCCCATGGGATCGAGCTCCGCTTGGTCGAAAGCCCCCTCTTCGGTCTCTTCGAGCTCGATCTCGCGCTCGTAGAGGCGGGTCTCCAGGAGCTCGTCCACGTTCACGCGTCCGAACATCGACACCACGATGCGTGCTTCCGGGTTCAAGCAGGCGAGGAGCTGCGTGAGGCGTTCGAGCTGCTCGGCGCTCACCAAATCAGCCTTGTTGACGATGATTTGGTTGGCGAACTCCACCTGCTCGGCCAAGAGGTCTGCCACCGTACGGTTGTCCTCCCGGTCGATCGCAAGGCCCACTTGCGCGAGCTCGTCGGCGCGTTCCCAGTCGCGCAGGAAATTGTAGGCATCGACGACGGTCACCATCGAATCGACGGTGGCCACTTCCGAGAGCAGCTGTCCGCCGACCTCTTCTTCGTCGAAGGCCATCGCGATGGGCAACGGTTCGGCAACTCCGGTTGCCTCCACGACCAGCGCGTCGAAACGCCCGAGCTGCGCCAGACGAGCCACTTCGTGAGCGAACTCCTCCCGCAGCGTGCAGCAAATACAGCCGTTGTGCAGCTCGACCAGGCCATCGACGGCGAGGCGGGCCCCTTCGGCGCCGAGTCGTGTGCGCCCCGATTTCAGCTGCTGGGCGTCGACATTCACCTCGGCCAAGTCGTTGACCAGAACGGCGATCCGTCGTCCGCCCGGGTGGCGAAGCAGATGGTTGACCAGAGTGCTCTTGCCGGCCCCGAGAAACCCCGAGAGCACTGTCACTGGGAGTGCTGGCATCAAAGGCGCGTTCCGAAAACCCGAAACTCTATAGGAGACTAACACGCCCGGATCGGTCCCTCAAATGCATTTCGGGCAAGGTCGCACCATTTCGCCCGTGGTCACGGACTGTGTTGGTTACGGGGCAGCGTTCTTCATGGGGCTGCGGCGTTCTTCATGGGGCTGCAGCGTTCTTCATGGGGCTGCAGCGTTCTTCATGGGGCTGCGGCGCTATCGGTGTCGGGAACGAAGGCTCCGGAGCGATAGACGTAGCGGCGTTTTGCACCTTCGCTCCAGGGAAGAAGCAGTGGCTCGAGGCCACCTGCCGCCGTCGTATCTTCCGGGAATGGATACGATTGCTGCGTCCACCCGAGTGCTCGCAGGGGCCGGAGCTCGATGGCGACGCCCCGTCCATTCGGCACGAAGAGTGCGGCGCCGAGCACGCGCTTGCCCTTCGATGCGCGTCCCGTTTCCGCTGCGAAAATACGGGTTAGCGCCCCATCTCGAACCTTGTAGACGAAGAGTGCCTGACGCTCGACCTCGTCTCCGCCGAGCTGCTCGCTCGCTTTCGCGCGCAAGATGGCATGAACCAAGATCACCGCTTTGCCGTCACCGACTAGATCACGAGTGGTCACGGACAGGATGTCTTTCGCATCCTTCACGCCGATCGTGAGATACGTGTATGTCTGCCCTTCGCGAAATCCGGGGCCGAACACGACCAGGTCCCGGTCGTGCACCAGCACGCGCTCGGTCCGCGAGTCCTCGACCACGTCGGTGACCAGATCGAAGCGCGGCTTGTGTGTGCCGACGCCGCGGTCCTTCCTGTAAAGCGCGTAGACGCGATCGAGCATTTCGGCGGAAGTGGGGGGGCGGGGAGGCGGTGGCGCGGCCGGGCGCGCTGCGGCTGGCGCAGCGGAGGCGGCGGGAGCCACTCGTGCCTTGCCTCGCTTTTCTTCCACTTGGGTGAGGCCCTCTCCCTTCCACTGGAAGGTGCGGGACTCGACCGACTCCCAGGGTAGGAGGGCCGAGGCGATGCCACCGCCAATCGTCGGCTCGCGGAACGTCCCGGGGTCGAAGCCCTTTGCCTTACCCTGGGCGATGCGGATCTTGGCGGATGCGCCGCTGCCACTCAGCTTCACCTCGTTTCGCACCTCGCCTTCGCTGGTGACCAAAGCGACTTCGTGTGCGAAGACCAGAAGTGGTGCGCCGTCGTCGCCGATGCGCAGCACGGTGAGGACGTCCCGATAGGAGTCATCGGGGCCAATCCGCTTCTCCAGGACGATCTCCGCTTTGCCGTC